>OJRC01000236.1_pt1 | contig 44746 bp, 34 predicted proteins | sample 1599081 | NCBI WGS metagenome assembly OJRC01 (sample SAMN03922519, study PRJEB24848) | human gut metagenome | isolation source: stool sample | host: Homo sapiens | place: Germany | collected 2010-02 | reverse complement strand
AAGCCTTATGCCGCAGCGTTTTTCGTGAGCGTTGCGAGCGTCCAAAGGATGCAAGAAACGCGCCTCTTTTGCCGGATGCACTCAGGCACTTCTTTCCATGCTCATCTTGTCCGCCAGCATGGCGATGAACTCCCCGTTGGTAGGCTTGTCCTCCGGGGTGCAGACACGGCAGCCGAAGGCACGGTTGAGCGTATCCACGCGCCCGCGGTTCCAGGCCACCTCGATGGCATGGCGGATGGCGCGCTCGACCTTGCTGGCGGTGGTACCGAACTGACGGGCGATGCTGGGATAGAGCTCCTTGGTGATGCGGTTGATGCGGTCGGGCTGCTCGATCACCATCTTGACCCCGCAGCGCAGGAACTGGTAGCCCTTGATATGAGCCGGGATGCCGATGGTCAAAAACAGGCTCCCCAGCCGCTCGTCCAGGCTCTGCACGTGGGGTTTGACAGGGGCCTGGGCCTGGGGCAGCACGGAGCGCTCCTCCTGAATGTCACGGATATGGCTGAGCAGGTGCTCCGGCTCAAACGGCTTGACCATGTAGAATACCGCGCCCAGGTCAATCGCGCGGGTCACGAAGTCATCGCGGCTAAGCGCCGACATCACAATGGTCTTGGGCGGGGGGTCGATCTGACGGGGAAGCTCCTCCAGAAGCATGTAGCCGTCCATCAGCGGCATCACCAGATCGGTAATCATCACGTCGAAGCGGCTCTCACGCAGGCATTTCAGGGCTTCTACGCCATTGGCGGCCTCTGCCACCTCCTCCACGCCCTCCTGGGCGCGAAGGTAATCAGCGATACGCTTGCGCAGCGTTCCATGGTCGTCCACCACGAGAATGCGGATGTTGAGCACGGTCGGTCCCCTCCTGAGTGTTTGTTTTCCGCATTATAGCACAGGAACCGCCGCCAGAAGGGGAATTCGTGGAAATTAGAACCAATGTCCTATCTTTCGACATCCCAAACCCCTGCAAAAGCCGCAGGAATGGCGCTTTTCAGCAGGCGCTGGGGCGGGAGGTGGGGGATTCATCCACCGTTTCCTGCTCGTACATGGCCTGCATGGAGTCCAGCAGCGCATCCACAATGCGCAGCTTTTCCGCTGTGGCGTTGTTGTCAGGGTCGTATACCACACCCTGGCCGATGGTCAGGGTACGGTGTTTCCGGCTGGCATAGATGGGCACAAACACCGCCCGCTTATGGGTCTTGGCATAGTACATGGGCGCAATCATCGCAAAGCCGGTATAGAGCTGCCCCACGCCCTCGCGGGCATAACCGCCCTCGCCGGGCGCGTGGTTTTCGGCGTTTTCAGGAAAGACCAGAATGTTGTCGCCCGCCTGCATGGCGTTGAGCGTTTCGCGGAAGGTGCGCATCAGCTCTTTGGGCTGCCCCCGATAGACCGGGATGGCCTCCAGACTGTTGAATACCCATACCAGCAGCGGTGAGATCAGGTTGATCAGAGGACGCTTCCATCGCTCCGGCAACCAGCGCTGACGCACCATGGTTCCCTGATAGATGTGTTCCACAATCGCTTCTTTTTCCATCATGTTGCTGATGACCCACGGACGGAACGTGATGGGCACATACAGGTTGGCCACCACGGGGCCGTAAATTTCGCCATGGTTGCAGATGAGCACCATGGTGCCGTCCTCATAGCCATTGAGGTTTTCCCTGCCGATCACCCGATGGTAGTACAGCGGGCGCAGGAGCGTGATGATGATCCGCACCCCGAAGCGGTTCTTGTGGCGCTTGACCACCACGCTGTCCAGTTGCTGGCGGAGGGCCGGATTGTCCAGGCCTTCGCTCTCCAGAGTGAGCCAACGCGCCAGCTTCTGAAAATGACGGTTGTTCATGGGAAAGCGCAGCGTGGAGATGATCGCTGCCAGCAGTAGCAGTGCCGGCGGGATCACCATCAGCGGCCGGAAGGCGGAAATGAGCGAGGGCAGATCCAGCCCCGCAAGCGGCACGGAGGGCATGCACAGGAGGGTCAGCAGAATCAGCGCAAGCATCTGTCCCAGCAAGATGGCAATTTCGGTGCTTGAGGCGCGCAGCTGGGCATAGCCGCGCATGCGGTCCTTCAGACGGAACTGCGCCACATCGGTCATGCGGCGCTCCAGCTCCGCCAGTGCCGTCACGCTCACAGCCAGCCCGCTGGTGCACAGCGCCACGGCCAGGGCGCTCATGAGCAGGCCCGGCCGGCTGTCCAGCTGACGGTAAAGCAGAATCAGGCCGTACAGCCACAAAAACAGCCCAACTAGAAGCAGCTGTGTGTCAAAGGGACGTTTGACAAGGCGCAGGCACAGAAGCGATACCTCGCGCATGATCACTGTGCAGGCAACCGCCAGGAGCATGCACACCAGCAGCTCCTGCGTGCTCAGGCCAATGAAGGTGTACACCATGACAAGTGTAAGCTGCAATGCGATCAGCACCAACGTATGCATGCGCTGAAAGGCGTCGAATGCGTTGACCTCCCGAAGATCCGCGGCCATTTGCGCTGCGGTCTGCGGGTCGGTGTCGTCGGGCAGGTCCTCCAGGGCCAGCAGGTCGCGCTCGCGCCACTGGCTGTAGAGCTCCAGCACGCCGCCCGCGGCAAAGCCGCCCCACAGCTGCCAGGCGGTAGCCGCATCCAGGTTGGCGGACAAAATCCATGCCATGGCCGCCAACGGGACCAGATGCACCAGCGCCGTCAGCAGCCAGTAGGCGCGCGCGCCGATGGTGCGCCGCATGCGCCGGCCGATCAGCCGGCGGCCCGCCACGCTGCGCAGCGCGATGGACAGCACCGCCGCAAAGGTAAGCCATACCGGCGTAGCCGTCCAGAGCACCGGGTAAAGGGCGATGAGCGCAAGGCTGCACAGCAGCGTAACCGCCGTAAGCACGCAAAAAACAACGCGCGTGCGCCGCGTCAGGTACTTGTGGCGGTCACTGAGAAAGGTGTGTGCAAAAGCGCCCGCCATGCGCGCGCTCATAAACATGGCTCCGCCGAATACCGGCAGCATGCCCAACGCGCTGGAAAACAGGCTGGAGTACATGTATTGGTAGATCGTGCTCAACGACATCAGCACCAGCATGACGCGGCGGGATGATGCCACATAAATCTTTTTCGGTTCCTTTTTCTTGCGCATGACCGGCTCCCCTTGCGGAATAATCCCTGTAAAACCGTCTGTATTGTAGCATAGTCAAACGCTGATGGGCAAGTGAAGACGATCCAAAACCACCTTTGGACAGCTCAGACGTCGCGGGGTCATATCCTTGCAAAGGGGCGCATAGCCTACCTACAAAGCCGCTTTAGGAGGAGTCATGATGACGGATAAAAGCATGGATTTTTTGGAAAAGCAGGGTTCCAGCGCCGCCAAAGCGCTGGAGGTGCTCCGGGAGGAACTGCCCCTCCAGCGTTTTGTGGGCGAAAGCCTGAGCCAGGCCGTGGTGGAGGGCGAGGTAGCGCTGCCAGGCGGCCTGCGCGAGGAAACCACCGTGCTTAGCGCCGAAGCCATGGCGGTGCTGGACCGCAGCTCGGCGGAGGCCGATCGCGTGACTGCTGAAGGCAAGGTGGTCTTTCATGTGCTCTACACCCAGGGCGACCCCACGCATGTAAGCGCGCTGGAGGCCTCGGCCGAATTCAGCCATCCGGTGGAGCTGGCCGGCGCGCAGTCGGGGATGAACGCACCCGTCAGCCTGATGGTGGAGCATGTGGAGGCCGGCGCTCAGGGCGGACGTCTGCATCTGATGGCGATTTTGCGGGTACAGGTGCGTGTTTTCTCGGACGAGCCCATGGAGGTGGTCACGGGCATTCGCGGGATCGATGGCCTGATGCTGCGCACTGAAACGCTCAGCGGCTGTCAGACCGTGGCGCGGGGGGAACAGGACGTGCTTGTGCGCGACGAATGCGACCTGGGCGCGGTCTTGCAGATCACCGATACGCTGTATGCCACGGCCATTGCCACTGTCCAGGACGTGATGGGCGGCGAGGAGCGGGCTACGCTGTCGGGCAACATTTTGCTGGAAGTGGTGCACCGCAGCGCCATGCCCTCGCGTCCGCTGGTGGTCACACGCCACACCATTCCCTTTGAGGAGACGGTATCCCTCACGGGCGGCGAGGGGGATTCTCTTTGCGCGGGCGCGGTGGTCAAGGATGTGGCCGTGCTCTCCCAAGAAGGACAGGAGGAGGGCAGCCGCACGCTTCGGGCGGAGGTGCTGCTGGGCTTGAACGCGCAGGCGGCGAGGCAGAGGGACCTGTGCCTGCTGCTGGACGCCTATACCACCCAGGGCGACTGCCTGTCGCTGGAGAAGCAGGAAGTCCGGCGGGCGCTGGCGCACAAGCAGGTGCATACCGCCGAAAGCGGCAAGCTCACCCTCCTGCTGGACGGCCAGACGCCCGTGCGCACGCCCCTGCGCGCGGCGCTTCGGCCCGTGGTGACGGACATGACCCAGGCGGGCGGCAAGCTCAGCGTGGAAGGCATGATGGAAGTGACCCTTCTGTACATGACCGACGATACGGAAACGCCCCAGACCTATCAGACGGAGGAACCCTTCCGCATGTGCTTCGCGTGCGATGTGAGCCTGCCGGAAAGCCTGGTGCTGACCACCAGCAACATCGACGTCAACGGCATCACCAGCGATCGCGTCGAGGTGAAATACATCCTGCATCTGGACTGCCATGATGTACAGCTGGCAGGCGAAGCGCTGGTGACGCAGGTGGAGCAGGAGCCCGCCGAGGAGGCCGAACCGGGCATCCTGATGTATTTCAGCCAGCCGGGCGAAAGCCTGTGGGATATCGCCAAGCGTTATCGCGTCAGCTGTGACAGCCTCAAGCGCATGAACCCCGATCTGGAGGAAGACGGAAGCACTCAGGCGCAGCGCGTGATCTTGTGGCGAAAATAAACGGCACAACGACACGGGGACGTGGATGAAGGCAAGCGGAACGAGGCGCAATTTGCCAAATAAAGCAGAAAGCAAAACCCGCCGAATGGCCGAAGCATACGCTCCGGCCGTCCGGCGGGTTTTCTGCCGCCTTCACCGGGAGAGAGGACGGGCAGACTCGCACGGCACGCCCGTCTGGCACAGGCCGCAACCGAAGCGGGGCCGGCACTGGGACAGAATGGTGGTCTGGTATGTGAGACAAAGGTGATGATTCTTGCCTTGCTCCAGCGAGATCGCCCCGCCCGGGCAGCGAGTGGCGCACGCGCCGCAGCGGATGCACCAGTCATAGAGGCCATCATATTCGCGCGGGGTGGGAGGGGTTTGCCAGCTGGTGACCAGGCTTCCGAAGCGCCCGGCCATACCGTGCCGCGTGATGAGTCCCTTCGACAGGCCGAAGGTGCCCAGGCCGCACGCATACGCGGCGTGCCGCTCGGACCAGTTGCTGGTAAAGGCGGGTCCATCCGGCGCCTCCGGCTCGGACACCGTCCAGAAATCCGGCGAGAGAGAGAGGGTGCGGCGGCCTCAAAGCCCGCTTCCTGCAGCGCCTGGAGCAGACGAAGGCTCAGCGCCTCCACAAAGCGCTGGCCCTCTACCCGGCCATAGAGCCAGGCCTGACTGGGCAGGGATTGAGCGGCGCGGTTTTGAGCACGCACGGCCTGGCTGAAGGGCAGGAAAAAGCTGACCACTGTCTGCGCTGTTTCCAGCCATGCCTGGGGAGGGCGGTAATGCGGCCCGATGACGCCGGGAGCCAGAAACGCTTCAAACAGGGGGTCCCCGGCGCAGGCGTAGCCCAGAAGGGGGCGGTCGAACAGCGTCAGATCCTCGCCGCTCAGCTCGATACACACGTGGTTCAGCGGGGATTGCGACGTAAAATCAGCAGCCAGATTTTCCAAACGTGCAGCATCCATACTCAGGGCCTCCCGGATTGTTCATCCAACGTGCGTTTGTAATACCGGCGCATGCGCCCGTCATAGGCGGGACGGGTGCAAACCAGCGCGTAGCCTGCCTTTTCAAAGTTGTGCCAGGATGCGCTGTTGCCGGGGTCCACAGTGGCGTAGATGGCGCGTCCGCCCATGCTGCGCGCCATTTCCTCAAACAGATTCAAAAACCGGGTGTGCATACCGCGCCCCCGATAGCGGGGCAGCACCAGCACATCGTGAAAATCGTAGGTGTTTTCCTCCGGTTCACCCAGCTTGCGGGCGTAGCCGCGGTCGCCGCGTGTGCGCCAAGAGGCCATGGCCGCGTATCCCGCCAGCATATCCCCGTCAAAATACCCGAACGCCTCGCGGTTTAAGAGCCATTCGTCAAATTCCCATTCCTCCGAAGGGAAGAACCACGCGGGATCGGCCAGTGTGGAGAGCACCTCATCCTGCATGCGCATCATCTGCGCCTTGTCGCCTTCGTAGAGCTGGCGCAGGGAAAAGCCTTTCAATAGAAACGGGTCGGGGTTGCGGGGCAGATTCATGGCCGGGCCTCCTTCTGCGTGCTTGACGGTTCAAAACGCGGTGCTTCTATCCTTTATTGTAACATAAAAAAGCGGCGCGGCGCAATGCGCGCCGCGCCGGATGCCGGCTTTAGTTCCGAAGGACCAGCACCTCCAGGGCGGTCACCTGGGGCGGAATGCTGCGGGTCATAACGCCGTTATAGTACACAGTGACGGTATCGCCGTCGCCCCATTCCACGGTGGGCAGGGGAGCGGTCTGGGAAGCATCCGCGGCATCGCTGGCGGGCTCATCCGTGACGGATTCCTCCAGGAGGGGCTCGTCTGTGGCGGATTCGCCATCAGCCGGTTCCGCTGCGGCGGGATCCTCCGTTTCAGGCTCCTGCGTGGCAGGCTCGTCCGTCGGGGGCTCCGCAGCCGGTTCGTCATCAGCAGTCGCTTCGGCATTCTCCGCGGATTCGGCCTCCGCGGCGTCCTCCTGCGCCGCATCCTCCACGATGGGCGCATCCTCCACCGAGGCGGACAACACGCCGGTGAAGGTCTGCTCGGAAAGCAGCACACGGTATTCGTTTCCCTCGGCGTCGGTCAGGGTGAAGCCTGCGCTGTCGCGGTCGCTGACCACGCCGGTGAGCTCGGGCACCACGATGTGGCGGGCCGTGACCTGACCGGGGTAGCTCATGGCCATCACGCCGTTATAGTAGACGGTGATGGGCATTCCCTGATACAGATGCGGCATGGACCCGTCCACGCGGATGATCACATCGCCGAAGGTCGGGTCGCCGGTGAGCAGCACGCCCATGGACAGGGAAAGGTCCACCGTGCCGGTCAGCCGGTAGCAGCCCACGCGGTCGGCATGCGCCTGCGGGGGAAGGCTGCGCGTGAGGCGGCCGTCATATTCCACGAACACGTACTGGCCTACCTCGATGCCGCCCTCGGCCAGAATCCCGTCCATCACGGTGGTTTCATCCACATTGAGCAATACGCTGCCCAGCTCGATATCCTCCATCACAAAGCCCTGCTCAAGCACCTCCGTCACCAGGCCTTCCAGCAGGGTGTCGGGCTCATTCTCCTCGGCAAAAGCGCCAAGGGGCAGGGCCAGCGCCATCAGCAGCGAGAGCGCCAGGGCAAGAAAGCGGTTCTTCTTCATCTTGATGCATCCTCCTTTGAGCGGCGTCCGGCCATCTGCCGGGGCCTTCAGAGGAACAGACGAATGGAACGGCCCAAAGGTTCCACTTGTGAAAAAAGATTTTGTTAGTTGCAGAAAAACGGCGGAAACGTCGGCGCGGTCAGAAGCCGAATGCTTCGTAATCCTCCCTGGAAAAGCGGTGATAGCTGGCAAAGCCGTCGTGCGTGTCGATGCAGTAGCGGAAATCGTCCGGCACCCCGTCCTCAAAGTAGACCAGCCAGTCAAATTCGTCATTGTCAACGGGTTCGACATGCACATGGGACGAATGGCGGCGAAAGGCCGCCAGCAGATCCTCCGCCGTCGCGCCGGGAAGCTGGGCCGTATGGATCAGGTCGCGCAGAAACGCCGCGGCAGGAGCCTGCGATACTACGCGCGCCACGCCCTCGGCGGGAATGGTGAGGCAGAACCCGTCTTCGTGAGCTTCAACCTGGACCGCACCGAACAGGCTGGTGCGCGCGGCGAAAAATGCGTCCAGCGCCGCCTTAACCGCCTGCGGTCTGGCTGGCACGCCCAGCATGCGCGCAAGGGACGCGCACGGGTAGTTGAGCGACAGGGGCGCGCGGCTCAGGCCCATCTTGAGGGCCATCTCCACGATGACGCCGGTCAGGTTTTGTGCTAAGGCATCCAAGGTTTTCCCTCCTTTATTGCTGCGGCCACTGGCCGCCGAAACGCTCAGCAAGCGCCTCGTCTCTCATATAGATTGTTGAAAGCAGCATGCCGTTGGCGCAGCGCAGTTCGTAAACCGGGGTGAAGCCGGGAAAGGTGCTGCTCACAGGCCCGCAGCTCTCGTCAATGATATAGTCAATGGGCGTCCAATCCGTATAGGTTAAGGAATTGTAGACATAGACACGCCGGGCATCCTCATCGGAAAGGTAATGGAAGGCGGGAAGATAGGAAAAGGCATTGTGCGACAAATTGATACGACGCGAGTCATCGACCTCAAGGATGTGCAGAATCTGCGCCGTGGTACTTTCATACCAGTAATCCTTTTCAAGCAGATCGCACATGGATTGACCGACCGGATTGAGATAGAATTTTTCAAACGGATGCATCCAGCCGATCCAGCAGGCCTGTCCCGCCAGCAGGGCGGCCAGCCCGCCCGCCAAAATCCGGCGTGGCCATCGGCGGCCGCGCAGCAGGCGGAACAGCCATTGCACGCCGAACAGCGCAACCACCACCAGCTCCGGGAAAATGAAGTACATGTGCCGCCAGCCGCTATAGAGTGTGCTGTGCATCAGGATGGCGGCAGCCACGGGCAATACGGCCACGGTCAGGCACAGCACGAACCAGCGGCCCGGTCCAAGCAGCACGCGGCGCAATGCGCTCCCCAACCGGCGGCGGCTGCGCAGGACAAACGCCACCGCGCCTGCGGCCCCGGCGAGCACGAAGGCCAGATACGATAGCGGAATGGACAGGGACAGCCATGTGGGAAGGTAATACCATGGCAGCGCATAATATGGATAACGGTTTCCCAGGAAATAGATGGTGCCGTTCCAGTCGTTATAGTTTGAGAATTTTGCAAATGCTTCTATGATAAACCTCAGGGGCGAGGCCCATGCAGCGGGCGTGACCAGCACATAGCACACCAGCATCAACAGGAGCGCCAGAGCGTGTTTTGCCAACTGAGCAACGAACCGCCGGGCGCCGCCTTCCTTCCACACGGGCGTCAGCACGCCGTCGCGCAGCACCCGGTAGCCAAACAACAGCGACGGAAAGAGAAAACCGATGATGCGGGTGTTGGCGCAGAGGGCAAAGAGAAGGGCGCTCAAAACCTCCCATCGCCATTTTCCCTCATGGCGGAGGCTCAGCGCCGTGGCAAGCAGCGCCCAGCAGCAGGTGGCCATGAACACCATGTCCTTGATGTTGGTAAACTGCTCGCCCCAAAAGCGCGGGTACAGCGCCAGCATCAACAGGCCCAGCAGCGCATACCACCTGTTGGAAAAGACCCTTTCCAGAAAGAGGTAGAAGCACAGGTTTCCCGTCATGCAGATCACGAAGCTCCACAGGTGACGCATCATGTAAATATCGCGTGAGGGCATGGTGAAGCCTGTCAGATGCTCCACAAACACCGTGGGGAGCTGAAGGGCGGCGCCGTAGTAGCGCTCCCGATAGTTTTCCAGCTGCGTGGGAAAAAGGTCCAGGTCTTTTCCCAGAAGGGTCTTAACCACATATTGATAATTAATAAGCGACGTTTCTCTTTCCCAGGTCTCGTCAACAGTAAGGCCATAATCCCTGTAGGTATAGCGGCCCACGATCAGCATCGCCAGCAGCGCAAGCGCCGCAAGCAGGCGTGGCCAAAAGGATTTCCGTGCTCGAATCGACGCATGCTCCATGCGAATCCTCCCTTGCCCGTTCGACTTGTGAAGCCCCTCACCCCAGCAGGGAAAACAGATCGACCTGACTGGTTTCCGGCAGCCCTTCCAGCGCGCCCTGGCCCCGCAGCATCTCCACGATGCTCTGGCCGATATGCGCGCGGTTTTGCAAATCCTCGATGCTGATGTAGGGACGGTTTGGGTCGCGCGAGGCGATGATGCCCTCCACGGCCGAGTCGCCAAAGCCGTTGATGGCCGTGAAGGGGCAGCGCAGGTTGCCGTCCTCGATCAAAAAGCGGGTTGCGTCGCTCTTATAGAGATCCACGGGCAGCATGTGAATACCGCGCATCTGCATCTCCAGCAGCATGTGATAGGCGTTTTCCTCCTGCTTCTCGCGCACGCTCATCTTTTCCTCGCGGTTTTGGAAATCGGTGAGGCGGTCGCGCAGGGTTTCGGGGCTGAGCAGCATGCGCCCCGCGTCAAATCCATCGCCGCGAATGGTGAAGTAGGCAGCGTAGTACGCCTGCGGACGGTACACCTTGTACCACGCCACGCGCAGGCCCATGGTCACATAGGCTACGGCGTGTCCGCGCGGGAACATATACTTGATCTTGTGGCAGCTGTCGATGGCCCACTGGGGCACGTCGTGCTCGCGCATAGCCTCCTCCCATTCGGGTTTGAGTCCGCGGCCCTTGCGCACGCTTTCCATGATGTCGAAGCTCATCTTCTCCTGCATGCCCTTGGAGATCAGGAAGTTCATGATGTCGTCGCGGGTACAGAAGCACTGAGCCAGCTTGGCCGTGCCGGAATTGATGATGTCCTGCGCGTTGCCCAGCCACACGTCCGTTCCGTGCGAGAGACCGGAGATGCGGATGAGCTCCTCCATGGTGGTGGGGCGCGTTTCCATGAGCATGCCGCGCACGAAACTCGTGCCGAACTCCGGGATGCCCAGCGTGCCGGTTTCCCACATGATCTGCTCCTGGGTGACGCCCAGGGCCTCGGGGCTGGAAAACAGACTCATCACCTTGCGGTCGTCCAGCGGGATTTCGCGGAAGTTGACGCCGGTGAGCTCCTCCAGCCGGTGCATCATGGTCGGATCGTCGTGGCCCAGACAGTCGAGCTTGACCAGAATATCGTGCATGGAGTTGAAGTCGTAGTGCGTGGTGATGGTGGTGCCTTCCACGTCGTCGGCGGGATGCTGGATGGCCGTAAACTGGCAGATGTCATACTCCTTGGGCAGCACCACGATGCCGCCGGGGTGCTGGCCTGTGGTGCGCTTAACGCCCACACAGCCCGCCGCCAGCCGTTCCTTGTGGGCGCGGCCCGCATGGATGCCGCGCTCCTCCAGGTACTTGGCGGCAAAGCCGTAGGCCGTCTTTTCCGCGAGGCCGGAGATGGTGCCGGCACGGTAGACGTAGCCCTTGCCGAAGAGCTCCTCGATGTACGCATGGGCGCGCGGCTGGTATTCGCCTGAGAAGTTGAGGTCGATATCGGGCACCTTGTCGCCCTTGAATCCCAGGAACACCTCGAAGGGGATGTCAAAGCCGTCCTTGGCCAGCTTGTGGCCGCAGATCTCGCAGTTTTTGTCCGGCAGGTCCACGCCCACGCTGGCCAGCTCCGGTGGGGTCAGGAACATCTTGTGGCAGTGGTCGCAGCGGTAGTGCGGCGGCAGGGGATTGACCTCGGTGATGCCGCACATGGTGGCCACGAAGCTGGACCCCACGCTGCCGCGGCTGCCCACCAGGTAGCCATCCGAAAGCGACTTGCTGACCAGCTTCTGCGCGATGGAATACAAGGTGGAGAAGCCGTAGCCGATGATGGAGCCCAGCTCCTTTTCCAGCCGCTTCTGGATAATCTCGGGCAGGGGGTCCCCATAAAGCTCCTTGGCGCGGCCCCAGGCGCGGCTTTCGATGTCCCCCGCGGCCTCCTCCCAGTAGGGCTGGAAGGTGTCCTTGCCCTCCGGATGCTTGGGGAACAGGCGAAGTTCCCCCACCTGCTCGGCAATCCTGCGCGGCGCGTCAATCACGACCTCATGCGCCTTTTCCTTGCCCAGGTAGCTGAATTCTTCCAGCATTTCGTCGGTGGTTTTGAAGTAGAGGGGCGGCTGGTTGTCGCAGTCGTCATAGCCGAGGCCCGCCTGCAAAATGGTGCGGTAGATGGCGTCCTCGGGGTTGAGAAAATGCACGTCCCCGGTGGCGACCACGGGCTTGTTCAGCTTTTCACCCAGCGCGACGATCCTGCGGTTGAATTCCCGCAGGTGCTCCTCGTCGCGGGCGGTGCCGTTGCGGATCATGAAGCCGTTGTTGCCGATGGGCTGAATCTCCAGATAGTCGTACCAGCTGGCGATGCGTTCGATCTCCTCCTGCGGCCGGTCGTTGACGATGGCCTGAAACAGCTCACCCGCCTCGCACGCGCTGCCCAGAATGAGCCCCTCGCGGTACTGATTGATGAGGTGCCGGGGCATGCAGGGATGGCGGTAGAAGTAGCGAAGGTTGCTGTCGGAAATGAGGTGATTGAGGTTCTGCATGCCTTTCTGGCTGGTGCAGAGCAAAATGATATGGTAGCTTTGCCCGATGGTATCGCCGCTGATGACGGCGTCGATGTCCTTGAGGGTTGCGGCGCCCTTTTCCTTGGCCGCGTCAAACATGCGTGCAAGGCACTTGGCCGTGGCCGCCGCGTCGTGTACGGCCCGGTGCGCGTTTTTGAGCGATACGCCGAGCAGCCGGCATACCGCGCCGAGCTTGTGGCTCTTTTGCTGAGGATAGAGCTTGCGCGAGAAGGTGAGCGTATCCAGCACTGGCGCGTGGAAGCTCACGCCCATGCGCTTGCACTCGGCCTGAAGCATGCCCATGTCAAAGGGCGCATTGTGCGCGGCCACGGGGCAGTCTCCGATGAAGTCCAGGAGCTTTCTCACGCCCTCGGCGGGGCTTTCCTTGCCGCGGAGCATCAGGTCCGTAATGCCGGTGATTTCGCTGATTTTGGGCTTGAGGGGCACGCCGGGGTCGCACAGGAGGCTCAGCTCGTCCACGATCTGCCCGTTTTCCAGCTTGACGGCGCCCACTTCGATGATGCGGTCCATGGCGTGCGAAAGCCCCGTGGTTTCAAAGTCCAGCACCACGATAGGGCCGTCGATGGGGCGGTCGTCCGCGTCGGTTACGATGGGGACCAGGTCGCACAGATACCCCTCCACGCCGGGAATGAGCTTGATGCCCTGCTTCTTGGCCGCGCCGAAGGCCGCGGGGAAGGCCTGCGCGCTGCCGTGGTCGGTGATGGCCACGGCGGGGTGGCCCCATTTGGCCGCCTGTGCAATGAGCACGCCGGCGTCCGCGGTGGCATCCATGGTGGACATGGTGGTGTGCATGTGCAGTTCGATGCGCTTTTCGGCGGCGGTATCCATGCGCTCGATTTTGGGCATCTGCTGCATGTCGCGCACGCTTACGGACAATTCGTTCAAAAACGGGTCCATGCGGCAGTCTCCCCTGAGGCGCACGCGCATGCCGTTTTTGATCTGATCAATCTGCTCCATCACCCGCGCCCGCTCCTCCTTGGTGGGGGGATCGGGCGTTTCGCCGCGCGCGGCGCGGCGCATGCGGTAGTTGTAAAAGGCCTTGCAGTAGATGGTGGAGGTATCGTCATAGACGGCGAAGGAGGCCAGCACCGTTTCGCCGCCCTTGAGTTCCTTGGGATCATTCACGCCGGTCACGGTGCCCTCGATGACCACGATACCGCTGTCCTCGGCCAGCTCACCAATCGGGACGGGCACATCGCCCACGGCGCGACCTTTGAGCACAGGTCCGCCCTTGGGTGCGGCGGGCTTTTTGGGCGCGGCGGCGCGGGGAGCGGCATGTGCCGTGCGCGGGGCCGGAGCGGCAGGCGCGGCAGGGCCGGCGCCTTCGCCCGGCGCGCCGCCGAACAGCGCGGCGGCCTGGGCGTCCAGCTCGGCGTCATCCCACGGCGGCGGCTCGTCGTCGGGCGTGGGAGAGGCAGCGAAGGAAAAGCCCCGATCGGCCCGCATCTTCTCCACCCAGGCCTCGCGCTCGCCGCATACGGTCAGCGCCACGGGGGTGCGCACGCGGAAGATATCATAGATGGCCTGCGACAGCTTCTCGTCCAGGTGGTGCGAGCGAAAAAAGCCCATCGCGATCTGGTCCGGACAGGTGAGCAGAATCCGCCCGTCCTCCAGGCTCCAGCCGGTATCGGCAATCCAGGCGGCCAGCGCGGGGCTCTGGCGGCGCAAAAAATCGGTCAGGACCGGTTTGTAGCGGTTCAGGTCGGCAAGAAACTTTTCGCCCAGGGAGGGGCTGGCGATGCGCAGCGCCACCGTCAGCCTGGGAAACAGCTCACGCAGCCTGCGCTCCAACAGCAGGTAGTCGTGCTCGGTAACCAGCTCATCGCTTAGAAAGCTCATATAGGCCTTGTTGGCGGCTTTCTGATAGAGCACGCGCTCAATATGCAGCTTGCCACGCAGGGGAGGAACCGTTTCCTCAAGAAGATGAAGCAGCTCGGTTTTGTTCATTGGTACGCCTCGGCAGGTCAATCAGGATGGAAGCCGCACGCGCGGCAGGATGCTACGGTATTATAACACGCGCGGTAAAAAAGCGCAAAGCGGCCGGAACACGCGTTTATCCGGCAGGAAAACCCGCGCCCGGCGGCGAATACATGCAAATATATCGGCATTTTTATGCCACGGACGCAGCAGCGAGCCCGCGATGGCTGAAAACCGCATAGGAAGGGAGCTTCTGGCATGAACCATAACATGATCGGAGACCTGATTCTCAACGATGCCCTGGAACTCTACGGGCAGCCAAAATGGACCTTTGGCAAGAATACCTGCAACACCTATGAGGTGTTTGTCGAAAAGGTGCATATGCCCGACGGCGACGTAATCCCCGCCTGGCCGGTGGTCGAGCTGATTGAGCGGGATGAGGCGCTGACGCTTCTGTTTTCACGCTGGTTTTTGGAAAACGCCATGCGTTCGGCCTGCGACCTGACCGAGCAGACGGATTCCAACGTGACGCTGTCCATGAACCTGCTGCCCCTCTATGCCGATCGCGAATCCTTTGTGGATGATGTGCTGGCCATGCTCAAAAAAACCGGCCTCAAGCCTCAGAAAATGCAGTTTGAGGTCAGCGAGGCGCAGGACCTGACCGAGCGGGGCATCGCCAACCTCAACGCCCTGCACGACGAGCATGGCATCGGCCTGTGGCTGGCCAATTTCGGCACGGGACACTCCAATGTCGATCTGCTGCGCGAGGTGCACTTCGACGGCCTGGAGCTGGACAAATCCTATGGGGCGCTCGTGCCCGGACATGAGCAGACCTGCCGCCTGGTGGTGGCGATCCTGCACATGGCGCATACGCTCGATCTGCACGTGTGCGCCAAGGGCATCGAAAACCAGGACCAGTTTGAGTTCTTCGAGGAGCTGGACTGCTTCAAGGGCCAGGGCTTCCTCATCGGCAAGCCCATGGACATGGCGCAGATGAGCGACTACATCCGAAAATATGCCGTCAGGCGCAGGCATGGCTGATGCCTGCCGCCGGTGTGAAAAGAGAGCGGCCCGGAAAAAGCAGAAACGCCTTTTCCGGGCCGCTCTCTTCTGCGCTTACGCCTGTGCGGCCCGTTCCTGGGCCAGCCTGCGCGCCCGCTCGATCAGAATGGCGGCCAGATCCCCCTCGACCTTCTCCGGGGCCTTGCCCTTTTCAAAGATCGCGCCCACGGCGTAGGAACTGCCCTCGCCGCCGGCCGAGCCGCCTGCACGGCTGAGCCCGCCGCCTGCCAGGCCGATGTCCGCCTCGCGCGCCTCGCCGGGGCCATTGACCACGCAGCCCATCACAGCCACGGTCAAGGGCACGCGGATGTCCGCAAGCTCGCTTTCCACCCGTCGGGCGATGGCGGCCACGTCGATGCCGGTACGGCCGCAGGTGGGGCAGCTGACCACGTTGACATAGCCCGTGCGCAGGCCCACTGCGCGCAAAATGTCGATGGCGGCGGCAGCTTCCGGGATGGGACTGCCGGTGAGGGACACACGGATGGTGTCCCCAATGCCGTCCAGAAGCAGCGCGCCGATGCCGATGGCGCTTTTGATATTGCCCGCGCCGGGCAGGCCGGCTTCGGTCACGCCCACGTGCAGGGGATAGTCGGTTTCCTTCGCGGCCAGGCGGTAGGCCTCCACGGTCAGGGGTACGCTGGAAGCCTTGAGGCTGAGCACGATGTCGTGAAACCCCGCCTCCTCCAGAAGCCGGGCGTGTCCCAGCGCGCTTCTGAGCATGCCGCGCGCCGTCACGCCGCCCTCCTGGGCCAGAATCTCCTTTTCCACGCTGCCGGAATTGACGCCGATGCGGATGGGCACATGGTGCATTTTGGCGCAGTCCGCCACACGCCGCACCTCGCGCACGCTGCCAATGTTGCCGGGGTTGATGCGCACCTTGGCGATGCCGCGCTCCATGGCTCCCACGGCCAGGTCGGCCCGGTAGTGGATATCCGCCACCAGCGGTACGGGAGAGCCCTCGATGATGGCGGGCAGCACCTCCAGGCACTGCTCGTCGTACACGCTCAGGCGCACGATGTCGCATCCGGCCTGGGCCAGGGCGCGCACCTGGGAAAGGGTGGCCGCGGCATCGCGGGTATCGGTGTTGGTCATGCTCTGCACGGTGACGGGCGCGCCGCCGCCGATGGGAAGCGGGCCGATGAAAAAGGAGCGGGTGTTGCGCATGGGGATATACCTCCTCAATACCTGGGCTATCGGGTGTGGGTGCGCCTTCATTATATCATGCCCACGTGGGCAAGGGGAAGCACGGCGTGCCCCGGCGGGGAAAAACCCAAAAATCTTGCGAAAAACCTGATTGACACGGCCCTGCAAAACCGCTATCATGGGAATCGGAACAAAAGGCGCTTATCCGCCGGAAGGAGGAGCATGTAGTGGATGCCGACCCGTATAGTCGAAACGACGTTTTGACATTTCCATGGGCACAGGTTCACAGGCTCCGGGCGATAGGCGCGGCGCGCGTTGACGCGCAGGTTGCGCCTGCATAGGCATGCGCCTGCCCGGAAGCGAAGCCGCCTTGGCGGCCGCAGAAAGGCAGGTTTTTTTGATGAAGCGGATCTATCTGACGGTGGAGGACCACCTCAACGAAATCAATACCTTTGAAAAGGGATGCTGGGTCCATCTGCAAAATCCCACGCGCGAGGAGATCGATGGCATCAACGCGCGTTTTGCGCTGGACCCGACCTATATCCAGTCCGCGCTGGACGAGGAGGAGAGCGCCCGCATCGAGCGCGACGGCGACCAGACCCTCATCATCGTGGACATCCCCTATGTGGAGGCCGAGGGCAACGGCTACAGCTACACCACCGTGCCGCTTGGCATCATCATGGTGGATGACGTAATCATCACCGTCTCCACCCGTGAATCCACCATCATCACCGACTTTACCGAGGAGCGCATCCGCGGATTCTGGACGTTCAAGCGCACGCGCTTCATTTTGCAGCTTTTGCACCGCAACGCCTCGCGCTTCCTGGCCTACCTCAAGCAGATCGACAAGGCCAGCATGTTTGTGCAGACCCGCCTGGAGGCCAGCATGCGCAACCAGGAGCTGCTGCAGATGATGAAGCTGGAAAAAAGCCTGGTGTACTTCTCCACCAGCCTCAAGGGCAATGAGATGGTGCTGGAGAAGATGCTGCGCATGGACATGCTGCGCAAATACCCCGATGACAGCGACCTGCTGGAGGATGTAATCATCGAAAACAAGCAGGCCATGGAGATGTGCGCCATCTACCGCGACATCATGTCCGGCACGATGGATGCGTTCGCCTCCATCATTTCCAATAACCTCAACGTCGTCATGAAGGTATTGACCAGCCTGACGGTGGTTTTGTCCATCCCCACGCTGTTTGCCTCCCTGTGGGGCATGAATGTGGGCGTGCCCTTTGAAAATGCACCCTTCGGATTCTGGATGGTGCTGGGCATCTCGGTGGTGGCCAGCGTGGCGGCGTTCGTGCTCTTGTGGCGCAAGAAGATGTTCTGAGGGGGATTTTTTGTGCGCACGGCACTCATCACGGGCGGAAGCCGGGGCATCGGCGCGGCGGCGGTGCGCGCGTTTGCGCGCGCGGGCTTTCGCGCCGCGTTTTTCTATCGGGCGGATGAGGCGGCGGCACAGACGGTGGCGCGTGAAACGGGCGCGGCGGCCATCCGCTGCGATGTAAGCGACCCGGACCGCGTGCGCAAGGCGTGCGCCGAGGCCGAAAAAACGCTGGGCCACATCGACGCGCTGGTGAACAATGCCGGCATCGCCCAGCAAAAGCTTTTGACCGATATCACCGACGAGGACTGGCGGCGCATGCTGGATGTGAACCTGTCGGGGGCGTTTTACGTGACACGCGCGGTGCTTCCCGGCATGATCAGCCTAAAAAGCGGCAGCATTGTCAACGTATCCAGCGTCTGGGGGCAGGTGGGAGCCAGCTGCGAGGTGCATTATTCCGCGGCCAAGGCCGGGCTCATCGGCCTGACGCGCGCACTGGCCAAAGAGGTCGGTCCCAGCGGCGTGACGGTCAACTGCGTATGTCCCGGCGTGATTCAGACGGATATGCTGGGAGACTTCACCGGGAGTGACCTGGCAGCGCTGGCCGAAGAAACCCCACTGGGACGCCTGGGTACACCCCAGGAGGTAGCCGCGGCTATCCTGTGGCTGTGCCAGGGGGACGCGGCCTTTGTGACCGGGCAGGTCATCGGGGTGGGCGGCGGCTTTGGCGCATAAAAAGCGGTGACGATTCAGTATTTCTCTGAATTGCCACCGCCTTGTTCTATTTCTCAGAAGTTGGCCGCTGCCTCGTCCGTCCAGCCGGAACCGTTATCGACCCACCCGCTGTCGGATGATCCGCTGCCGTCCGTCCAGCCGGAACCGTTATCAACCCAACCGGAGCCATCATCGACCCAGCCGGAACCGTTATCGGACCAACCGGAGCCATCATCGACCCAGCCGGAGCCGTCGTCCATCCAACCGGAGCCATCATCGACCCAGCCGGAACCGTCGTCATACCAGCCGTCCTCATCGACCCAGCCGGAATTGTCAATCCAGCCGATGTCCTCCGAAAAGGCGAAGGGATCTACGGTCTCGCCGCTCAATCCGCCGGTGCTCTGTCCGCCGGCGCGGTTCTGCTCCCAAAGCGACAGCTGGCTTTGCAACTGGGACGAGGACAGGTCATAATAGAAGGCGGGAAGTCCGGCGGGGTCGTAATCTACCCGCAGGGACAGCACGATCAATGCGCTGCTCGCGCCGCTCACGTCCACCCATTCGCCCGGCTGGTGAGAGGGCGGCTGCACCCCGGCGGCAAAGTCCGCACAGTTGATTACAACCCAGACACTCTGGTTCTGCACGGTTACATTGGCCTGGCTGTTGAAGGAAACGGAAACGCACAGCGAGGAACCCTGCATGGAAAGCGTGGCCTGGCCAATGATATAGCGGTTGCTGGCACAGATATCCACGCTCATGGAACCCTGGCCGGCCAGGGCGTTCAAATCCACCATGGTCCCCATCATCCAGTCGCCGTAGAAAGCCACCGCCAGGTCGTTGAGCCGCACGCCATAGGTGCAGGCATTGTTGGCTACCAGCCGGGCCTGCTGGTGCATAAAGGGCATGGCATATACATAATCCCCCACGGTCAGGGTTACCAGATAGGGAATGGTCCGGTCCGCCACATAGGGCAGGTAAATCACGCCGCTGTCAAAGGTGCCGCTTTGCAAACCATAGTCTTTGTCAAAAAGCAACGTCTGCGAATCCATCTGCATCAGTGTGAGCCGCACCGGGGCCGCCAGTTCGCTGGAATCACTGATGTATTTTCTGACCCGCACGCCCTGGGCGCTTGCAGAAAGATATTGCGCCACATATTCGTCGCTGTTCAGGCTGTTCATATCCAGCGCATCCACGTCGATGGTGAAGCAGTCCTCCGCCAGGGAGGGAACGGACGTCCACACCAGCAGCGCGCACAACGCCACGCAAAGCCACATGCGTTTCTTCATGGATGGTTTCTCCTTTGATGATGGGCGCTGTAGGTACCCATCCATTGATCCTAACGATTTAGTCTACCATTTTCATGCATCAAATTTGCTTCGGAATTTTGAAAACACGATACAAAAATACGACTTTTTCGTAACAAAACTGTAATATAGCATTTACTTTTTGGAAAAGCTTTGTTATACTTGAAACGCGGCCCGCTCCGGCGGGCTTTATCACACACCGCAGTGACCCAAGGAGGAACCGGATCATGAGAACTTTTCTGCGCGCGCTGTCTTTTCGGATGCTGGCGCTTGCGCTGATCCTGACGCTGCTGGCCGTGCCGCAGGCCCTGGCGGCAACCAAGTATGCCACGCTGGAGTTTGGATCGCGCGGGTCGGATGTGTTGAAGCTGCAAAAGGCGCTTTTGGAGCTGGGCTTCAACCCCAACGGAACGGACGGAAAATTCGGCCGCGGCACGGAAACGGCGGTCAAGGCCTATCAGGCCGCCAGGGGACTGGAGGCGGACGGAAAGGCGGGCACGTTGACGCTGACAAAGCTTTACGCGGAAACGGATGGGCAGAGCGCTACGGTGACCACGCCGGTGACCACCAATCCCAACACCCTCAAGTACGGCGACAGCGGCAGCCGCGTAACCGAGATGCAAACTGCGCTGGTCAAACTTGGGTATAATACCAACGGCGTGGACGGCCGTTTTGGTGCCGGCACGCAGCGCGCGGTGATTTCCTTTCAGAAAGATAACGGTCTGGAGGCCGACGGTCTTGCAGGGACCAAAACCCTGGAGCTTCTTTATAAGAAGGCGGACGGGACAAGCTCCTCTTCCGGTTCCGGCACATCCTCCGGTCTTACGCGCACACTGCGCAGGGGGTATACGGGCGATGATGTCGTCACCGTCCAGCAGCGGCTGAAGGAGCTGGGCTACTATACCGGGAGCATCGACGGCGTGTACGGCAGCGGCTCCATCGCCGCGGCTACGGCGTTTCAGAAGAACAACGGCCTCAAGGTGGATGGACTGACCGGCCAGAGCACCTATGCGGCGCTGTTTTCCAGCTCGGCCGTGGCAGCTGGTTCTTCCGGCTCCAGCAGTTCTTCCGGCGCGTATGTCAAGCTGAAGTCCGGAGACAAGGGCACGGAGGTCAAAAAGCTGCAGCAGGCCCTGAAGGACCTGGGCTATAACGTCAGCGCCGACGGCACCTACGGCCCCATCACCGTGGCCGCAGTCACCGCCTTCCAGAAGCTCAACGGCCTGGATGACGACGGCATAGCGGGCGCCAAGACGCAGACGGTGCTCTACAGCGGCAACGCCAAGCGCTATGATTCGTCCTCCAATAGCGGATCTTCCTCCGGCAGCACGGGTACGACCGTCGCTCCCAACGGCGCCACCATCCAGCTGCTGCACTGGTTTGACGACGTCAAGCCCACCCTCAAAAATGGGCAGCACCTGATCGCATACGATCCCGATACCGGCATCAGCTGGACACTGTACATCATGAGCCGCGGCAACCACGCCGATGTGGAGCCCCTCACCGCGGCGGATACCGCGGCGATGTTCGAGGCCTTTGGCAACAAGGAAAGCTGGGGTCCCAAGGTCGTGTATGTCAAACTGCCGGACGGCCGGTGGTCCATCGCTTCCACCCATAATGTGGCGCATGGCGGCCAGACCATTTCGGGCAACAATTTCGACGGCCAGAACTGCGTGCATTTCCTGCGCGATATGGACGAGTGCAAGCAGAACGATCCCGATTACGGTGTGCAAAACCAGAACGCCATTCGCAATGCGTGGAAAAAACTGACGGGCATCACTGTGGACTGACGCAAAAAGGCGGAGAGGAAGGCTCCTCTCCGCTCTGCGTTTCCGCAGCCCTTACCGGGCGTGATAGCTGGCGCATTCGCTTTCGTCACAGGTGCCGGTATGGCAATTGCCGCGGGGCGCCACCTTGATCACGTCCAACTCGCACATGCCGTCGTTGGTGTGGTGCTTGCAGCTTCTCACATCGCACTGGACGCTCTGATTTTTGTTGGGAAACGACATTTCACTCACCTCCCTTTCTGTTGATGGCTTCAGTATGCGCTTTTGAAGGGCTTCGTATGCACCTGTCGACGCAGAAAGCAAGTTGTGCTATACTTACACACTGGCGTGATATCGGCAACACGCCATGCAATCAGGAGGAATGAAGAATGCACAGTTTGTTTTCCCGTCGAAACACGAAGAACCTCTGCCTGTCTGCCCTGATCGCGGCGCTGTATGCGGCGCTGACGCTGGCGTTTCAGCCCATCAGCTATGGCGCGGTGCAGTTTCGCATCTCGGAGGCGCTGACGCTTTTGCCCGTGTTGTTTCCCCAGGCGGTACCCGGCCTTACGCTGGGTTGCCTGATAAGCAATCTGTTCAATCCCATGGGCGCTACGGTGTATGACGTGGTATTCGGCACGCTGGCTACGCTGATCGCTGCCGTGATCACCTGGCGCATGCGGGCGAGCATCTGGGTCAGGGCGCTGCCGCCGGTGCTGTGCAACGCGATCATTGTGGGGCTGGTGCTGACCTATGCCTACGGCATTGATATGCTGTGGATGAACATGCTCACCGTGGGCCTGGGCGAGGCGGTCGTGTGCTACGTGCTGGGCGTGCCCATGATCAAACTGCTTTCCCGACAGGATCTCAGCCGCTGGCAAGCCTAAAGATTTTGACAGATGGATGGCAATGCCATGGTAATTCGTTCTATATCGTCGAGGGCGCCTTTGATGCGCCCAACCCATGCGTTTGGAGGAGGAGGTTGAGCATGCGTTCCGTCAAGAAGCGGCATATGCGTGGCGCCTGCGTGTGCCTGTGCGTGTGCCTGTGCGCCCTGCCGCTGCTGGAAGCGCTGGCCGAAAATGCGGCCGCGCCCCTGCCCACGCCCACCCTGATACCCGCGGAGGACATCCAGAACACGTCGGAAAACGCCACCCCCGCGACCGACGAGATTCCCACACCGGAGCCGTCTACCCCCACGAACGAGCCGGGCGGTACGGATTCCGGGACGCCTACGGCCAATCCGGGGTCAACCGCGGTTCCGACGGCTACGTTAACCCCGGCGGCTTCCGAGACGCCCACGCCGGTACCGGAGACGTCCGAGACCCCCACACCGGAGACGTCCGAGACCCCCACACCGGAGACGACCGAGACGCCCACGCCGGAGGCGTCCGAGACGCCTACGCCGGTTCCGGAGGCATCCGGGACTCCCACGGCTGTTCCCGCATCCACCCCGGAGGGAAGCACGCCTCCCGTTATTACGGAGCTGCCCTCAGTCAGCGCCGCTCCCGTCTGGGATGAGAGCCAGTGCGACCATATGAACGAGCACTGTGAACGGGCGCCCAAATGCACCGTACCGGGCTGCCGCCATATCGGCGTCAACGAGGCGGGCGACGTGGTGGCGCTCTGCGGGCTGGGCCAGTGGCTGATGGAAGTGGGATCGAGCCCGGAGAGCGGCATCATGATGCTGGCCGCCACCGCGCCCATCGAAATGGAGCTGGTGGACGGCGAAAACATCCTCTACCGCAGCGGCAGCTACCATCTGACCGGCGGCGGGGAGAACGCCACGCTCTATATCCGCGACAACATGGTCCTGTCCATTGAGCTGGACGGGGTGCAGCTGCTCACCTTGCGCGTGTCGCAAAAGTCCGTGGTCACCATCGGTTTCCAGGGCTACACCACCATCCAGACCCTTACCGCCCCCGACGCGGCCGTAAAGCTGAGCGGCTCCGGCTGCCTCACGGTGGCCAACAACCTCAACTACGGCGTGCTCAATGTGGAGCGCGGCAACGTGCGCCTGCCTTCGGGGGCCGTCAGCGATAATGGCCGCAGGCCGGTCGTTTTTGAGGCGCCCGGAGCGGAACAGGCCTATGTGGACGGCAAGTTTTTCACCTACGTCAAGGCCGGTTCGGACGGAAAGGTTACGCTGTGGCTGCCCGCCCCCGGAGAAGGCGGGAGCTATTGGGGCCGCATGAACGGCAACACGCTGGAGGTCAGCTCCCTGGCCGAGCCGCCCGCCGAGGATGATAAGGTGGATTTGAGCGTGGCGGAGCCCTTCCAGGCGGAAGCGGGCAAGAGCTACACCCTCTACGCCACGGACCCCGCCGATCAGGACCGCTTCATCAACGGCGCCGCAGGAGCTTCGTTCACGCTGACCGCGGCCGGCACGGAGGGTTCCGCACCCACCTTTCAGGGCGGCGGAGGAACGCTGTATGTGAGCGGAGATACCTATCTCAGCGCGCTGTCCGGGCCGTATGCCGTTTCCGGCACGGGACGGCTGCATGTGGGCACGCTCTCCGGCGCCGGGCTGACGGCGCAGGGCGGACTCACCTTCCGCGCGGCTGCGGGCGACGCACCCCCGGCCTGGACCGCCGTAGCGGTATCGGGCGGCGAGATGGCGCTGGATTTGACCGCGGAGCATAATGGCGCCGCCGTGCCGGTGCTGTTTTTTGCCGCAAACCCGCAGACGGCCTATGCGCCGCTGCCCCAGGCGGCGGCCGGCTACCATTATGCGGCCACGGTGCAGGGCAGCAGGCTGCTGCTGGAAGCCGTGGAGGACGAGCAGGGCGCGTCGGTCACGCTGGGCGCGTCGGACCATACGTTTGACGCCTCCGGAAACTACCGCGTCGTCAGCGAGGGCGGCACCTCCGGCAAGATCATCGTGGCAGACGGCGTGAGCGTCAAGCTTACGTTGGCCGGGGCCTTTACCAGCGGGGATCTTCGCATTGGCGCGGGCGCGTCGGTTACGCTGGTGCTCCAGGGAGCCAATGCCGTAGGCCCGCTGGTGCTGGGCGAGGGCGCCACCCTGTCGGTCAGCGGTACGGGCGCACTGGATGCATCCAGCGCCTCCGGCGGCGGTACGGTCACCATCAGAGAAACCACCAACCTCAGCCTTTCCAGCGGTACGGCGCTGCCCGGCAGCGCCCTTCAGCCCACCGTCATCGCCGTAACCAACGATGAAAACGCGCCGATGGCGCGCACGCAAATCGTGCTGAAGCTGGGAAACGAGGAACCCTTCAACGTCACCACCGGCAGAAGCGGAACCGTGACCCTCTGGCGCGCACAGGCGCTGAGCGGCACGGACGTGGTGGTGCTCAGCGATCAGGATACCTACGCCGCCGTCATCAATGGCGGCGCTGCCAGCCCTGACGCACTGCCCGTCATCCGTAATGTCAAGGCCACGCCCTATGGCTCCATCACCTTTGAAACCGATACCGGAAACACGCTGGGCGTGCAGTACATCGTATCGGACAAGGAGGAGGAGATGGCCGATACCTGGGTACCCACCGCCGGCGTGGCCCTGCTTCGGGGCGGAGAATGCACCATTCCGGGCCTCAAGGACGGGGATGTGGTCACCTTCCGCGCCTTTGCCTGCGCGCAGGCCGGCGTCACCCTTTCGGGCGACACCGCCTCCGCCTTTGCCTTCAGCGAAAAGGTGGTCTTTACCGTCAAGGAGGAGCGCCAGCCGCTGGTCATCGCCGACCAGGAGCGCACCTACAACGGCAAGGCCTTTCAGCTCAGCAAAAAGCTGTACCCGCAGAGTGCCACCGTCAGCTATTTTCAGGATGGAGAGCTTATGCAGCGCGCTCCCGTCAAGGTGGGCGAATACATCGCCCGCGTAACGGTGCCTGCCGGCGATGCGCAGTACCTGCCGGGCAGCTACGATGTGCGCATGACGATCAAGCGCATCGTGGTGCTGATTTATCCCGAGGAAGCCAGCAAGCAGAAGGGACAGGAAGACCCGGACTTCTACTATGAGTACGACGAAAGCGTCATGCTGGAGGATGACGAGGTCACAGGGTCGCTGTCGCGCGTGAAGGGCGAAACCTACGGCAACTACCCCTACCTGACGGGCTCGCTGTCCGCGCCGGACTATTATGAGCTGGTCATCGCGCCCGACAGCCCGCTGTTTTTCATCGACTGGAACATCCACCACTATCTGCCCTATGATCCGCTGGCGCGCATTGATCCCGTCTACGACGAGCTGCGCTTTTCCAGCGGCAAGACGCTCCGCACCCAGATCCGCACCATCGACGTGCTCAAGGTGGGCGATACCTACTATGGCGCGCCGGTGACCGACCTCATTGACGGACGGGAGCGCCCCGCCACACCCACCTTGCGCCTGCGCGGCGGGTATGACTCCGCGCTGCTCATCCTCAACGCCGAGCCGGAGCTCAACGCCGACGGCGGCTATGCTACCGACCTGGACGGCAACAAGCTGGTGCGCGGCCGCAGGCTCACCATCAGCTACAGCATGCTCAACAACCTGGCCCGTCAGAATGTGGATTATATCGCCTTTGGGCTGGATGGCGTGATGGCGCTGGTGGATCTGCAGGAGCTCCGCAGCGGTGAGGCGGTGGCTGAGCTGATGGAACGGGAAGGAATCAGCAAATCCAGCGGCACGCGCTTCCAGGTGGACCTGGAGCCTGTGACCGCAGATACCCAGCTGGCCCAGAGCGAGGCCAGCGCGCAGGAGGCCGCTGATCTGGGCGAAAAGCTCATGCGCGTCAGCGTCAAGGTCAGCAGCGGTTCCCGCCGGGTGGATATCGCGCCCGTGCTGAAAAACGCCAGCGTGCTCTTTGACGCCAGCGGCCTGCTGGAAAGCGATCTCGCCGTGACGCAGGCCAGTGGAGATGTGACCGAAACCGTGGCCGGAAAACCGGTAACCGAAGACGGACAGGATGAGCGCATGCGGGCCGCCGTGGCCGCGGCCAAGGGAGAGGCCGCGGCGGATGAGGAGCTGCTGGATTGGACCCTGCAGCTGCTCAACGACCATATCCGCCTTCATTCCACTACGCTGCTGCGCTATGACGGCGGCGAAAAGACGCTTGACACAACGGCTGTGGTGCCCTATACTGCATCCGAATCCAACCGGGCCATGTTCCGGGCAGTCATGCGGACCCGGCCTTACCTGACGGCTCAGCTGACCAAAAGCGGGCTGTACGGCCTGGGTGAAGCGTCCGTTGACGGAATTTGACCCATTTGTGAAGGAGGATAACCATGAGCGGAAAGATCCTGAAACGTGCCCTGGCGCTGTGCCTTTGCATGCTGCTGCTGGCGGGCAGCTGCCTGGCTGAGGACAGCCTCGAAAATTTTGTGCCTGACGCATTGACGGAGGAAGAACTGGCCCAGTGGCAGGAATGGGCCGAGGAGGGCATGGGCGATAGCGACGCCACCGCCGCCAACGCCGCCGAGCTGACCCCCGAGGAGGAGTCGCTCATGGCGGAAATGGCCTCCATGCTGGAGGATACCACCGTCAGTACGGAGGTGGACCTGTCCAACCTGGAACCCAACGAGGCTTTGCCCGATTATGTGGTGAATATTCTGCTGCTGGGCGTGGACAACCGCAGCGTCGAGCTGGTCAGCGGACGGGCGGACGCCAACATCATCTGTTCCATCAACACGCAGGACGGATCCATCAAGCTGACCTCCATCGCCCGCGATACGGCTGTGGAAGTGCCCGGCTACAAGAGCAAAAAGCGCCTGAACACCGCCTTCAAGTTCGGCAGCAAGGACGGCGATGTTGCAAAGGGCGCCGAGCTGGCCATGAAGACCGTCAACCGCAATTTCCAGATGAACATCGAGCGTTATGTCGTGGTCAACATTCATGGGCTGGCCGACATCATCGAGGCGTTGGGCGGCGTGGACATGGAGCTGACCAAGGGCGAGGCGCAGGCCATCAACTATGAGCTGCACGTCAAGGAGCCGATGGACGATGTCCAGCGCGACAAGCTGGAGGTGGCCGATGGCGTTCAGCACCTCGACGGCATGGAGGCCGTGACCTACGGGCGCATCCGCAATCTGCAGGGCCAGAACGACCTCAACCGCAACGAACGCCAGAGAAAGCTCCTGGAGGCGCTTCTCAAAAAGGTAATGGAGGACATGGACCTTACCAAGTTCCTCAACCTGATTGAAACCGCCCTGCCCTATGGCAAAACCAACCTGACTGCCGACGAGCTGCTTTCGCTGGGCATGACGGTGCTTTCCGGCAGCGCGATGCAGAACCTGGCCTCCGGCGGCGAGGTGGTGGGCCAGTTCGGCATCCCCATGGAAAAGCAGTATGGCTACCGCGAGTTCAACGGCGAGAGCCTGGTGTACATCAGCGATAAGCGCATGCAAACCACGCTGACCGCCATGCAGGAATTTATCTACGGTCAGAGCTATGTCAAATAAGCCGGAAGAAAACCGGCATGCCGCGCCCGCGCCCTGACGGGGCGCGGGCATTTTTCTGCAAAAGGAGCAAATGATGCGATGCAATCACCGGGCAATACGGCGGCAGGCCCCGCCGGACGCGCCGCGGCCGCGGTTCGGGCCGCCTTTCCCCACACGCTGCCCGTTTTGATGGGCTTTTCCTGCCTGGGGCTGACCTATGGCGTACTGATGGCCTCCAAGGGCTATGGCGCGCTGTGGTCGCTTTTGATGAGTGCGCTGGCCTTCGGCGGCAGTATGCAGTATGTGGCTATTTCGCTTCTCACGGTGGCATTTGATCCGCTTCAGGCATTTCTGATGAGCCTGATGGTCAATGCCCGCCACCTGTTTTATGGCCTGAGCATGCTGCCCCGCTACCGGGGCATGGGCCGGGTACGCAATGCGCTGGTGTTCCTCCTGTGTGACGAGACCTTTTCCATCAACTGCGCTACGGATCCGCCTGCCGGCATTCCCGCCAAAGATTTTTACCTGGCCGTATCGCTGCTGGATTACCTGTACTGGGTGGCGGCCTCGTTCGTGGGCGGGCTGATCGGCGGCATGCTTCATGCCGACCTGACCGGGCTGGATTTTGTGCTCACGGCACTGATCTTCGTGCTGTTCCTGGACAAATGGGACCGGCGGGAGGACCGCCCATCCGCGCTCATCGGTCTGGGAGCGGCGATTGTCTGCCTGCTGGTGTTCGGACAGAGCAGCTTTATCATCCCCGCGATGGGGGTTATTCTGGCGGCGCTTTTGCTGGGGAGGGACAGGCTATGCAGGTGATGACGCCTCTGGAAACGATGGCGATGATTCTTGCCGTGGCGGCGGGTACGGTAATTACCCGCTTTTTGCCCTTCTGGCTGTTCCCGGAAAGCAAGGGCATTCCGCGCGTGGTGTCCTTTCTGGGGCAGGCGCTGCCTCCGGCCATGATGGGCCTTCTGGTGGTCTGCTGCCTGAAAGGGACGGACGTGCTGGGCCCTACCCATGCCATCCCTGAAATTGTGGCGCTGGCGGTGATCTATGTTTTGCACCGGATGAAGCATAATGCGCTGTTGAGCATCGCGGGCGGCACGGCGGTCTATGTGCTGCTTTTGCGGCTGCTGAGCGCGGCGGCGTAATCCGACAGGCACGCAAAAGGCGGCCCCTGCGGGGGACCGCCTTTTGCGTGCCTCAGGGCATCAGCCCAAAAACATCATCACAATGGACAGCACCACGAACACGATCGCGCAGATTTTGGTAATCAGCGCCAGCTTGGCGTCCATGCCCTTGGCCTTGTTCTTGCCGAAAAAGGTTTCGGCCGCGCCGCTGATGGCGCCCAGGCCGCTGCGCTCGCTGCTTTGCAAAAGCACGGTCACAATCATCACAAGGGCAGATATCAAAAGCAGGATGCCAACAATCCAGTGAAGCACGGTCATCAGGGGTTCCCTCCTTGGCGAATATCGACATATTATATTAGCATTATCCTATGGAAAAAGCAAGCCCAAAAATCTCATGCCCGGCCCCTGGGCGCGCGGCTCCCATCCAGCGCGCCGCACACGAGGCGCAGCAGCGTGCCGGATAGCAGAAACAGCGCGATCAGGTTGGGAATGGACATCAGGCCGTTGAAGGTCTCCGCGATGCTCCATAAAAGGCCCAGGTCCGCTGTTGCGCCGAGAATGGCCACCAGGGAGTAGACCACCATGAACGGCGCGATAGCCCGCGAGGAGAACAGAAATTCCACGCAGCGCGCGCCGTAGAGCCCCCAGCCGATGATGGTGGAAAAGGCGAAGCAGCACATGGCCACAGCGGTAAAGATGGTGACCCAGTTGCCGTACGTGGCCACAAAGCCGCTGATGGTCAGCCCTGCGCCCGCGGCCTGGCCGTAGCTCACGGGCACGCCGCTGAGCAGAATGACCAGCGCGGTAAGGGTACAGATCACGATGGTATCGGCAAAGACCTCAAAGATACCAAACAGGCCCTGCCGCACCGGCTCCTGGGTGTCGGCGCAGGCATGGGCGATGGAGCCCGTGCCAAGGCCCGCCTCGTTGGAGAAAATGCCGCGCGCCACGCCCTTTTGCATGCTGGTGAAGAAGCTGCCTACGATTCCGCCGGTGACGGCCATGGGCGAAAAGGCGCCTGTGACGATGGCCCCCAGCACCGCCGGGATGCGCCCGGCGTTGAGAACCACCACGCCCAGCGCCAGCACCACATACAGCAGCGCCATGAAGGGCACGAGTCTTTCCGTCACGCGGCCGATGCGCTTGATGCCGCCCAGCAGCACCAGCATCAGAATCAACGCGATGGCTACGCCGATGATCCAGCGGCATAGCGTGACCGCGTCCGCGGGAAGCAGGCCGTAGCTGCTCAGCGCCGTGTTGATGGAGGCGGTGATGGTGTTGACCTGCGTGGCGTTGCCGGTTCCGAACACCGTAAAGACGCCGAAGACGGAATAGAGCACCGCCAGCCAGTACCAGCGCCGGCTCAGACCGTTTTTGATGTAGTACATGGGGCCGCCCACATAGTCGCCCTGGGCGTTGCGCTCCCGGAAATGCACGGCCAGCGTCACCTCGGCAAACTTGGTGCACATGCCCAGCAGGGCGCTGATCCACATCCAGAATACCGCGCCCGGCCCGCCGATGGCGATGGCGCCGGCCACGCCCGCGATGTTGCCCGTGCCCACCGTGGCCGCCAGCGCCGTACACACGGCTTGGAAGGGGGTCATGGCCCCGTCCTGCGCGGTTTTTTTCTGGAACATGCGCCCCAGCGTGGACCGGATGGCCAGAGGGAATTTGCGAATCTGCAAAAAGCGGGTACGCAGGCTCAGGTACAGTCCCACACCGAGAATGCACACCATGGCCGGAACGCCCCACACGAAATCGTTGACCGCCTGATTGACGGACGTAATGATGTCCAGAATGGGAATCGTCTCCTTTGTGTCTTGATCTGTACGCTGTGCACAAGCCTAGCAGGTATGGCGGAAATTGTCAAGGAAAATACAAAAATGTGGGGAAGGCATTGGCCTTTTTTTTCGTTGGTATTTTTGGAATAAAAAACAAACAGCGTGGGGGAGAGGCTGCGGCGCGTCCCCGCCGGACCGGAAGAGAAAAATCATCAGGGGGGAAAAACAGCATGAAGCGTGTGTTTGTCAAAGCGGTGTTGATGCTGCTGGTGCTCGCGCTGCCTGCCGTGGCATGCGGGCAGACGGTGAGGCAGACCGTCACGGAGAACGGCAGGATACGGGAGACGCTTGTCACCTTTGCAGAGGCGCCGCAGGCCATACGCGACCTCATGAACGGACACGGCCTGGGCGACGCGCGCTGCGTATGCGGCGCAGCGCTGGAGCAGGAAGCGATGGCCGGGAGCACGGATATCGCCGGCCTGCCGTGGACGAGCAGCGCACTGATGGTGGTGGAGCGAGGCGGCGCGTATGCGCTGGTGGGCTTGCGCTGTGAGCCGGGCGGCAGTAATGCGCGCGTGGAAGATTTCGGCGCTCTGGGCCTGCCGCTGGGCGAGGGGTGTGCCGTGCATCCCCTGTGGGATGAGGACACGCGGCTTTGCGGCTTTGAGCTGCTGCTTCCTGCGGAGGGCGGAGAGTGGCGCTGGCGCTTCGGCTGCCACGTGGTCAGCGGATGGCAGGCCGTGGAGCATACGGATACGGATGGCCGGCGCACGGTTTTTGCCTGGAATGGAGAGATAGAGACAGACGGCGAGCGATTCTGCGTGCCGGTCAAGACGTGGCTCGCAGAGCAAACGCGGCTGGACAGCCTGCCCATCACGGCTGATGGGGCCCGCCGGTTGGAGGAGGAGCACCGCGCGGCGCTTGCGGGGACGGACCTGTGCCTCATCTGGGGCGTGAATCTGCGCAGCGAGGCTACCTCCAGCTCACTCAGCCTGGGAAGGTATCATGTGGCGCTGGCGCAGGTGCTGGATCAGAAGCCGGGCACGGAGGTCCCTTGGTATCATGTGCAGGTGGGCGGCACGCAGGGTTATGTCAGCGGAAGATATGTTTCCTTCCCTGAGGACTGGGCGGAGTTTGTTTATCGGGCTTCCAGCCCGTGTCCGGTGGTGACGGCAGTGGCCGGCAGATCAGTGGTGACGGACATGGATGGCGGCGGCGCACTGTGCGTTGCGGAAGCGGGACGGCGCATGCGCGTGCTGGCCGAAACAGAGGACGGCTGGCTGCACGTGTTCTTGCCCCGGGATGATTTGGATGGATCCCTGAACCAGCCGGGAATCTATGGATATCTGCGCCGGGAGGATGTCGCGCTGTGGCTGGGCCCGGATGCGTATTTCCCCTGAGCTTCCCCCTTGCCGCCCCGTGCTATAATGGACGCATCCCATGTGGAGAGGAAGCGTTTGTCATGGAGCGGACAGGCTTTGTGCTGGAGGGCGGCGGCATGCGCGGCATCTATACCGCCGGGGTGCTGGATGAACTGATGGACTGGGGGCTGGCGCCCGACGGGATTCTGGGCGTATCGGCGGGCGCCATCCACGGGGCGAGCTTCGTCTCCGGTCAGCAGGGGCGAAACATTCGCTACACCAAGAAATATTGCCGCAACTGGCGCTTCATGAGCCTGCGATCCATGCTGCTCACGGGCGACCTGGTGGGCCGCGTCTTCAGCTACGAGGAATTGCCCTACCGGTTGGACCCTTTTGATTTCGACGCGTTTTTCAGGAGCCCTGTGCGCTTCTACGCCCTGGCTACCGACGTGGAAACGGGCGAGGCGGTGTGCCTGGAGGGAAAGCCGGATGCGCACGCCCTGCTGGAAGCCCTTAGGGCCAGCTCGTCCATGCCGCTGGTGTCCACCATCGTTGAGTGGGAGGGACGGCGCTACCTGGACGGCGGAACGGCAGATTCCATTCCGCTGAAACGCTTCGAGGACATGGGGTACACGCGGTGCCTCGTGGTGCGCACGCAGCCGGAGGGCTTCGTCAAGCGGCCGGACCGGTCGCTCGCGCTCATGCGCGTGCGTTACCGCCGCTACCCCGCCTTTGTCAGGGCCTGCGAGCGAAGGCATGAGGTGTACAACGCCTCGCTGGCCTATGCCGGTCAGGCCCAGGCCGAGGGGCGCGCCCTGGTGCTGTGCCCCTCCCGCCGCATTCCCATCGGGCGGGTGGAAAAGAATCCGGAGGTGCTGGAGGCACAGTACCAACTTGGTCGGGCCGACGCGCGGGCCGCGCGGGAGCGTATCGAAGCGTTCCTTGGGACAAAATAGGGCAGCTTCATCCCCGAAAGTGCCGGAAAACCGGCATTTTCAGGCCATACAGGCTTGCCAAAGCCGCTGTTTCGTTCTATAATGATGCGAACCGGCGGCATTGTTCCGCCTGGAAACATGATGGAAAGGAAGGCGCGAGTCATGGAAACAGTCAAAACCAACTTCATCTGGGACGCCGTACAGGAAGATTTACGGAGCGGGCGCTATCAAAGCGTGCACACGCGCTTTCCCCCGGAACCCAACGGTTACCTGCACATCGGGCATTGCAAGGCACTGGTGGCGGATTTTCTGACCGCCGAGCACTTCGGCGGCGTGACCAACCTGCGCTTTGACGATACCAACCCCGCCAAGGAAGAGACGGAATACGTGGACGGCATCATGGCCGACATCCGCTGGCTGGGATTCGACTGGAAGGGCGGGCTGTTTTTCGCCAGCGAGTACTATCAGCAGTGCTATGATATCGCCGTGGACTGGATCAAGCGCGGGCTCGCCTACGTGTGCGAACTCTCGCCCGAAGAGGTGCGCCTCTATCGCGGCACCCTCACCCGGCCTGGCAGGAACAGCCCCTATCGGGACCGCCCCGTGGAGGAAAGCCTGCGCCTGTTTGAGGAGATGAAGGAGGGCAAGCATCCCGAGGGCAGCATGATCCTGCGCATGAAGATCGACATGGCCAGCCCCAACATCAACATGCGCGACCCGGCCATGTACCGCATCCTCTTCAAGGAGCATCACCGCACGGGCAAGACGTGGTGCATCTACCCCATGTATGACTTCGCCCATCCCATCGGCGATGCGCTGGAGGGCATCACCCACAGCCTGTGCTCGCTGGAGTATGAGGATCACCGCCCCCTGTATGACTGGGTGGTGGAGCATGCGTCCAACATGCTGCCCTCCCGTCCCCGCCAGATCGAGTTCAGCCGCCTGAACCTGACCCGCACCATCATGTCCAAGCGGTATCTGCGCATGCTGGTGGAGGGCGGCTACGTATCCGGCTGGGACGATCCCCGCATGCCCACGCTGTGCGCGATGCGCCGCCGGGGCTATACGCCGGAGAGCATCCGCGATTTCATCGACCGCATCGGCGTGGCCAAGGCCGACAGCACCGTTGATCTGGCCCTGCTGGAGCACTGCGTGCGCGAGGACCTGGGCGAAAAGGCGCCTCGTGCCATGGCCGTGCTCCGGCCCCTGAAGGTGATCCTGACCAACTGGCCCGCGGACAAGCGTGACGAGCTGGATATGGAAAACCATCCGAACCATCCCGAAATGGGCACGCACAAAACCGTGCTCACCCGCGAGATCTACATCGAGCGCGAGGACTTCATGGAGAATCCGCCCAAGAAGTACTTCCGCCTCTATCCCGGCAACGAGGCGCGTCTCAAGGGCGCCTATATCATCCGCTGCGACGGGTGCGAAAAGGACGAGCAGGGCAATGTGACGGCGGTCCTGTGCACTGTGGACATGGACACCCGCAACGGAACCGAGGGCGCAAACCGCAAGGTCAAGGGCACCCTGCACTGGGTCAGCGCCGAGGACTGCATCCCCGTGGAGGCGCGCCTCTACGAGCCGCTGCTTATGGACGAGGACGCTCTGGCCAAGGAGGCCGCCGAAGCCGATGCAGAGGCCAAGGCTGAAGCCGAGGAAGCCGGGGAGGCGCCTGTGAGCAGCGCAACCCTCAAGACCGATTTCCTCAAGAAGCTCAACCCCGACAGCCTCGAGGTCTGCCGCGGCTATGCCGAGCGGTTCCTTGGAGATGCGCAGGTGGGCGATACCTTCCAGTTCCTGAGAATGGGCTACTTCTGCAAAGATCCCGACTCCACAGATGAGCTGCCTGTCTTTAACCGCGTGGTGGGCCTCAAGGACAGCTTTGCCAAACAGGTAAAGGGATAAGGAAACAACGCAGAACGCGCGGCAGACGGCTTTATCGGCCGTCTGCCGCGCGCTGTATCTGTCGGGAATCTATCATCGCCCGCGCACGCGGGCAGCGAGGCTGCGGGCACCCAGAACCGCCGCCAGGATAAAGATGGGCACGTTGGCATAGAGATAGCGGGCGCGGCATTCAAATAGCATGACCATCGCCATTACACCCAGCAGGCACAGCCACAGGGTCACGCTATTGCGGTCCGCCGCTGCGAAGGCATAGAGAAGGCACCCGCCCAGGACGCCAAGCCACAGCGCCTGCAGCGCCGTGCTCCAGATAAGCTCGTGTTCCGCGGGAAAGACAGGACCGCCGCTGATGGAAAAGCGCTCACCGCCGTCCATCTTCCAGGCGAAGGTTCCGTCGTTGAAATTGACCAGCGCCTTTTTGGCCTCATGCAGCGCCAGATCTCCCGGCCCCATCCACAGGACGCGGTGCAGCGCAAGGTCGATATTTGCCTTTAACCGTTCCCAGCGGGTGGGAAAGGATACGGAATAGCTTACGTCCCACCGGTAGTAGCTGCCGTTGGTTTCCTGGTTGAGGCCCATCATCAGAAAATGCGGCGCGCCAAGCGCCTCTTCCGGAGCAAGCTTAAAGCCGAACAGAGGGGCCAACCCGCCGATGAGCCCAAAGCATACGACGGCGGTTAGGCACAGCGCCAAGCCGGCGCAGGCCCACTGGCGAATCCTGCCGGATGTGCGTCCGTGCCATACGGGCAGTACATCGCAGATCAGCCGCCCAAGAATGATGGCAATCAGCATGACTGCGCCCTGCGGCTTGACAGCGTAGCCCAGTGCGCCCACGGCGCCCAGCAGGCTCCAGCGTGTCCAACTCCGTCTGAAGGGATGCAGGCTGATGGAGAGCAGCAGCGTGGGAAACAGCAAAGAGAGTGAATCGGAATAGGGCACAATCAGCCATGGCGACAGGCCGATCAGCCCGGCATAAAGGAGCCATACGATATCGGCGGTACCTTTGCTGCATGTCAGCCGGCGCGCACAGCGCCACAGCAGGATGCCGGTCAGGCTGCTCAGGATGCAGTTAAGAATGCTGAAAGCTCCGATATCTACCGGAAAGCCGATCGTTTCCCACAGACCGGTCGCTTTGAGCAGCAGGCTGACTACACCATAGAGATAGACGCTCATGAGGTTGTTGGGATACATGGAATAATAATCATGCTGCAACACGCCGCCGTTAACCAGCACTCGCGTACTCTCCACAATGCCCGCCACATCCCAGCCCGCCTCGAACAGGTTGTTGAGGCACAGAGCAATCTGCGCGCCAAAGAGCACAGTTGCCATCAAAATGCGCGCCGCCCTTGCGGCGTGGCTGCTCAAAGGAAAAGACAATCTCCCTTTGCGGCGCATGAGGACGGCGGCCGCCGCCAGCAACGCCAACACCACCGCGTCCAGCGCAAGCAGGGCGGCATTGCTCAAGGCAAATTCGCGTTTGTAGATGTATTCCAGGTGTTCCCAAAACAGCAGTAGCGCAAGGGTGACGCCCATGGCCGCTGCGTAGAGGAGCCGCAGCAGCGCCTTCATAACGGACCGCATCCTTTCTGCGTTTCAAAGTTCTTGAGGATGATCAAATGATAAGCGAGCAAAGTGCGCTTGTCAAGCACGGAGCGTTGGATGCAAGACTTGTTGTCAAAGTGGATGCAAGACTTGTTGTCAAAGACCATCGACAAATTTTTGTTTCTGGATATAATATATAAGTTGGATGCCTGAAATCCAATTCCTGTTCATCATAAAGGAGGCTCCCCATGACCGTACGCACCCGGTTCGCGCCCAGCCCCACGGGCTATCTGCACCTGGGCGGATTGCGCACCGCCCTCTACACCTACCTGTTCGCCAAGAAGAACGGGGGTAAGTTCATCCTGCGCATCGAGGACACCGATCAGGAACGCGAGGTGCCCGGCGCGGTGGAGCTGATCTACAAGAGCCTGCGGGAGGCTGGCCTGGAATATGACGAGGGCCCGGATGTCGGCGGCGACTACGGCCCCTACATCCAGACCCAGCGGCGTGGCATCTACCTGCCCTATGCCATGCAGCTGGTGGAGAGCGGCGCCGCCTATCCGTGCTTTTGTACCAAGGAGGAGCTCCAGGCCCGGCGCGACGCGGCCACGGCCCGCGGCGAGCAGTGGAAGTATGACAAGCACTGCCTGAACATTCCCAAAGAGGAGGCCCTGCGCCGCATGCAAAGCGGCGAGCCGTATGTCATCCGGCAGAATATCCCCCTCACCGGCACGGCCAGCTTTGACGACGCACTCTACGGCCACGTCGAGGCCCCCTGCGATACGCTGGACGACAACGTGCTCATCAAGGCCGACGGTCTGCCCACCTATAACTTTGCCAACGTCATCGACGACCACCTCATGGGCATCACCCATGTCATGCGCGGCACCGAGTATCTGAGCTCCGCGCCCAAGTACAACCTGCTCTATGAGGCGTTCGGCTGGCAGCCGCCGGTCTACATTCACCTCAGCCCCGTCATGAAGGACGCCACCCGCAAGCTCAGCAAGCGCTACGGCGACCCCAGCTTCGAGGACCTGCTGGCCCAGGGCTATGTGCGCGACGCGATCATCAACTTTATCGCGCTTCTGGGCTGGAGTCCGGGGGACGAGCGGGAGTTTTTCACCTTGGAGGAGCTGGTGCAGGCGTTTGACCTCAAGGGGCTTAGCAAGGCGCCGGCCATCTTCAACACCGAAAAGCTGGTCTGGTTCAACCATGAGTACATCACCCGGATGCCCTTTGAGGAGTATCTGGCCATGGCAACGCCGTGGTTTGACCGTGTGCTGGCAGGCAAGGGCATCGACTACCGCCGTCTGGCCGAGCTGATGCATACCCGCACCGAAGTCTTTGACCGGGTGCCGGATATGGTGCGCTTTTTGGCTGAACTGCCGGAGTATGGCGTGGAGCTTTATACCCACAAGAAGATGAAAACCGACAGCGTCGTGGCCCTGCGCGCGCTGGAGCTGGCCCGGCCTGCGATGGCTTCGCTGGAATCCTTTACCGAGGAGGCCGTCAAGGATTGCCTGATGGCGCTGGCCGCCGAAAACGGGCTCAAGACCGGCCAGATGATGTGGCCCGTGCGCACGGCCCTTTCCGGTCAGGCTTCCACCCCCGGCGGCGCGACCGAGATCGCCTACCTGCTGGGCAAGGATGAGAGCCTGCGCCGGATCGACAAGGGCATTGAGCTGCTGCGGGGGTAAGGGGATACCATACGAGTAGGGGGAAACGGGGATGAAGGCCTGTTTCAGGGGCGTGTTAAGACAGTGGCACTGGATTTTCTTTGCCGCTGTCATACTGCTCACGATCGGGATGGATGTGTTCATCGCTCACAACATATTGGACGGGGATGCATCCGAATACCTATATCGCGGACTGATAATCGCACAGGAGCGCAATCCATTTACCAATGCGATGTATGGTACAACGGAAGTGCGGCTGCTGGATGCCAACGCGGTATTCGGGCTGTTTTTCCTCTTTTTTGACGACTGGTCCTTGGTACGGATTTGCGGAACGCTATTGATACAGGCACTCTATGTGCTTTCGTTCTTCTTCCTGTGCCGCCGGGCGCATATCGGCTTCCTGCGCGTCAGAGTCATCGCTGCCGCGCTGCTGCTTCTGCCTTTCAGCGTTCCCTACGCCCGCATCGTGGTCTACCATCTGTACTATGCCCTCTATCTGACCAACGCCTTTTGGATGGTTGGCTTCACGCTGTGGCTGATGGAGGCGCGCAGCGCGCGCAAGGCGGTTTTGCCTGCCTGCCTTCTGGCGGCGCTGTGGCTCTATGTCGGCCTTAACGGCGTCCGGCATATGATGATTCTGGGAGCGCCCATGCTGGCGTTTGCCGCGGTGCAGGTTTTGCTCACGCTGCGCCGCTACCGGTGGGAAAACGGCCGCCTGCTCGGAGAGGAGCCGTCCTTCTTCAGAAGTGACGCCATGCGGCTAGTGTGGATTCTGATGGGCAGCTGCCTGTTTTTTGCAATCGGCTATGTCTTGAATATCAAGGTGCTGCTGCCCTTCTACGATATCTCGGATGCGTCAACCACCTTTTTCTTCCCTGCAGAAAAGCCGGAGCATTACACCAGCATCTTTAACGCCTGGCTCGTCGCCTCCGGGGTAAGAAGCTCTTCCCTGCCGCTGATTGGTCTGACAGGCGCATCGCTGCTTGCGGCGATTATGAGCTTTGGCTACCTGCTCTGCGTATCGGCGTCAAACGTTTGGAACATGCGCGCGCCCGTTGCGGAACGGATGGCTCCGAGCCTCCTCTTCGCATCGTTTGTAACCACCACCCTGGTTTTCATCTTCGATTCAACTTCCCGGTATTATCAGCTGTACTATGTGCCAGTCGTGGCGTTCGCCTATCCGGTGCTGGCCTCGGAGCTTGCCCGGCTGAAGGATCGCGCGGCGTCTGCGTGCAGAAAGCTGCTGATTCTTCTGACCTGCGCGTGCTTCCTGTTTCAGGGCGCATATACCCTTTATTATCTCACGGTGGATCAATGGGACATGGATGACTGGACCGGCCTGTCATGGCAGGACCTTCATCTGGTGGACACGGCCCGGGTCTATATCGATTTCATGAAACAGAACGGCTATACGCACGCGTTGGCCCCATACTGGTACGCTACTGTGATGATGGAGCTGACGGATGCCGAATTGACGGTCGCTCCGCTGAATCTGGGCGAGTGGGACGGTTCTACGGTTCTCACCGTATACCCATGGGGAACGTCAAGGACCGCCTTTGCAGCTGAAAACCTGCCCCCGAAGCTGGTCGTTTTTGTATCCGAAAGCGATAGAGCCAGATTTGAACAGGCCTTCCCTCAGCTGTCGCCAATCTTTGAATACTGGTATACCCGCGCCTATGAAATTACCCCCGACGATCTCTGGCATTAACAATACCAGGCCGTGAAAACAGCCAAAAGGAGAGAGCATCCATGCAACAGCGTCCCGCGTACAACCCCGAACAGATTGAAAAGAAATGGCAGAAGCGTTGGCTGGACAGCGGCGTGTTCAATGCCGAGTTTCCCAGCGGCAAGCCCAAATACTATTGCCTGATCGAGTTCCCCTACCCCAGCGGAAATGGCCTGCACGTGGGCCATCCACGCTCCAACACGGCGCTTGACATCATCGCCCGCAAACGCCGCATGGAGGGCTACAACGTCCTTTACCCCATCGGTTATGATGCCTTTGGCCTGCCCACGGAGAACTATGCCATCAAAAACAAGGTCCATCCCGCCGTGGTCACCAAAAAGAACATCGACCACTTCCGCGAGCAGCTTCAGCGCCTGGGTTTCAGCTTCGACTATACACGTGAGGTCAACACCACCGATCCCTCCTACTATAAATGGACCCAGTGGATTTTTCTGAAACTGCTGGAAAACGGCCTGGCCTATAAGGCCGAAATGCCCATCAACTGGTGCACCGGCTGCAAATGCGGCCTGGCCAACGAAGAAGTGGTGGGCGGCGTGTGTGAGCGCTGCGGCAGCCAGGTGGTGCGGCGGGTCAAGAGCCAGTGGATGCTGCGCATCACCAAGTATGCGCAGAAACTGCTGGACGGGCTGGACCATGTCGATTTCATCGACGCGGTCAAGACCCAGCAGCGCAACTGGATCGGCCGCAGCGAGGGCGCGGAGGTGGACTTCCAGCTCGCCGGCAAGGACGAGAAGCTGCGCGTGTTTACCACCCGGCCCGACACGCTCTTTGGCGCGACCTACATGGTTGTGAGCCCCGAACATCCGCTCATCGAGAAGTACAAGGATGAGATCGCCAACTATGCCGCCATCGCCGCCTACCGCGACGAGGCTGCCAAGAAGAGCGACTTCGAGCGCACGGAGCTTGCCAAGGACAAGACCGGCGTTCAGATCGACGGCATCCGCGCCGTCAACCCTGTCAACGGCAAGGAGATCCCCATCTGGGTCAGCGACTATGTGCTCATGAGCTATGGTACCGGCGCCATCATGGCTGTGCCCGCGCACGACACCCGCGACTGGGAGTTCGCCACGAAGTTTGGCATCCCCATGGTGGAGGTAGTTTCGGGCGGCAACATCACCAAGGAAGCCTATACCGATATCGTGGACGGCGTGCTGTGCAACAGCGATTTCCTCAACGGCCTGCGCGTGGCCGACGCCAAGAAGAAGATCATCGACTGGCTGGTGGAAAAGGGCCTGGGCGAGCGCAAGGTCAACTACAAGCTGCGCGACTGGGTGTTCAGCCGCCAGCGCTACTGGGGCGAGCCCATCCCCATGGTTTACTGCGAGCACTGCGGCTGGCAGCCCATCCCGGAAAGCGAGCTGCCCCTGCGCCTGCCGGACATTACCGATTTCGAGCCGGGCGAGGGCGGCGAAAGCCCGCTGGCGCGCCATACCGAGTGGGTGAATACCACCTGCCCGGCCTGCGGCGGCCCCGCCCGGCGCGAGACGGACACCATGCCCCAGTGGGCGGGCTCCTCATGGTATTTCCTGCGCTATATGGACCCTCACAACGAAACCGCCATTGCCTCGCCCGAGGCCCTGCGCTACTGGGGCCCGGTAGATTGGTACAACGGCGGCATGGAGCACACCACCCTGCACCTTCTGTACAGCCGCTTCTGGAACAAGTTCTTGTACGACATCGGGGTGGTGCCCTACTCCGAGCCGTACAAAAAGCGCACCAGCCACGGCATGATACTGGGCGAGAACGGCGAGAAAATGTCCAAAAGCCGCGGCAACGTGGTGAACCCGGACGACATCGTGCGCGACTACGGCGCCGACACCATGCGCCTGTACGAAATGTTCATTGGCGATTTTGAAAAGGCCGCGCCGTGGAACACGGCCTCCATCAAGGGCTGCCGCCGTTTTCTGGAGCGCGTGTGGGGCCTTGCCGAGCGCATGGACGCCGCTGTGCCCGGCTATTCCGCCGCGCTGGAGGGCGCCGTGCACCGCACCATTAAAAAGGTGACGCAGGATATTGAGGGCCTGAAGATGAACACGGCCATTGCCGCCATGATGAGCCTTGTGAACGAATTTTACGAGGCAGAACGCGTTACCGCGGGCGAGGTGCGCACGCTGCTGGTGCTTTTGAACCCCTTTGCGCCGCATATGACAGAGGAAATGTGGGCGGGCCTTGGCTTTGAAGGGCAGATTGCCCATACAAGGTGGCCGCAGTACGACGAGGCCAAATGCGCGGAAAACACGGTGGAGATAGCCGTGCAGGTGAACGGCAGGGTGCGTGCGCGTGTGACGGTGGCGGCAGACATTGGCAGGGAAGAGGCCATTGCCCTTGCCAAAGCCGAGCCCAACGTGGAAAAAGAGCTTGCGGGCAAAACCGTGGTGAAAGAAATTTATGTGCCGGGCAAGCTGGTGAACCTTGCTGCAAAATGAGCGGGGCGCCCGTATTCACTCAAAAGAAAAACATTGACACAGGCACGGCTGCCATTGTATAATATTAAAAGCTGATAGTTTATGTGCTGCATACCTTTCGGCTCTTACCTCAGGTCAAGGGAGGGACAAAGATGTCGGAAATCCGAGTAAAAGAGGGCGAGTCGCTGGAAAGCGCGCTTCGCCGCTTCAAGCGCTCTACTGCGCGCGCAGGCGTTCTTGCTGAAGTGCGCAAGCGCGAAGCCTATGAAAAGCCTTCCGTGAAGCGCAAGAAGAAATCCGAAGCCGCCCGCAAGCGCAAGTACAAATAAGCGAGGGGCTTTGGGGTACGGTTTGAACCACCGGGCGGGCCTTGTTACAGGGCCCGCTTTTTGATTGCCGCGGCGCCTGCCGCCGCACCGGGAAAGGAGAGGGGGGCATGGCGCTGTTCCAGCCCACGGCGCTGTTCCGCGGCGCCGAATATATCACACCGGAATATCTGCGCGGGCACGGCATCCGCGCGCTTATTCTGGACGTGGACAACACGCTAACCGGCCACGGCAGCCAGCAGCTGCCGCCCGCCATTGCCGCCTGGCTGCAAACCATGAAGGAAAGCGGCGTGCGGCTGCGCGTGGCCTCGAACAACATGCCGGGCCGCGTGCGCCCCTTCGCGCAGAAGATAGGCCTGCCATACAGCGCGCTTTGCTGCAAGCCGTCGCCCTTCGGGCTGTGGCACGCGTGCCGCGAGATGGGCGTGCGCCCCTGCGAGGCGGCCCTTGTGGGCGACCAGGTGTTCACCGACGCCCTGGGCGCAAACCTGGCCGGGGTGAAAATGCTGCTGGTGCAGCCCATGTATCAGGATACAAAAGTGCTTATCCGCCTTCGCCGCCATTTGGAAAAGCCCGTGCTGCGCCGCTATTACGAAAAGGGCGGCCGGCTTTTGTAACAGCGCGGCGCGCAGCGGCCAAAACGGCAAAACCCCTTGAAAAAAGCAAAAAAATAAGATACACTATATACACATGCGAATTTGTAACAAAGTATTATTGGAGGATCGATCTTTATGGTTTCTGCTGGTGATTTCCGCAACGGCATCACGTTCGAAGAGGACGGCAACGTCTTTCAGATCGTAGAGTTCCAGCATGTAAAGCCCGGCAAGGGCGCGGCCTTCGTGCGCACGAAGATCCGCAACGTCATCACGGGCTCTGTGGTGGAAAAAACGTACAACCCCACCGCCAAATTCCCCACCGCGTATATCGAGCGCCGCGAGATGACCTATTCCTACAAGGATGGCGATTTGTACTATTTCATGGATAACGAGACGTACGAGCAGATCCCCCTGAACGAGAGCGAGCTGGGCGACGCGTTTAAGTTTGTGAAAGAAAATGAAGTGTGCAAGGTGCTGAGCTACAAGGGCAAGGTATTCGGCGTGGAGGCCCCCAACTTCGTTGTGCTGGAAGTGACCAAGACGGACCCGGGCTTCAAGGGCAACACCGCCACCAATACGCTGAAGCCCGCCACGCTGGAGACGGGCGCCGAAATCCGCGTGCCCCTGTTCATCAACGAGGGCGATATGATCCGCATTGACACCCGCACGGGCGAATATATGGAGCGTGCGTAACGCACAGGACATCCGCAGGGCGGGGCCGTGTGGCCTTGCCCTGTTTTGAGTTTTTGGTGCGGCGCATTGCCGCGCAGAAAGGAAGAGATACCCATGGAGCTGAAAGAAAAAGTTGCCTATATCAAGGGCCTGATGGAAGGCATGGAGTACGATGTTTCCACAAAAGAGGGCAAGCTGATGGCCGCCGTGGTGGAGACGCTGGACATGATGGCCGCCAAGGTGGAAGAGATAGACACCGATGTAGACCAGCTGTTCGATGAGGTGGACGCTGTGAGCGAAGACCTTGAGGACGTGGAAGATTATCTGTTCGATGACGAAGATGAGGACGACGAAGATTACGCCGATGAGTATGAGGCGGGCCTGTACGAGATAACCTGCCCCAACTGCGGCGAGGTGGTGTGTGTGGACGAGGATATGCTTGCCTCGGATGACCTCACATGCCCAAGCTGCGGCACAAAGTTTGAGGTGGATTTTTCTGAGGACGACGCCGACGGCGAAGAGGGCGGCGGAGCGGAAGAAAAGGAATAAGCCGTTTACAAGGGTAAAAAAGGGGCGGGCCGCTTTTTCAGGCGACCTGCCTGCTTTTTTTGAATAGGGAAACCACCGGCTCTGCCGGTGGAGGTGCCCCG
>OJRC01000235.1_pt1 | contig 45007 bp, 38 predicted proteins | sample 1599081 | NCBI WGS metagenome assembly OJRC01 (sample SAMN03922519, study PRJEB24848) | human gut metagenome | isolation source: stool sample | host: Homo sapiens | place: Germany | collected 2010-02 | reverse complement strand
GGATAACTTCATTGTCGCCAGCCGCTACGCATTCGATATCCCTTAGCTGATGGAGGCCGGGATGCAGGCCGGCGGCCGAATAGAAATATAAAAGGCACAGCCCGGCAGGGCTGTGCCTTTTCTCATTCTTTTTTCACAGCGCCGCAATAAGAGCGGCACTGATTTTGGCGGCGGTGCGGCAGTATTCGCTCACATCGAAATCTTTTACCACCAGCGTTTCATAGGCGTTTTCATCTGCATTGTCGCTCATGGCGCGCAGAATGACGAACGGCACACCGTTTTTGGCCGCGATGTGGGCCACAGCTGCACCCTCCATCTCCACACAGTCGGGCGCGCACTTTACGGCAATGGCCTTCTTGGTGGCCCCGTCGCCCACAAACTGATCTCCGGTGGCAATTTTGCCCACGATATGCTTTACCCCGGCCGCTTCGCAGGCTGAGGCGGCTGCGGCCAGCAGGCGAGCGTCAGAATGGAACTCCCGCAGGTGCGGGTACGTCTCGGCAAACATGCGCGGCTCACCATCGTGGTAGACCACCGTGCCGCCCAAACATACGTCGCCCACGCCTATTTTGTCCGTCATGTTGCCGGCGATGCCGGAAAAAACAATAGCCGTGGCGCCGAAGTGGGTGCACAGCAGCTGTGTGGCAGCCGCAGCCTGTGCCTTGCCTACCCCGGCGCAGCACAGCACCGTTTTTTTGCCGCCCAGAAGGCCGCTGGTAAAGGTGATGCCGCCGAGGGGGATGTTTTCTTTTGCTTCCATACAGGCCGCCAGGGGGGCGATTTCGTCCTCCATGGCGCCCATCAGGCCGATGATATTGTCCATACCGTACTCCTGTCTTTCAGAGGTGTAAAAAGCAATCATACATTGAACAGGAATTCAATGATATCGCCGTCCTTCACCACATATTCCTTTCCCTCGGTGCGCTGCAGGCCCTTTGCCTTTACGGCGGCCATGCTGAAATCGCACGCGGCGAAATCGTCATAGGCAACCACCGACGCGCGGATGAAGCCGCGCTCGAAATCGGAGTGTATCTTGCCCGCGGCCTGCGGGGCCTTGGTGCCTGCGCGGATGGTCCATGCACGGCATTCCTTCTTGCCGTCCGTCAGGAAGCTGATGAGCCCCAGCAGGCTGTAACTGGCCTGAATGAGGTTGTCAAGGCCGGTAGCCTCGATGCCCATTTCAGCCAGAAAGGCCTTTTTGGCTTCGGGGGAATAATCGGCGATATCCTCCTCGGTTTTGGCGCAGATGGGAATACACCTTGCCCCCTCGGCACCGGCCAGCTTTTTCACCGTCTGGTAGTGCGGGTTTTCCTGCATACCGCCCAGAAGGTCGTCCTCACTCATGTTGGCGGCGTAGATGATGGGCTTTTTGGTCAGCAGGCCCATCTCGCGCACCATGGCCGTCTGTTCATCATCCTCTTCATCGAAGGCGAAGGTGCGGGCGTTTTTGCCCTGGCCCAGATGCCCGGCAAGCGGAGCCAGCCAGGCGGCCGCGGCCGCGGCCTTTTTATCACCTGTTTTGCCGGCCTTTTCCATTTTTGCAAGGCGGTTTTCCACCACCTCCAAATCGCTCAGGATGAGCTCGGTGTCGATGGTTTCGATATCGCGCACAGGGTCCACACTGCCCTCCACATGTACGATGTCTGTGCCGTCAAAACAGCGCACCACATGCACAAGCGCGTCACATTCGCGGATATTGCCAAGAAATTTATTGCCTAGGCCCTCGCCCTTCGAGGCGCCCTTTACAAGGCCTGCAATATCCACAAACTCGACAATGGCGGGCGTTTTCTTATTGGTCTGCCATATTTCGGCCAGCTTGTCCAGCCTTGCGTCCGGCACGGGCACCACGCCCACGTTGGGCTCGATGGTGCAGAACGGGTAATTCGCTGCCCCGGCCCCGGCGTTGGTAATGGCGTTGAACAAGGTGGATTTACCCACATTTGGAAGCCCCAGAATGCCCAGTTTCATAACATTGCTCCTCTTTTCCGATGATGTTCCTTTCTATTATAAACAAAGCAGGGCCTGCGCGCAACCGGTAGCTCTGGGCGCGAAACGGCAGAAATACTTTTTTTGTACACAATTATCGTGTATAATGAAAGCATCAGTGCGCAAGAGGCATGTCTGTTTCTCACTGCGCCGGCTGGGCGCACAGGCCCGGCCGCCGCATATTGCCGCAGGCGGCGCCTGCCTTGCGGGAAAGGGGAAGCCGGCCTGCCTTGCAGGCGGGACAGCCTCTGCCGCCGTTCCGCTGGTGCTGCGAAAGGGCTTTTGAGCTTTCGCCGTGCAGCGGGGCATGCGGCAGGGCGGGCGGCGCAGCTTTTCTGGCGGAAAGCAGGGCGGGTGATACGCGGCCGCGGGCTTTGCCGCGAGGGTGGGAGCTGCGGCTTGCCATTGCACACGGATACTGAGGGATTTTGACAACACATGGGGCCTTATGCTCTGCGCCAGGTGCGCGGGGTATGCCGGAAAAGGGAGGCGATGGCATGGCGGGCGAAAAGATTCTGATTGTAGATGATGACAAAAATATCTGTGAGCTGCTGCGGCTGTATCTGGAGAAAGAGGGGTACGCCGTCACGCAGGCGTATGACGGCGAGGCTGCGTTCGAGGCGTTCGAGCGTGAGAAGCCGAACCTTGTTTTGCTGGACGTGATGATGCCGAAAATGGACGGCTGGGAAGTTTGCCGCAAAATACGGGAAAGGGGCAGCACGCCGGTGATTATGCTTACGGCCAAGGGCGAGACGTTCGACAAGGTGCTGGGGCTGGAGCTTGGCGCCGACGACTATGTGGTGAAGCCGTTCGATTCCAAAGAGGTGGTGGCGCGCATCAAGGCGGTGCTGCGCCGCTGCGCGCCGGCAGAGCAGACGCGCGAGGGGCTCATCACCTATGACAACCTCTCGGTGGACTTGGCGCGCTATGAGCTGAAGGTAAAGGGCAAAACGGTGGAGGCACCGCCCAAAGAGCTGGAGCTGCTTTATTACCTTGCCAGCCACCCCAACCGCGTGTTCACGCGCGACCAGCTGCTGGACGAGGTGTGGGGGTTTGAATATTACGGCGATTCCCGTACCATCGACGTGCATGTAAAGCGCCTGCGCGAAAAGCTGGAGGGCGCCTCAGACGCATGGGGCCTGAAAACCGTTTGGGGCGTGGGCTATAAATTTGAAGTGAAAGACTGAATTCTGCAGCACATCCGGCGGCACAGTGCGCCGGGGAAGGGGGGCGCGGGCCGGTGAGAAAAAGCATTACCACGCGCTATTTCTATTCCACGGCATTTCTGCTGGTGTGCGGTGTGGCGCTGATGTGGTTCATCCAGATGTATCTGGCTATGGGCTACTTCCGCACGGAAAATGACGACAACCTGCTGGCCACAGTAGACAACACCATCCGTATCCTGCAGGAGGCGGGCGGCAGCGCCGCGCCCGGGGACGAGGAAACAGTGGAGGATATCAAGCGCGAGATACTGATTACGGCGCGCGCCTCCGGCGGGCAGATATTTCTGACGGACGCAGACGGCGTGGTGGTGGTGTGCAGCACCCAGGGGCAGGAAGAAAACTACCTGGGGCAGTCCATTTCGTCCCGCGTGCTGGCCAGTGCCGCGAAGCGCGGCACCTATACTGAGCTTGGCACACTGGACGGGCTGTTCAGCACGCGCCATTATGTAGCCTGCAAGCCCATTGGAGAGAACGGGGCCAGCGGCTATGCCTTTGCGTCCTCTGACGCGCGGCGGCTGAATGAGTACATTGCGAACCTGTTTTCCATGTTCATTCTTTCCGCCGGGCTGATGCTGCTGGTATCCAGCGTGCTTTCCATTGTGCTCACCTCGCATATGACAACACCATTGCGCCGCATCTCCGACGCGGCGCAGAAGTTTGGCGACGGAGATTTTGCCGCCCGCGTGCCGGTGGAGGGCGACGATGAGGTGGCGCAGCTTGCCGCCACGTTTAACCGCATGGCGGAAAATCTGGAGAAGATAGATTCTTCGCGCTACAGCTTTATGGGCAATATCGCGCATGAGCTGCGCACGCCCATGACGACAGTAAAAGGGTTTGTCGACGGCATGCTGGACGGCACCATTCCGCCCGAAAGCCACCAGCATTATCTGGAAATCGTCTCGCAGGAGGTGGGCCGCCTGACGCGGCTTATCAAGAATATGCTGGACATCACAAAGCTTGAGGCGGGCGAATACAAGGTGAATGCGCACAGCTATGATATCTGGCAGACTATCACGGGCGTGGTGTTCGCCGCCGAGCAGCGCATTGAGGCAAACAGCATCCAGATTACAGGCTTCGCACCGTCAAAGACGATGGTATATGCCGATGAAGACCTTGTATATCAGGTGGTATACAATCTTGTGGACAATGCCATCAAGTTCTGTGGTGTGGGCGGCGAAATACGCTTTTCTGTCACGCAGGGCAAGGGCTTTGTCACCGTAGCGGTGCGCAATACGGGCGAGGGCATCGCGCCGGAGGCGCTACCCCATGTGTTCGACCGTTTTTATAAAGAGGATAAAAGCCGCGGGCTGAATACCTCTGGCGCAGGGCTTGGCCTGCATATCTGCAAGGTGCTGGTGAATTTGTCCGGCGGTAAGATATGGGCTGCAAGCAGGGCGGGCGAATACACAGAATTTCTGTTTACGCTTCCTGCAGGCCAGAAGCTGCAAAAGCGCAAAGAAAAAGGCGAGAGGGAAAAAGCATGGCCGGAAAGGCAGAAGGGTGGCATGGAGGATGGAGCCGGAACAGATGCAGCAGGCGTGCAGTGAAGAGGCTGCACAGGCAGGCGGCACACAGGGCGCCCCGCCGCGCCGCACGCCGCGGTGGGCGCTGAGTGTGACGGTGACGCTGCTGTGCCTTGCCCTGGCGGCCATTGTGGCGCTGGGCGGCATGGTGGCGCGCCTTCTTGGCGGCGCACAGGCGCGCCGGCCTGATGCCTCGGCGGAAGCCCCCGTTTCCATACAGCTGCACGATTTGCCCGAAACGGCGGACGGCGGGCTGACCACAGCCGAAATCGCCCAGCGCGTTTCCCCCAGCGTGGTGTCTATTCATGTTTACGAGCAGGATTCTCTTTCTCCGTCTGCCATGGGCAGCGGCGTGGTGCTTACACAGGACGGCTACATCATCACCAACGCCCATGTGGTAGAGGGGGCGTCGGGCATCAATGTGCTGTTTGAGGACGGCACCGAGATGAACGCGCGCGTGATAGGCGTGGACGAAAAGACAGACCTGGCCGTGATAAAGGTGGCCGGGGAGGGCCTTGTGCCCGCGGAGTTCGGAGATTCCAGCACGCTTACTGTGGGTGAGCGCGCCGTGGCCATCGGCAATGCCGCCGGGCAGTTCGACGGGACAGTCACCCAGGGCGTCATCTCCGGGCTGGACAGAGAGGTCACCGTCACCCTCGGCGGCCGCAATGTCACCATGTCGCTTATTCAGACAGACGCGGCCATCAACCCCGGCAATTCCGGCGGCGCGCTGGTGAACCGCTTCGGCCAGGTGGTGGGCATCAATTCAGCCCGCATGAACAGCGCCTTTTTTGAGGGCATTTGCTTTGCCATTCCCACGCGCACCGTGCAGCCGGTGGCGGAAAACCTGATTGCATACGGCTATGTGCGGGACCGCGGGGTGCTTGGTGTCACCGTTATCGCCCTCACAAGCGTGAACGGCCCTCCCAACGGCCTGCCCGCGCAGGGGCTTTATATCTCAGAGCTTGCGCCGGGCAGCGACCTTGTGCGCAGCGACGTGACGGTGGGCGACATCATCCTCGAGGCGGACGGCAAGGTGATGAAGACCACGGCAGACCTGACCGCGGTGGTGCAGGGCCACAAGCTGGGGGAAACAGTGCATCTGAAGGTGCAGAAATACGGCAGCGGCAGCATCATAGAGGTGGATGCCGTGCTGGTAGAGAGCCTTGAAGATGGCTGAAGCGAGTTTGCTTTTCTGCGGCAGATGCGGTACAATACAAAAATGGCCTGCAGCGCCCCTTTGTGCGCGGCAGCCGGAAATTTTGAAACAATGGGAAAGCGGGGCGCGCAAAATATGATACGGATATCACCTTCCATCCTGTCGGCAGATTTCGCAAGGCTTGGTGAAAGCTGCCGCCGTGTGGTGCAGGCTGGGGCAGATATGCTGCATGTAGATGTGATGGACGGCATGTTTGTGCCAAATATCTCGCTGGGCATTCCCGTGCTGGCGGGACTTGCCAAAGAGGTGAGGGCATTTTATGATGTTCATCTGATGATAGAGCGCCCGCTGGACTATGTGCCCCAGTTTGTAAAGGCGGGGGCAAACGCGGTCACCTTTCATCTGGAAGCAAAAAGTGATGTGCGCCAGACGCTGCGGGCCATCCGCGCACAGGGCGTGCTGGCCGGGCTTTCTATCAAGCCGGCAACCTCGCCCGAGGCAGTGCTGCCGTATCTGGACGAGCTGGACCTTGTGCTGGTAATGAGCGTGGAGCCCGGCTTCGGCGGCCAGAAATTCATGCCGCAGGCGCTGGACAAGCTGCGCTTTCTGCACAGTGCGGCGGCTGCGCATGGAAAAGAGAGGCTTATTCTGGAGGTGGACGGCGGCATCAATGAGGCGACAGGCGCCCAGTGTGCCGCCGCAGGCGCAAACGCGCTGGTGGCGGGCAGCGCCGTGTTCGGCGCCCAGGACCCTGCCGCTGCTGTAAAGGCCCTGCGCGCCGCCTGTGAGGCGGCAAAAATCTGACCGGAAAGAGGCGACACGATGAACGGTACTTACAGCCTGCCCAGCGCGCCGCCCGCGCGCGAGGCAAACCGTGACATCATCTTCATGATGCTGCCGCTGCTGGTGGTAGCCTGTTATCTGTACGGCGGGCGGCCCGCCGTGATGTGCTGCGTGGCGGTGGCCACAGCTGTGGTGTGCGACCACCTCACGGCGTGGATGCGCGGCCGCACACACGATTCGGCCGAGAATTCCAGTATCCCCATGGCGCTTGTCACCACCATGATGCTGCCCGCTTCGGTAAGCTATTATATTGTGGTGGTAGCTGTGGCCGTGGGCGTGGTGCTGGGAAAAGAAGCGTTCGGAGGCTGGGGCGAATACCCCTTCAACCCCTCGGCACTGGGCTATGCTGTGGTTGCGGTAAGCTGGCCGCAGCAGGTATTTCGTTACCCGGCGCCCTTTACACAACTCACCATTGCCAGCACGCAGAACGCCACACTGGTGGAATCGCCCGCCATGGCGCTGCGCGCGGGCGGCACGCCCAACCTGCGCGCGCTGGACCTTGTGCTGGGAAACTACGCGGGCGCCATCGGCACCACGGCGGTGCTGGTGATTATTGCCTGCGCACTGTATCTGTGGGTGCGGCGGGATATTACGTTGTCTATTCCCGCAGGCTTTTTCCTTGCCGTTGTGTGTGTGGCGTTTTTCTTCCCGCGTGTCGGCAATGTGGGCTTTGCCTGGCCCTGGCAGGAGCTGTACCTGCGTTACCAGTCTGTAAAATATGAGCTGCTCACCGGCACGCTGCTGTTTGCCGGGGTGTTTCTTGTGAACGAGCCCGTCACCCGCCCGCGGGTGACAAAGGCGCACTTCGCCTATGGGGTGCTGATGGGCTTTATGGCCATGATGTTCCGCTATTTCGGCACTTACGACAACAGCGTGTGCTTTGCCGTGCTGGGCGTGAATGCGCTGACCGGCTTTCTGGACAGGCTGTTCGCCTCACGCCGGCAGGGGAAAGGGGGCGCAGCGCGATGACAAATGAAGAGCGCAGGCGCTCGGAAGAGCTGCGCAGGAAAATAAAGCGCGACCGTGTGTTCTTGAACAACCCGGTTGTGATGCAGGGCCTTGGCCTGGCGCCTCTGGTGGTGGCGGCCACCAGCCTGAAGAACGCGGTGATTCTGGGCGTGGCCGTTTTGCTTCTGCTTACGCCCACGCGCATCCTGGCGGCGCTTTTAAGCCGTTTTTCCTATTTCCGCTTCCGCGGGCTGACCTATGCGTTCAGCGCAGCGCTTATCTATGTGGGGGTGCGCTGGTGCGTGGGACAGCTTTTCCCCGCTACGGACATTGCCCCTCTGGGGCTGTATCTGCCTCTTCTGGCGGCAGACCCCATTATTTTGAAGCGGTACGAGCGCCCGCAGCGTGAGCGCGTGGGCACGGCTCTGCGCAAGGGCGTCATCACCAGCATCGGCTATGTGCTGGTGATGCTGATAGTAGGCGGGCTGCGCGAAGTGATTGGCGCGGGCACGCTGTACGGTATGGTGGTGTTCCAGAAGCCCATCCTGCCCATTGCCGCGCTGCCCAGCGGCGGGTTCATTTTCTTGGCGGTGCTTGTGGCGCTGTGGCGCGGCTTTGTCACAGCGGCAAAACACCAGCTTGGGGTAGAGGAGGGCTGAGCATGAAGGAAGTATTGCAGGCCCTGGCCTCGTTCTTCGCCTACGCCGTGATGGCAGTGTTTGCACAGAATGCTGTGTTCACCCGCGCGCTGGGCGTCTCGCGCGTGGTGAAGCTGGTGGACGACGGAACGGTGGATACCGTGATGTTTGGCTCGCTTTTGTGTGCAGTGCAGCTTATCAGCGCGCCGCTGGGCTACTTCGCCAACGGATGGATTGCGCAGCTGCCTTATCGAGACTATATCCGCCCGCTGGTGTTCCTGGCCTGCGCAGCGGTGGCATTTTTTGTGGTGCTGCTGTTTTCAGTGATTATTTTCCGGGTGGACGGCGCGCGGCGCGCCGTGGCAGTGCTGCCTATGGCCACATTCAACACCTGCCTTCTGGGCACGCTGCTCATCAGCTCTGTGCAGAATTTCAACTTTGCGCAGACGCTTGGCTTTGCGCTGGGCAGCGGTGTTGGCTATGTGCTGGCCGTCGTGGTGGTAATGGGCGGCGAAAAGCGGCTGGAGAGCGAAAAAATCCCCGCCATGTTCCGCGGGCTGCCCATTACGCTTTTGTATATCGGCATTCTGGCGCTGGCTATTTACGGCTTTACAGGCCACATGGCTGCTTTCTAAGCGCGCCCCTCAGGCCCCGCGCGGGGCGGTTTTATCTGCTTTTGTACGGCGGCGCCCGGCTGCTGTTGTCTATGGAAATGGAGGCGAAAGGGTATGGTGGCACGAAAAGCCAGACTGGAGGATGCAGCTGCGCTGTACGGCCTTGTGTGCCTTTACAGCCGCGCGGCACCGCCGCGTGAGGTGTTTGACGCCTATTATGCCCTTGCGCTTGAGGACGGTGCCCGCCGCCTGCTGATTGCCTGGGAGGGCGACGAGGCGGTCGGCTTTGCCGACGCGCAGCAGCGCGACAGCCTGATGTTGGGCAAAAAGGTGGGCGTGATACAGGACTTCTTCGTGAGGGAAGACCGCCGCCGCCGCAATGTGGGCACGGCGCTGCTGGTGACGCTGACCACGCAGCTGAAGGCCGCGGGCTGTGCGGCCATCACGGCCTCCTGCCGCAAGGTGGACGGCTCCAGCCAGGAATTTTTGGAAAAGCGCGGCTTTGTAAAAGAGAGATACGGCTTTCTGCGCACTATGCAGTGAGCCGGGCAGCCTGCGGGGCCCTGTGCCCGCGCAGGCTTTTTTGAAGCTGCCGTACGGCTGGGCCTGAAGGGGAGGCGTGTGTAGCACACCTTGGCACGGGCGCGGGGGAGGGATGAAAGATGCAGGTGCGGCAGGTTTTGCAGGGGGACGGGCCGTTACTGCGGGCAGCCGGCCTTTCCGGCTGCCCCGGCACCCTGGTGCTGGAGAAAGACGGTACCGCCATCGGCGCCGCCCTGCGCGAGGGCGAGTGGATAAAAGCCGTATATATCGCGCCGGAATGGCGCGGCCGGGGATACGGCACGTTCCTTCTGCGCCGCGTGTGCGCCGGCGGGCCGCGCGGGCTTTGGGCGCGTGCCGAGGGCGCCGCGGCGCAGGCGTTTTTGAAAAGGTACGGGTTTGCAGGCGGCGGGCCGGTGCTGTGCCGCGGGGTGCGCGCCGGGGCAGATAACGCGGTGGCCTGTGCCCACGCCTTTCTGCGCGAATTCATCAGGCCGGGCGGCTTTGCCGTAGACGCTACGGCGGGCAATGGCCACGACACGGTGTTCCTGTGCCGGGCTGTGGGGCCGCAGGGGCGTGTGCTGGCGATGGACATCCAGCAGCAGGCAGTGGACGCCACCAACGCGCGCCTGCAAAGCGTGGGCCTTGCCCATGTCGGGCACGCTGTGAGGGCAGACCATGCCGGGCTGGCGGACATTTTGAAAAAAGAGGGGAGGCCGTGTGCGGTGATGTTCAATTTGGGCTATCTTCCGGGCGGCAGCCATGCGCTGTTCACCACGCCGCGCAGCAGTCTGCTGGCAATGGATGCCGCGCTGGCGGCCCTTGTACGGGGCGGGGCGCTGACGGTATGCGCCTATTCCGGCGGGCTGCAGGGCACCACGGAACGCGATGCCGTTCTGTCATGGGCCCGTGTTCTGGCCCCGCAGGCGTATCAGGTGGATATCCGGTTGTTTGAACATGAAGCTGGGAACCCGCCGGTGGCGGTGTGCATAGAGAAGAAGTGCGCACCGCGGCCGCCTCACTCTTCCTGAAGCCCCTGCCGCCCCGGCCGTAGCCGGGGTGGCGCTTTTTGAGAAGGAAAAAGCCACCGGCTGGCCCGCCCTGCAAAGGAGCCCTTGCTTCAGGCACCGGGCGAAGCGGACCATCGGCAGCGGGCCGGCCGGACATGAAAATTTGTCGGATGCTCGTTTGCGGGCTGCAGCGCCGGGGAACGGGCGAAATAAGCCCTCGTGCGCCTTGCGCGAAATGCCTGCAGCGGGCGCTTATCATGTCAGCCAAACCCACCGGCCCAGCCGGTGGGTTTGATTTGGCCAGCTTTAGCGAAACGCCCCCGGCTGGCCGGGGAGAGTGAAAAGGCTTTCGCTGTCAGTTTCGGGCGAAGCGGGATGGTATTCAACACCCAAAAGATGCAGCATGTAATGGGAAGCACCCCGTTTACGGGGTGCGTAGCAAATAATACAGGAGACAGGGAATTCAGCGCCTCTTGAGAGGCTTGCCGGTATATGCCCTTCCAGAGCTTACGCAAGCCCCAGGCTGTGCCGGGGGGGCCTGACTTGAGGGTATGCTGTTTCACGCTTTTTTCACCTGTCCATGATATTTTTGTCACACTCGCCGGATAAGATGATATCAGAACGAAAGAAAAACCGGCCGGCCGTAAGGCGCAGGCCGCTCTAACTGCCAGGGAGGCATGGATTATGGATAACAATTGGCAATATGATTATTCGAACGGCTATGCACAGCCGCAGTATACACAACCTCCGCAGGACCCTTCGCTGAATGGGCCGGAACAGCCCGGACAGCCGCCGAAGAAAAAACGTGCGGGGACAAAAAAGGCGCTGGCCGCTGTTGCGCTGGTGCTGGTATGCGCACTGGCGGGCGTTGGCGGCGGTGTGCTGGGTGCCTCGCTCATCAAAGGGGCGTCCGGCCCGGTGGTATATAAAGCGGTGCAGGATGGCAGCGGCGCCAGCGCCAGCACCACTGCAGCAAACGGCGATGCAATGAGTATTGCGCAGATTGCGCAGAAAGTGGGCCCCAGCGTGGTGGAGGTAACCACGGAGGCGGTGCAGACTAACGGCATTTTCACGCAGTATGTCACGAACGGGGCGGGCTCCGGCGTGATTATTTCGGAGGACGGCTATATCCTTACGAACAACCATGTGGTGGAAGGCCAGAGCACTGTGAAGGTGACCACCAGCGATAAGCAGCAGTATGACGCCACTGTGGTGGGCACGGATGACAAAACGGACATCGCCGTGCTGAAAATAGACGCCAGCGGCCTGACGCCCGCAGTCATCGGCGATTCCGACGGCCTGGTGGTGGGCGAGACGGCTGTGGCCGTAGGCAACCCGCTGGGTACGCTTGGCGGCACGGTGACAGACGGCATTATTTCTGCACTGGACCGCGAGGTTACTGTCAACAATCAGACAATGACGCTGCTGCAGATGTCGGCAGCCGTCAGCCCGGGCAATTCCGGCGGCGGCCTGTTTAATGAGAGGGGCGAGCTGGTGGGCATCGTGAACGCGAAATCCGGCGGCTCAGATGTAGAGGGCATCGGGTTTGCCGTGCCTATCAATACCGCCATGGAAGTGGCAGAGCAGCTTATTGCGAACGGCTATGTCAGCGGGCGCCCGGCCATGGGCATCCAGGTGGTTGCCATTACAGACCTGCAAACAGCCATGCAGGCAGGAGTGTCTCAACTGGGCGTATATGTGCAGCGCGTGGATGAGGGATCGGCCGCAGAGAAGGCCGGCCTGAAGGTGGGCGATATGTTCGTAAGCGTAGACGGAACAGCGGTGTCCAGCACCAGCGATGTGACCGCCGTTTTGGACCAGCACCAGGTGGGAGACACCATCGAGGTGCAGGTGGTGCGCGGTAAGCAGGTGCTCAGCCTGAATGTGACGCTGCAGGAGAAAACAGCCGGTGCCGCGGCCCAGCCCGTGGAAGGCTGATGATATAGATAATAAACCCGGCAAGGGATGTTCCCTTGCCGGGTTTCTATTTGCAGAAACGAAAGCAGAACTCAGCGGCACTGTTCCACCGCACGCATAAAGATGCGTACATGCGCGGGCTCTACATAGCCGTCATCAAGATATCCCTGCTTGAAATAACTGCCAACGATAGCTGCATCTGCCACAGAGAATTGTTCGGCACAGGTGTCGGGGGTCATGCCGGCCCCCACTACAAGGGGAAAATCACCCATGATATTGCGGAACTGGCGTATCTTTTCCATGGGAGTAGTTTTGCCGGTGCCTTCGCCTGTGACAGCAATGGCATCGCAGCGGCTCATACCGATGCGGAGGTCATCTTCCAGTGTACGGCCGGAACGGTACGGCTGATACTTGAAACGTACGCCGCCAATGACAAAACCGCTGTAACCTGCCCGCCATTTGGCAATGGCCTCGCCAAAGGAGGCATCCTCTTCGGGCGTAAGATGCCCGGCTACAGAATCCAGCTGAATGAAGCCCGCGCCATATTTCTTTGCAAGCTCAAAACCAAGGGCATCATTGTGCAGGGCATTCACCCCATAGACAAAGTCCACCTTCTCACGGGAAAAGGCCTCCAGCACCGTTTCCATGTCCTCATAATCTCCAAAATAGTTTTCCACAATCACAGCATCTGCGCCGCCGCCGATAAGCTGGCCCGCCTCCAGCAGGGCGTGTTCGTACTTTTCCTGGCGGCTTCCGCCGCGCAGATGCAGCATGGCAAGGATGGGTTTTTTTCTGGAAAATAATGATAAAAAGTTATGTTGTCTCATAAGTAAAACCGCTTCTTCCTGTAATATCTTTTTCAATGCAGCACTTTTACGAGGTCTTCGCTGTACAGAATATCCGGATGGCCCAAACTGGAAGCCAGCTGGCCCATTTGCGGCTTCTGAATAGCTGCCGCATGCAATACAGCATCATTTTGAAATACTTCGCGCACAGAGCCGTCAGCTATGATATGACGGTGCGCCATTACCACCACGCGCTCAAAATTGCGTGCTACAAATTCCATGTCGTGTGTGATGACGATAACACCTTTGCCCTCGCTGCGAAGGGTATCCATAATATGCACAAGGCAGTTCACACCGTGTGTGTCCTGCCCGGCAGTGGGCTCGTCCAGAACAAGATAAGGCGTCTGCACTGCAAGAATGGCAGCAATGGATACGAATTTTTTGGTGGAATAAGGGATCTCATAAGGGTTCAGCTCCATATACTGGCCTATGCCTGTCATCTCCGCGGCGCGTGCCACGCGCGCGTTCATATCCTCTGGCGAAAGCTTCTGATACCGGGGCCAGAACTCCAGCTCTGCACGCACAGTGGTGTTAAAAATTTGGTCATCTGGGTTTTGGAACACATAGCCCACCATGTGAGAGATCTGTGCTGTGGTGCGCTCTTTGGTGTTTATACCATTTACAATTACGTCGCCCTGCGTAGGTTTGTGCAGGCCGTTCATCATTTTAACGGCTGTTGTTTTGCCTGCGCCGTTTTGACCTATAATGGCTACGCGCTCGCCCTGCCCGATATGCAGGTTCAGCTCTTCATTGGCCAAGGTGCCGTTTGGATAACAGAACGAGGCGTTTTTGAATTCAATGCAGTCCAAGGTTCACTGCCCCCTTTCAAGCACAAGGCGCCGTGCCTGCTCCAGCGTGATGGGTGTGCCATGCAGGGCTTTGCCCGCCACGGCCATATCGCGCGCAAACAGCACTGTCTGAGGCAGAGCTACTTCGTGTTCCAGCAGCGAGAGGTCTGACAATACCTTGGCAGTAGGGCCGCTTTTTAGAACAGCCCCCTTTTCCATTACAAGAATCTCGTCCGCATATTGGGCCAGAAGATCTATTTTGTGCTCTACCAGAATAACAGTCTTCTTCTGGGCCTTCAGGGCGGAAATAATTTGGAACACCTTTTCCGTGCCATCCGGGTCCAGCTGGGAAGTGGGCTCGTCGATAACATAGATATCACAGTCCATGGCAAGTATCGAGGCGAAGGCCACACGCTGGCGCTGCCCGCCGGACAGTTCGTTCGGGTTCAGTTCAATGAGATCCTCAATGCCGATGAGGCGCACGATGTCTACTACACGCGCAATGATCTCTTCCTTGGGCATGCGCAGGTTTTCAAGGCCGATGGCGATTTCTTCGAACACAGTATCTTTTACGCCGCTGATTTGCGTGAAAGGGTTTTGAAAGATATAGCCCACGCGTGAGGTGAGCTCACTTTCATCCCAGCTTTCCATACGCTTGCCCAGTATCTGCACATCACCTGTCAATTCGCCCTGAAAGAAGCCCGGGATCAGCCCTTTTACAAGGCTGCAAAGCGTTGTTTTGCCTGCGCCGTTCGGCCCGATAACGCCGTAAAATTTACCCTCTTCAAAGCAGAAACTGACATCGTGCAGGGCATCGAAATCTGTAAGCGGATAACGGTAGGTAATGTTTGATAATATAATGCTGTTCATGCTGCTATCCTCCACACCAGGGTTGCCACAAAGGCGATATCCAGCAGGATGCACCCGGCCTTTTCCCAAAGCGGCGTCTTGCGCAGCTCATAGATATGAGTGGTATGCTTGTGGGAAGAAAAGGCACGCGTTTCCATAGCGATGGTCTTTTCTTCCGTAGAACCAATGGCACCCAGAACAAGCGGCCCCAGAATGGGGATGAATGCCTTGAAACGGGTTTTTAGCCCGCCGGATGTCTCAATGCCGCGCGCACTTTGTGAATCCATGATAACATTTGCCGTCTTGCCAAGGTCTGTGATGGTCTGCATGGCAGAAAGCACTACAAATGACGCCGAGTGGGAAACACCCAACATTTCGATGGCATACATCAGGTCTTTCATGGGAGTGATGTTATAAAACAGCATTACTGCGCCGCATATCTGTATTACCAGCAGGGCGAACCATAGGCCGTTTTGCATGCCTTCCACTGTCCAGTGCACGATCCACCACTCAAACAAAAGCGTGGTGCCGGGCCAGAAAGCCGACCGAATGAGGAAAATAAAGAAAAATAAAAGTGCGCCCACTTTCCAGAACAGACCCCAGAATTTTTTCAGGCACCCTGCGGCAGCCGTGATGGCAAGGTACAAAAGAATAGCGGCTACGGAAGAGGCTACTCCGCCCGCCAGCCCTGCAAAGGCGGCGATCAGCGCGCACAGGTTCAGTTTGGAAAAGGGGTTCAGGTCCATGATAAAGTTGCCATGCAGCTTGGGCCTGCGGAAGGAATCGATAAATTCAGTATTCATAGTTCACACCCTGTTACCGCATTGTGGGGCTGGCCCGCAGAAATCATGCAGGGCCGGCTCCGCAAGGCTTTCGGTTGTTTTATTTTGTCTGTTCCGCTTTTGTCCCATCCCTTTTTACGCCCCATATATATTTATTGCCATAGGGCAGCTTCAAAAGGAATTTATTAGGAATGCGGAATACCAGCAGGTAAGTGATGATAGCGGAAGGGATTTTATCCAAAATGTCAGTGGATATTTCGGACAGCATATTAGCTACCGGGATGGACAGAGAAAACGTCTGGGCAAGAAAAGCGGTGATGATACCGCGGATGCTGGCGCTGTAGCCGCCCAGCACAGCTACCGTGACAGTAGAGCCGGCAATGCCGCAGAACAGGCCTACTACGGCGCCCGCAATGCATGATTTCCACACATTTTTGAAGAAACCCCAATAGGAGAAGAGGCCGGAAAACAGGCCTACTGCCAGATAGTTGCCAATGTAGATAAGATTGGTGGGAGCAGTGATGGACATCAAAAGGCCTGTGATGAGTGCTGTGGCTACACTGTAAATAGGCCCGCACAGAGCGGCAACCACCATAGTGCCGATGGCATCAAGGTAAATAGGCAGATTGAGCAAATGGGCTACCTGTCCACCGATGAAATTTACCGCAATGCCCAGCGGCAACAGGAAAAACGCCATTTTACCGATGCTTTTGGAACCCTTCATTTGTGACATGATGAATCCTCCTTTTTATAGACATGTGTGCGGTGCGCATTTATTTTGGCACCTTGTTGTAGACATGTTAACACATGTTGTTTATTTAATCAATAAAATTATAAAAAAATATTTAATTTTGTTGCAAATGTATATTTCTCGTGATATGATATGTGCAGAAACTCCAGAATATTGCTGAAGGAGGACGATAGAATGGAACGGAACTACACGGTGTTCGTGGGGGATGTGGCGCTGGATGAATATTATGAAGTACAGCGATTCCCGGCGGTAAAAGAGAAAGTGGGCGCACGTATGCTGTCCGCCCAGATGGGCGGCATGGTGGCCAACGCCGCGGCAGTTTATGCATCATTCGGCCATAAAACCGAATTTGTCAGCGCATTGAATCGGGGCGCCATCACAGAGCGGTTGTGTACAGGCCTGCGCGAAGCGGGCATCGGTACAGGACACATTATCTATGATGACAATCTGAAAGACTCCAAGTGCCTGATTTTTTTGTCGAAGGAAGAGCACGAACACACCGTGTTCATCATTGACACAGAGCTGAACACCATCGAAATACCGCCCCATACCCAGCAGATGATCTGCGGGGCCTCTGTGGTCTATTCTAACTACTGCGAGGTGCGCCATCTGCGCTGCGGCGAGCTGGCGGGGCCGCAGGTGATGGCCCAGTGGAAGGCCGCGGGTGCGCGGGTGTGCTGTGACATTGACGTGGCCGATATGGAGGAAGATTTGCGCCCCTATTTTGCCAGCACCGATATCCTGTTTATGAACGAGATTGGCTTTGCGCGCCTGTGCGCAGGCCGGGCACCCGGGCAGGCCAGCGCGGATATCCTACAAAGCGGTGTGGGTATGCTGGTGGTGACGCTGGCCGAGCACGGCAGCCGCATCTATTGCCCGGGCCGCACCATCGACGTGCCGGGCGTGCCGGTGGACGTGGTGGATGTGACGGGCGCGGGTGACACCTATTGCAGCAGTTTTGTCAGCATGATGGAGGCGTGCGGCGACCCCGCTATGGCCGGCACCTTTGCCACCTATGCGGCGTCGCTGGCCATCACATCGCTGGGCGCGCGCAGCGGCGCCGTGGGCACACAGCCCGTGCTGGAATTTATGCGCCAGCGCGCAGAGCCCCGGACTGAGGGAATTGCGGCGGCGCTGAGGCACAACAGATAAATCGGGGCACGGCGGCCCCGATACAGAATGGAGGAAATGAAAATGAAACTAAAAGCTGTAGACGCAAGAACCATTGATTTTACCCCCTATGGAAAACTGTTTAATTTGCGCGCGGAGGGTGAAGGGCTTTGTTATTCCTGCGCGGCAGATTATACGGGAAGCTGTACAGCAGCCCCTGTGATTGATACACTGGGAAGCTTGGGTTACACCAAAAGCGCCGGCCTGCCCTTTACGGCGGAACAAATGGAGCGCCATGGCCACACGCAGGAAGCACAGATGCCGGAGAGCCAGCCCATCGTATTTCTGGTTGCCCCTGCCACGGATGCACCGCGCCCCAACGCGAAGGATGTGAAGGCTGTTATTATCCCCAAGGGATATGTTGCCGTGTTGGACCGCGGGGTGTGGCACAGCGCCTCGCACGGGCTTTACACGGAAAGCTATTATTACTGGCTGGCAAATGTATACGAAGGTGAACCTACAGAGTGGCAGCCCATCGATGGCGGCCCCATCACAGTGGAGGAATGACCGTAGGGTGTGTGGAAAAACGCAGACACTTCTGCTAAAATAAAACTGTACCCGACCTTTTGTGCGGCGCATGCTGCGGCGGGGAAGAGAATGCCAGTTGGAGTGAAACGGTATGACACCATTGGATACGCAAAGCATGACGCCGCTTTACCAGCAGGTGGCGCAGCAGCTGGAGCAGGCCGTAAATAGTGGCGAACTTCGCTATGGTGATAAAATCATGTCTGAGTCGGAAATGAGCCAGCACTATGGTGTGAGCAGGGTAACAGTGCGCCGCGCGGTGGACAGGCTTGTAGAAAGCGGTGTGCTTTCCCGCAGGCAGGGCAAGGGTACCTATGTCAGTTTTCCTGCCTTTATGGAGGACATCGTGGTGAAAGAGCACAGCTTCACGGTGTCCTGTCTAAACAAGAACCGACGTCCCAGTACAAAAGTGGTATCAAACTCCGTGGTGACGGTGCGCGGCGAACTGATGCACAAGCTGCAGCTTCCCGGCCCCACACAGATGGTACGTCTTGTACGCATCCGCTATGTGGATGGTGCGCCGGCAATCTATGAGGAAGACTATTTCCCTATGAAATATGAGATGCTGCTGGGTATGCAGCTGGATGACCGCTCTATCTTTGGTTTTCTGGCGGAGGAGATGAATATTTTTCCGCGCAACTATATCGATGAGTTCCGCGTACAATATCCCAGCGCACAGCAAGCGAAATATCTGGGGATTCCGCAGGAGAAGCCTCTTTTGGGTGTGTTTCAGTGGGTGCTGGATGCAGACGGCAATGTGATATATTATAATGATGAGCTCATCATTTCTGACAGTCATCCGTTTACAATCCGGTCACATATCGAATGATGCCGGGCTTTGCACCTGCGGCAAATGAAATGAAAAAACACCGGCAGGCCCATTGGGTTATGCCGGTGTTTTTATGCCTTTGTATAAGGCAAGCGCGCCTGGCTGCGCAACGGCGGCAGTGCGCAAATAAAAAGCCGGCCCCAGCTTCCGCTGAGGCCGGCGCATGAGATAAAACAGAGAGCCCCGCTTTATTCTTCGCCTGCGGGTTCTTCGGCTGCCTGCTCGGGCATTTCGCCCATCTCTTCGCTGTAATCCTCGCTGAACAGAAGCTGTTCGTATTCATCCAGCTCCTCTTCGCGTCGGCGCAGATAGAAGAACGCAGCGCCCAGTGCGCCGGCAACGGCGGCCAGCAGGGCGATGATAGCGGCAAAGGTGGATTTTTTCATGGTGACGACGTCCTTTCTTTCATTGGGATGAAACGCGGTGTGCACATTGCGCCGGAACATTCTGCCCTGGTGCAGCAGATGGCCTGCCGCGGCCGCAGCAGGCGCCAGCCGGGCAGCCTTTTTGACGACGCGGTACCGCAGCAGCCCCATACTGAACACCCCCGCACATAAATTCTTTCGTTTATTATAGCCCGTATCCGCCTGTTTTACAAGATGTGCGAAGCATTTTTTCCGCATACTGCCGGTAAGCACGGAAGGCGCCCGGCACGGCGTACTGCGCTGCAAGCTGGTCCGGCGCGGCGAACGCACAGCCTGCGGGCAGAGGGGCATCCTGCGTGCAGAAGAAACACCAGCCGGTCATGTGCCATTCTAGGTGGGTGAACACATGCTTTGCCGGGGGCAGGGAAAGGGCGTCTTTTGCGAGGCCCTGCACGCCTCGTGCGGCAAGGGCGCGGCGCATATCAGCCTGCCCCAGTGTGCCTTCAAACAGCAGCGGCTGCCACAGCCCCGCCAGCAGGCCGGAAGAGGGCCGCTGCTCCAGCAGCAGAGCGGGCTGAGGCCCGGCGCGCAGCACCAGCGCCGCTGTGTAGGGAAATACCCTGCGTGTTTTGCGCGGCGCTTTGACGGGCAGCAGGGCCTGCCTGCCCTGTTTGCGGGCCAGGCAGATATCGCCCCAGGGGCACTGCGCGCACAGCGGCTCGCCGTTTGGCAGGCACACCAGCGCGCCAAGCTCCATCAGCGCTTCATTAAAGTCGCCCGGCCGCTGCGGCGGCTGGGCCGCCTGCACTTCGGCGGCCATACGGCGCTTTGTGGCAGGCAAAAGCACGTCGGCGCCGTCGGCGTTCAGCCTGCTCCACACGCGCAGCACATTGCCGTCCACGGCAACACACGGCAGGCCGAAGGCAAGGCTTGCCACGGCCCCGGCCGTATAATCTCCAATGCCAGGCAGCGCGCGCAGCGCCTCATAATTTGCGGGTAGCTCGCCGCCGTGATGTTCCACCACGGCCTGAGCCGCCTTTTGCAGGTTGCGCGCCCGGCTGTAATAGCCAAGGCCCTCCCACAGTTTGGCCAGCTTTTCCGGCGGGCAGGCGGCAAGGGCCTGCACGGTGGGCAGCGCCTGCATAAAACGTTCGTAATAAGGCAGCACAGCAGCCACGCGCGTCTGCTGCAGCATCACCTCGCTTACCCATACGCGGTAGGGCGTTTTCTGTGTGCGGAAGGGCAGGATGCGTTTATTTTCATCAAACCAGCGCAGAAGCGGCTGTGCAATGTCCTGCATGGGCTTCCTCCTTAAATGTCAGAATTCTGCATGCTCGCGCAGCCAGCGCGCCACGGCAGCCTCGTCATGATGCCCAATGATGCAGCTTGCGGCGCGGCGCACCTCGGGCGCGGCATTCGCCACGGCACAACTGATGCGGCTGGCAGCAAACATGGGCAGGTCATTGATGTTGTCGCCGAAGCTCACCACATCTGCGGCGCCCGTCATGGCTTTTACCTTCTCGATGGCGGCGGCCTTGGAGGCGCCCGCGGGGTATACCTCCAGCAGATAGCCGCCGCGGGCATATTCATCTTTATAGAAGTATTTCATAATGCCCGGCACCTCATCCAGCACGCGGAACAGGTATTCAGCCCGCTGCTGCGTGGGCACGCAGAACAGGAACATCAGCGTGTCGCCGCCCGCCAGCGCCGCCTCATATTCAGGCACCTGCTCGAACAGCTTGTACGGTGTGCCGCGGCGCTGGGCGACGAAGGCCTCCTCAAAGGGGCAGCATATCTCTTTGTAATAGACATAAAGCTGCCCGGCCTTTACGCTGTAAGCCAGCGCCTCGGCGCCTTCGCGGCGAAGCACGCGGCACATGGCGGCAACGCTTTGTGCGGAAAGGCACTGTGTGCCGATAGTGCGGCGTGCGGGCAAATCGTACAGGATAGTGCCCGTCATCAGCACGGCTGGCAGCGCGATGGGCAGCGCCTGCAAAAGCTGTACTACTGTGGCGGGCGAGCGCGCTGTGGCCACCGTAAGGGGCAGGCCCTGCCGCAGCATAGGTGCCAGAATGCTCACACTTTCGGCAGAGACGAGCCCGTCTGCACCAAGCAGCGTGCCGTCCAGGTCTGTGATATAAAGCGTCTGCATAAAAACCTCCCGGTCAGGCTGAAAGAAAAAGCGCCCCGCCGCATCGGCGGGGCGCAGGGGGTCAAACTTCCGTTTTGATGTTGTGCACGGAGTATGTCCGCACAGCAGAGGCATCTTCCTCCAGAGAAAGCGCACCGGCCTGCTGCGCTACGTCCTCTTCAAAGGCCGCAGCGTTGATCTCATCCGCGATGGCGGCAAAGTGTTCGTCCTCGAACTGTTCGTCTGTCTCGTAGTTGGGCAGCTTCTCGTACAGAACAGGCGAGGTGGAGGCTGTGTACAGCCCGCAGCTGCCCACTTCAGCGGCCAGCATGGCAAGCGAGAAATCTTTGCCGTACAGCGTGCTGTCTTCAGAGACATAGCGTTCGCTGAAATACTCGGAAACAGAGCTGTCGGTATATTCCCGCCCTGACAGCGGCAGCACCTCTTCCAGCACCTCGTCCGCTACTTCATCCAGCGTGGAACCTTCCGCTTTCATCTTGTCAATGGCTTTGTTGGCTGCATCCATCAGGGCGGCAGCCGCGTCCTCGTCCAGAAGCTGATAAGAGGTGTCGGTGGAGGGCAGCGCCAATTGATAGATATGGGCATAAGTAGAATCCATATACTCTTTGGCCTCGTCCAGCTGCACGTCGCTTCGGTGCTCTTCCAGATAGGCCTCCAGAAGGGCGCTGTATTTCACCTGGTTCATATAGAAAATGCGGTAGCTCTCTTTTCCGATGCCGTTTGCGGCAATCAGTTCTTCGTTTGCCTCATAATACTGGTCTGCCGCGCTTTGCGCGCTGGCGGCCTCGTCCTCCGGGATAGAGAGGCCCTGCGCTTCGAAGGCACGTTCTACATATACATGCCGCCGGATGAGCTCTATGGTGCGGGTGTGCACCCATTCGTCAGCGGGAACATCCTCGATGGTGGCGTCTTCCAATTCTTCGTTGGAAGAAAGCTGAGAGGCAGCCTCGGCATAGGCGCTGTACTGGTAGGAAAGGTACAGCCCCGCGGGAATGGGTTCGCCGTCTACTGTGAGTACGGTCTGCGGTGCAGAGATGACGCACCCGGCAAGGGAAAGGCAAAACACGGCGCTGGCCGCCGCGCACAACAGGCGTTTCAATTTCAAGATATTGACCCTCCGAACATGCACAGGGCGGCACCGGCCGCCCCGCTTTTCAAAAATTCCTTTTGATTATACGACTTTTCACATTTCTTCGCAAGAAGCCATCTTTGCGGCCTCCAGGTGCGCCAGCGCTTCGCCCAGCACATCCAGCGGCTTTTCACCGGGCTCTACCCGCACGGAAAGGTACGGCTTTGCCGATGCGTTTACCATCATGCGCCGCGCGGTGCCGCGCAGAAGGCGCTTGACAGCGGCGAGGTCCAGCGCGTCTGAGTACAGGATGAGGTCATCGCGCTTCTGCGTCACCTCGTAGATGCCGAGCTGTGCGGCCAGCACACGGGCCAGGCTGATGTCCACAAGGCCGGCCACGCTGGCGGGCACTTTGCCGTAACGGTCCCGCAGCTCGTCCAGCACATCGTCTGCATCCTCGCGCGCGGCCACGGCGGCAATGCGCTTGTAGGCCTCGATGCGCCCTGCCGCATCCTGAATATAGCTTTCGGGAATATAGGCGTCTACCGTAATGTCGATGAGGCATTCTGTCTTGTCGGGCGCCGGGGCCTCGCCCTTTTCTGCGGCAATGGCCTGGTTCAGCAGCTTCATATACATGTCGTAGCCCACGGCCTCCATATGGCCGTGCTGGCTCTGCCCCAAAAGGTTGCCCGCGCCTCGTATCTGCAAATCGCGCATGGCGATGCGGAAGCCGGAGCCGAAGCTGGTGAACTCCCGAATGGCGGAAAGGCGCTTTGCGGCCACATCCGTCAGCACCTTGTCGCGCCGGAAGGTGAAATAGGCATATGCCTTGCGGCCGGAGCGGCCCACGCGCCCGCGTATCTGGTAAAGCTGGGCAAGGCCCATGTGGTCGGCGTCCTCAATGATAAGGGTGTTGCAGTTGCGCACGTCCACGCCCGTCTCAATGAGTGTGGTGCACACAAGAATATCCACTTCGCCGTCCAGAAGCTGCTGCCACACACGCGAAAGCGCGGCCTCGTCCATGCGGCCGTGCGCGGTGGCGATGCGCGCGCCCGGGCACATCTGCGCCACATGCGCGGCGCACTGCTCAATGGTGTCAATGCGGTTGTGGATATAGTAGGCCTGGCCGCCGCGGTCCAGCTCACGGCGCAGGGCCTCAGCCACAAGGCCGCCGTCATATTCCATTACATACGTCTCCACCGGGCGGCGCTCTACGGGCGGCTGCTCGATGGTGCTCATGTCGCGCAGGCCGCTCATGGCCATGCTCAGCGTGCGCGGGATGGGCGTGGCGGAGAGCGTCAGCATATCCACGCCGAGAAAGGTCTCTTTCAGCTTTTCCTTATGCTTTACGCCGAAGCGCTGCTCTTCGTCCACAATGACAAGGCCCAGGTCTTTGAACTTTACATCCTTCTGCAAAAGGCGGTGTGTACCCACCACAAGGTCCACTGTGCCGTCCGCAAGGCCGCGCAGGGTGGCACGCATCTGCTTTGGGGTGGCAAAGCGGGATAAAAGCCCCATCTTCACCGGGAAGGCCTGCATGCGCGCGGCGGCCGTCTGGTAGTGCTGCCACGCCAGGATGGTGGTGGGCACCAGGATGGCGCACTGCTTGCCCCCCATGATGCACTTGAAGGCGGCGCGCAGGGCCACCTCGGTTTTGCCCACGCCTACGTCGCCGCACAGAAGGCGGTCCATGGGGTGAGGACGCTCCATATCCTTTTTTATCTCGGCCGCGCAGGCAAGCTGGTCGTCCGTTTCATCATATTCAAAACGCGTTTCAAAATCGCGCTGCCAGTCGCCGTCCGCAGGGAAGGCATAGCCAGCGGCCTGCTGGCGGCGGGCATAAAGCTCGATAAGCTCTTTGGCCATCTCCTGCGTGGCCCTGCGCACGCGCGTTTTGGTTTTAGCCCATGCGTCGCCGCCCAGCTTCGCCAGTTTTACGCGCTCTCCGTCGCCAGGGGCGGTGTAGCGGCTGACAATGTCCAGCTGCGTCACGGGCACATACAGGCTGTCGCCCTTGTCGTACTCTATTTTCAGGTAATCCTTTACAACGCCCTGTAAATCCAGCCGGCGGATGCCCGCATATACGCCGATGCCGTGGTTCTGATGCACTACATAATCGCCGGGCTTGATGTCCGACAGGCTGGAAAGCCCCTTTTTCCGCGCGCTTTTTGCCTTCTGAGGCACAGCGGCGGCGCCCTGGCGCGCAGTAAACAGGGCAAAACGTGCAAAGGGGTATTCCACGCCCGCGTTCACGCCGCCTGCAGCCACGGCCACATGCCCAGGCGGGCATGCCTGCGGCAGCTTTGCATAAAAAGCAGCAGAGAGGCCGGCGCGCGAAAGGTCCCGCGCAAGGGCTTCGCCCGCGCGCTTTGTGCCCGCCAGCACGCACACGGCATATTTCTGGGTCAGCAGAGGGCCAAGCTCTTCCGCAAGTGCGCGCACCTCGCCCGCCCACGGCGGCAGCGCGTGCGCGGGCATATTTACGGTAGCGGCAAGGCGCACGTCCGGCACGGTGCGTGCAAAATTTTCGCACAGCACGGCGCTGTGCTTTCCGGCAGCCTGCCACAGCGCGGCGCCGTCGTCGTAAAATTTGTCCAGCCCGGCGCACAGCACGCCCTCTTCGAACAGGCCTTTCAGCTCTTCACCAAAACGGAAGGCAAGGGCGCGCGCCGCCTCGCGGATGGCGCTTGGCTCTGAGAAGAACACAAGCGGATGCTCCAGATATTCCAGCACCAGCGCAGGCTTTTCATAGCGCAGGCCCAGGTATTTATCCAGCGCGCAGGGCACGGTGCCCGCGTCCAGCGCGGCCAGGTCTGCCGCGGCGGCATTCTCGAGCGCCTCGCGCCGCGGCCCCTTTGCCTTGCTGATGGCCCCGCGCAGGCGCGCGGCGGTCTCTGCCGTGTCGCCGAACAGCACCTCGCGCGCGGGCGAGATGTATATTTTTTTCACCGCGCCCTCGCGGCGCTGGCTGACAAGGTCGAACGTGCGGATGTTATCTACCTCATCGCCCCAGAACTCAATGCGGCAGGGCTTCGGCATATCGGGGGCGTACAGGTCCACGATGCCGCCGCGCACGGCGAACTGGCCGGGCCCCTCCACCTGAAAACGCCGCTGGTACCCGGCGCTGAACAGCCGCTGGGTGAGGCCGTTCATGGACAATGCCATTCCCGTGCGGATGGTCATGGTGTTCGCGCAGAAATCTGCCTTAGGCACTGTGTACTGCAAAAAGGCTTCGGCCCCCGCGCACACTACCCTGGTACGGCCGCCCACCACGTTGCCCAGGACGGCGAGGCGGCGGTATTCGTATTCATGGCTCTGGCCCTCTACGGTGCGGAAGGTAAAATCCCGCGCGGGGAAGGCCTCCGCCTTCTGCCCAAAGACAGAGGCATCTGCCGCAAAGCGCACGGCGTCCGCTTCACCGGCGCATATCACCAGCGCCGGGCGCCCGGTATCTTCGCACAAAGCGGCCAGCACCTGTGCGCGTGCGGTGGGCGGCAGGCCAAACAGGGCCGCTGCGGCGGGCACATGCCCTGCAACGGCGGCCAGAAGGCTTTGGTATTCGGCTGTCTGCCGCAGCGGCTGTGTCAGCATGGCCGCGCCTCCTTTCCAACGTTCAATGCAAAATGCTCCACGCGCCCAGTCCCACCATGGCCACAGTGGCAAACAGGGCGATGATGCTGACGGCAAGCGGAAGCTCGGTATAGGCGCGCGTGCCCTGCGCGGTGCCGAGGTGCTTTGCGGCTTTTATCACGGCCAGTACGCCCAGCACAAGCGCGGCCAGAACAGCTGCCGGGGCAAGAAGCACGGCCTCCAGCAGCATGATGCTGATGGCGACCGCCTCTTCCGCATCACTGGAAAACGATACCGGCAGCGTCAGCATCAGGCAGGCGGCGCCCATCCAGACAGGCACGCTCAGCGCCCACAGAACGGGCTGGGTGAACTCTTTGTGCAGAAGGTGCGGCACGCGGCACAGCACCAAGCGCGCGAACAGGGCCCAAAACCCCGCGCACAGCGCTGCTGCGGCGAAGGGCACGGCTGCCGCGCCAAGGCCGAGGCCGGAAAAACTGTACACGGCTGTCAGCGCGGCGCCCAAAGAAAGGTATGCCGCAGCGCGCGCGGCGTACCGCTTTTTCATAGTATTCAGGCTGCATGTGGCGGCCTGCGCATTTTTGGAAGCTTTATCCATTGTACTTGTTCTGTGCAGCGGAAAGCTGCCCTTTCATAATCATCGACACAGCATCGCACACATCGTCAAAACGCGCCGTGACACCGGCCCATTCCTGCGGGGTGAAGCGGCTCAGCACCCAGTCTGCCAGATCGTATTCCGGCCTGGGGCGCTCGCCCACGCCGATTTTCACACGAGGAAACTGCTGGCCTATGGCAGAGATGATGCTTTTGATACCGTTGTGCCCGCCCGCAGAGCCGGCGGGGCGCACGCGCAGCCTGCCGGGTGCAAGCGAGATGTCGTCAAACAGCACGATAACACGCTGCGCAGGCACCTTGTAAAAATCGGCGGCCTTCTGCACGGCCACGCCGGACAGGTTCATAAAGGTCTGCGGCTTCAGCAGCAGTACTTTTGTGCCGTCCACGCAGGCGCTGCCCGTCAGTGCGTCGAATTTTGCCCTAGTCACCTGTGTGCCCCACTGCTGTGCCAGATGGTCCAGTGCGGCAAAACCCGTGTTGTGGCGGGTGCCCTCATATTTTTTTCCGGGGTTGCCAAGGCCGGTGACGATATACTCTACCGCAGCTTTTTTTGCAAAAAACATGGTTCGTGTTCTCCGGTTTATGGTTTAATAGGGGCCCGGCACATGCCGGGCCCCTTTTTATTGTAACGGAAAACCCACATTTTGCAAGCGCACGCGTGCGCATAGATGAAAAAAACCGGAAAAATCCCTAAATTTTCGGCTTTTTGTTGTGGAAAAGGGAAAACAACTCTGATATAATAAAGCTGTCCATGGCCTTTTCCGTATTTTTCTAAAGGAAAGGCGGAAAAGTTCTGACATACAAGGGCGCGCTTCGCGGCAGGGTGCGGCGTGCCGGAAGTACAATTTTGGAGGTAGAGAAACTTGAGCAAGAAGAAATACCTGTACCTGTTCAGCGAGGGCAACAAGGACATGCGCGAGATCCTCGGCGGCAAGGGTGCGAACCTGGCTGAGATGACCAATGCCGGCATGCCTGTGCCCCAGGGCTTCACCATTTCCACCGAGGCCTGCACACAGTACTACAACGACGGCCGCCAGATCAACGAAGAAATCATGGCTGACATCTACGAGTACATCGGCAAGCTGGAGGAGATTGCCGGCAAGAAGTTTGGCGATGTGAACAATCCCCTGCTCGTGTCCGTGCGCTCCGGCGCGCGCGCTTCCATGCCCGGCATGATGGACACCATCCTGAACCTGGGCCTGAACGACGAGGCCGTGGAGGGCCTTGCGAAGCTGACGAACAACCCCCGTTTTGCTTATGATTCCTACCGCCGTTTCGTGCAGATGTTCTCGGACGTTGTGATGGAGATGTCCAAATCCGACTTCGAGCAAATCATCGACGAGATGAAGGAGGCCAAGGGCGTCACGCAGGACGTAGAGCTGGATGCCGACGATATGAAGGCTCTGGTGGTGAAGTTCAAGGCCCTGTATAAAGAGAAGATGGGCAAGGATTTCCCCTCCGACCCGAAGGAGCAGCTCATCGAGGCCGTGAAGGCCGTGTTCCGCTCTTGGGATAACCCCCGCGCCAACGTGTACCGCCGCATGAACGAGATCCCCTACGACTGGGGCACCGCTGTGAACGTGCAGTGCATGGCGTTCGGCAACTCCGGCAACAATTCCGGCACCGGCGTAGCCTTCACGCGCAACCCTGCCACGGGCGAGAAGGCGCTGTTCGGCGAATACCTCATCAACGCCCAGGGCGAGGACGTGGTGGCCGGTATCCGCACGCCCAGCCCCATCTCCAAGCTGAAAGAGGAGATGCCTGAGGTTTACAACCAGTTTGTGGAAATTGCCACGCGCCTGGAAAACCATTACCGCGACATGCAGGACATGGAGTTCACCATCGAGAACGGCAAGCTGTTCATGCTTCAGACGCGCAACGGCAAGCGCACCGCTGCCGCGGCCCTGAAGATTGCAGTGGACCTCGTGGACGAGGGCATGATCACTGAGCAGGAGGCTGTGCTGCGTGTAGAGCCTAAGCAGCTGGACAGCCTGCTGCACCCGCAGTTTGACGCTGCTGCCCTGAAGGCGGCTGAAGTGATTGGCAAGGGCCTTGCCGCCAGCCCGGGCGCTGCCTGCGGCCAGGTGGTGTTCACCGCCGACGAGGCTAAAGAGGCTGTGGAGAGCGGCAAGATGCCGAAGGTTATTCTGGTGCGTCTCGAGACGAGCCCTGAGGATATCGAGGGCATGCAGGTAGCGCAGGGCATTCTGACGGTGCGCGGCGGCATGACCAGCCACGCTGCTGTGGTGGCCCGCGGCATGGGCACATGCTGCGTGTCTGGCTGCGGCGAAATTGTGGTGGATTATGACAAGAAGTGCTTTACCCTCTCCGGCAAGACGTACCATGAGGGTGACTGGATCTCCATCGACGGCTCTACGGGTAACATCTACGGGCAGGCTATCGCTACTACGGAGGCCGCTATCTCCGGCGACTTCGAGCGCTTCATGAAGTGGGCCGACGCGGCCCGTCAGCTTGAGGTGTTCACCAATGCCGACAACCCCCATGACGCCCAGCAGGCTGTGAATTTCGGCGCCGAGGGCATCGGCCTGTGCCGCACCGAGCACATGTTCTTCGAGGCAGACCGCATTAAGGCCGTGCGCGAGATGATTGTGGCCAAGACGGCTGATGCACGCAAGGCTGCGCTGGCGAAGATACTGCCGTACCAGCAGGGCGACTTCGAGGCCATGTACAAAGTGATGGGCGAGCGCCCCATGACTATCCGTTATCTCGACCCGCCTCTGCACGAGTTCCTGCCGCAGAAGGAAACCGAGATTGTGGAGCTGGCCGAAGACCTCGGCATCAGCGTGGAAGAACTGCACAATGTCATTGCCAGCCTGCACGAGTTTAACCCGATGATGGGTCACCGCGGCTGCCGCTTGGCAGTTTCCTACCCGGAAATTGCTGAGATGCAGACCACAGCCGTGATCAACGCCGCCATCAATGTCAGCAAAGAGACGGGCGCGAAAATTGTGCCGCACATCATGATTCCCCTGGTGGGCGAAGTGAAAGAGCTGAAGTTTGTGAAGGACGTTGTTGTGAAAACGGCCGATAAGCTCATTGCGGACGCCGGTGTGGACATGAAGTATGAAGTGGGCACCATGATTGAGATTCCGCGCGCAGCCCTGACGGCAGATGAAATTGCCACGGAAGCCGAGTTCTTCAGCTTCGGCACGAACGACCTCACCCAGATGACGTTCGGCTTCAGCCGCGACGATGCGGGCAAGTTCCTCAGCTATTACTACGATAATAAAGTATATGAGAACGACCCGTTCGCCCATCTGGACCAGAAGGGTGTGGGCAAGCTGGTGGAAATGGCAGCAAAGTTGGGCCGCGCCACCCGCCCGAACCTGGGCCTGGGCATCTGCGGCGAGCACGGCGGCGACCCGACGAGCATCGAGTTCTGCCACAATGTGGGGCTGGATTATGTCTCCTGCTCCCCGTTCCGCGTGCCCATCGCGCGCTTGGCTGCCGCACAGGCTGCCATCAAAAACCCCCGCAAATAATTTTTTGCGCAGGGGCCCTGAAGGCACGGCAATGTGCTGAGAAAAATAAAGCACCCGCTGCATGTGAACTGCAGCGGGTGCTTTTCTTTATGCAGGCTGAACCGGCGCACCCTGTGGCCGGGGCGCAGTGCCCCTCACAGCGGCAGAAGGTGCACGGCAATGCTGAAATAGATGATGAGCGAAAGCGCATCTACAATGGTAGTGATAAGCGGTGCGGCCATGATGGCGGGGTCTGCATGGAAAAATTTTGCCACAAGCGGCAGCACGCCACCTATGGTTTTGGCCATCACTACGGTGCAGAACATGGTGAGCGCCACCGTAAGGGCCACCAGCCCGCAGCCGGGATAGGTGAGAAGAAGGCGCACATAGTTTACCGCGCTTAGCACGATGCCCACAAGCATGGCCACGCGAAGCTCCTTCCACAGCACAGCGGGGACATCGCGCCCCGTGATATCGCCTACGGCAATGCCCCGGATGACCAGCGTGCTGGACTGGCTGCCCGCGTTGCCGCCGGTATCGGTGAGCATGGGAATGAAGGTGACCAGCATAGGCATGGCAGAGAATGCAGCCTCGTACCTTCCCAAAATGGTGCCCGTTACCATGCCGGACACCATCAGCACCAGCAGCCAGGCAATACGGTTTTTGGCCAGTGAAAAGACACCGGTTTTCAAATACGGCTTCTCAGAAGGATGAAGGGCATTCATCGCCTCAAGGGCTTCTGTGGCCTGCTGTTCCATTGCGTCTATGGCGTCGTCCACAGTGATGATGCCGACAAGGCGGTTTTCATGGTCTACCACGGGAAGGGCCAGAAACCCATATTTCTGAAACAGGCGGGCTGCTGCCTTCCGGTTTTCCAATGTGCCTATGGAGATAACGCCGCTGTCCATCAGCTCGCGCACAGGTGTGCTGTCCGGGGCAAGAAGAAGGTCTTTCAGTGTGACGACGCCTTCCAGCCTGCGCCCCTCATCAATGACATAGCAGGTGTAGATGGTCTCACGGTCTTCGCCGGTGCGGCGGATGCGGCGGATTGCTTCGGCAACTGTCATATCGGCGCGCAGGTCTGTAAACTCTGCCGTCATCATACTTCCGGCACAGCCGCCCGGATATTTCAGAAACCGGTTGATAAGCGAGCGGGTGCCGGGACGCGCGTTTTTCAACACGCGTTTGACGATATTTGCCGGCATTTCCTCCAGCATATCCACGGCGTCATCTGTGGCAAGGTCCTCTATGATATCTGCCAGCTCGGTGTCCGTCACAGAGGAAATGATGGCCTGCTGCATTTCGCTGTCCAGCTCGGAAAATACATCGCTGGCGTCATCTTTGGGCAGTGTACGGAAGGCGAGCACAGCCTGCTCCGGCGAAAGCCTGCTTAAAAACTGCGCAATATCTACTTCGTTTTTTCCGGCCAATGCGTCCCGCAGGGCACGGAAATGGCGTGCACTGATAAGTGCTGTCAATTCTTTTGCATCGAGTAGTTTTCTCATATCAGCATTCCTCCTGTTCGTTTGCATGTTTGTGGCAGGAAGACGGGCAAAACAAAAACACCGCGCCAAGCCAAAAGGCCTTTCGCGGTGCCCCACACATTAGAAAAAGCGGCTTCAGCTATATCAAAAAGGCACTGGGCCGTAAGCTGTTTTGCCGCGCGCACAGAAGAAAAGCCGCTGCGCGCCCTTTCCGTGTTTTACAGAAAAGAAGCGAAAGCAAGCGGCCCGCAAGATGCGCGCCTTGTGTGAGGTTCCAAATAAAAAGCCCATACTTCGACCAGCTGCGTCCACTTGTTTTCCCTCCTTGCAAATAAAATATGAGAAGCACCCTTTCGGGCAGATACATTGTATGCCATTTCCCTTAGCTTTGCAACCCCGCACAGCGATTTTGTGCGCAGATGTGCCGGGATGCTTCTGTAAATAAAAAGTATATTGGGGTGCAGCGCGGCAGATGCACGGCCCGAGCTTTTTCGAGCCCAAAGCCGTGATAGGATGAAAATGGCGATATATTGGTAAAAGCATAAATATAAAAGTAAAAATATGGGAAAAGAAATTCAATTATTTTCTAAAGCCAACACTATTTTGTAACCTTTTCCGTCGATTTCACAAGAGCTCTCAGGTTAGTTATGGGCAAGTAGCCAAACTTGCAAAAAAGGGGTTGTAGGCAGATGCAAGTTGTGATATAGTTTTCTCGTCAAATTAGTAAATCCACTGGACAAACTAAATCCGATGCGATATTCCATCGGAAAAAAGAGGCGGAGGGAAGGCATTGATTACGCAGCACCTTATCCGCTCCGGGAACCTGCGGCAGATTTATCAGTTGATTGACCAGAACATCGGAATCTCCAGAGCGCGGCTGGCAAAAATCACAAAGCTGAGCAAGACGACCGTGTCCAGCCTGGTGGACGAACTGATCGCAGGCGGTTATGTGCTGGACTGCGGCGCAGGCGCCAGCCAGCAGCAGGGCCGGCGCCCAAATGTTCTGCGCGTGAACGGCGCGGGCAATGTGGTGGCTGTGATAAGCTGGCGGCGTGCGCGGCTGGACATTGCGCTGGTGGCAGCCGATAGCAAAGTACTGCTGCGCAGCCAGGTGCCTTTGGCCGAACAGGATGACGGCGTAGAAAAAATTACACGTGCCTTTTTTGAAACACTGCTGCCCGCTGTGGGCAGCGCACGGCTGATGGGCGTGAGCATCATCATCCCCGGCATTGTGGATGGCGAGCGCGGGCGCATCCTTTCCACGGTAATTGGCGTGGGCTTTGAGGACCCGGTGGTAGAACGCCTGGGCAGGGCGCTGGCGGGTTATCCGGTATGCTTTTTGAACGACACCGCATGCTTTGCCTATGCTGAAAGCGTATTTACACGCATTGAGGAAAAATATTTCGCTTATATCAATGTTTCGAAGGGCGTAGGCGCCTGCCTGTTTGCGGACGGCAAGATGCTGCGCGGCGCCGGGGCGATGGCCACACAGTTTGGCCATTATTCCATTGACCGCAACGGCCCGGAGTGCCCGTGCGGCAACCGCGGCTGCCTGGAACGCATTGTGGGGGAAAATGCCCTGGGCGAGCGTGCGGCGGCCTGCGGGCTGGATGTGAGCGCGCTGGCGGGGCGCAAGCTTCTGTACAGCGATGTGGGCGCCATGGCGCAGAACGGCGATGTGCAGGCGCGTGCGCTGATACGCGGCCTTGCGCAGGACCTGGCATACGGCGTTTCAAACCTCATCTCCCTGTTCAACCCGTCGCTTATCATCATTGGCGGCACGGGTGTAAAGCTGGGGCCCTGGTTTTTGTCTGACCTGTGCACTGCGCTCTCGCACATGGGCTTTCGGGAGTTTGTGTCCCGCGTGCGCCTGCAGTATTCCCAGCTTGGCCTTGATGCTGAGCTGACAGGCGCGTCCCAGTATTTTATAGACCATCACTATGACTTTTCCGGCCAGATGCAGTGCGGTCTGTTTCTGCGCTGAGGCCGGGGCAAAAGCGGGCGCCCGCTTTCGTTCTTTTCTGTAAAGGAAAAGAACGAGTGGAACTTATTTTGAAGAAAGGCGGTAGGAACGATGACAAAACGCATCATTGGCGTGAATTCGAATTGCTATCACGGCTATTCCATTGAAGAGGCCCTGGAAGGTATTGCGGCGGCTGGCTTTCATTATGTGGAACTGACGGCCACCAAGGGCTGGACAGAGCACGTATTTCCGAACCAAAGCTTCGAAAAGCTGTGCGCTGTAAAGGATAAAATGGACGAGCTGGGCCTTATGCCGTTTTCCCTGAGCGGACACTGCAACCTGATGGACGCCCAGCGCCTGCCGGATTTTGTCATGAATATGCGCCTTGCTAATTTCTTTGGCTGTGAATATATTGTGTCTTCCATCGGAGAGGCCCATTTGAAAGACAACGCCAAGGCAGGCAATGAGCTTCTGGCGCAGAATATCCGCAGCCTTGTGCCCAGCCTGGAAAAATACGGCCTTACGCTGGTGCTGGAACTGCACGGCGAGCACGCCACCGGCACCATTATGAAAGAGATTGTGGACCTTGTGGGTTCGGCCCGTGTGAAAATCAACTATGACACGGCCAACTGTGTGTTCTACGGCGATGTGGACGCGGCCAACGATGTGGACACCTGCATGGATGATATTGCTTACCTGCATCTGAAGGATAAAGCCGGTGCGCGCAATGCATGGGATTTTCCGGCCCTGGGCAAGGGCTATGTGGATTTTGAGACCATTTTTTCCAAGCTGGACGCCGCGCACAATGCTTCGCCGTTCAGCGTGGAAATTGAATTCACACAGGCTGGCCCGAAGGACCTTGCCGAAATAAACACCGCTGTGCAGGATTCTGCCGAGTATCTGAAGGCGCACGGCTTCACGCTGTGAGCATGCGGGGCAGGGCCCTACCTTAAAAAAGCTTTTGCGGCGCATTGCGCCGGAAAGAAATATTATTATCAGGAGGAGACCCAACATGAAAAAGATTCTGGCAATCATGCTGGTCGCCGCGCTTGCACTGGCGCTGGTGGCCTGCGGCGGCACGCCTGCCTCTTCCGGCAGCACCGCTTCCACGGCCAATTCCGGTTCCACAGCGGCTTCCGGCACGGCCACGGACCTGACGTTCGGCTATATCGCGTACGATATGTCCGACATCTGGAACGAGTATTCTGCAAAGGCGTTTGAGTACGCCGCCGAGCAGAACGGTGTAAAGACCGTGGTGCTCGACTCCAAGAACAGCCTGGAAGAGTCCATCACTGCGATGGAATCTCTCATCCAGCAGGGTGTGGACGGCATCTCCATCTTCCCCATCTCCACCGAGCAGGGTGCGCAGCTGGTGAAAATGGCCAACGAGGCCGGCATCCCCGTCACGGTTGAGAACTTCGCAATGGATACCGTGGAAGATCCGGGCGACTACATCGCCTCTGTGGCCTGCGAGTACGACCTGATCGGCGAAGCCGCCATCAAGTGGATTGCCGAGCAGAAGGAAGGCGCGAAGATCTTCTTCTGCGCCGGCCAGCAGGGCGCCGGTGTGTACGAGAAGTACCAGGAGGGCGTGGACCGCGCTGTGGAAGAGCTGGGCGACAAGGTGGAGATCGTTGCCACCCTGCACGCTGACTGGCTTGCCGACAAGGCCTACACCGTCACCACCGACCTCATCAACTCCGGCACTGAGTTCGACTACATCTTCGCCAACAACGGTATCATGGCTCAGGGCTGCTACAACGCCCTGAAGGACGCCGGCAAGGAGAACATCCCCATCGTGTCCACCGGCGGCTCCCCGGATGACTTCCAGATGCTGCAGGACGGCGTTGAGGCTGCCTGCATGACGGCCCCGGTGTCCATCCAGGGCGTGAAGACGTTCCAGAACCTGTACAACAAGGTTGCCCTGGGCGAAGACCCCGCCGAGGAGTTCACTGCCCTGCCCGTTATTCCTGTAACGGCTGAAGACACCAGCGCTTACATTGCCTGGGATGACTACGCCGCTGCTTACGAATACCTGCAGGCGAACTGACAAAAGCTGCCGCCAGATGCGGCATAGCTGCTGATTGAAGCAACATGCACCCACCGGCCGGCCGCGGCGTGAGGGCTGGGCCTGCGCCTGCCCCCGCCGGGCCGGCCGGCGGTGTGTTTATTCGAAAAAGAGGGTGAGAGCTGCCATGTCGATTGACTATGAGAATCGCAAACCGGTGATCTCCATGAAGGACATCAAAAAGGAGTTCTCCGGTGTGTGGGCGCTGTCGGGCATCACGTTCGACGTCTACGCCGGCGAGGTGCACTGCCTCGTGGGTGAAAACGGCGCCGGGAAGTCCACTCTGATGAAGGTTTTGTCCGGCGCATATACCCCCACGGCCGGCTCCATCGAAGTGGATGGGACAACGTATCAGAAACTGGACCCCACGCTTTCCAAGCAGCTGGGCATCAACATCGTGTATCAGGAAAACGATCTTGTGCCGAGCATGGACGTGGTGGAAAATATCTATGTAGGCAATGAAAAGGTGAAGGGCCCCGGCCTTGTGGATTACAAGGCTATGGAAACCGAGACCCGCCGCCAGATGAGTGAGCTTGGCATTGATTTGAAGCTGAGCACGAAGATAGAAAATCTTTCGGTTTCCGACCAGCAGTTCGTGAAGATTCTGAAGGCCCTCAGCGTGCAGCCGCGCGTTCTTATCATGGACGAACCCACGTCCATGTTCAACGTGGAGGATGCCGCCAAGGTGCTGGAACTGACGAAGAGAATTACGGAAAAGGGCATCGGCATCATTTACATTTCGCACTTCCTCAATGAAGTGGTGCAGATAGCAGACCGCATTACCGTCATCCGTGACGGTGCGGTTGTCCGTACTTATACGAATGAAAACCGGGATACGCCAATCACCACCATTACGCAGGACATGGTGGGCCGCCCGGTGGACATGTTCTACGACAAGGAAAAATGCCCCATCGGTGAAGTGATGTTGGAGGTGAAGGACCTTCAGCTCACAAAGGACAGCCCCAAGGTGAGCTTTACTGTGCGCAAGGGCGAGATTGTGGGCTTTTCCGGCATGGTGGGTTCCGGCCGCACCGAGATGGTGCGCGCGCTGGTTGGTGCAGACAGCCGCTTTGGCGGGCGTGTTTTCATCAACGGCAAAGAGGTGCAGATTCACAACCCCAACGACAGCATCAACGCGGGCATCGCCTTTATCACAGAAGACCGCCAGAAGCTGGGCCTGATGCTGCACGCCAGCGTGCTGGAAAACAGCACGATCCTGGGCCTGCGCGAGAAGATAAAGGGCTTTTTTGTGAACGTAAAGAAGTTCCCCCCGCTGATAGAGCCGCTGCTGCGCGAGCTTCGCGTGAAAACGCCCAGCGTATGGACGGAGGCGGTGTACCTCTCGGGCGGCAACCAGCAGAAGGTAGTGCTGGCCAAATGGCTGTATGCAGAGCAGGACATCTATATTTTTGACGAGCCCACCCGCGGCATTGACGTAAACGCCAAGGCAGAGTTCTATAAGCAGATGAGCGAGCTGACAAAGCGGGGAAAATGCATCCTTATGATAAGCTCGGACATGCCGGAGCTTATCAGCATGAGCGACCGTGTGCTGGTGGTGCGCGACGGCGCCATAGACTGCGAGCTCACCGGGCAGGACATCAACGAGCAGGAAATCATCAAACGTGCGTTAGGAGTGAAGAAAAATGGCAGATAAAGTGAGCAAGCCCTCTCTGGCAAAAAGGCTGATAAAGGATCAGCGCGTGCTGCTTGCCATTGTTATTGCGATCATTGTCGTTGTCGTTTCCCTCATCAACCCGAACTTCATCGGTATCAGCAATATTGTGGCAATTTTTCAGCAGATCTGCGTGCTCGGCATCCTCACCATGGCCATGAGTATTCTGCTGATTTCCGGCGGCATTGACCTTTCTATCGGCAACATCATGGTGCTCAGCGGCGTTGTGATGTATGTGGTGCTGAACAACGGCCTGCCCACGGCGGTAGCCGTGGCCGCCGGGCTTGTCACCGGCATGGCGTGCGGCCTTCTGAACGGCGCCATTATCTCGAAAAGCAAGTGCATCCCCCTTGTCATCACGCTGGGCACCAGCAAAATGTTCTACGGCATGGCGCTTACAGTTTCCGGCGGGCGCATCATGAACTTCGGCGGCGCCTTCAACGGTCTGAAGACAAAGTTCTTCGAGATTTTCTCGCCCATGCTGCTGGTGCTGCTGGCCATGGTGCTGCTGGCCTACTTTATGATGACCTACACCAAGTTCGGCCGCCGCGTGGTGGCTTTGGGCGGCAACGAGAAAAACGCCTTCCTCTCGGGCATCAATGTCACAAGGTATAAAATGATTGTATACGCCATTTCCGGCCTGTTCTGCGCTGTGGCCAGCATCGTGTTTGTGGCGCGCATTGACTCCATCACCTCCAACGCCGGCACGAACTACGAGACGAACGCCCTGGCTGCGGCCATCATCGGCGGTGTCACCTTTGACGGCGGCAAGGGTACCATTGGCGGCGCCTTCCTGGGCTGCCTGCTGATGGGCGTCATCTCCAACGCCATGAATATCCTTGGCGTGGATACCAATGTGCAGACCATCATCACAGGTGCCATCATCGTGGGTGCTGTGGTGCTCAGCAACATCAACAATATCAGAAAGAAATAAGCGCCGAAAGGAGTGGTTGCCTTGGTACACGTCGCGATCATCGGCGCGGGCTTCATGGGCAAGACACATCTGACAGCCTACAAGGCTATGAAAAATGCAAAGGTCACCGCTGTGTGTGACCTGAATGAAACGCAGGGGCGCGCGCTGGCCGGGGAGGCCGGCTGCGCCTGGTATGCGGACGGGGACGAAATGCTGCGCACCGCACAGGTGGACGCGGTGGACATCTGCCTGCCTACCTTTTTGCACGAGCAGTACGCACTGCTGGCGGCGAAATATAAAAAGCATATCCTGTGCGAAAAGCCCGTCACGCTTTCGCTGGAGGCGTTGGACAGGATGCTGCATGCCGCCGAAGAGGCAGGCGTGCAGTTCGCCGTGGGGCAGGCGGTGCGCTTCTGGCCGGAATATGTGAAGGCGAAGGAGCTGTACGACAGCGGGGCGTTGGGCACAGTAAAGTACGCCCGCGCCAGCCGCCTTTCCGTGCACCCGGCATGGAGCGAGTGGTACCGCAGGCCTGAAAACAGCGGCGGCGGACTGTTCGACCTGCACCTGCACGACATCGATTACCTGTGCTATATTTTCGGCAAGGTAAAGCAGGTGTATGCGGTGGGCCGTAAAAACGATGTGGGCTGCTGGAACCATGTGGCCAGTTCACTGACATTTGAAAACGGCGTGCAGGCCACGGCCGAGGGCATTATCGAGATGCCCAAAGGCTTCCCCTTCACCATGGAGCTGAACGTGGTGGGCGATGAAAAGGCCGTGTGCTACCGCATGCGCGCGGGCGCGAACCTGGAGGATGTTGCCTCTGCCATCCGCGAGACATGGCTGTACGGCGGTGAAGAGCCGGAAAAGCTCGATATCGACCCGTACGATGCCTATCAGAAAGAACTGGAGCACTTTATTGGCCATATTGATGCGGGCACACCCATCACGGCCATCACCCCGCAGGACGTGCGCCATGTGCTCACAGTCATTCATGCCATCCGCACATCCCTGGAAACGGGCATGACGGTGGCACTTTGACACACGGAAAGGAGCGTGCCGCAAGATGAAACAGGGCATCAGCCTGTTTTCCTTCACTGATTCCACCGACGTGCGCTGGATGTTTGAGCACGCGAAAAAGGCGGGCTATGACGGCGTAGAGCCTGTGATGAGCGAAAGCGGATATTTGAACCCCGCCACCCCGGAAAAGGATATTCTGGCCATGCGCCGCATGGCGGAGGATATGGGCCTGGAAATCCCCAGCGTGGGTGTGTGGAGCCTGTGGGAGAACAACCTTGTCTCCGACAGCCCGGCTATTCGGGAAAAGGCCTTTGGCATTGTGGAAAGGCAAATTGAAGCTGCACATCTGCTGGGGGCGGACACTATTCTGGTTGTGCCGGGCTATGTGGGCTGTTCTTTTGCATCAAAGCCGGAGAAGATTCGTTACGATGTGGCCTATGCCCGCAGTCAGGAGGCCCTGGCAAAGCTGGCCCCGCATGCACAGGCGGCGGGGGTGGCCATTGGCATTGAGAATGTATGGAACCGCTTTCTGCTCTCTCCGCTGGAAACGGCCCGCTTTTTAGACGAGATTGGCTCGCCTTGGGTGGGCATGTATCTGGACGTGGGAAATGTGGTATACTTGGGCTACCCCGAACAGTGGGTAGAGCTTTTGGCAAAGCATATCAAGAAGCTGCATATGTCCGACTACCGGTTCGACCAGGCGGGCATCGGCGCTTTTGTAGACCTGTTCGCAGGCGATGTGGATTTCCCGGCAGTGGCAAAGGCCATTGCCGCCATCGGCTATGACGACTATATCACGCTGGAGATGCTGCCCAATTATAAGCAGTTCCCAGAAGTGAGCCTGTATGCCGATAAGTATGCCATGGATAAAATTGCACAGATGGTGTGTGCCGCGCGCTGAGCAGGCGCAGGCAGTATGAAAAAGGGCGTGCCCCACGGGCACGCCCTTTTTGCTATTTTCGAGAGCAGGCTATTCAAAAAGGGCGCCGCCTTTTTTTGCCGCGGCGCCCTTTGCGGTGCAGAACGGGGATGTGCTGTTTTCTGCTTATGGCAGGACCTCGATAGAAGTGTCCGGGCTCAAATCAATGGTGAACACCTGGTCGGGAATGCTGGTATTCACGGCGTGTATCGTGACGGTGGCCTTTTCTTCGCGGGCAAAAGGCTTTGTCTTGACCCAGAAGCCGATTCGCCCGCCCACTACGGCGATGGTTGTTGGCCCGATGACCTCGATGTTGTCGCTGGTCTCCACCGAGATGATGCCATTGTAATATGGCAGAAGGTTGCCCATCTGATCCTGATATTCGCACACGAAACGGGTGGAATCTACAACGGTATTGTTCAGCGCAGAGTCATCCACCGTTACCTTGAGGCCGTCCAGATGGGCGTCGCGCGAATACGTCCTGCGCGCCACCTCTTTGCCTTTATAATAGGCAATAATGGCGCCGCCCTTCCACAGGTCGGCCCAGTGGCCGGGGTCATTGTCTACCATGATGGGCGGGTGCGCCAGGCTGGAATAGACCTGGCTGGGGAAGTACCGGCCTATTTTTCGGCCATAGGCTTCCACATCGATATAATCTGCGTTTGTGCACACCATGAAGGGGATGGGCTTATTGTCATCGTTTTCGCCGCGTGCGAACAGCGTGCATGGCTCAAGCACGATCTCTTTTTCAGGGTCCACCTGGCTGCGGTATACCCCGGCCGCATATTTCGGGGTGCGGAACATGCTCATAACGCCGTGGTAGCATATTTTGTCGCCGCTGCCATAGTCGCCGTGAGTCTGATAATCGAATGCACACCAGCCGATGGCGCCTAGGGCATCCTCACGGGCGAAGTTTGCATTCTGCACGCGGGCATGAATCTGCGCGTGGCGAAGCTGCCGCTCCTCGCCGTCAAAGGGCTTGGTGGGGTAGATATGGCCGCAGTATTCGCTCACCAGGAACGGCACTTTGTGGTCAAGCCCCGTCACGGCCTGCTGGTTGCACAGCACAAGCTCGCGGTAGTGCTTTACCTCGTGCGTCCAGTGGATAAAATCGTTGTAGGTGTATACGTCCTCTATCAGGTGGCTGTTTTTGATGCAGCGTGTGCCGGTGGTTGCGCGGGTGGTGTCGATGCTTTTTGCAATCTCGTTTGTCTTTGTGTAAAACTCGTCGTCGTCGGCAGATTCGTTGATGCGGATGCTCCAGATAAAGATGCTGGGGTGGTTGAACTGCGTGGTTATCATATCGCGCACATCCTGGTAGCTCACCTGCTTGAATTCCTCTCCGCCGATATAGCCCCAGCCGGGAATCTCTGAAAAGACCATCAGGCCCAGCTCATCGCAGCGGTCCAGAAATTCTTCTGCCTGCATATAGTGCGAGGTGCGCACAACTGTCAGATGCAGATAATTTTTCAGGATATCCGCATCCTTTTTCTGCACGCGTGCAGGTGCGGCGTAGCCGATGTACGGGTAAGACTGGTGGCGGTTCAGGCCCATCAGTTTGTGCTTTTTTCCATTTAGGAAGAAGCCGTCGGCCCTGCATTCCACCGTGCGGAAGCCCACGCGAACAGTCTTAGTATCCTGCGTTGAGGCATCTTTTTTCACTGTGATCAAAACCGTGTACAAGCACGGTTCTTCCATATCCCAGCGTGTGATGGTGCCGGCGCTCACCTTTTCCATCACGGCGCTGCTGTGTCCGGCGGCGAAAGATACCGTCTGCGTATAGTGTTTGACAAGGCCGCCGGCCTGGTCGCGCAATTCTACGGTAACTTCTGCGTCGAAGGGCGCGCCTGCATTATCTGCTTGAATTTCGGGGTAGAGCACCGCCTCGTTGCCGTTCAGGTCGTAGCGCACCAGCACGTTTTCTATCCACAGTTCTTGTGCAAGGTACAGGTTGACATCGCGGTAAATGCCGCCGAAGCACAGATAATCGATGGTGTGGCCGAAGGGCGGGATGTCCGGGTTTTCGGTGGAATCCACCATCATGACGATGGTGTTCTCGCCGGCGCCCAGAAATTTTGTGATATCCGCGAAGGAACGGGAATATCCGCCGCGGTGCTCGGTGACTTTCTGGCCGTTGACATACAGCTCATAACGCGCCATCACGCCGTCAAACACCAGAATGGCGCGCCTGCCGGCGTACTCCTGCGGAATTGTCAGCTTGCGCATGTAGGTGGAGACCATGGCTGTCTCCTCATGACTGAAGCAGTTGTAGCTCAGCTCTTTCACTGTGTGCGGCAAATTGATTTTTTCAAAGCCTTCCACAGAGGTGTTGTTAATATCTGTCACATCAAAGCTGGGTTTGAAATACCAGTTCAAATTCAAATTGAACTTTTTGCTCATTCGTTATTCTCCTTTTCTGAAAAATGTGCCCCGGCTCATCCTTTGACAGAACCGGTCAGACCGTCCACAAAGCTTCGTTGCAGAACAAGGAATACAACCATCATGGGCAGCGTTGCAATGGCAAGGCCCATCATCTGTACGCCGTAATCGGCAAGGTATGCAGAAGACGCAATTTTGGAGACCATCAGCGTAATGGTCTTTTTTGTTTCGGTCTGAAGAACAATCATGGGCCACATATAGTTGTTCCAGGACATCATGAAAGCATAGATACCGGCGGCTGCGTAGGTAGAGCGCATGCTGGGCAACACAATTTGAAGAAAGATGCGAAGCTCGCTGGCACCATCAATGCGGGCTGATTCCAAAATCTCGTCCGGAAGCGACTTAAAACTCTGCCGGAACAAAAACAGCAGGAAGATAGAGCCGATTGCTGGCAGGATGATGGCCAGGTGAGAGTCTACCAGCTTGGCAGAGGCCATCATCCTATAAAGAGGAATCACCAGAGAGGTGGTGGGGATCATCATGCCGATTAGAAAAATAGTGTAGGCCTTTTCGGATGCATGTGTTTTGAATTTTTCGAACCCATAGGCAGCCAGTGAAGATACAAGCAGGCTGCCTACCACCACAATCAGAGATATCTTCAGCGAGTTCAGCAGGCCTGCTGCAATGGGGTAGCCAGACAGCAGGTTCTGCAAATTCTCAATGAAATGCCCGCCGGGCAAAAGCTTGCCGTTGGTTATCTCGCGTGTAGAGTTGAACGCGCTGACAAACATGAAATAGCATGGGAAAATAGAGACAACAGAGGCAATGATCAGTATGAGATAGACCCCTGCACGGGAAAAGGCCTTTCTTGCTTTCGCCATCATCCATCCTCCTTTGTTGTCTTGAGCTGAATCAGGGACAGAACGGCGATAATGATCACAACCACCCACGATATGGCAGCAGAGTAGCCAAAATTATTGTTGTTGGCAAACGACATATTGTAGGTGTAATATGCCACTGTCAGGGTTCCGTTGGACGGCCCGCCCTTGGTGAGGTTGACAATTTCGTCAAATAGCTGCAATGTGCCGATGGTAGAAGTGATGGAAGTAAAGATGATCATCTGCTTCAGCTGCGGCACAATAATGCGGAAAAATTCCTGAATAGGGTTGACGCCGTCAATACGCGCCGCCTCGATGATATCCTTTGGAATATTCTGAAGCCCCGCGATGTAGTACATGGCGTTATAACCTGTCCAGCGCCAGCAAAGCGCAATAATGACGAGCACACGCGCCCAGCCAGTCTCTGTGAGCCAGGGGATAGGTTCGGATATCACGTTCAGGCCCATCAGCGCCTGGTTTACCATGCCATCCACCTGAAACAGCGTGCGAAACACGATGGAATATGCTACGGCAGAGGTGATGCACGGCACGAACAGTGCCATGCGGAAAAAGTTGCGGAAACGCAGGTTCTTTGTCTGCAGGATATAGGCAAAAAGCAAGCCCAGGCAAAGCATGACTGGAACCTGAACAATCAAAAACAAAAGTGTGTTGCCAAGAGATTTGCGGAAAACGGAGTCTTGAAAAAGCTCTATGTAATTGCTCAGGCCCACAAATGTCGACTTCAGGCCCTTGTGCTTGAAAAGCGACAGGAACAGAGAGTAGACAACAGGATACAGCATGAAGAGCGTGACAAAGAAAATGGCGGGAAATGTGAATTTCAGCCAGGCGCGCTCTGATCGTAAGCCCAGATGTCTGCTTTTTGCAGTTTTAGTCTTCAATGGAAAACACCCCCGAGTGCGATTTTGATACGCCTGCGCAGGAAAAGACCGTGGCGGTGATATCCCGAAGCGACGCCCTTCTGCGCAGACGACAGGCAGGCGCAAACGCGCCTGCGCCGCCGGTGGTAATCATTTTTCTTTTGGAAAGAAGGGCCGGCTCTGGCAGGCGCCGCACAAAAAACGGATAGGACGCACAGCCGCAGCATTTACTGCGAAAACGCGTTTGTTTTTCATGCGAAAAGCGCACTTTTCAGGCGCTGCCTGCACAGGCCGGCCCTTCTTTGAAACATGAATATTACATTTACAGCCGCCTCATGGTTCAGCGGGTCTGCTCGTAGGTCTCCTGAACCAGCTGCATGGCTTCATCCAGCGTGATGTTGCCATCGATATAATCTTGCAAATGCGACTGAATGGCGGCATTCACCGTCCATGTCTGTGTGCCGTAATCGATGGAGGGAATGTTTTCTCCCCAGCTGGCAAAATCTCCGTAAATAGGCTGGTCATTAAAGAATGCGACGGGCTCGTTGTATACTTCGCTCTCGGTGGCGGGCAGCCAGGTGGCCACGGCGGCCTGCTCGCGCCGGATCTGGTCATAAAAATC
>OJRC01000231.1_pt1 | contig 45240 bp, 58 predicted proteins | sample 1599081 | NCBI WGS metagenome assembly OJRC01 (sample SAMN03922519, study PRJEB24848) | human gut metagenome | isolation source: stool sample | host: Homo sapiens | place: Germany | collected 2010-02 | reverse complement strand
ATCAAATGCTAACTTAAAACCCTTATATGGGGCTTATATAAGCCCTGTATAGGGGTTTTTAAGTTACACAGAAAGGCGGTGATACCCGATGGAAAATTTGCTTTTGGAAACCTATTCCATTGCGCTTCCCATTGTTTTAACTGCTTTGATGGGGTATATTGTATGGCTTCTGCAAAAGCAGAAAAAAGACAGGGACGCAAACAGTAAAGGCACAATGCTTTTACTTAGGGTTCAGCTTATCGAATACCACGATAAGTACACAATTTTAGGTTCAATCCCTTCTTATGCCTATGAAAACTTTTGTGAAATGTATGAAGCATATCACGAATTGGGCGGAAATGGGATGATTACCAAAATGAAAGAAGAAATTGACGAATTACATTTGAAAAAGAAAGGGTGAATTTTATGAACAACATTAACTGGATTGTAAGGTTTAAGAACAAGGCGTTTTGGGTTGCGCTTATCCCGGCGATTCTGCTTCTGGTACAGGTTGTGGCGGCTGTTTTCGGCTTCACGCTGGATTTGGGCGATCTTGGGAACAAGCTGCTTGATGTGGTAAATGCGCTGTTTGCCGTCCTTACCATTCTTGGTATCGTGGTTGATCCGACAACCGCAGGAACGGGTGACAGTGTACAGGCTATGACTTATACCGAACCGAAAAGAAAGGATGATGTAAAATGAGTAATTCAAGCTTAGTATCTTATACGCTGCTTTCCCCGAACCATTCGGGGAAGCGCACACACGCCATTGACCGCATCACCCCGCATTGTGTGGTAGGGCAGCTTTCCGCTGCAAGTATTTGTGGCTGTTTTACAAGCCCTGACCGTGAGGCAAGCTGTAACTATGGTATTGGCAAAGATGGGCAGATTTCCCTTTGTGTGGACGAGGGAAACCGTTCTTGGTGTTCTTCCAGCAATGCCAACGATCAGCGGGCAGTTACGATTGAATGTGCATCCGACAAGGAACACCCCTACGCTATGACGGATGCGGTTTATCAGTCGCTTATCAAACTTTGCGTGGATATTTGCCGCCGCAACGGAAAAAGCAAGCTGCTTTGGTTTGGCGACAAGGATAAAACCCTTGCTTATGAGCCGAAAGCGGGTGAAATGGTGCTTACCGTTCACAGGTGGTTTGCCAACAAAGCTTGCCCCGGCGATTGGTTGTATTCCCGCCTTGGCGATCTTGCCGCAAAGGTAACGGCGCAGCTTGGCAGCGGTGCTTCCACCCCTTCCACGGATGGGACGCTGTACCGGGTGCAGGCGGGGGCTTTCAAGAACAAAGAAAACGCTGATAGACAGCTTGAAAAAATCAAGGCAGCCGGATTTGATACTTACATGGTGCAAGCTGGCGGCTACTACAAAATTCAGGTTGGGGCTTACAGCGTAAAAGCCAACGCTGAAAATATGCTTGCCAAAGTAAAAGCGGCGGGCTTCGATGCCTTTGTCACCACAGAACAGGGGCAGGCTGTTTCTCCTACCCCGGCAAAGAAATCCGTTGATGAAATTGCCCGTGAAGTGATCCGTGGAGATTGGGGCAACGGGCAGGACAGAAAGAACAGGCTGACGGCGGCGGGCTATGATTATGCCGCTGTGCAGGCAAGGGTGAATCAGCTTCTTTGATGGCTGAAAATCTGTTACTATTTTGTTACTAACTGACCGATTTTATATAGGTTTTGCATAGCCTTATATATTGAACAACCTTGAATTTATCGACATTTTCAGGGCTTCAAATAAGCGGTCAATTATGGTATAATATCCACAGAATAAGCGGGAAGCCTTGATTTTACAGGGCTTCCCGCCTTTTTTGTTACTAATTCGTTATTAGTTCAATGTTCGTTCGCAGTTCTTCTATATTTTTATGAGTGTACACCCGTTCGCCCGTACCCTTCGACTTATGTCCCATAAGTCTATCAATACACACCTTATTTGCCCCGGCAGAATCAAGCCTTGAACGGAAGGTGTGGCGGCACTCATGCGGGGTATGTTTCATTTTCAGCTTATCCATGAGGTCAGCCCAAATTTCACGGTATTTGCTTTCGCTTACTTCCTTTCCTTCATACTCAAAGAGATACCCGGCTTTTGACTGTTCAAAGCGTTTCTGAACAATACTTTGAATTTTTGAATGTACGGGAACAAGCCTGTTCTTCCCGGCTTCTGTTTTGACACCGCCCCGCATAGTCCATTCTTTCAGGTCAACATTGGCAGTCCGTAAAGAAAGCATTTCTGAAATCCGAAACCCCGTATAAATGAAGAACAGGATTGAATCCACCCACGGAAGATTTTGATTTTCCCAAAGGCGGGAAATTTCTTTATCCGTGAAAACTTCCTTGGTTGTTTCGGGGATTGGTTCAGAGGTTAAAAGATTAGAATTACATTTCATAATTATATCTAACTCCATTGCAAAGCGGTCAAGATGCCCCCACAGGTTTTTGATTGCCCCTTGTGTGGAATATCCTTTCCCGCAGCCGTCAATGCAATCTTGCATTTGGTATGATTTGATTTGCTTATAGTTTGTCTTTGCTAATTTGGAACAATGCTTATATGCCGATTTCAAGGAACTTCGATTTGAAGCACCCAATTTTACAGCCCGTTTTTCAAGCCATAGCGTATAGAGTTCTTCCAGCGTGATTTTGTCCGTCTTAATGTCCCACGGATCATTGTTGTATTGTGCAAGCAGGATAAGCCCTTCTTCCTTAGTAGCAGTATAACCAATAGGCTTCTGCTTCCCGGACTTACCTTCTTTCACAATCCACGGTTTACGCCTGTTCCCTGACAGCTTTGTTACTGTTCCGTACCCATTCGGATTTTTCAATAACATCACCGCCCGTCTTGAGAAATGGCGGTCAAAGTGATATAATAAACCTGACCGCCTAAAATCACTTCATCCTGATTTTCGGTCATTCGTCCCCGTTGGTGTTGCAGCACTGACGGGGATATTTTTTGTTTATTGGTCAAAGTAGTTCAAATTATAGGTTACATAAACGGTATCAAAAGTTTTTGTTTCTTCATCGTAATTGTAAAACTCAACTTGTGCAACCTTATCTGATACGGGTGAAAATTTATGAGTTGTTCCCGTGTCAACAGTTTTCTTTGCATTTTCCCCCGGTTCTATTCCAAACATGGCAAATATGTTGTCTGAATCGTTCCCTTCAACTTTCCATTGTGAATTTGAAAACAGGCGCAGCTTCACAACGGAATCTTCATATAAAATGAATTCAGCATAGCAATCTTCTAAGTTATAGGAATAAATTTGCATTTGGAAATCCCCCTTAGAAGTTTCATTAGTCCAATCTTCTATATTTTCGGGTTCTCCAAACTCATTTTTCAATTCTTCCGATGAAATTCTACTAAATTTTGAACAGTCTAAAATCACAGACACAAGTTCATCTTGACTTTGATACTTTTCAGGATTTTGTGCGATGCGTGAAATACCAAAGCACAACGCCCCAACTAAAATCACCGCTAAAGCTATACCGATCTTTTTCTTCATAAAACCATTCCTTTCTTGAAAAATAAACTTCAAAACATCCAGCCATTCAACTTCAACTTGTTGTTTCTCTTTATATTATTTTTTGTGAAAAAATATGAAGAACAATAATATTTTTACTTCATATCGTAAGAAACTAAAATTAAGTTGAATGACTTGAATGATTCGGTTGCTACAAGGAAATTCAACTTGAATGGAAACTTGAATATAATTGAATTTTATCTTGGAGTAAAATCTACATATATTAAATTGCCTTCCCGCTTGATGATCCGTCTTTTGCAGAATATTTTTTATCCTCTAACATTGCTTCCATGCGCTCCAAAGCCCTTCCTTGGTCGGTAGAATCAAGCTGAATAAATAATTCTACGGCTTGCTGAGTGGATAAGCCATATATATTTTGAATTTCTCTCAAAAGTTCCGTTTCCTTTGAAAGCTTATCAGCATTGAATTCCACATTCCACTTTTGATAATCCTGTTCGGAAGGAACATCATACCCCATAAGCCAAACTTCATTTACTTTTAACGCCATAGCCAAAATAGATAATTTGTCTTGCTTTGGTATCACTTTACCGGAAACATATTGGGAAAGATCGTTTTTATTCAGCTTAACATTGTATTTTATACAGTAAGGCTTGCAGGCTTCCAAAATGTCTACTTGCTTCAACCCCCGTTCATTCATAATTTGCTTTAATCTGTCAGCGGTAGAAATTTCCTTCAAGGCGACACACCCCTTTCTTTGTTTGTAATGCTATTATAATGTATCTTGAAGATAAGTTCAAGGGGGTAAAGAAAAAAAGTTCAAAAAACTTGAATTTAAGTATTGACAGCTACAAAGACGGATGCTATAATGAGGACAAGTTCAAAGGAATTGAACTTAAAAACAAAGCCGCTGCAACGGTAGGAAGGATGAAGTGATTTTATGAAAAATTTCATTATGAAGCTGGTTAAGGATTTCAACGATTATTCAGAATTGGTTGCCCTGAATTACGCACAGATGAAAGAGGGCAAATGTGATGAAGGGACGCTTCAATGGAACAGAGGAAATTTAAGCCGAATTGAAGATTACCTGAAACAGCTTGCTGAAAGCACAGACGGGGTAAACCTCAAATGGGAACTTAAAGAACACACTTTCGGATTTGACGATTGGAAGCGACAACTTGAATATAGAACGGTTCGGGTTGTTTTCGATAATTAAGAAAGGCGGTGCAATCCATGAGTGAAACGAGTTTGAAGCCTGTAATTGATAAACTTGAAAATTTATTTTCAAAATTCAATGAAAAGTTCTACGGTGGGGAACTTCAAAAGGCGATTATCACAGTAAGCCCCGACACAACAAAGGGTGCTTACGGATGGTGTACCGCTTGGAAAGCTTGGAGCAATCAAGAGCCGAAAAAGATTTCTGATATGAAGCCGGAAGAAATTGAAGCGGCAAAATCAGAAGGGTTCTATGAAATCAATATTTGCGCTGAATATCTTGCCCGCCCCTTTGAACAGATTTGCGAAACCCTTTTACATGAAATGGTTCACCTTTACAATCTGCAAGTTGGGGTTCAGGACACAAGCCGCAGCGGGACTTACCACAATAAGAAATATAAGGAAGCCGCTGAACAGCATGGGTTGACCGTTGACAAGGATTCAAAGTACGGTTGGACGAAAACAAGCCTGAATGATGAAGCGAAAGCCTTTGTTGAAGGGCTGCAAGATAAGAAGTTCCAGCTTTTCAGGAAACCTTCCTTCAATATGGGTGGTTCTTCCAAAACCAAACAATCTACCCGCAAATATGTTTGCCCCATGTGCGGCTGCATTATTAGAGCAACCAAAGAAGTTCATGTGATATGCGGTGATTGTGATGTAGAGTTTGAGGAAGCGGAGTAAAACCCGCTTCCCGGAAAGGATGATAGATATGAAAAGAATATTCATTCCGTTATGGAAAGCCTTGAAAGATGCCCGTGAAAGATATGATTATCCTAACGATTGGGGTATAATGGCTTGCTATGAAGTGGAAAATATGGGCTTTTGCAAGGACGGAAAAACAAGATGGTATCACTTTACTTCGGTTGATGGTGTTCCAGCTTACACCTTGAAATATTGATTGGGGGTGTGAAGATATGAGATATTACAGCACACAACGCCCGATTGTGCCGGGAAGTTTCCCTAAACCGGAAGGAAACACGGTTGAACGGATTGTAAATTTCCCCGCCAAAACCTATGTGGATGAAATTTGGAAACAGGCTTGGGGGTATATCGACTATGAAAAGCCCCTTTCCGAAAAGGATGCTTCCGATTATGAGTTGACGCAAGGCGGGGCTTTTCACTAATACAGCCGAAACCGGGGAAGCCCGGTCACACGGAAATGACCGTCCGTGTCTGATGATGGCAGGTCAACGGCACTTTGAAAACTGAATCTATCCGGCAGCGGCTTAGTCAACCGCAAGGGGTAACACTGTAAGTCCCCTGTATAAGTGCCGTACAAATTCAAGTGAAAGGAATGGTGATACGATGGCATACGATTATTCTAAGCTTAACGGGCGAATTGTAGAAAAGTGTGGTACACAAGCTGTATTTGCCGACAGAATGGGACTTTCTGAAAGAACAGTATCTTTGAAGTTAAATAACAAGGTTGCTTGGAAGCAGCCGGAAATGCAGAAAGCGGCTGTGATCTTGGAATTCCCGGAAACGGAAATTCAGACATATTTTTTTACTATGAAAGTTCAAAATAATTGAACTTACGAAAGGCGGTGAATAGGATGAAGAAAGTGATTGCAGCGTGTATTGAACGAATTCTTGATTTTGATACCCCGGAAGAAGCGGCAGCTTACATTGAGGGGTTGAGAAATAAAAAGACCGATTTTGTCATTGTTTCCCGTGAGGAAGCAGGCGGCAAGTATCGTATCAGGGTTAAAGAGCAGTACAACAAAAGCCCGATGATTCAAAACTAAAAGAAAGGATGAAGTGAAAATGAGTTTTGCAGAAAAATTGAAAGCCCTTATGGGCGAACTGGATTTATCACAGTCCAAACTTTCAGACCTTACCGGGATTGGTAAATCTTCGATCAGTCAGTATCTTTCCGGTAAGAATGAACCTTCCAAAGACAGGAAGAAGGAAATTGCCCGGAAATTGGGCGTTCAGGAAGATTACTTTGATACCTTTGAAACCGCTGCAACGGTTCAGCATGACGGGGTTTTCAATCTTCCGGTTACATTGGCAGCTAAGTTGATGGGGAAGTCCAAAGAGTGGGTGAAACAGGGCTTGCGTGATGGTGTATTCCCGTGGGGATATGCCGTGAAGCTTACGAATTGGAGTTACTTTATTTCTTCCGTCAAGTTTACAGAATATACAGGAATCAAAGTTCCTTTGAAGTTAGAAAGTGAGGGTTAAGCGAATGAGTGAAACAGGAGTTATCAGAGGATTCAAAGTGTTCAATCCTGATTGGACTTGCAGAGACAAACAGTACACTTGCCCCGGTGCATTTGAAGAAGATGTTGCCCCTTCCGTTTGTGATAGAGGGATGCACTTCTGTAAGAAAGCGGCTGACTGCTTCAATTATTACAGTTTTAACCCGGAAAACAAGGTTGCGGAAGTGATTGCCATTGCTGAACGCACCGTTGAAGATGGTGACAAATGCGCCACAAATTACCTTGAAATTGTCCGTGAAATCAGTTGGCAGGAAGTTCTTGAAATTGTGAATACGGGAAAGGGTTGCACCGGACTTTGCAACAGCGGCGATTGCAACAGCGGCGATTGGAACAGCGGCAATTGGAACAGCGGCAATCGGAACAGCGGCGATTGGAACAGCGGCAATCGGAACAGCGGCAATCGGAACAGCGGCGATTGGAACAAGTGCAGCTTTTCCAACGGGTGCTTTAATACGGTTGAACCGAAAATTTACCTGTTCAATAAGCCGTCTGACTGGACTTATAGGGATTGGCTGAATAGCGATGCCCGTTATCTTCTGAATCAGATTCCGGGTGATGTTCTTGAATATGTGTGGTTCGAGGATATGACGGATGAAGAAAAGACAGCACACCCGGAAGCCAAAACCACAGGTGGTTATCTGAAACAGCTTGACAATTCCGAATGTGGTTCTATTTGGTGGCGTGGGCTTAATGACTATGAAAAATCTATTATCAAGGCAATTCCGAACTTTGACAAGGAAATCTTCAAAGAGATCACCGGGGTTGATGTTGATATGGAATAAGGGGGTGCTGATATGCAGCTATTTCCCCACCAACAAAGAGCCTTGCGGGAAACAGAGAAATTCAACCGGGTTGCTTATTACCTTGATATGGGTTTGGGAAAAACCTTTGTAGGCAGCGAAAAGGCGAATTCATTTCCTGAAAATATCATTCTGATTTGCCAAAAATCAAAAATTCAAGATTGGGTTGAACATTTCCGGCAGTATTACCCTATGGGGGTGTTTGATCTGACGAATAAAAAGCAGTTTGAAGAATTTCAAGGCACAGTCGGAAGATTTGTAGGTGTGATTAACTACGATTTAGTGTTCAGGCGTTCATATTTTGCCCATATAAGCGGTTTTACCCTTGTACTTGATGAAAGTTCCATTATCCAAAATGAAACCGCTAAACGGTCAAAATTTATCCTGAAAATGAAGCCTAAAAATGTGATCCTTCTTTCCGGCACACCAACAGCCGGGAAATATGAAAAGCTTTGGTCGCAGCTTCACCTATTGGGGTGGGAAATCAGCAAAGACCTGTTCTATAAGCAGTATGTTGAAATCGAGTGGATCGAGGATCACAACAGCGGATTCAGGATTCCCCAAATTGTGGGTTATAAGAATGTTGACCGCCTGAAACGGAAGCTGGCTGAACACGGGGCAATTTTTATGAAGTCGGAAGAAGTCTTTGACCTTCCTGAACAGGTAGTAATTCCGGTATATTCCAAACCAACAAAGGAATACAGAAAATTCATGCGGGATGCAGTTATTACCATTGATGGGCGGGAATTTATCGGGGACACCATTCTTTCAAAGCGGATATATGCCCGGATGATGTGCAGCTATTTGAATAAAGGACGGGTGGCAGCCTTTAAGGATTTGGTGCAGTCCACGGAAGAACGGTTGATTGTGTTCTATAACTTCAATGAAGAATTGAACACAATGCAGGAAGCGATTGCCGAACTGGAAAGACCTGTTTCTATCGTGAACGGCAGCATTAAAGATTTGGATTCTTACGAATTTGCAAGCGATTCAATCACATTCGTTCAGTATCAGGCCGGGGCTATGGGGCTGAATTTGCAGAAAGCAAACAGAATCATTTACTTTTCCATGACAGATAGAAGTGAACTGTTTGAACAGTCCAAAAAGCGTATTCACCGCATAGGGCAGAAAAAACCTTGCTTCTATTATCAGATGATTTGTCCCGGTACGGTTGAAGAAGATATTCTTCACACTTTGGAACTTAGAAAGGATTATACCGATGAACTATTCAAGAAATATCAAGAAAGCTTCGATAGGTAGAAGGATCGTGATTTCATGGCTGATTGTGGCAGCCGTCTTTTCCCTGATAGGTTTGGGGATCGGGGTTCTTATCCCAAAAAGCGGGGCGGCAGACATTGAGCCGGAAGAAACTTCCCCGAATGTGCTTATTTACGGTGCGCCGGACGGAAAAATCTATGAAGGTGGCTTCCCTGAATCCTATGAACTGGAAAATGATTTTGTGTTCACCACTGAAATTCCCGTCACCTTTGGGGAAGATTTGCAGGAATTCACCTATTACCTATCGGCAGCCTATGACATTGATTATACCCTTGTTCTTGCGATTATCTCAAAGGAAAGCAGCTTTATGTCGGATGGTATCAGTTCAACAAATGATTATGGGCTGATGCAGATCAACGCTTGCAACCACGAATGGCTTACAGAAGAACTTGGTATCACGGATTTCATTGATCCCTATGAAAATATCAAAGCCGGGTTGTTTATCCTTCGTGGGTTGTTTGAAAAGTACGATTCTACTTCAAAAGTCCTGATGGCTTACAACATGGGTGAAAACGGTGCTTCTAAGCTATGGGAACAAGGGATATTTGAAAGTAACTATTCAAAAGATGTGCTGCAAAGACAGGAAACATACCGCCAAATTTTAGGATGGGCGGCGATTGAAGGGAGTGCTGAAAATGATTAAGTGTAAACAGATTATGGGCGGTGAAAAGCCTGATTGTGGCAAAGAAATTTGCTGCTATGAATGTGAACAGCGTGAAGGTTGTGTCAACGCTTGCAACTACTATGAGGATGAACCGGAAAGGGCTTCTGAATGTGAAGATAGGTTCAATGATGAAAATGCCCTTGTGACAATGAAGCAGGAAGCGGCAGGGGTTATCAAGGCGATTGCCAACCTGACTTTGCAGAAAAAGGCGATTGAGGATCAGGAAAAAGCTATGCGGCAGCAGTTACAGGTGGCAATGGAGAAGTACGGGGTGAAAACCTTTGAGACAGAGGAAATCAAGTTCACCTATGTTGCCCCGACAACCCGCACCACGATTGACAGCGCAAAGCTGAAAAAAGAAATGCCGGATGTGGCAGCTAAGTATTCTAAAACTTCCAATGTTTCCGCTTCCGTGAAAATCACGGTAAAGGAGTGATGAAATGAATGCGATAGATATTCCAATTAAAATTTGGAATCAATATATAGACCTAAAAAACGGGGATGACCTTCCTTTGAAAATTAAAATTGAACTATTTGAAAAAGGATTTCCAATCAGGGAAGGGCTTATTGGAACAACAGAACTTAATTCAATAATGACCTTTACGGGTGACAATCCCGGTATGTATCCACTTATAGCCTTTAATTTAAAAGATGATTTTTCTGAAATTATAATTGGGCGATATGAGGAGAAATGGACTGATAATCAATGCTTATTTGAACTTAAAGATATTTCAATTACACCAAATGTTAAGAAATCAGTTGACTATTTTGATTTTGATGTGAATTGGTGTGATAACTATTTCCTTAATGATAAAGGGGTAGTAGATGCAAATATGTGTTCTTTTTTACGGAAATGCGTTTTCTTAATTTTAGGTGTTCAAACATTGTTTGCTACCAGCAAGAAAAATGAGATCTACATTGAAGGAAAAGAATTAGAAAAGCGTCACAAAACTAAGCACAAAAAACAGGATGGGATATCCGTTGTAAGAATTGGAAATATCACAATTACCCACTATGGGAGAAAAAACAATGGATATGAAAGAGTTGCTGAATCTTGGGATGTACGTGGACATTGGAGACATTACAAAAACGGACATTCGATTTTTATTCAACCTTATCAAAAAGGGAAGGGAAGAGCAAATCCTAAAATATACAAAATAGGGAATAAAGGTGGTGATTAAGTGGCAGAAGAAAAACTTTTCGAGGGGCGGATCAAAAAATACTTCCATTCCGTGGGGATTTATCCGGCTGGATTTCCTACGGACAGAATGAAAGCCCCTATGGTTGGATGGTACACAAAAATTTGGGGCGGCGGTTTTCAGAAGTCTGGCATACCTGACCTTATATGTTGTGTGAACGGGGTTACGGTGGCGGTTGAAATCAAAGCTTCCAATGGTAGACCTTCCGAACTGCAAAAGCTGAATATCAGCCGGATCAACTATTCTGGGGGCATTGGGGTTTTCCTTTACCCGGAAGGGTTTGAACAATTCAAAGAACTTTTGAAAGGGGTGATAAATTGCGGTACTCACATTCCAGCATTGATTGCTTTGAAAAATGCAAATTCAAGTACAAAATGCGATATTTGGACGGGATAACCGCCGACACACCAGCGGAAGCAGACAACCCCTTGATTTTGGGAACAGCCTTACATACAGGCATTGAACGCAGCCTTGAAGAAGCACTTCACGAATATGCTTTCAGCTTCCCTATTATCACGGATGAACATATCCATGAAATGATAAAGCTTGAAACAGTGATTCCGCTTGCAAGGTCGGCAATTCCCAAAGGTGGAAAATTTGAGGTTGAGATCAAAGACGATGATTTCCACGGATTCATTGATTACCTTGTCCCTATGGGGTGGATGCCAAAGGATGCTTATACAAACCCGTATGGGGAAAGCGTTGATATATTCGATATTTACGATTTCAAGTATTCAAACAATGTTTCCGGCTATAAGCAGTCCAACCAACTTCACCTGTACAAATATTTCTTTGAGCGGGACAACCCCGGAAAGAAAATCCGTGATATGTACCTTGTGTTTGTCCCAAAGGTATCTATCAAGCAGAAGAAAACTGAAACCTTGGTGGAATTCAGGCAACGCCTGAAAGGTGAATTGTCAAAGGTTGAAGTAAAAATTGTTCAAATTGGGTTCAATCCCAAAAAGGTGATTGATTTCCTGTTTGGAATAAAAGCGGTGAATGATGAAACAGAGTTCCCGCAGGCAAACAAAAGCTATCTTTGCCGTTTTTGTGAATTTCAAGATTATTGTATGAAAGGATGGGATTACATGATTAAGTTGCCCGAAAACAAAAGAAGAAACCTTGAGGAAGTCAAGAAGCGTGTGCTTTGGATTTATGGTGTTCCGTTTTGCGGAAAAACCACCTTTGCAAACAGCTTTCCCGATCCGCTTATGCTGAACACGGATGGTAATATCAAGTTCGTTGATGCGCCTTTTGTCCGTATCAGGGATGAAGTGAAGGTTGAGGGTAGGCAGACGAAAAGAACGCTTGCTTGGGATGTGTTTAAGGACACGATTTCCGAACTGGAAAAGAAGGAAAACACTTTCAAAACGATTGTGGTTGACCTTCTGGAAGATTTGTATGAGCATTGCCGCCTGTATATGTATCAGCAGATGGGGATCACCCATGAATCGGACGATTCTTTCCGGGCATGGGACAAGGTAAGGGGTGAATTTCTGAATACCCTGAAACGCCTTATGAACCTTGATTATGAAAATATCATTCTGATTTCCCATGAGGACACCAGCAAGGATATTACCAAAAAGGGCGGCGATAAGATCACAGCCATTAAGCCGAATTTGCAGGATAAGGTTGCAAACAAGGTTGCCGGCATGGTGGATGTGGTTGCCCGTATCGTGGCAGATGGTGACACCCGCACATTTTCCTTCAAGTCGAATGAAGTTATTTTCGGCGGCGGGCGGCTTAGAGTTACCGCAAAGGATATTCCCCTTGATGTGAACGCCTTGTTTGCGGTTTACGATGAAGCCAATAAAAACGCTGCTTCCGGGGTTGTTCCCGCATCTGAAACTACAAGTAGAGCCGCAAGACGGAAAAAGGCAGAGGAAGCCCCCGCAGCAGGCGCAGATAAGCCGCAGGACAGCCCCAAAGAGGAACAGACGGTAAGTGATACCCCCGAACAGGAAACGCCTGTAAATGAGCCGCAGGAAAGCGCAGACGATAAGCCGCCGTTTGATGAAGCTGGAACATGGACACCGGGCGGCGGTGAAGTGGATGATTCCGATCCGCTCAAAGGAAATATGAATCCCCCGGAAGCACCTGAAACCCCGGCACAGGAAGAAAAGCCCCGCCGTAAGCGTAAGGCAAGAGATTAAAGAAAGGTAGGTACTTAGTATGAATATGTTTGGTTTACCCGATGAAGTAATGGATGCGATTGTAAAAAGTGCAATTCGCAGTCAGATGAGCGGAAACAGCCGCACCCCGTTTGAGAAGTCGCAGGAAGTTCCGAAACCGAAAGAAGTTGACACGGCAGCAAGGGCGGCTAAGTCTGCAAAGGTCGCAAAAGAACTGTATGTTGCTTATCTGAAAGAAGGATTCTCAGAAGCGCAAGCATTTGAACTGACAAAAGGCAATCTGTACGCAAAATTATAAGAAAAGGAAGGTAAATAATCATGGCTAATATTTGGGATGAATTTGATAAGGCGTTTGACACGGAAGCACTTGCAAAGGATGTTGAGGAAGCGGCGGAAAATGGGGGGCGGCGTGATGTTCCCCATGATACCTATGAAATCTCTGTTCAGAAGTTGGAACTAACAAAAAGCAAGAAGGGCGATCCGATGGTTACTTGCTGGATGAAGATTGTTGAAGGTGAGTACAAAGGCAGCTTGATCTTTATGAATCAGGTGGTTACACAGGGATTTCAAATTCATATTGTCAATGAATTTGTGCGTTCCCTTATTTCTGAAATGGCTGATCCGATTGATGTTCACTTCAAAACATACGCGCAGTATCACGATATGTTGATGGATGTAATGGAAGCCATTGACAACAACTTTGAATATTCCCTTGATTACCGGGAAAACAGCAAAGGTTACAACGAGTTCGAGATCAAGGAAGTTTACGTTCTGGAAGATTAAGCAGCGGGAAGCCGTGGCGGGGAGCAATCCCCGCCCGGTATATCCCTTTTAGGAAGGGGTGAAGAAATGCTTTTCTATGATTTTGAGGTTTTCAAGTATGATTGGCTTGTTGTGGTTATGGATATGACTACCCGGAAAACCCATGTAATAATCAATTCCCCGGAAGAACTTGAAGCCTTATATAAGGCAAATATAAAGGAAATATGGTGTGGATTTAACAGCCGTCACTACGATCAATATATATTGAAAGCAATCCTTTGTGGGTTCGATCCAAAGAAGGTAAACGATTATATCATTGTGCGGGGAAATCCCGGTTGGAAGTATAGCAGCCTTTTCAAACAGTTCCCCCTTCTGAACTATGATGTGATGCTTGGGACGGACAGGGGCTTGAAATCCTTTGAAGGGTTTATGGGGAATGACATTAAGGAAAGTTCCGTTCCCTTTGACATAGATAGAAAGCTGACGGAAGAAGAAATTGCTGAAACTGTGAAATACTGCAAGCACGATGTTTCCAATACGGTTCAGGTATTCTTGAAAAGAACGGAAGAATTTAATACCATGATGTATTTCATCAAGCATTTCAATCTTCCGATTGATTTTATTTCAAAGACGAAAGCGCAGCTTGCGGCTGAAATCTTGGGCGGTAACAGGAAGGGGCAGGATTTTCACGATGAATTTGATTTCCCAATTTTGGATTGCCTTGACCTGAAAAAATATCGCTTCATTGCCGATTGGTACAGGCAGCCGGAAAACCACGATTACACCCGGAAGCAGGATAAAGTGATGGTTGCCGGGGTGGAACACACCTTTTCTTGGGGCGGTGGACACGGCGCAAGGGCAAAATATTCATCTTCTGGCATTTTCCTGATTATTGATGTGACTGCCTACTACCCTTCTTTGCAGAAGAAATATCACTTTGGGTATCGGGTTATGAACCACCCTGAAAATTTTGAGTTCATCCACGATTCAAACATTGAATTCAAGCGGAAGGGTGACAAAAAAGCAAGACAGCCATTCAAGATCATGGACAACGCCATTTCAGGGCAGATGAAGCAAAAGCAATCTTCCCTGTATGATCCCATGAGTAACAATAGCATTTGCATAAATGGACAGCTTTTATTACTGGATTTGGTTGAACACATTGAACCGTATTGTGAACTTATCCAAAACAACACCGATGGTATCATTGTGAAAATTAAAGACTATGACCGGGATTTTGATAGGCTGGATGATATTGTCTATGAGTGGGAGCAACGCACAGGAATGAAGATGGATTTTGATACCTTCATAGGTGATATATACCAAAAGGATGTAAACAATTATCTTTTGATTGACCGTGAAACGGGTGCGGTAAAGTCAAAGGGCGGCTATGTGATGAAGCTGAATGACCTTAGTTATGATTTACCGATTATCAACCGGGCTTTGGTGGATTACATGATAAAAGGTATTCCGGTTGAAAGAACGGTGAACGAGTGTGACGATTTGCGGGAATTTCAGCTTGTATCAAGGATTAGCAGTAAGTACACCCACATTCTATACGGCGATAAGCCGATAAAAGAAAAGTGTATCAGGATATTTGCTTCAAAATCAAATTCTGATCCGGGTGTAAAGAAAGTTCACGCCACAACAAAGCGGGCGGCAAAATTACAGAATTCCCCTGAACATTGCTTCATTTGGAATGATGATGTGAAGGGTGTTTCCGTTCCTGACAAGCTGGATCGGGAATGGTATATCAGCTTTGCAAGAAAAAGATTATCAGATTTTGGGGTGATGTGATGGACGATTTACATATTAAGTGGGAAACGGGAAGAATGGTGATCCATTTAGAAAACTTCTTTCCTACCAGTCAGGCAAGGTTGAAAAAGCTTATCAAAATCATTCGCCTTGACTGGCAACATTCAGATGAATTGATTGAAAAATTGAAAGTTTACTTTCAAGAAAAAATCCCGGAAAGTGAAGCTGAATTTCAGCGTTGCGGGAAAAAGTACATGGATTTTAAGCAGCGGGTGGCAGATACCGGACGAATGGTGCAGAGTAAAAAACGCCCTAATGGTGTTCCGCTGACAAAAGAAGAATTGAAAACCGAAAAAGAGCGGTTAAAAGATTACCGTGAATGGGAAAAGGACTATTTGCGGCAGGCAAAGAAGCACCAGCAGGAAAAGAAACAATACTTGGAACATTTGGAATATCTAAAAAAGGTGTAAGGTGGTGATTGGAATTGTTCTTCAAAGGTTATGTGGAAACCAAAAATAAAAAATGTATTGAGAAATTCAAGGGCAGGACGGATTTCAAGACCTTTGAACAGGTTCAGTCATTGCCGGAGTATGCCGGGATTTTGGCAGCAGAAACGATTTTGATTGATATTGATAATTTTGAGGAATCGGAAATTCTGTTTAACATTGTTCAAGAATTGAAATTGTGTTGCCGGGTGTATAAAACCACACGAGGAAAACATTTCCTGTTCAAAAACAGCGGCGTTACTTCCAATGTGACAGGTAAGCCGGATCGCAGAACGGCAATAGGGTTGATTGCTGATATTAAGCTTGGTACAAGAAATTCCTATGAAGTTCTGAAATACGATGGCAGACAAAGGGAAGTTCTTTATGACACCGCAGAAAATGAGGAAGCCCAACCCCTTCCCCGCTGGCTTTTTCCTATCAAGTCAAAAATGGAATTCGTTGATATGGATGCCGGAGACGGGAGAAATCAAGCCCTGTTCAACTATATTTTGACCTTGCAGGCGAATGATTTTTCAGTCAGTGACGCAAGGGAAACAATCAGGATTATCAATAAGTATGTGCTGAAAGTCCCGCTGTCTGATAGTGAGATTGAAACCGTTCTTAGGGATGATGCGTTCAAAAAGCCCGTATTCTTTTCGGGATCAAGCTTCCTGTTTGATAAATTCGCAACCTTTTTGAAGAACAACAACCACATTATCAAAATCAATAATCAGCTTCACATTTATAAGAATGGTATCTATGTTTCCGGCTATTCTGAAATTGAAGCTGCTATGATACAGCATATTCCACAGCTTAACAGGGCAAAGAGGACGGAAGTTCTTGCCTACCTTGAAATTTTGATCCGTGAGAATACACGGGCGGAAGATGCAAACCTGATTGCCTTTGAAAATGGGCTATATAACATTGTGGATGATTCCTTCATAGAGTTTACTCCGGAACACATTATCACAAACAAAATCAGGTGGAAATATAATCCTGATACTTATTCAAAGATTGCGGATGATGTGCTGAACCGTATTGCCTGTAACGATCCACAGATTAGGGCATTGTTGGAAGAAGCCATTGGGTATTGCTTCTATCGCAGGAATGAACTTGGAAAGGCATTTATCCTGACCGGGGACAAGGCCAACGGAAAAAGCACCTTCCTTTCAATGGTGCAGAACCTTTTGGGGGAAGAAAATATTGCTTCCCTTGACCTGAAAGAACTTGGGGACAGGTTCAAAACCGCTGAATTGTTTGGCAAGCTTGCGAATGTGGGTGATGATATTGGGGATGAATTCATTGCCAATGCCGCCATTTTTAAGAAATTGGTGACAGGTGACAGAGTTTCCGCAGAGCGAAAAGGGCAAAACCCCTTTGAATTCAACAACTATTCAAAGCTTCTGTTTTCAGCCAATAACATTCCCCGTATCAAGGATAAAACGGGGGCGGTGCAGCGGCGTTTGACAATTATTCCTTTTGATGCAAAGTTCAGTGCTTCCGATCCTGATTTCAACCCGTATATCAAGCACCTGTTAAAGACTGATGAAGTCATGGAATACTTGATAAATTTGGGTATTGCAGGCTTAAAGCGGGTGCTTACTAATAGACAGTTCACACTTTCAACGAAAGTTCAAAAGGCAATGGACGAATACGAGGAAAGCAACAACCCTATTCTTGGCTTCTTCCGGGAATGTGAAGATGAAGATTTCCAAATTGAGAATGAGCCAACAAACAAGGTTTATAAGCGGTATCAGGAATATTGCCTTGCGAATAGCTTACAGCCTATGAGCAATATTGAATTTTCAAAGCAAGTGAACAGGATTTTGAATATGAAGGTTGTAGATAAATGGCTGAATGGAAGAAAACACCGGATTTTCGTTCCGGCAGAGTAAAGAAGGTGAATTTTTTGAATGAGCAGAGAGAGAGAGAGAGAGCAGACAAGGGCTTGACTGGACAGGCAACCAGCGTAGCATTTATACAACCCTTGGTGCTTCAAACCACACGGACAAAGAACGGCAGCAACATGATTATTATGCCACAGAGCCTAAAGCAATGGAACTTCTGCTTGCAGAGGAAGATTTTTCACCTGTCATTTGGGAATGTGCTTGCGGTGAAGGGCATTTGTCAAAAGTGCTTGAAGAACACGGCTTCGAGGTTATCAGCACAGATTTAATATATCGGGGCTTTGGTGATCCTGAACCGCTGGACTTCCTGAAAGATACTTTGGAAGATTTTGAAGGGGATATTATCACAAACCCGCCTTACAAATACGCTTTGGAATTTGTTCAAAAGGCGTTGGACAGTGTGCAGCCGGGAAAGAAAGTGGCAATGTTCCTGAAACTGCAATTCCTTGAAGGAAAGAGCCGCAAGCAGTTCTTTCTACATAATCCCCCAAAGGTGGTATATGTTAGTTCTTCCCGCCTTATATGCGCTATGAATGGGGAATTTGAGAAATACCCGTCAAGTGCGGTTGCTTATGCGTGGTTCGTTTGGGAAAAGGGGTTCAAGGGCGATCCTATAATCAAGTGGATAAATTGAAAGGGGTGCAAGATGAATAATCCAAAATATAACAGCGAGGGTTATGCCGATCCTACGGCTTATTATGGCACAAAGGAGATTATCAGAGAAGAAAGCGAAACAGAAAAACGGGCTTATGACCTGATAAAAGTGTTGAAGTTTATTATTCGTTCATGTGGCTTTGAATTGATTGAACGGGTAAAAATCAAAGATACCAAAACCGGAAGGGAGTTCAAATAATGGATATGATGAAACAGCTTGATGAAGCAATCGGGGCAGCTTTTGAAGAATTCAAGAAGGAATTTGGAGAAGATGTTAAGCTTGAAGAAGGGGACGAATTTGTAACTGTATTTAATAATGCGGTTCTTGTGATTGGTGTTGAAGATTATACCCTGAAAACAAAGTTTATTGGTGGTAAACCATATAAGGTAGATATGACACTTGCAATTTATGAAGGGGGTTCGGATGATGAATAATTTTAGTGAAGCAGATAGAATTGAACAGTTTGAAAAGTTAATGAACCCTTATATTTCAAAGGAATTCAGGAATTGGCTGATTGCCAATGGATTTTTCACAGCCCCGGCTTCTATTCATCACCACGGGGCATATACAGGGGCGTTGTTCGATCATAGCTTTGCAGTAACCAAAACGCTTCTTTCCTTCACAGAACGGCTTGGGTTATCGTGGATGAAAGAGCGCAGCCCCTATATTGTGGGTATGTTCCATGATTTGTGTAAGATTGATAATTACACATATTCGGGGAATGAAGCGTGGGAATATAACAATGCAACCTTTCTTCCGGGACATGGTGAAAAGTCGGTGATTATGCTGCAACAGCACATGAACCTTACAGATGAAGAAATGCTTTGTATCAGGTGGCACATGGGGGCTTTTGATGATAAAGAGCATTGGAACAGCTACGGGCGATCCGTGACACATTTTCCGAACGTGCTTTACACTCATACCGCAGATATGGTTGCAGCCCGTATTTTGGGGGTGTGATTATGAGCCGTGAACAGGATGATTTGGATCAGTTGAAATATATTCAAGAATGGACAAAGAAACAGGCGCAAAAAAGAGCAAGGCGAAAAGAATTTGTTCAAAAATTCAAAAATAAATTGAAATGGTGGTGTAGAAAATGAAGATATATGATGGAATTATGGGTTTGGTTGTCGCTGATGCGGTTGGTGTTCCGTTTGAGTTTAAGAAGCGTGATACTTTCAAGGCGGATAAAATGACCGGGTACGGGACTTACAATCAGCCGCCCGGTACTTGGTCGGATGATAGCAGTTTGACACTTGCCACGGTTGCAAGCATGGGAAGAAAGGGGAAGATTGATCCGGCTGATATAATGAACAATTTCTTCTTATGGCTGGATGATGGGGCATATACCCCTTATGGGAAGGTGTTTGATGTGGGCGGCAGCACAAGAAAGGCAATTTCAAGATATGCGAACGGCGTTGAACCTTTGAACTGTGGTGGCAAAACCCGCATGGATAACGGCAACGGTGCTTTAATGCGTATTCTTCCACTGGCGTTCATCCCCCATACTGCACAGGATATTTTGAAGGTTGGTAAGCTGACACACGCACATGAGATTTCACAAACTGCTTGCCGCTTATATGTTCACCTTGCCGGAAAGCTTATTGAAGGAACGCCGATAAAGGAAGCAATCTGTTCTTTGGCTTATCTTCCACCCGTTACACAGATGAAGGAATTTGAACGGATTGCCTATATTGGTGAACTGAACCGGGATGAAATCAAAAGTTCCGGGTATGTGGTTGACACACTGGAAGCCGCCCTTTGGTGTTTATGGGCAACCAACACTTACAAGGATTGTGTGCTTACCGCCGTGAATTTGGGTGAAGATACTGACACAGTGGCAGCGGTGGCAGGCGGGCTTGCCGGGATTGTTTATGGTTGTGGTGGTAAAAACGGCATACCTACCCGCTGGATCAATCAGATTGCCCGCAAAGAATGGATTCAGATGCTTTGTGATAATTTTGAAAGTAAATTTTCAAAACATTCAACTTGATATTCAAGATACATTCAAGTTGTAGTTGTTAAAACTTGAATGATGAAAAAGCTTGATATTATGCTAATTTTCTAATATTCATTCAAGTTATTCAAGTTGTTTTCATGTTCTTTATAAATGGTATTTTTATAGTTTTGTGACTTACTATTTTTTCACAAAAAATAATATAAAGAGAAACAACAAGTTGAAGTTGAATGAAGCTATATGCGCTTTTTCTCAAATACAGATAGAATCAAGGCTTTTTACACATTCAAGATAAATTCAAGTTAGGAAAGGAAGTTGTACCATGCGGGCGAAAGAATATTTGCAGCAGTTACGGCGGTTAGATACCGTCATAGATCAGAAAATCAAGGAATTAGACGATTTGAAGGTAAAGTCAACCTGTATCGGCGGGTTTGATTATTCAAAAGAACGGGTGCAGACAAGCCCTTCCGGTGATGCGCCGTATGTAAGGACAGTAAGCCGGATTGTTGATCTGAATGAAGAAATCAACCGGGAAATTGATGATTTTGTTGACCGGAAGCACAAGATTATCAATCAGATTCAGGGGTTAGACAATCCTAATTACATTAAGCTTCTGTTCAAGCGGTATGTTGAATTCAAAAAGTTTGAAGAAATCGCTTTTGAATTAGATTTTACATACCAATACACCATAGAACTTCACGGGTATGCGCTTAAAGAATTTGAAAAAACCTATCTCACCCAATGAAAACCTATGTCTGTCCCGTGGTAACTTATATATGTATGTGCTATTATGATAGGGTGAAAAATCTGCAAGGTGAAAGCTTTGCAGATTTTTTCATTTCCCGGTGGGGTTTTCATAGGCGGGCATGGGCAACCCGCTGAACTCCTACCCACCGGGAATTTTTTCTTAGGACGGAAATTTGCAGAAAGGGGTTGTTGCTATGAACGCAAGACAGAAGCGGTTTTGTGATGAATACCTGATTGATTGCAATGCTACACAGGCAGCAATCCGGGCGGGGTATTCTCCGAAAACTGCAAAGGTGACAGGGGCTAAAATGCTAACAAATGCTAACCTGAAAGCCTATATTGATGAACAGCTTGAACGAATTCACAATGAAAAGACCGCTGATGCACAGGAAGTTCTTGAATACCTGACCGCTGTAATGCGGGGACAACATACGGAACAGACTTTGCAGCTTATCGGTGATGGTGTTCAAAAAATCGCTGATATTGACGTTTCCGCAAAGGAACGCTTGAAAGCCGCTGAACTGATTGGGAAGCGGTATGGTATGTTCAAAGATAATGTCGGGATTGACCTTGAACCCGTGGTTATTGTGAATGACCTGAAAGAATAAGGCGGTGATTGCATGAAAGTATCATTGCAAGAAGCCGTTGGAAAGAACTATGCTGACTTTTGGAATTGTCGGCAGAGATACAGAGTTTGCAAGGGCAGCCGTGGATCAAAGAAAAGCAAAACTACCGCTTTGAATATGATTTATCGCTTGTTTGAATATCCCGAAAGCAATGGTTTATGCGTTCGGCGGTATTCAAATACCTTGCGGGATTCTGTTTACAGTGATTTGAAATGGGCGATTCATAAGTTGGGCTTTGACGGGTACTTTGATTGTACCGTGTCCCCCATGCAGATCACCCGCATAAAGACCGGGCAAAAGATTTTGTTCCGTGGGCTTGACGATGGTTTGAAGATCACTTCAATTTCCGTTGATAAAGGTGTTCTATGTTGGGTGTGGATTGAAGAAGCCTATGAAATCACGAATGAGGATGATTTCAACAAGCTTGATTTGTCTATCCGTGGTGAAGTCCCGGAAGGGTATTTTAAGCAGATCACAATGACCTTCAACCCGTGGAGTGCAACAAGTTGGCTGAAAGCCCGCTTCTTTGATACCCCGGATGAAGATACCTTCACCAAAACTACCACATGGCAATGCAATGAATGGCTGGATGAAGCTGACCGCAACATTTTCTTGAAAATGAAGGTTCAAAATCCCCGCCGTTACCGCATTGAAGGTGATGGGGATTGGGGTATTGCGGAAGGGCTGATCTATACCAATGTTCGGGTTGATGATTTTGATATTGATGAAATCCGAAAAATCAAGGGTATCAAGGCAGCCTTTAACCTTGACTTTGGTTTTACTGATCCGAACGCCTTTGTGTGTGAAATGGTGGATAACGCTGCAATGCGTATCTACATTTTCGATGAATGGTATAAAACAGGCGTTACCAACAAAACCATAGCTGAACAGATTAAAAAAATGGGCTATGGTGGGCAGCGCATTGTTTGCGATTCAGCAGAGCCAAAGAGCATTGCCGAATTGCAGGATGAAGGTATCAAGGCTGAACCTTCCCGCAAGGGCAAGGACAGTGTGAACCACGGTATTCAGCTTATACAGAACTATGAAATTGTGGTTCACCCACGATGTACAGAGTTCTACAAAGAAATCAGCAATTATTGTTGGGCGAAAGATAAAGACGGGAAATTGACCGATAAGCCGGATCACGAATTTTCGCATGGTATGGATTCCATGCGGTACGGTGTTTCTAAGCTTCTTCTGCCTGACACATTCAGTTTTGATTGACATTTCCGGGCAGGATGTACAGTATCAGCAGCTTTTGACTGTCAAATACCTGACCTCCGGGGCGGTTTACTGGATGCCGCCTATGGTGCTTGCATAACTGCCCTTCAATAACAAATTAGTATCAAACGCCCTTGGAAAGCTTGTGTTTCCGGGGCTTTGTCTTTATTACGCAATAGAAAGGGGTGAAATGAAGTGTTTGGCTTTGTCGGAAACATGGCTTTGCGTGTGTCAAATTGGGCTTTGCAAGGTGTTCATGGAAAAATGCACGATAAAGAATTCCTTGAACGGGAAATTGAAAAGTGGAAAAACAGCCCGCAGCGTATCATGCAGATCAAAGGTCATTTGTACTATGATAATGAACACGACATTTTAACCCGCAAAAGAACCATGATCGGTGAAGATGGCAAGCTGCAAGTGGTTGATAATCTTCCGAATAATCGGGTGATTGATAATCAGTATGCAAAGCTTGTCAATCAGAAAGCAAATTATCTTTTGGGACAACCTTTTGCCATTGATTGTAATAATGAACAGTACGTTGAACTTTTGAAAAAGGTTTTCAACAAGCGATTTATGAAAACAATCAAGAACGCTGGAAAGGCTATGATGAACAGCGGTATTTGCTGGCTTTATCCGTATTATACGGAAACGGGGGAATTTTCCTTCCGTCTGTTCCCCGGATATGAAATTCTTCCCTTTTGGAAGGATAACGAACACACAATCCTTGATTATGCGGTGCGCCTGTATTTGGTGGTTGGGTATGAAGGTATATCCCCCGTGGTAATTGAAAAGGTTGAAGTGTACGATTTAGACGGGGTACATAGGTTTATTTTAGATGGTGGTGTGCTAATCCCTGATGTTGTCAATCAGGAAAACTCTGATTCTTACCACGTTATGACTATGAATGAAAACGGGGAAGTTCAGGGCTTTAACTGGACACGGGTTCCGCTTATCCCGCTGAAATACAATGAACAGGAAACCCCGCTGATAAAAAAGGTGAAATCTTTGCAGGACGGTATCAATATTATGCTGTCTGACTTTGAAAATGGTATGCAAGAGGACACCCGAAACACTATTCTTGTTCTGAAAAACTATGATGGCACGAATTTAGGGGAATTCCGGCGCAACCTTGCCACTTTTGGGGCGGTGAAGGTTCGCTATGATGGGGAAACCAAAGGCGGGGTTGAAACCCTTGAAATTACCGTCAATTCCGAAAACTACAAGGCTATTTTGGAGATATTCAAAAAGGCTATCATTGAAAACGGCATGGGGTATGATGCCAAAGATGATAGGTTGTCCGGCAATCCTAATCAGATGAACATTCAATCAATGTATTCTGATATTGATTTGGATGCTAACGATATGGAAACCGAACTGCAAGCGGCTTTTGAAGATGTGCTTTGGTTTGTAAACGCTTATCTTGCCAATTCCGGTTATGGGGATTTTGAAGGGGAAGATGTGAATATCATTTTCAACCGGGATATTCTCATAAACGAAAGTGAAGCCATTGATAATTGTGCAAAATCCGTTGGTATTCTTTCGGATGAAACCATCATTGGTATGCACCCGTGGGTGGATGATGTGCAGAAAGAAATGGATAGGCTTGAAGAACAGAAGCAAAAGGAAAAAGAGGAAGCAGAAGCCAATGCTTATAATCCTTTTGCACCGAACCCGCAGCAGCAAGGGGCTTCACAGCAAAAAGGCGGTGAAGTAGATGAAGAATAGTGATTACTGGAAGCAGCGTTTTGAACAGCTTGAAATTGCACAGAACCAAATAGGCGGTTCAGCCCTTGGGGAAATCGTGCAGCAGTACAATGAAGCCCAAAAGCAGATTGAAGGTCAGATTGCCCGGTGGTATCAGCGTTTTGCCGATAACAACGGGATCACGATGGCAGAAGCCCGCCAATGGCTTTCCGCTTCTGACCTGAAAGAACTGAAATGGGATGTTCAGGAATATATCAAGTACGGTCAGGACAACGCCTTAATGGGTGGATGGATGAAGGAATTGGAAAATGCTTCGGCAAAGTACCATATTTCTAAGCTTGAAGCCCTGAAAATTCAGACACAGCAAAGCCTTGAAGTTATGTTTTCAAAACAGCTTGGGACTATGACCGGGGCAATGCAGGATGTTCTTGAAAGTGGCTATTTCCATACAATCTATGAACTTCAAAACGGATTCGGTATTGGGTGGGATATTGCAGGACTGGATCAGAAGCAGATTGAAAAGGTGCTTAGTAAACCTTGGGCGGCTGACGGTTACAATTTTTCTGATAGGATTTGGAACAATAAGCAAAAGCTGATTTCAGAGGTTCACAGCGAACTTACCCAAAATATCATGCTTGGGGCTGATCCGCAGAAAGCCATTGATTCCCTTGCAAAGAAGATGAAAACTTCTAAGAACAACGCCGGGCGGCTTGTTATGACGGAAGAAGCTTATTTCAGTTCCGTTGCACAAGGGGAAGCGTTCAATGAACTTGATGTTGAACAGTATGAAATCCTTGCAACGCTGGATTCCCACACTTCGGAAATATGCCGCAGCCTTGACGGGCAAGTGTTTCCTATGAAGGATTATGAAGCAGGTGTTACCGCCCCGCCATTTCATGTTTATTGCCGTTCAACTACGGTTCCGCATTTTGATGAAAACTTCGGTCAGATTGGGGAACGGGCGGCGAGGGATGAAGAAACGGGCAAAACCTACTACATTCCCGATGATATGAATTATCAGGACTGGAAGAAAACCTTTGTGGATGGCGGCGATAAGTCCGGCTTTGATGTGGTAGACGATGGTTCAGCCCTTCACTACTCACACCACAAAGAGCCTGAACAGCCCAAACCTAAGAAGGAATATCTGACAAAGAAGAAGCTGCAAGCCTATATTGCGGGTGCGGAAGCTGATATTGAAGATTTGGAAAACCAATTCAATCAGCAGACAAGCGGCTTGATTTCTTGGGAAGATTTCAAGAAGGACTACGGCGGGGATTATTCCGCTATATCCTATGACGGCGCAGAGGAAAAAGCCTTGAAAGCGATTGGGGATCAGATTGAAGCCCTGAACGCTCAAAAGGCAGAGTGGCAAGAAAAGCTGAATGAAAAGCTGGTAAAGGAACAGAAAAAAGCCCTTGCCAAACAGCAGCTTGATTTGGAAGCGCAGAAAGCCGCCTTGCAGCAGAAGCTTGATGATTTTGAGGTCAAAACCTATTCCGGCATTTGGAAGGATGATAAAACAACCGCTGATTGGGCTTCCCTGAATATTGAAGGCAAGAAGAAATACTATGAAGGGAAGTTCATTACTGAAAGTGATCCTGACCTGATGAAGAAATATCAGGATTTGTACAATCAGCTTCAAGAGCTGGACACAGAGGGTAAAGCCTATGCGGATATTCAGAAAGAATTGCAGCAGGTCAATAAGCAGATCAGCAAAGTTCAATCTGATTTGAAAAAACTTGAAACTGATGGTATAATTGAATCGGTAGACGATGCCTTTTCGCAGGAAAGAAAAGACGCTGCAATGTGGGCTAAGTCAACCAAAGAAGCAGATGCCCTTTTGCGTGATACTTGCGGTGAGGTGTGGCGCACTTCCCCGCCCATACAGAAAAATGCTATCTACGATTACACCCAAAGTTACCACAAATTCAATGAACCTTTGCGGGGCATTGAATACGGCAGCGAAAAGTTCTTAGGCGTTGGCAATGTGGATTTGGATCAAATCGGCGTGAAGTATGCTGGATGGCAGCCGGGTGCAATGCGGAAGGAAATCAACGCTATGACTGACATAATCGAAAAATCAACCTATCAGGAAGATTTTTGGTTGCAGCGTGGTTGTAGATTTAAGGGCATGGATAAGTTCTTCAATGTTCCGATGGATAAATTGCAGCGGGCAACACAAGATGAATTGGAAGCCTTGCTTTTGGGTACTACACCCACAGAATACGGCTTTTGTTCATGCGGCGTTGCAAAGGGCAAAGGATTCAGCGGTGATATTATCCTGAATATCTACGCCCCTTCCGGCACTCAAATGATGTATGTTGAACCATTTTCCGCATTTGGTAATGGTTCGGGCAAGTCTTGGGATGGTATTGCAAAGCAATCTTCTTTCGGGCAGGAATCGGAAATCATCTTGCAGCAAGGAACAACCTTCCGTGTTACAAAGGTTGAGAAAACACCCGGCATGATATACATTGATCTTGAGGTCATAGGGCAAAACCCGCAGCGATAGAAAGAAGGTGATTGAATGGCTGAAAAGAAATCTTTGGAAGAACGGTATGCGGATGAAGTATTGAGCGACAACACGCAGATTGAAAAGTACCGTCAATGTAAAAATTGTATATTCAGGGATGGCGGCACAGTCTATTCAAACCACTATCAGAAAGGTTGTTGCCGGATGTACCCTTATCCGCAGTTCAAGCCTTATGAAGTGATGATGAATCAAATTCGATGTGAATACTACGAAAAGGAATAAGCACTTTTGAAAGTTTATTTTCAAGGGTGCTTTTTTCATGCTTATTTTTAGGTAATAAATGTATCAAAGACTTTATTTCAGCCTGTATATAGGCATTATATAAGGTCGAATTTTTGAAGAAAGGGGGTTATTTCCGTGACTATTGGCTTTCGCACTTAGAAAGGAACGGTGATCCGATTATCTCCCAACTATGGGTTAAATAGTGCAGCACCCTTGCGGGTGCTTTTTCTTCGCCTTTTTTGCATTGCAGGCGGTAAAGAACAAGATTCATTCGTGGTTCGTCACCCACGGTAAACAACGGAAATGAAAGGATGGTACAAACATGAATAAAGAAGATTTGATTGCAATGGGTTTGACAGAGGAACAGGCAAAGAAGGTAATGGATTCCCTTGATGGAAACTATGTCACCAAAACCCGATTTAATGAGGTCAACGAGGAAAACAAGACTTTGAAAAAGTCCGTTTCTGATAGGGATAAGCAGCTTGAGGATTTGAAAAAGTCCAGCGGCGACAACGAGGAACTGAAAAAGCAGATTGAAACTTTGCAGCAGGAAAATGCTAATCAGAAAAAGGCGCATGACGCAGAAATGACACAGCTTCGCCTTGACAATGCCATTGATGCAGCTTTAACGGCGGCGGGGGCTAAAAATATCAAGGCAGTTCGTGCGCTGATCGACACTTCCAAAGTGAAGGTTGGGGAAGATGGTAAGCTGACAGGGTTTGATGATCTTCTTTCGGCAGTTCAGAAATCGGATTCTTACCTGTTTACTGAAAAACAGCAGAAGCAGAACTTCAAAGGATTTCAGCCGGGAGCTTCCGGCAATGTGAAGCCGGGAACTAAGGTGGATATGTCTAAAATGACCTATGAGGAATTGGCAAATTACATTGATCAGAACCCCGATGCTGAATAATTCATTTCAAAGAAAGGATTGAAAGATAATGGCAAAATTTGATGCGAAAAGCTTTAACGAAAAAGCTTTCGGGAAGTATATGTCTGCTATCCCGAATGTGAAGCTGAATAAGCTTAGAGAATCCCGTGCAGTTATTACAGATCAGCGTTTGCGTGACGCTTTTCTTAATCCCGGTCAGACTGGTACTGTTTATGCAGTCCTTCCCTATTTTGGGCTGATTGGTGGGGATGCACAGAACTATGACGGTGTAAGCAATCTTACCCCCGGTAGCACGGACACCTTTGAACAGGGTGTATTTACTTATGGTCGCATGATGGGCTGGACAGAAGCGGATTTCAGCTATGATGTGACTGGCGGCGTTGATTTTATGGCAAATGTCAGAAATCAGATCACCCGCTATTGGAATGACAGGGATCAGGACACGATTCTTGCCATTCTAAAAGGCATTTTCGCTATGCAGGCAACCGGTACGGGCAATGTCAAGACCGCCAATGCCGCTTTTGTAAGTGAACACACTTATGATATTTCTTCCGCTGGCGCACCTTCCACCACAGACGCTATGAAGATGGATGCAACCACCCTGAATAGCGCAATTCAGAAGGCTTGCGGCGATAACAAGCAGAAGTTCAGCCTTGTTATTTGTCATTCCGTTGTGGCAACCAACCTTGAAAACCTGAAACTGCTTGCTTATCTGAAATATACGGACGAACAGGGCATTGAGCGTGATCTTGGTATGGCAACTTGGAACGGCAGAACCGTTCTGATTGATGATTCTATGCCTGTTGAAAATGTGGATGCTGTTGAGGAAAGCGGTACACCCGGCGAGGGGAGTTATGTTGCAGCGCAGGATGCTTACACCAAATACACTACCTATGTTCTTGGTGAGGGCGCAATCAGCTTTGAGCCTGTCGGTGCAAAAGTGCCTTATGAAATGGTGCGTGACGCAAAAACCCGTGGTGGTGAAGATACGCTTATTTCCCGCAGACGCAATGCTGTTGCGATTGCAGGCGTTTCTTACCTGAAAGCTTCGCAGGCAACAAACAGCCCCACGAACACCGAACTTGAAAACGGTAAAAACTGGTCGCTGGTAAGCAACGGTACTGATTGTATTGCGCACAAGGCAGTACCGATTGCAAGGATCATTTCCAGAGGGTAAGAGAAAAGGCGGTGATTCTATGCTGGAACGGGTTAAAACCCGCTTGCAGTCTTTCGGGTATGTGATGAAAGATGGGGATGAAGTCATTTTGATTTTCTCCATTGAGAAAGTCACGAATACTATTAAGAATGATTGCAATGTGTCTGAAATCCCTGACGGCTTAATGAACATCGCTATTGATATGGTAGTAGGCGAATTCTTAACGGTGAAGAAAACTTTTTCACCGAATGACATTGCAGGGCTTGATTTGGATTATGCGGTAAAGCAGTTACAGGAAGGGGATAAAAATACGGTGTTTGCAACCGGGGAAGGAAGTTTGACCGCTGAACAGCGGTTGAACAATCTTTTGAACTATCTTCTAACCTATGGGCGGGACGAATTTTCTTGTTACAGGCGGATCAGATGGTGAACGCATTAGAAGCTGCACGAAAAGCGGCGAAAAAGGCGCACGAAAACCTGTACTACAACGGATTGTGTACGATTGTTGAATATGGCAGTGTTACCGATCCAGTAACCAAACGAACCACCCAAAAGGAAATAACCGTTATCGAAAATCAGCCCTGTAATTTGTCATTTGAAAAAATCAGTGCCGTTGTTCAGACGGACACGGCGGCGGCAGTTTCGCAAGGCACAAAGCTTTTCCTGTCACCTGAAATCAAAGTGAAATCAGGTTCAAAAATTATTGTGGAACAAAACGGTATAAAAACCGAATATTCCGCAAGCAGCGAACCCGCCATATATCCCGAACATCAGGAAATCATGCTTGAACTTTTCAAGGGTTGGGCTTAATGGCTTCTAAAATGGGCGGGTTTTCAACGGCAGGAATGAAAAAGCTTCAAAAGCAGTTGAACAAATTGCAGCAATCAGAGGTTGAAGCCTTTGTTGATTCGTGTGCTAAGGAACTTGCCGCCCGTCTGCTTGCCAAAGTCATAAAGCGTACACCCGTTGGGGATTATCCGAAAGGATCAGGCAAAAAGGGCGGTACACTTAGGCGTGGGTGGACTTCAAAAACCCATGAGGAAGCCGCAGGCGGAACGGGTAAAGGTTCGATTGCGGCGGGGAAAGCCTACGCTGATTCCCTGAAAGTGAACCACTTTGGGAACTTCCTTGTGGTTGAGATTGTAAACCCTGTTGAATATGCTTCTTATGTGGAGTTTGGACACAGGACAGCTAACCATGAAGGATGGGTTCAAGGTCGGTTCATGCTGACGATTTCAGAAGGGGAAATTCAGGATATTGCCCCGCAAGTGCTTGAAGCCAAAATCAAAAAATTCTTAGGGGGCGTGATGAAGTGACAGATTCCGTAAATTTGATAACTGACGCTATCAGCATTGCCCTGAACGGGGAATTTGGTGATGGCTATACAAACTACACAGAGAATGTGAAGCAAGGCTTGAAAGAACCTTGCTTTTTTATTTTCTGTATCAACCCCACCCATGAACTTTTCCTTGGGAAGCGGTATTTCAGGGAAAATCCGTTTTGCATACAGTTCTTTCCAGCTGACAAGCAGAATATGAACGCTGAATGTCACGCCATAGCGGAACGGTTGGAATTTTGCCTTGAGTGGATCACTGTTACCGGGGATTTGGTGCATGGCACGAAAATGAAATATGAAATTGTGGATGGGGTGCTTAACTTCTTTGTGAATTACGATATGTTCGTATATCGCAGAAGTGAATCGCAGCCTATGGAAGAAATTGAACAGGCTGTTTCCGTGAAAGGTTAAGGTGATGGAATGGCGGTAAGGAAAACCACAAAAACCGCTGCAAAGGAAGCTGAAAATATTGAAAGTGAATTTTCAAAAAATCAGCTTCTTGCGGCAAAGCGTTTCAGAGGTAAGCGGGATGCCCTGAACGCTGTTCTTTCTAAATATCCCGATGATGAAAAATTCACGGTGAAAACCGTTGAACAAATGATTGAAGATTATATGAAAGGTAAGGTGAACTAAGATGGCTTTGGGCGGTGGAACTTTTGTTACACAGAATAAAACCCTTCCCGGTGCTTATATCAACTTTGTATCGGCAGCAGCCGCAAGCGCAACCCTTTCTGATAGAGGTATCGCAACTATGCCCCTTGAACTGGATTGGGGCAAGGAAGGGGAAGTCTTTGAAGTTACCAATGGTGATTTTCAGAAGAACAGTATGGAAATCTTCGGATATGAGTACACCAACAATAAGTTGAAGGGGCTTCGTGACCTGTTTCTTGGGGCAAGAACCCTGTACGCTTACCGCCTGAACGGTGGTGGCACAAAGGCAAGTAATACCTATGCGGAAGCCCTGTATGGCGGCACCCGTGGTAATGACCTGAAAATCGTGATTCAGAAAAACGCTGATAACGATGAACTTTTCGATGTGACAACCATTCTTGGCACTTCGGAAGTTGATGTTCAGACGGTTGCCGCAGCTTCTAATCTTGTACCGAACAAGTATGTGAAGTTCAAAACGGAAGCTGAACTTGCAGTCACCGCTTCTACCCCGCTTACTGGCGGTACAAATAAGACGGTGGACGGCGCAGCTTATCAGGCGTACTTGGATAAGATTGAAGCTTATACCTATAACACGATGGGCGTTGTGGTAACTGATGATACCACAAAGAACCTGTTTGTTTCCTTCGTGAAGCGGCTTCGTGATGAAATGGGTATCAAGTTCCAGCTTGTTCTTCACAATAAGGCAGCCGATTACTACGGTGTTATCAATGTGAAAAATTCTGTTACCGATGCCGCTTTTGGTGCAGCCGCACTTGTTTATTGGGTAACTGGTGCGGAAGCCGGGTGTGAGGTCAATAGAAGCTGTCAGAACAAGGTTTATGACGGTGAATTTGATGTTGGTGTGGACTACACGCAGAATGAACTGATTGCCGCTATCAATGCGGGTGAATTCGTTCTTCATAAGGTCGGTACTGATATTCGTGTGCTGTCTGACATTAACAGCATGACTACCACTTCCGACACGCAGGGCGATATTTTCAAGGACAATCAGACGATCCGGGTTATCGATCAGATTGCAAATGATATTGCCGTCCTGTTCAAAGATAAGTATTTGGGCGTTGTTCCCAACGATGCAGCGGGGCGCATTTCTCTTTGGTCGGATATTGTGAAGCACCATCAGCAGCTTAATGATATTCGTGCCATTGAAGATTTTGCCGATTCTGATGTGGTTGTGGAACAGGGCGACACTAAGAAATCGGTTGTGGTAACGGACGCTGTAACGGTTGTAAATGCTATGGATAAGCTTTATATGACCGTTACAGTGGCATAAGAAAGGGGTGAAATTCAGTGAACAACATTGTGATGAAAGGCAAAGACACAATCGCCGCTAAGATGGCGGAGTGCTTTATCACTATTGGGGATCGCCGCTATAACTTTATGCAGATGATTGATATGGAAGTTCAGGTTGAAAAAACCAAAACCACCGTTCCCCGCCTTGGGGCAATCATGGCAGGTCATAAGTCTTGCGGTATGGAAGGTACTTTTTCCGGCACAGCCCATTACAATCAGTCTGTAATGCGGCAGCTTCTTCTTGACTACAAGAACAGCGGTGTTGATGCCTACTTTGAAATGCAGATCACCAACGATGATCCCGGTTCGGACGCTGGCAGACAGACGATTGTTCTTTATGACTGCAACACGGACGGCGGTATTTTGGCTAAGTTCGATGCAGACGGTGAATATCTGGATGAAGAAATTGAAGGTACTTTCGAGGATTTCTCCATGCCGGAATCTTTTGCACAGCTTACGGGCTTCCTTACGAACTAAGGTTAAACCCCTTGTGTGGGCTTTATATAGGCTCATATAAGGGGTTTTTCTTATCACTCGATAAACAGAAAGGATGAATGAAAAAATGTCTAAATTCGCTAAATTTATGAAAGCAAACAAAACCGTGAAAGAGAACGGTTTTTATCCGGCTACTAAGTCCCTTTGTGACGATAACGGCAACCCCCTTGAATGGGAGTTCCGCCATATCACTTCTAAGGAAAATGAAGATATTCGTGAATCCTGTACGCTTGATGTGCCTGTTACGGGTAAGCCGAATATGTACCGTCCAAAGCTGAAATCCAACCTGTATATTCAGAAAATGATTGTGGCTTCCATCGTTACCCCTGATATGTACAACGCTGAATTGCAGGATTCCTACGGCGTAAAAACCCCGGAAGATCTGCTTATGGCTATGGTGGATGATCCGGGTGAGTATAACGATCTTGCCGCATTTGTACAGAAATTTCAGGGCTTTAATGTGTCCTTTGACGATAAGGTGAATGAAGCAAAAAACTAATTGAAGAAGGGGATTGGGAAGCAAACTTTGCTTACTATGCCCTTCTTAAACTTCATATTCTTCCTTCTGTTTGGCTTGCTATGGACGAGCAGGAAAAAGCCTTTTGCGTTGCCGCTATCCGGGTAAAGCTTGAAAAGGATAAGAAGGAAAAGAAACGGATTGAGAGTAAGAGCAAAGGCAAAAAGAAAGGTAGGTGATAAGCGTGGCGACAATCCGAACAGCGATTGAATTACAGGATAACTTTTCGGGGATTCTGTACGGCATTACAAACGCTGTAAATATGAGCCTTTCCGTCATGGAAGATTTGAACCGGGCTATGAACGAACCCGTGGACACCACTTCCATTCAAGCGGCAAGGGAAGCAATCAATCAAGCCACGATTGCGGCGCAGCAATGGGAAGCCGCTATGCAGAATGTAGATGCGCCGCAAACTTCCACGCCTACCACCCCGCAGCCTTCCACGCCGCAGCCCGTTCCTGTACAGTGGCAATCTGATTCAATGGATGTGTTTACCACTTCCGGCGTTGAAAGATTTCAGCAAGAAATTCAAAGTGCAAATAATATGTTGAACACTTTGAACACTACGCAGGAACGGATTGCGGCAACGGCGGCGGGAACTGATATGTTCCCGGCAAGTGCTGTTGCGGATATGAACAGTATGCAATCCCGCTTGCAAGCCATTCAGCAACGGATTCAGCAGATCGAAAGCAACCCCATGAATTTGGGGACGGACACCGCAAACGCTGAATTGGAGCAGCTTAGAAGTCAGTTGAATCAGGCGGTTCAGAATCAGGAAGATTTGAACCGGGCTATGGAGCGGATGGACGTTTCCGCAGCCAATGAAGCCTACTTGCGGTTATCCAGTACAGTAAGCAATACAGAACGCTATATCCGTGACAATACGGACGAACAGGGGCGTTTTAATCGTGCCATTGATGAAGGTACGCAGGGCGCAGGCGATTTGATGAACATGATTAAGGGGGCAGTTGCCGCTTATGCAAGTGTTCAGACAATCGGAAAGGTGATGGATTTATCCGATCAGCTTACTTCTACAACCGCCCGCCTGAATTTAATGAACGATGGTCTGCAAACCACACAGGATTTGCAGAATATGATTTACCTTTCGGCTGAACGGTCAAGGGGCGCATATCAGGCAACCGCTGACGCTGTTTCCAAATTGGGACTTATGGCGGGTGATGCTTTCAGCAGTTCAGAAGAAATCATTGCATTTACTGAACAGTTGAACAAGCAATTTACCATTGCCGGTACAGAAACGGCAGGCATTGAAGCCGCCATGTTGCAGCTTACACAGGCTATGGGTTCGGGTGTTCTTCGTGGTGAAGAATATAATTCAATCCTTGAACAAGCCCCGAATATCATTCAGGCGATTGCTGATTACATGGAAGTTCCAAAAGGGCAGCTTAAAGATATGGCGGCGGAAGGTGAAATCACCGCTGAAATCGTCAAGAACGCCATGTTTGCGGCGGCAGATGAAACCAACGCCAAATTTGAAGCGATGCCTAAAACCTTTTCGCAGATTTGGACTTCTTTTCAGAATACCGCTTTGATGGCGTTTCAGCCCGTACTTCAAAGGTTGAACGATGTAGCGAACAGTGAAGCGTTCCAAACCTTTATAAATGGTGCGATTGAAGCCCTTTCAATGGTGGCGGGTATCGTGGTTGAAATCTTCAACCTAATTGCTTCTGTTGGGACAATGATTGCAGACAACTGGTCTTGGTTATCCCCTATCATTTATGGGGTTGCAGCCGCATTGTTAGTGTATTATGGGCGGCTGATGCTTGTAAGAGGGGCTGAACTTGCTCTTGCAGCGGTTCAAGGGGTTGTTGCAGTCGCAAAAGGAATATTGGCAGCGGCAACAATGCTTGTGACTGGCGCAACATGGGCGCAGACAACGGCGCAATATGGCTTAAACGCTGCAATGTACGCTTGTCCCATTGTTTGGATTATCATTTTGATTATCGCCCTGATTGCCCTATTTTATGCGGCGGTTGCGGCGGTGAATAAATTTGCCGGGACTTCCGTTTCTGCAACTGGTATCATTTGCGGGGTGTTCATGGTGGCGGCAGCGTTCATTGGAAATCTGTTCGTTGCCCTGATTAACTTTGTCATTGATATTTTCGTGGTACTTTGGAATTTCATTGCCGCATTTGCAAACTTCTTTGGGAATGTGTTCAATGATCCGGTTGGGGCAATCGCAAGATTGTTTTTTGATTTGGTTGATACCGTCCTTTCCCTGTTGCAGTCTTTGGCAAGTGCCATTGACACAATCTTTGGTTCAAACCTTGCGGGGGCGGTTCAAGGTTGGCGTGATTCCCTTGGTGGGTGGGTTGATTCCACCTTCGGGCAAGGGGAAGAAATCATGGCAAAGCTAAATGCGGAAGATTTGCATTTAGATAGATTTGAGTATTCCAGCGCATGGGATGCGGGGTATTCGTTCGGTGAAGGAATAGATGAAAGCATTGCAAACTTCGATCCTTCTTCCCTGTTTGATACCAATGTTCCGGGTGCTGGTGACTATGCCGATCTTAGCGGATACGGCAGCGATTTAGGCGGGCTTGGTGGTATCGGAAGCGGTGTGGATGATATTGCCGGGAACACCGGAGCAATCGCTGACAGCATGGATATTACAGAAGAAGATTTGAAGTATCTTCGTGATATTGCAGAGCAGGAAGCGGTGAACCGATTTACAACCGCTGAAATTAGCGTTGATATGTCCGGTATGCAGAACAACATTTCTAACGGAATGGATTTGGACGGCGTTATTTCCGGGTTGACAGAAGGTGTAAATGAAGCGATTGATAGCATGGCGGAAGGGGTGCATACATGATGAAAAGTGGATATGATTTTTACTTGAAGAAGTGCTTGCTTCCCGTCACCCCGCAGAAGCTTGAAATCAAAATCAACAATGCCAATGATACGGTAACGCTGATAAATGAAGGGGAAATTAACATTCTGAAAACCGCAGCACTTACGGATATTGAATTTGAATGTGAAATCCCACAGGTGAAACAGCCCTATGCAGTCTATAAGTCAGGCTTTCAGGGGGCTTCTTATTTCCTTGATTACTTTGAAGGGCTGAAAACTTCCAAACAGCCCTTCCAATTCCTTGTGTCAAGGACAATGCCGAATGGCAAAGTGTTGTTTTCCACGAATATCAAAGTTTCAATGGAAGATTACAAAATCACAGAAGATTCAAAGAATGGCTTTGATCTGAAAGTGAAGATTTCCTTGAAGCAATATAGGGAATACAGCACAAAAACGGTAAATATTCAGATTCAGGCTTCTAAGCCTAAAGCAACGGTTCAGCAGACGAGGGCGGCGGAAACAAGCCCCGCCCCCGCTGCTTCTCAAACTTATACGGTGGTAAGCGGTGATTGCCTTTGGAACATTGCAAAGCGTTTCTATGGAAACGGTGCAAAGTACACAGTGATCTATGACGCTAACCGGGGTGTTATCGGTGGAAATCCAAACCTAATTTACCCCGGTCAGGTGCTTACCATTCCGGCAGCTTAAAGGGGGTGCTTCAATGAATGTTGAACTTTTGATTGCCGATCCTTCCGGCAGCAAGGCATATTTGCCGATTGTGGAAGAAGGGATCGAATGGACTACGGAAAGAAGAAGCACCCCCGGAAAGCTGACCTTCAAGGTTGTAAAAGACAGCATAATCAATTTTCAAGAGGGTGCAGCGGTACGCCTGAAAGTGGACGGCAAAGGGATTTTCTTTGGGTTCGTATTCAGCAAAAAGCGGGATAAGGATCAGATTATCAGCGTTACCGCCTACGATCAGTTGCGTTATCTGAACAACAAAGATACCTATGTTTATGAAAATAAAACCGCAGCGCAGTTTATCAAGATGATTGCAGCGGATTTTTCTTTGAACGTGGGGACTATTGAAGATACCCCGTTTGTAATTGCTTCAAGGGTTGAGGACAACACTTCCCTTTTCGATATGATAGAAAATGCCCTTGATTTGGAATTGCAGAACAACGGGAATATGTTCATTTTGTATGATGATTTTGGAAAGCTTACCCTGAAATTCCTTGGGAATATGTATGTTGGGGACAATTCTTCCGGGTATCTGATGATTGATGAAGAAACCGGGGAAAATTTTGACTACACTTCCAGTATTGACAGCGACACCTACAATAAAGTGAAGCTGACCTATGACAATGACGAAACCGGAAAGCGAGAAGTCTATATTGCACAGGACGGCAGCCATATCAACGAATGGGGAATTTTGCAGTATTTTGATACGCTGTCAAAAGGTGAAAACGGGCAGGCGAAAGCCGATGCCCTTTTGCAGCTTTACAATAAGAAAACCCGTAACTTGAAAATTACCAATGCTTTAGGTGATACCCGTGTGAGAGCCGGAAGCATGGTGGTTGTCAACCTTGATTTGGGTGATATGAAGCTGAAAAATTTCATGCTGGTTGAAAAAGTTACACACAAGTTCAATCTTGATGAACATTTTATGGATTTGACACTTAGAGGGGGTGAGTTCGTTGCCTGACGCAACCGAATTAACAAAAGCGATTAAAAAAGCGGCAAGCAAGGCGGTAAAGGCAGAAAAGCCCGTTGAAGTCTGCTTTGGAAAGGTAACAAGTGCTTCCCCGTTGCAGATATTGGTGGATCAGAAGTTCACCCTTGGGGCAGCGCAGCTTGTCCTTACCCGCAATGTGACGGATTTTACAACGAATGTAACGGTAAGTTGGAACACCGAAAATAAATCAGGCGGAAGTGGGGAAAGTTCCTTTGCTTCCCACAATCATGCAATTACCGGAAGGAAATCAATCACTGTTCATAATGGGTTGGTTGTTGGTGATGAAGTTATCCTTATCCGGCAGCAGGGCGGGCAAAAATATGTTGTGGTGGATAGAATCGGATGATTCCTTCAATTACTGGATTTCTTGAACAGGATTTTGAACTTGAAGAACAACCAACCTACACTTACAAAATGAATTTGGACACGGGTTCTATTCGTGGCTATACGGATGGGCTTGACGCTATGAGACAGGCGATTTTCAAAATTCTTCAAACAGAACGCTATCAATATATCATGTATAGCTGGAATTATGGGATTGAAACGCTTGACTTGTACGGCGAACCCATTTCCTATGTATGTCCCGAACTGGAACGCAGGATCACAGAAGCCTTGCTTTGGGATGAACGAATTGAAAGCGTTGATAACTTTGAATTTGACCTTCCGCAGAAAGGCGTGGTTCATGTGTCCTTTACAGCACATACCATTTTCGGGGATGTGCAAGCAGAAAGGACGGTGAATTTTTAATGTACGAGGATCAAACCTATGAAGTCATTCTTGAACGGATGCTTGCCCGTGTCAATGAAAAATTTGATAAGCGGGAAGGTGCGGTCATTTTCGACACCCATTCACCAACCGCCATTGAATTTCAGATTTTATACATTGAACTTGATACCATTTTGCGGGAAGCATACGGGGACACCGCTTCAAGGGAATTCCTGATTTTGCGCTGCAAGGAAAGAGGTATCACCCCCGATCCGGCAACCAACGCAATCTTGCGTGGCGTGTTCACCCCTTCAAACATTGATGTGATTGGTAAGCGGTTCAATATCGGTACTATGAACTATGTTGTTTTGAGGGAAGCAACGGACGGTGAAGGGGGTTATGAAGTCCAGTGTGAAACACCCGGCATAATCGGAAATCAGTATTTGGGACAGATGATCCCGATTGAATATATTGACGGGCTGGAAACCGCAACGCTGACGGAAATTCTTATTCCCGGTGAGGATGAAGAAGATACAGAGGTCTTGCGGGATCGCTACTTTGCTTCTTTTGAAGAAAAAGCTTTCGGCGGAAACCGGGCGGATTATATCAACAAAACCAACGCCATTCCCGGAGTTGGCAGCACAAAGGTAACGAGGGTTTGGAACGGGGATATTTCCCCCGCTTCCATGATCCCGAATGAAGCGGTGCAGGCTTGGTACAAAACGGGCTTATCTTCCCTTCCCGCAGATGTTCAGGCATGGATCAAAGCAATATATGAAGCTGCAATCAATTTGAAGCTGACAACCGGGGGAACGGTACTTATAACGATCCTGAATTCAAATTTTGATGTGGCAAATGAAACGCTGCTTAATTTGGTGAAGGAAACGCTTGATCCCGATGAATATACCGGGGAAGGTTACGGGCTTGCGCCTATCGGTCATGTGGTGAATGTGAAAAGCGCAAAAGCAGAGCCGATCACCATAAAAACCACAATCACCTTTGATGTGGGTTATAGCTGGTCGAATTTGCAGACTTCCATTGATGGAGTAATTGAAGATTATCTTCTTGAACTTAGAAAGACTTGGGCGGATGAAGATCATTTGATTGTGCGTATCAGCCAAATTGAAACAAGGCTTCTTGGTATCAAGGGCATTGTGGATATAAATGGCACGACAATCAACGGCGTTGCCGATAACTTCACTTTAGGGAAGTATGAAGTTCCCGTGTATGAGGGGGCAAGCGCATGATTAGAGAAGTTGACCTTGTATCTTATTTGCCCCCATACTTACAGGAATACAATCAGGAAACCGTTGCAGCACTGGAAGCGGAAAACCCCGAATTCAGACTAATTTGGGAAGCTTCTGACCGGGTTTTATACAATGAGTTCATAGCAACCGCCGATGAATACGGTATTTCAAGGTTTGAAAAAATATTGAATATTCTTCCGTCAAAGGAAGATACCCTTGAAAGTAGGCGGGCAAGGGTACAATCAAGGTGGTTTACGGAAATCCCGTACACCTTGAAAGCCCTGATTTCAAAGCTGATTGCCCTTTGCGGTGATTCAAATTTTGAAATCACAAAAGACTTCCTGTATTACAAAATCGGGATTGAAACCAACCTTGAACTGTTTGGACAGGTTGAAGAACTGGAACACATTATTGAAACAATGCTTCCCTGTAATATGGTTGTGGATTCGGTGAACAAAATCCCGTGTGATGCAGATGGAGTTGCCTTTTGGGGTGGCGGTATTTGTGCCGTTGAATTCTTTATTATCACAAATGATGAACGGACAGAACACACAATCACAGGTAAAGCAAATGTAGGCGGTGCGCTTAGTGGTGCAGCCGCTTATTTTATTACCAATGACAGCAAGGAAACCATAACGGCAAACGGTTCGGCAAGTCACGGCGGCGGTGCTGTAAATGCGGTAAGCGTGACAATCACAAATGATTTCAATGAACAGTTCAACATAGACGGAACAAATTCACTTGGTTCAGGTGCGGTTGTTACTGAAATCATTGGAATAAACGATGAAGAATAGAAAGGATGAAATGACATGGCAGAATTTTCAAAGTTGGTTATCACCAACAAAGGGCAGGCTTTAATTGCAAAGATGATTGCCGGGGAAGGAAACATTGACTTCACCAAAATCAGCACTTCAAGCACACAGTATGAAGTTGATGATTTGGAAGCACTCACCGCCTTAACTGGTGTGAAGCAGACTTCCCTTATTTCCAAAGTTACCCGTACAAACGATGTTGCAATCAAGGTTGAAGCGGCGTTCACCAATACGGATTTAACGGCGGGCTATTATATGCGTACTTTGGGCTTATATGCCGTTGATCCCGATGAAGGGGAAATCCTGTACGCTGTTACAATCGAAACTTCCGGTAACTGCTATATGCCGCCATATAATGGCGTTACCGTGTCGGGTGCTTATGTGCAGCTTGTAACTACGGTTGGTAATGCTGATAGCGTTTCCCTTGAAGTAGATCAGGCGGCAGTTGCTACAATCGGAGATATTCAGGAATTGCAGAAGCAGATTTCCGATTTGCAGGCGTTTGTGGGCTATACCGATGATGATATTTTCGGTGTGGAAGTGGATTTTGTAAATAAAAAATTCACCCGCCTTGCGGCAGCCGTAAACCGTACACCGGGGGAAGGTTTTGACGATATTCCTTGCTTTGGCGGGCGTAAACGCTGCAACGTAACCGATGATGGCAGAGTTGCCGCCTACTACGGTGAAGCGGGATTTTCCACCACAGGTAAGCTTACACAGGCGATTGACCGCAACCCGGAAGATGTGGAAGAACCTGATACTTCCTTGCAGTTTGCAAGCGGTACGATTGTTCAAACGATGGTTGAACAGCCTAAGTTTTATTACAAGGTCGTTCCGCTGCTTGTGGAGAATACAGCAAAAGGACAGATCACCCGAAAAGTACGCTACTATGTTTCCCCCGTTGCAAAGGCTGGATTCAAGCTTCACCCGGCGTTCATTTCCAACGGCAGACAGCTTGAAAAGATTTACCTTGCAGCCTTTGAAGGTTGCCTTTGGGACGCTTCCGCAGGAACGGGAGGGGCTTACATTTTGGATGATGAACAGGTAGCTTCTTTCACAAGTGCAGTTGGTACAGGTGATAAGTTGTCCAGCATTGCTAATGCAAAGCCTATGTCTGGAAAGACACAGAACCTTACAAGGGGAAATGCCCGTATTATTGCCCGGAATCGTGGTACAGGTTGGGAACAGTCTTATGCCGCAACCGTGGGCGCAACTCAAATTCTGATGCTGATTGAATATGCGTCCTTTGATATGCAGTCTAAAATCGGAAGTGGTGTGAGTGGTAAAACGGACGATGCAACCAATAATATGGCAGAAAACACCGGGGCAACCGTTAGCCTTGGTAATGCTTCCGGTTCTGTCACTAACGATGGGGGCTTTAATATTGTATCTTATCGTGGTGAAGAAAACTTTTGGGCTAATATTTGGACTTGGGTTGATGGTATGAATGAACAGAACCCTTCCGATTGGACGAACACGGAAGATTTCAGCGGTGAATATGGTGATCTGTATGTTGCGGATCACGGGTTTGTAGACGATACAGGAAGTTCCCCGTATGTCAACACCAACCTTCACCCTTGCTATGGTGAAGGGTACATTTCCGCTTTCTGCTATTCGGAAGATTTTGATTGGATGTTCATTACAGGTGAAGTTTCCGGTAATTCTTCCCTTCCCGTTGGCGATTACTTTTGGAATCGTTATTCTGGCTGGCGGGTGGCTATATTGGGCGGTAGATGGGATTATGGTTCTAGCTGCGGCGGCTTCGATTGGTATCTGAATTATGCTTCTTCTGGTCGCGGTCGGGTTGTCGGCGGGCGGTTGGTGTATGTACCGCAGGCAGCCTAAAACCGTTCAATAATTATTGAAAAATTGAAAATATGGGGGATTCAGGGAGTTTTGTTGTTTACTCACCGATATAGGGGAGAAAGCAGAAAAAAGAAACCATATAGCAGGTAGCTAAATTAGGCAGTAAATGGAATAATGGTTCTAAATGCAGCAGCTTCTATTGGAATCTGAATAATGCTTCTTCTAATCGCAATCGGAATATCAGCAGGCAGTTAGTAAATGCACGATTCAGCCTATGGGGTAGCGTTTTACTACCCCATAGGCTGTTTCAAATAAATCTCTGTATTCCTGAATCGCCCCGCCGCTCGGCGGAACAGACAGCCCCCGAAAGGGGGAAGTTAAAAATAAAATTGGGCTGTATTGGTAGACTTTGAAAGTTTATTTTCAAAGGTTGAAGATTCGGCTTAATGTGCATACAAAGGGAACATTCGACAAATGAAGCGATATGGAAATCTATATGAACAGATTTGTTCGATGGATAACCTACGCAAAGCCCACCAAAACGCAAAGAAGGGAAAAGGCTGGTATGAGGAAGTAAAAGAGGTTGAAGCGGATGTTGACGGCTATTTGACACGGCTTCAAGAAATGCTTATCAATCACACCTACCAAACTTCCAAATATGAAAAATTTATCAAGCGGGAAAACGGAAAGGAACGGGAAATTTTCAAATTGCCTTACTTCCCGGATCGTATTTGTCAATGGGCGATTCTGCAAGTCATTGAACCGTATCTATTGCGGTATATGACAAAGAACACCTATTCAGCAATCCCTGACCGGGGAATCCATGCGGCGTTGCAAGATGTAAGGGACGCTATGCAAAAGGATGTTCCCGGCTGTCAGTATTGTTTGAAGCTTGATGTAAGAAAGTTTTACCCTTCTATCAATCACGATATTTTGAAACAGAAATTCAGGAGATTGTTCAAAGATGCTGAATTGCTTTGGTTGTTGGATGAAATCATAGATAGCATTTGTACCGCTAAAATTGAAGATATGCGTGATATTTGGTTGCTTGATGAAGATATTGATTCTGAAACAGGCATACCAATAGGGAATTACCTTTCCCAATATTGCGGCAACTTCTATCTTTCAGGATTCGATCACTGGATCAAGGAAGAAAAGCGGGTGAAACACTACTTCCGGTATATGGATGATATTGTGATATTCGGTGCTGATAAAGCAGAACTTCACCGATTACTAAAAGAAATTGACGCTTATTTCCGGCAGAATTTGAAGCTGACTATCAAGGGAAATTGGCAAGTGTTTCCTTCTTATGTGCGGGGTGTAGATTTTGTGGGGTATCGAACATTTTTGAATTATACGCTTTTGAGGAAATCAAGCTGTAAGAGATTCAAGGCAAGGATGGTTGCAATCAGGAAAAAGACGGAAACCGGGCAGATGATGAATTATTCTGAATGGTGTTCCGTGAATTCTTATAAGGGGTGGTTAAAGCATTGCGATAGTTACCGCTTACAGCAAAAGTACCTTGCACCGATCCAGCCGGATGCCGATAGGTATTATTTGGAAGTCATAAAATCTAAAAGAAAGGCGGCGTAACAATGGTTGATTACGGAAAAGTAAGAAGCACTGTCAAGCCCGAAAGCATTGTGATTGATGATTTCAGCGTTTGGCAGCACACCAATATTCAAGAAGTTTCTGAAAATGTTGGTGAAGAAAATGAATTCAAAGGGTTTGAATTTAACATGATTCAGTACACCAAAGATGAATTCATTTTACAGCAGGCGGCAGAAAATGTTTCCCTGTCACAACAAGTAACAGATATGCAGCTTGCTTTGTGTGAAGTCTATGAAATGATACCATAAGAAAGGGGTGATAAATTATGGCAAAAATCTATGCTGAACTTATCAGAAAAGGTCTTAAAACCATTGATGATGTACCGGACAATCTCAAAGAAGATGTTCAGGGTATTCTTGGTGGTGATGACTGATGTTTCAGTTCATCATATATCAAATCTTATTTAGAAAGGATGTGAAAGAAATGGCAGTTGTTTATGCAACCCTTATCGTGAAAGGCAAGAAGGATTTTTCTGATGTTCCTGAAAGAATTCAGGATCAGGTGAAAGAAGTTCTGATTGACCTTGATTTGGCTGAATTGGCGCAGTAAAGTAAAATATCAAATGCTAACTTAAAACCCTTATATGGGGCTTATATAAGCCCTGTATAGGGG
>OJRC01000228.1_pt1 | contig 45548 bp, 39 predicted proteins | sample 1599081 | NCBI WGS metagenome assembly OJRC01 (sample SAMN03922519, study PRJEB24848) | human gut metagenome | isolation source: stool sample | host: Homo sapiens | place: Germany | collected 2010-02 | reverse complement strand
TTGGGGCGCCACTCCCGTTTCTTTGGGCAAGGGCCAAAGAAATGGGGTGGCATTTTTTAGTTCACGTCACGCGCAGGCGGCGACGATGACCTCTGCCGCCTTTTTCACCAGTTCCATCGGTATGTTCAGCGCGGGCAGGAGTCTGACCCGGCCGTGGGCGGTGAGTACGAGCACGCCGTTTTTCATGCACTCGGCGACTATCTCGCCCGCGGGCTTTTCGGTCTCGAGGCCAATCATGAGGCCCATGCCGGAGACGTTTTTGATGCCGGGCTTGCCCTTGAAGGTCTCGAACAGGTACGCGCTCTTTGCCTTGACGTCCGCGAGCAGCGCGTCGTCTATCCTCGCGAGTATCGTCAGCGCGCCGGCGCAGACGGCGGGGCTGCCGCCGAAGGTCGAGCCGTGGTCGCCTGCCGCGAGCGTGTGCTCCGTCTTCTCCCCGAACAGGCAGGCGCCTATGGGCAGGCCGCCGCCGAGGCCCTTGGCCGTGCTCATTATATCGGGCTTGAAGCCGCACTGCATCCAGGCGTAGAGGCTGCCCGTCCTGCCGTTGCCGGTCTGCACCTCGTCGCAAACGAGCAGGATGTCGCGCTCCTTCGCTATTTCGACCATGCAGTCCACGAAGCCCTGCTCGAGCGGCATGACGCCGCCCTCGCCCTGCACCAGCTCGAACATGAAGGCCGCGATGTCGTCATGCCCGGCGACGAGCGCTTTGAGCGCCTCGCAGTCGTTGGCCGGCGTGTAGAGGAAGCCGGGCAGGAGGGGGTTAAAGTCCTTGTGCATGGCGTCCTGGCCCGTGGCGGTGAGGGTGGCGATGGTGCGGCCGTGGAAGCTGTTTATGAGCGTGACGATCTTGTGCCGCTCCGGGCCGTATTTATCGGCGGCGTATTTCCTCGCGGCCTTTATCGCGCACTCGTTTGCCTCCGCGCCGGAGTTGCCGAAGAAGACCTTTTTCATGCCGGTCCGCTCGCAGAGTTCCGCGGCGAGCTTCGCGCAGGGCTCGGAGAAATAGAGGTTCGAGCAGTGCTGAAGCTTCCCCAGCTGCGCCGTAACGGCGGCGGCCCAGGTCTCGTCCGCGACGCCGAAGGCGTTCACGGCGATGCCGCTGCCCATGTCGATGTATTCATTTCCGTCCTCGTCCCGGATGAGGGAGCCTTTGCCCTCTTTGAGCACCACCGGGAACCTTGCGTAAGTCCCGGCAACGTATTTGCCGTCGAGCTCCTTTACGTTCATTTCTTCTCCCCCACCATCATGGTGCCGCTGCCCTCGTCGGTGAGCATCTCGAGCAGGATGGAGTGCGGGATGCGTCCGTCGAGGATGAAGACCTTCTTCACGCCGCAGAGCAGAGCCTCTATGCAGCTCTCGACTTTGGGTATCATGCCGCCCTTTATGATGCCGCGGCGGAAAAGCTCCACGGCGTCGTTTATATCGGCGGTGTGGATGAGGCTCTTCGGCTCATCCGGGTCCTCCATGATGCCCGGCACGTCGGTCATGGAGATGAGGCACTCCGCGCCCATCGCCCCGGAGATGTGCGCCGCCATCGTGTCGGCGTTTATGTTGTACACATTGCCCTCCGCGTCGCAGCCGAGACTGGACACGACGGGGATATAGCCGCGTTCAAGCAGGTCCTTTATCGGCTCGACGTTCACGTGCACGATATCGCCCACATAGCCGAGCGCGGCGCTCTTGGGCCTGGCCTCGACCATCCTGCCGTCGATGCCGCAGATGCCCATGGCCTTGCCGCCCGTGGTCTCGATGAGGTTCACGAGGCTCTTGCCGACCTTGCCCGCCAGCACCATCTGCACTACCTGGGCGGTCTCGGCGTCCGTCACGCGCAGGCCGTTCACGAATTCGGTCTTGACGTGCATGGCCTCGAGCGTGTCATTGATCTCCGGCCCGCCGCCGTGCACCAGCACGACCTTGACGCCCACGAGCTGCAGCAGCACGATGTCCTCCATGACCTGGGCCTTCAGCTCCTCGCTCTCCATCGCGTGCCCGCCGTATTTTATGACGACGACGCGGTTCCAGTAGCGCTGGATATAGGGCAGGGCCTGTACGAGCACCTGCGCCCTCTGGCTTTTGGATATGTTTCCCTCCATTGCTTTTTCCTCTCTCTCCCTCAAGTCCTGTAGTCTCCGTTGATTTTGACGTAATCGTAGGTGAGGTCGCAGCCCCAGGCCGTGGCAGAGGCCTCGCCGTCGCCGAGCGCGACGAGGATGTCGATCTCGCTCTCCGAGAGGACGGCCTTCGCCTCGTCCTCGGAGAAGTCTATGCCTGCTCCGTCCTCGCAGACCTTGACGGTCCCCGCCTTCGACCTGAACGCCACGTCTACCTTGTGTATGTCCACCTCCGCGCCGGAGCAGCCCACCGCGCAGAGGACCCTGCCCCAGTTCGCGTCCGCGCCGAACATCGCCGCCTTGAGCAGCGAGGAGCAGATGACGGCCCGCGCCACGGTCTTCGCCGCGGCCTTGTCCTTCGCGCCGGTCACCGAGCACTCGAGCAGCTTCGTCGCGCCCTCGCCATCGCCGGCTATGCAGCGGCACAGGTGCACCGTCACGGTGTTGAGCGCGCGCATGAAGCTCTCGAAATCCTCGCCCTCGGAGACTATCTCGGCGTTCCCCGCGAGGCCGTTCGCCATGACGGAGACCATGTCGTTCGTCGAGGTGTCCCCGTCCACGCTTATCATGTTGAAGGTCTCCTGCACGTCGCTCGAGAGCGCCTTTTTGAGCATCTCGGGCGAGATGGCGCAGTCCGTGGTGATGAACACCAGCATCGTCGCCATGTTCGGGTGTATCATGCCGCTGCCCTTGGCTATGCCGCCGAGCTTGCAGGTCTTGCCGCCGACGGTGAACTCCACCGCGGCCTCCTTGAGCCTGGTGTCCGTGGTCATGATGGCCTCGGCCACGGCGTGGCTGTCCGTGCCGAGCGCCCTGCACAGCTCGGGTATGCCGGACTTAAACGGCTCGATGCTCATCCGCTGGCCGATGACGCCCGTGGAGGCGACGATGATGTCCTCCGGGGCGATGCCCAGCTCTGCGGCGAGCAGCCCGCAGGTGGTCTCGGCTATCTCGATACCGTCGGCGTTGCAGGTGTTGGCGTTGCCGCTGTTGCATATGACGGCGCGCGCGACGCCGTTTTCAAGGTGCTTTTTCGTCACCTCGAGCGGCGCGCCCTTCACGAGGTTCGTCGTGTATACCGCCGCGGCCGAGGCCGGCACGCTGCTGAGTATGAGCGCGAGGTCGCGCTTCGAGCGGTTCTTCCTTATCCCGCAGTGTATTCCCGCGCCGGTGAAGCCCTGCGCGGCGCACACGCCGCCTTCTATGAGCTTTATGTCAGTCATGATCGAGTTCCTCCCATTCTCAGAGCACGAGGCCCGCAGTCTCGTCCATTCCGAGCATCAGGTTTATGCACTGCACGGCCGCGCCCGAGGCGCCCTTGCCGAGGTTGTCGAAGCGCGATACCAGCAGCATCCGCTCCTCATTGCCGAAGACCGCGACCTCCATCGTGTCCTTGCCCGCGAGCGTGTTCGAGTCGATGAACCCGCCCTCGTCCATGGCCTCGGTATATTTGACGATCGGCCCCCGGAACCTGGCTGCATAGCAGGCTTTCACGTCCTCGATGCCGTATCCGGCGTTCAGCTGCTCGCGGAACAGCGGCACCGTGACGACCATGCCGCAGTAAAAGTCCGCGACGATGGGGCAGAAGACGGGCGCCGCCTCGAGACCCGTGATGCCGACCATCTCGGGCAGGTGCTTGTGGGTCTGAGAGAGGCCGTAGGGCCGGGCGGAATCGAACTTCGCGGCCCTGTCCGGGGCCTCGTAGTCGGCTATCATGCCCTTGCCGCCGCCGGAGTAGCCGGTGAGCGAGTGGCAGCAGAGCTTCGCCGAGGCCGGGAGCAGCCCTGCCTCGATAAGCGGCTGCACCAGCACGATGAAGCCGCCCGCGTGGCAGCCGGGGGAGGCCACGCGCTTGCCGTTTATTATCGCCTCTCGCCTCGCGGCGGAGAGCTCGGGAAAGCCGTAGGCCCAGCCGGGCGCGACCCTGTGCGCCGTCGAGGTATCGACCACGCGCACCGCCGGGTTTTCTATCATCGCCACGGACTCGCGGCTCGCAGCGTCGGGAAGGCAGAGCACCGCCAGCTCGCAGGAGTTGAGCGCCTCGCGCCTTGCCGCCGCATCCTTCCTGGCATCGCCCGTGAGCGTCATTATGTCCAGCTCGGGCCGTCCCTCGAGCCGCTCTCTTATCCTCAGCCCGGCCGTGCCCGCGCTGCCGTCTATGAATACCTTCGTCATGCCGTCACCCGCTTCAAATATTCGATCTGCGCCGCGATGTTCACCGGCGACGCGCCGCCCTGCGACACGCGCTTGCCCACGCAGGCCGCCACAGAGATGTCCTCGTACAGGCTCTCGTCAAATATCTCCGAAAAGCCCTTGTATTCCTCGAGCGTCATGCTCTCGAGGTCCTTGCCCTTTTCGATGCACCAGGCGACGATCTCGCCCGTGAGCTTGTAGGCGGTGCGGAAGGGCACGCCGCGCTTTGCCAGCCAGTCCGCGAGGTCGGTGGCGTTTATGAAGCCGCCCTTCGCCGCGGCGAGCATGTTCTCCTTCTTCACCGTCATCGTCTCTATCATGGGGGCGAAGACCCCGAGGCAGGCGTTCACGGTGTCGAAGGCGTCGAACACGGCCTCCTTGTCCTCCTGCATGTCCTTGTTGTACGCCAGAGGCAGGCCCTTGAGCATGGTCAGCAGCGTTATGAGGTCGCCGTAGACCCGCCCTGTCTTGCCGCGCACCAGCTCCGCCATGTCGGAGTTCTTCTTCTGCGGCATGATGGACGAGCCTGTCGTGTAGGCGTCCGAAAGCTCCACGAAGCGGAACTCCCAGCTCGTCCAGAGTATCAGCTCCTCCGAAAGCCGAGAGAGATGCGTCATGACGAGCGAGAGCGCCGAGGCCAGCTCCACGCAGAAATCGCGGTCGGACACGGCGTCGAGACTGTTGAGGCACACCCCGTCAAAACCCAGCTCCGCCGCCGACATCTCGCGGTCGATGGGATAGGTCGTGCCCGCCAGCGCGCAGGCCCCGAGGGGGGAGACGTTCATCCGCTTCGCCGCGTCGGAGAGCCTGCCGATGTCCCGCGCGAGCATCATGCCGTAGGCCAGCAGCTGGTGAGCGAAGGTGATGGGCTGCGCCCGCTGCAGATGCGTGTAGCCCGGCATCACGGCGTCGGCATTCTTCTCCGCCTGGGCACAGAGCGCGTCTATGAGCTTCGCGATAAGCTCGATGGTGTCGGCAGTCATATCGCGCAGGTAGAGCCGCGTGTCCAGCGCCACCTGGTCGTTCCGGCTGCGCGCCGTGTGCAGCTTCCTGCCCGTGTCGCCCAGCCGCTCCGTCAGCACGCCCTCCACAAAGCTGTGGATGTCCTCCGCTGCCGGGTCTATTGCCAGCCTCCCCTCGTCGATGTCCGCGAGGATGCCGCCCAGCCCGCCGATTATCGCCGCGCCCTCCGCGGCCGAGAGTATGCCCAGTTTCGCCAGCACCGCCGCATGCGCCATGCTGCCGCGGATGTCCTGACGGTACATCCTGCTGTCCACCGATATCGACGAGTTGAAGTCGTCGGCAGCCTTGTCGAGAGCGCCATGCGCCCTGCCTGCCCAGAGCTTTTCCATATCCTGTCCCCCTGTGTCCTTAAAGGGCGGGGGATAGCCCCCGCCCTATATGAAAGTCAAGCTGAGTTATTTTACTTCTTCGCGTTCTTCGCGTCAACCTGCGCCTGCACCTTTATGGGCAGCCCGAAGAGGTTTATGAAGCCCTTCGAGTCCGCCTGGTCGTAGACGTGGTCCTCGCCGAAGGTCGCGATCTCCTCAGAGTACAGGCTCCAGTCACTCCAGGCGCCGGCCTTTATCACGTTGCCCTTGTACAGGCCCAGCTTCACCTTGCCGGTCACATGCTCCTGCGTCTTGTCCACGAAGGCGGAGAGCGCCTCGCGCAGCGGCGTGTACCACTGGCCGTCGTATACCAGCTCGCCGAAGGTGATGGCCAGCTCCTGCTTCTTGTGCATGGTCATCTTGTCGAGGCAGAGCGTCTCGAGATAGCTGTGCGCAGCGTAGAGGATGGTGCCGCCCGGCGTCTCGTACACGCCGCGGCACTTCATGCCGACGAGCCTGTTCTCCACGATGTCCAGCAGGCCGATGCCGTTCGCGCCGCCCAGCTCGTTGAGCTTCAGGATAATGTCCTTCGCGCTCATCTTCACGCCGTCGAGCGCCACGGGCACGCCCGCTTCAAAGTCCAGCGTGATGTAGGTCGGCTTATCCGGCGCGTCGATGGGCGATACGCCCATCTCGAGGAAGCCCTTCTTCTCATACTGCGGCTCGTTGCCCGCGTCCTCGAGGTCGAGGCCCTCGTGGCTGAGGTGCCAGAGGTTCTTGTCCTTGGAGTAGTTGGTCTCCCTGTTTATCTTCAGAGGCACGTTGTGCGCCTCGGCGTAGGCGATCTCCTCCTCCCTGGACTTTATGTTCCACTCTCTCCAGGGCGCTATTATCGGCATATCGGGCACGAAGTGCTTGAGCGTCAGCTCAAACCTCACCTGGTCGTTGCCCTTGCCGGTGCAGCCGTGGCAGATGGCGTCCGCGCCCTCGGCGATCGCGATCTCCGCGAGCCTCTTGGCGATCACGGGCCTCGCCAGCGAGGTGCCCAGCATGTAGTCCTCATACATCGCCCCGGCCTTCACCGCCGGGATGATGAAGTCGTCCACGAATTCGTCGGTAAGATCCTCGACATAGAGCTTCGAGGCGCCCGTCTTGATGGCCTTCTCCTCAAGGCCGTCCAGCTCGTCGGCCTGGCCGACGTTGCCCGAAACCGCGATGACCTCGCAGTTGTTGTAGTTCTCCTTGAGCCAGGGAATGATGATCGAGGTGTCCAGTCCGCCGGAGTACGCCAGCACTACCTTCTTGATGTCCGATTTATTCATAACGATTCCTCCATACACTTTATCGTCCCGCCTGAGATGTGCTAAGTATATACCCCAATGAATAAATATACAAGCCTCTTTTTTACTTTCAGCGCTTTTTGGCTGAAAGCGGGATTTCCAGCGGCCATTTTGTCGGCATTGCACAAAAGCCTAGACGATCTGGAAGATATAGAACTTGAGGTAGGCGGTTTCAGGCACGTTCCAGAGTATCGGATGGTCGGGAGACTGCTTTTTCACCTCGATCTCGCGGAGGCGGACGTTTGCATCTTTTGCAGCATTATGCAGCATATATTCAAAATTGGCGGGGTCCATGAAGTGCGAGCAGGAGCAGGTGGCGAGGTAGCCGCCGCGGGGCAGCAGGCGCATGGCGCGGTAGTTTATCTCGCGGTAGCCGCGCTCGGCGGAGCGCACGGTGCGCCGGCTCTTGGTGAAGGCCGGCGGGTCGAGGATAACGAGGTCATAGTCGGCGCGCTCCTCGCACAGCCGGGGCAGCAGTTCAAAGACGTCGGCGGCGAGAAAGTCCATCCTGTCCTCGAGGCCGTTGAGCGCGGCGTTTTTCCGGGCCATTTCGACGGCGGACTCGGATACGTCCACGGCGGTGACGCGCTCCGCTCCGCCGAGGGCGCAGTTGAGGGCGAAGGAGCCGGTGTGGGTGAAGCAGTCGAGCACCCTGCGGCCGCGGGCGAGTTTTGCCACGGCGAGGCGGTTGAACTTCTGGTCGAGGAAGAAGCCGGTCTTCTGGCCGTTTTCAAAGTCGACCGTGTAGCGCACGCCGTTTTCGCAGATCTCGACGACGGTGCTCTCGGGGTGGGGCAGGCCCTCGTACCAGCCCGTGTACTTCGGCAGGCCCTCGAGGTCGCGCAGGGCGGCCTCATTGCGCTCATAGACGCCGGAGACGTGTTCGCCCATGGCCTCGAGCTGGTCGCGGAGCGCGCGGTATATGACGTCCTTCTTCGTGTCGGTGCCGAAGCAGAGCGACTGGGCGACGAGGATGTCGGAGAATTTGTCGACGGTGAGGCCCGGCAGTCCGTCCGCCTCGCCGAAGATGAGGCGGCAGCAGCCGAGGGAGCCCATGACCGTGCGGCGGTATTCGAGCGCGTATTTGACGCGGCGCTCGAAGAAGGCGTCGGAGAAGCTCTCGTTGGCGTTGTCGGAGAGGATGCGGACGCCTATTTTGCTCGTTTCGCTGTAGAAGCCCGCGCCGAGCCAGGCGCCTTTGTCGGAGAACACGTCGCATATGCAGCCCTGAGAAGGCTCGCCCGACATGCCGGTAAATTCCTCCCTGTAGACCCAGGGGTGTCCGTTCCGTATAGAGCTTTCGGCCTTCCGCGTAACGGTAACAGCCGGAAATGTACGTACCTGTTTCATGCTGCCTCCAAAGTGAAATAAATTGATCTCCGGGGTGCGGGAATGCGTGCGTATGCGGGAAGCGCGAAGGCTCCCCTGCGCGAGAGGAGCCTTCGCCTTGCGGCCTTTTATATCCCGTCTATTATTTTCTTCCGCTTTTCCTCGTATTCCTCGTCCGTTATGAGCCTCTGGTCGTAAAGCTCCCGCAGCTTGCGCAGGCGCTCCTCAGGCTCGTCCTGCCCCTCGCCGCTGTCCTCATCCTCAATGCGTATCTCCGGGCCGATGTACTTCTTCCCGAAGACCACATAGGCGTTATAGACCGTTATGGCCGCGGCCATCGCAGTCCAGAGCGCGCCGAAGGCGCCAACGCCCGGGATGATGACAAAGATGCCGATGAGAACGAAAACAGCCCCGCTCACCATGCCAAGCACGCCGTTTGCACGGCTGGGCCGATAGGTCACCCTCCTGCCCCAACGCCTGTTGTTCATCAGTAGTTCTCCTCCGGCGCGCCCTCAGCGTTCTCAAGCTCCATCGCCAGCTTCACGATGCGGCTCGTGCCCAGCCGGTCTGCGCCGAGCTTTATGAAGTCCTCCGCGTCCTCGAGCGTCTTTATGCCGCCCGCGGCCTTGACTTTTATCTTGCTGTCGCAGCAGGCGCGCAGCAGGGCCACGTCCTCGCGCGTAGCGCCGCCCGTCGAGAAGCCCGTGCTCGTCTTGATGAAGTCTGCGCCGGAATCGGACACGATGCGGCAGAGCATCCGCTTTTCGTCGTCCGTCAGCAGGCAGCACTCGATGATGACCTTGAGCACCTTCCCCGCGCAGGCCGCCCTGACCGCGGCGATATCCTCGGCCACGGATTCCCAGGCGGCGTCCTTCACCATGGCGAGGTTTATCACCATGTCTATCTCGTCCGCGCCGTTTTTCACAGCGTCGGCGGTCTCGAAGGCCTTGGCAGCCGTTGTCATGTAGCCGTTCGGGAAACCGATGACGGTGCAGACGGCCATCTTATCTCCCAGATAATTCTTCGCGCCCTTGACGTGGCAGGGCGGGATGCAGACCGAGGCGCAGCCGTATTTGACGGCCTGGTCGCAGATGCCGCGTATCTCGTCCGCGCCGGCGTCAACTCTCAGCAGGGTGTGGTCACAGCGTGCAAGTATATCCTTAAGCTCCATTTCTATATCTCCTTACATCGAACTGCTCACATTATAATACAGTCTCGGGTAATACACAAGCGGCTTTCCGAATATGCTGAGATTGAGCCCGACGGGGCATCTGCGATACGGAGGCAAAGGCATGGACGAAAGCGTAAAAATCAGAAACGAGGTGGAGCTGCGCGGCTCGCTGGCCGACCGGCCGAGGTACTCCCACACGAGCCGCGGCGAGCGGTTCTACGTATTCCCGATCTCGACGCGGCGGCTCTCGGGCGTATCCGACTGCATCAACGTCATTGCGCGTGAGGCGCTGCTGCGCTCGGCCGTCCCGGACGAGCAGAGCGGGGGCATCTATGTCCGGGGCGAGCTGCGCTCATTCAACAACAAGCGCGGCGAAGGAGCAAAGCTGGTCATCACCGTCTTCGCACGGGAGCTCTGCTTTGACTCGGGCGAGGACCTCAACCGCATAAGCCTCATCGGGACTCTCTGCAAGCCGCCGAACCTGCGAATGACCCCGATGGGCCGGGACATATGCGACCTCATGCTGGCGGTCAACCGGCGCTGCGGCCGCTCGGACTACCTGCCCTGCATCTGCTGGGGACGCCGCGCCCGAGAGGCGGCTTTCCTCTCCACCGGCGACCGCGTGGAGCTGACCGGCCGCGTGCAGAGCAGGGGATACTTAAAGATCATCGACGGAGTGCAGTATGAAAAGACCGCCTTTGAGGTTTCGGTGATGGAACTGGCGTGTATATGAAAAAACGGACCCCCGGCCTGTGTCCAGCAGCAGGCCGGGGGTCCTGGTCGTCTGTGACCGAAAAGACGACCGGGGGTAATGCGCAGGAGTGAAAGTAAATATTATTTTGCTTCAGAGGCCGGGCACCACTTCTCGAAGTCCCAGGGGTCCTTTTCGTACACGCGGTCCGGGAAGGGCACGAACAGGGTCAGGAACGTGAAGACAAAGGTCAGCAGCACGAAGAAGTTGAAGGGTACGCTCTGGATGAAAGATACCCCGCCGCCTGCCGCCTCGATGAGCGAGGCCATGGTCAGGGCGGCCCCGGTATAGGGTATGATGACCGCCGTGCCGGCCGTGGAGACGGGCATGATGGCGGCGACGCGCCTCGGGTCGAGCCTGTACTTGGCGGCGATATCCTTCGCGATATCGCCTATCGTCACCATGGGGATGGTGTCGTTGCCCACGCAGCAGGTGACGAGCAGGCCCAGCAGGAAAATGACCGCCTGGGCGGACTTCTTGCCGCGGATGAGGCGTACCAGCTTGCTGATGACCCAGTCGATGCCGCCGGCCTCGGAGACGATGCCTATCGTGCCCGCCATAAAGACGAACAGCAGGATCATGTTGGCCATGCCGTACATGCCGTTCGCCACCGTCGTGCAGCCCTCGAGCAGATTGAAGTCGCCCTCGGCGACGCCGATGATGACGCCGAGCACTATGCCGCTGCTGAGCGAGATGACGAAGTTCACGCCCGCGACAGCCATGACAAGGATCAGTACATAGGGAAGGATGGTCCAGATCTTGACCTCATAGGTGTCGATGCTCACGGTGCCCTCGGGCCTGCCGAAGATGACGAGCAGGACTATGGTGAGCACAAAAGGCACAAAATACATGAGCACCTGAGAGAGCAGCTTGTCCTTCGTGGCCTTGCCCGCGCCTATGCCCATGACGCTGTTGGAAACGATGGTACAGTCGGAGATGAGGCTCATGCTGTTGCCGAACATGGCCGCGCCCATGACGGCGCCTATCATGACGGGCAGGGAGATGTTGGCCTCTATCGCGATCGAGAGAGCAATGGGCGCCAGGGCCACGATGGTGCTGACCGAGCTGCCGCTGGCAAAGGAAACTATGCAGCCGACGACGAAAAAGCCCGCCGTTATGATGGATACCGGCACATAGTTCATGCACAGGCCGACGATGGAATCAACGCCGCCGCAGGCTTTCGCGACCGTGGCAAAGCCGCCCGCGAGCGCAAAGACTATGATCGGCACCACGATGTTCGGCTTTGCTATGCCCTTGAGCATCCAGTTGAACTTGTCGGAAAACTTGCCCCTGACTATGAAGAATGCCGACATGAGTGCGATATAGCCGCCCATGCTTGCCGGGAACTGCGCGAAGGGCTTCTCATAGCCCGCAGCCGCACAGGCCGCGCCCGCGCCCAGGAATACGCAGACGAAAATTATTATCGGAATAACTGACGCAAATCCCTGGGAGTGAATGTCCTTCTTCTTTTCCATGTGATCACCTCATATTTAAATTGGGACTTCTTAGCTGAGAGGAAGATTTGCCGGGTTCCGATAAGAATTGGAATGCAAAACTAGATTGTCAATTCATTATTTTGCTGTAATACTACACTATATCGAGTTAGCTGTCAAGGCATAAAAAATGCAAAAAAAAGAATTTCGGAGCAAATTGCACGAATTTACCAGTATATAAAAGTGAGTTATCTACAAAATCGTGTTGACAGGAGCGGGGATGATTGTTATACTTGCATCAATAAATTGGAGCAGTAATCTATTATAGTTAACAAAATCAAGGAGGCGCACAAAAGATGGCAAGCAAGTACGAAGAAGTAGCACAGATCCTGGACGGTTGCGAAGGAAACACCCTGCTGGCGCGCAGGCTGGGCCAGGTGAGGCCCAACATCATCAGGAAGCTGCTGAACATGGACACCTCGGACTGCATACCCTTCACGGCGGGCACGCCCTCGCCGGAGGCGTTCCAGCTCGACGTGCTCAGGGAAGTGACGAACGCGGCCATTGACAAGCACGGCGCGGCGTGCTTTGCCTACGGCACGACTTTCGGCGAGAAGAGCTTCCGCGAAGCCATCGTGAAGCACTACCTGAACGGCAAGTGGCTCGGGGACACCGACCCTGAGGACATAGTCGTGACCACCGGCTCCACCGAGGGCTTCGACCTCATGTGGAAGGCCCTCGTCACGCCGGGCGACGTGGTGCTCATAGAGGAGACGACCTTTGTCGGCACGATAAGCGCCCTGACGATGGGCGAGCCGAAACTGGTGTCGGTCAAGGCCGACGGCCAGGGCATGAGGATGGACGACCTTGAGGAGAAGATGAAGCAGTATCATCCCAAGTTCGTCTATATAAACCCGACTTTCGGCAACCCGACGGGCAAGACCCTGCCCGCTGACAGGCGCAAAAAGATGGCCGAGCTTGCCGCGCAGTACAACGTCTATATACTTGAGGACGATCCCTACGGCGACGTGAGGTTCTACGGCGAGAGGCTCAAGCCCATAAAGTGCTACGACGTGGGCGACAGGGTAGTCATGCTCAACAGCTTCTCCAAGATATTCGTGCCCGGCCTGCGCGTGGCCTTTGCGGTGGTGCCGAAGGACCTGAGGGCGGCCTTCGTCTTTGCAAAGCAGACTACGGACATGCATCCGCCGGTGCTCAGCCAGTATATTGCCGAGGCCTTCCTTGAGCGCGACCTCATCTGGCCGAACATTGAGCGGCTTGCGGGCATCTACAAGAAGCGCTGGGACCTCATGAAGAGCTGCATACAGAAGTATTTCCCCTCCTGCGTCGAATATGTCGACTGCGAGGGCGGTTACTTCACCTGGCTCACCCTGCCCAAGGGCGTGGACACCACGGAGCTGTTCGCAAAGTGCAAGGAGGAGGAGCACGTCATCTTCATCCCCGGCGCGGGCATGTTCCTCGACATGGAGAACAACAAAAACTGCATCCGCATGAGCTACACGGCATGTAAGCTCGACGAGATGGAGGAGGGCCTGCGCCGCATGGGCACCTTCCTCAAGCGCAACATCCCGGCGGAGCTGCAATAAGTGCGCAAAAAGGGCAGGGGAGCCGAATGGCTCTCCTGCCCCGGATATGGCGGATATGATATTCAGTTTTCGCTCTCGTCCCGGTCGCTGATGGCGAGCGTGCCTTTTATGAGCGCCCGGATGACGGGCGGCCAGAAGATCTTCGAGTATTTCACGAGGTCGAAGTCGTCTCGGCTGGTCCAGCCGTAGAGCAGGCCGCGCTGTAGGGTGAAGATGAATTCCACGGTCGAGGCCGGGTCAGATTTCTGCGATATCGTGCCGGCTTTCTGCGCCAGCGAGATGAAGGCCAGCAGCTCCTCTCTCTGTATGGGACTGCAGCCCATCATCGTTCTCGACGAGACCCAGCGGTACTTGTTTATTAGCATCATCGGCCCCGTTCTCTGCCACAGCTCCTGGGTATTCAGCATGAACTCGAGCAGGTATTTGTAGGGGTCGGCTATTTTTTCCTCGATGTTGTTCGTCAGGCCGAGGGATATGTTGATATTGCGGTAATATATCTGCCTGAGTATCTCGTCCTTGCTTTCAAAGAGGTGATAGAGCGAGCCGTTGGACAGCCCGGTGGCCTTGCTTATGTCGCTCATGGTGGTCTGGTCGTAGCCGCGCTCGTTGAACAGTGTTATGGCAGTATCCAGTACGAGATTGTAATTTGCCTGGGTCTTGAGCTGGCGTTTTGAAGGTGTCTGGCTCATCTTTACCTCCCGGTCACTAAGCGTTTATACAGAATATATAATTTATAGCATAAATATTTGGACGTTTCAAGCCAATTTCACAGGAAAAGAGGAGACAAATGAAAAAGCTGTTCACTGCTGGAAGGATAGGCGAACTGAGGCTGAAGAACAGGGCCGTGATGTCGCCCATGGAGGTGCTGTACGGCGAGATGAACGGCAGTCCCGGGCCGAGGGCGATCGCGTACTACGAGGAGCGTGCGCGCGGCGGCGTGGGGCTTATCATCGTCGAGGCGACGGCGGTTGACGAGACGAACAACGTCCCCTGGCAGTCTCAGCTGCGCATCACCGACGACAGCTACATCTGCGCGTATCAGCAGCTTGCGGAGGCGATACACAAGTACGACTGCAAGGCCTTCATTCAGCTGCACCATTACGGCGCCAAGAGCGACCCCGTGCCCGGCGGCGAGGTCTGGGGCGCGAGCGGGATACCGGCGATGCCGGGCGGCAGGCCCGCGCATGCCATGACGGTCGAGGAGATAAAGGTCGTGGAGCGCCGCTTTGTTGACGCGGCGGCGAGGGCGCAGAAGGCGGGCTTTGACGGAGTGGAGCTGGCCGGGGCGCACGGCTATCTGCTGGCCCAGTTCCTCAGCCCCTACTATAACGACAGGACGGACGAATACGGCGGCTCGGCGGAGAACCGCTGCCGTATAGTGACGGAGATCATTGAGGCGATACACCGCGAGCTGGGGCGCGGATTTGCGGTGAGCGTGCGTTTCCCCGGCGACGAGTGCACCCCCGACATACCGGGCACCATGACCGCCGCCGACGGCCCGGTGCTGGCGAAAATATTCGAGCGGGCCGGCGCGGACGTGCTGAACGTGAGCTACGGCAACAACTTCAACGCCGACGCCAACTGCGAGCCTTACTCCTACCGCTCCGGCTGGAAGCGGCATATAGCGAAGGCCGTGAAGGACAGCGTGGGCATCCCGGTGATCTCGACGAACACGATAAAGGACCCTGAGTTTGCCGAGCAGATGCTTGAGGAGGGCGTATCCGATTTCGTGGCGCTGGGGCGCTCGCTCATAGCCGACCCGAATTTCATGCGCAAGGCCGAGGCCGGCGACACTGTGGGCATCCGCAAGTGCATAGGCTGCATGTTCTGCCGCGAGCAGCTGTACGCGCGCCTGCCCATACGCTGCGCGCTGAACCCGAGGGCGGGCTGCGAGGCAGTGTATCCCGCAGTCCCGGAGCGCGACGGCGAGGGCCGGAGCGTTGCCGTGATAGGCGGCGGCCCGGCGGGCATGCAGGCGGCCGAGGTACTCGCGCAGCGCGGCTTCGACGTGAGCCTGTTCGAGAAGGAGGAGCGGCTCGGCGGCAGCATGAATCTGGCCGACAAGGGCCAGTTCAAGGAGAAGATCACCCGCTATACCGAGACGATGACGGACAGCCTCGGGCGTCTGGGCGTGAAGCTCCATCTCGGCGCCGCGCCGGACATCGGGGCGGTGAAGGCGGAAGGGCCAGAGGGTGTCGTGCTGGCCTTCGGCGCGGAGCCGATAGTCCCCGCCAGTCTGCCCGGCATAGGCTCCGGGAAGGTCGTGACGGTTCACGATGTCATCTCAGGCAAGGCGAAAGTGTCCGGCCGGGTCGTCATCGTGGGCGCGGGCATGACCGGGCTGGAGTGCGCGGAGAAGCTCTGCCTGGAGGGATGCCGCGTTGCGCTCGCCGACATGCAGGACAAGGTCGGTTCGGGCATGTTCTCGGTCATCATAAGCGACCTCATGAGCCGCATCCTGCCGCACGAGCCGGAGATATATACGGGCCATGCCCTGCTGGGCATCACGGACAGGGGCGTGTCGCTCCGCTGCCTCGCTGACGGCTCCGTGAAGGAGCTGGAGGCCGACTGGGTAGTGCTCTCGCTCGGGGTCAGGCCCGACGCCGAGGCAGCCGAGCGCTTCTACGGCGAGTTCGGGCACGTCGTTTCCGTGGGCGACTGCGTAAAGAGCGGCCGCATACCTCACGCAACGAAGGACGGCTGCATCAAGGCCCTCTGTTTTCTGAAATAAGCGCAAAAAGCACCGGGGTCCCGCAAAACGCGGGGCCCCGGTATTCTTTTCGGCTCATTCCTCGGGCTTGTCCTCGGTTATCTCGACCTCTATGCCGTCCTCGGAGGCGCTCACCACGTCCTCGAAGTCGGCATCCACGACACCGCTGTTGCCCAGCGCGGCGCGCAGCTCGGTCAGCTCGGCCTCCATGCGCTCTATCGCCGCCAGCGACAGCATCACGCGGTCGAAGGCCCTTACGTACATCTCGCCCGGCGCGGTCTTGTCCGCCGTCTCGAAGTACAGCCTGCCTACCTCGGCATAGGCGTCCTTCAGGCTGTCGCGCTCGGAGCTGAGCTCCACGGACAGCTTCGCCATCCTTGCAAGGGACTTGGCCTTTTCGCCCGCGCCTCCGGCCAGGTCCTTCGCCTTGTCCCCGGCGGCTCCCGCCAGGTCCTTCGCTATGTCCGCAAACCCGCCGGCCGCGGCTTTCAGGGATTTGATCAGATCACTGTAATCAGACATCGTCTTTTTCCTCCATTTTCTCAGCAGTTTCGGTTTCGATTTCGTTTGTGATATCGGCCCCGGCCCCGGTCTCTGTCCCGGCCCCGGTCTCTGTCCCGTCCCCGGCGGTCTCCGCAGCGGCCGCGGCTTCGGCGGCCTGCACGCTCACATAGGTCGGCCTGTGCGGGCGCTTTATATTGACGAGCAGCACGGCCAGCGCCACGACCGCAGACACCGCGGCGACGAGCTGTGAGGTGCGGATGTTCGTGCCCGGTATGTACAGGCTGTCCGTCCGCAGACCCTCGACCCAGGCCCGGCCCGCGCCGTACCAGAACACGTAGAAAAGGAATATCTGCCCGTCGTATTTCCGGTGGTCCTTGCGGTACCAGCAGCGGTCGATGATGATGAAGCCGACGAGGTTCCACAGGCTCTCGTACAGGAAGGTCGGGTGTACGTAATATGTCGTGCCGTCGGGAGTCGTCAGTCCCATGCGGCAGAATATGTCCGTCTCGCTTCCGAAGGCCTCGCGGTTCACGAAGTTTGCCCAGCGGCCGATCACCTGGCCGAGAATGAGGCCCGACGAGGCTGCATCCAGCGTCGCGCCGAAGCGTATCTTCTTCACATGGCTCCAGACGATGACGGTGAGCACGCCGGCTATCGTGCCGCCGTACATGGCGATGCCGCCCTCCCAGATCTTGAAGACGTCCCAGAAGTTGTCCCTGTACCTGTCCCACTCGGCGATGACGTAGTAGATGCGGCAGCCGACTATGGCGATGGGCAGCACCCAGAGCACCAGCCCGAAGATATCGTCGCCCTTGATGCCGACGCGCGGCGCGCGTTTTGCGGCGTAGAACACGGCGGCGATGAAGGCGATGGCCATGACGACGCCGTAGAGGTAGAAGGTGTGCCCGAAAAGCTCGAAGCTCGCGGGGAAATCGAGGGTGAGGCCGCCCAGCATGGGGAAGCTGATGGCGGCGTCTCTCATCATGGTTGGCATGGAAGTTCAGTCCTTTCGAGGTCTCGGCAGTATGACCGAGAGCGCGGTGCGCTCCGGTCTGAGGTATTCCCGGACGAAGCTCTCGCACTCGCCGCGGTCTATTTCCGGCAGCAGCTCAAAGCTCCTGAGTGCCTCGCAGCCGGCGAAGCTGTTTCTGGCTATCGAGTCCGCCACGGCTGAGGCTCGCCCGAGGGCGCGTATCCGCATACCGTATTCGGCCCGGCGGCAGTTTTCAAAGCTCTCCGCATCGAAGCCGCGCTCCGATACGTCCTTCGCGGCGTCAAGGAAGCGCCCGAGCACGGTCTCAGGTTCACGTCCCTCGCCGCCGAAGACGGCATAGGCCGCACAGGGTCCCCAGTCGGCCTCGTTCCAGAAGCTGCGGATGAGGCCCTCGGAGTACATGGAGGTGTAGAGCTTCGAGGACGTGCCCGCCAGCGCCCTGAGCGCCAGAGCGGTGGTGAGCTTTCGGCGGAGCAGCTCGTCCCCCGCGCCCTCCGGCGGCAGCTTCACGCCGAACATGAACTGCGGCGCGGAGACATCCATCTCCTTCGTGAAGCGCTCCGTAAACGGCTCAAGGCCCTCCGGCTCGCCGTAGTCCGGCTCCGGCACGGGCGAGAGCTCGCGGGGCAGTATCCTCTCCGCAGCCTCGGCGACCCTCTCCGGCTCCACGTCGCCCACGACGCACAGCAGCATGTTCGAGGGCGCGTAGAAGGCCCTGTGGCAGTCAGCGAGTATCTCCGGCGTTATGGCTGCTATGCTCTCCGCCGTGCCGACGATGCTGTCCCTGACCCGGCAGTGCTCGTAGAGGCAGCGCATGAGGCCGTAGTAGAGCGCGTGGCCGGGGTCGTTCTCGGTCATGCCTATCTCCTCGCCGATGATACCCTGCTCCTTTTCTACGCTTTCGGCGGTGAAATACGGCGTTGAGACGAACTCGAGCAGGGTGTCGAGGTTCTCATAAAAGCCCTCGACGCACTCGAAGTGATAGGCTGTGATGAAATCGGAGGTGTAGGCGTTGGGCATGGCGCCCCTGCCCGAGAGGAGGGGGAGCGCGTTGCCCCAGGGCATGTCGAACAGCTTGTGCTCGAGAAAATGCGCCACGCCCTCGGGAGATGCGACCCTGCGGCCGCCGATGGAAAAGTCCCTCATGACGCCGCCGTAGTTCGCGGCGAAGAAGGCGTACTTTTTGAGAAAGCCCGGCCGGGGCAGCACGGCTGCCCTCAGCCCGTTTGCGAGCGTGCCGGAAAACAGCGTCTCGCCGATGTTGGGGTAATCAGTCCTCGTCAGGCTCATCGTCCCCGTCCTCCTTCCCGCAGAGGTAGAGCTCCGCGTCGCACTCGCAGCTGCGGGCGATGGCCGCGACCTCGTCTTTTGTGACCAGCTCGCAGGCGGCGGCCAGCTCGGACGGGCTTATCTCGCCGCCGGAGACATTCATGGAGAGCCAGTAGGCCTCGAGTACTCCGGGGTCATCCTCCACCGCACGGAGCGCGGACGACACGCTGCGCTTTGCGGCCAGCAGTTCCTCGTCCGTAATGCCGCCCTGTTTCATGAGTTCGAGCTGACGGAATATCTCGTCCCTCGCCATGCGGAAGTTCTCGAAGCTCACGGCGCTGGCGACAAAGAGCAGGCCCTTCTGCACGTCCGCGCCGGAGGAGGCGTAGTAGCAGAGGGAGAGGCGCTCCCGGACGTTTGTAAAGAGTTTGGAGGACGCGCAGCCGCCGTAGACGGCGTTAAAGACGCTGATGGCGGCGAGGTCGGGGTCCTCCATGCACTCGCCGAGCCGCCAGCCTATGGCGAGCTTGCCCTGGCTGAGGTCCATGTGCTCAGTAAAGACGCGCGGCTCAGGCTCGACGGAGTTCATGCGTATCTCGGTGCCCATGTCCCGGTCGATCTCGCCCCTGGGCAGGGCGGTCAGGGCCTCGGAGACCGCGCCGCAGACCTCGTCGAAGCCGGACGCGCCGCAGTAGAAGACCTCGATGGGCACGGTGGAGAGGAGCCTGCGATAGTGCTTCGAGAGCGCGACATAACCGATGCTCTCGGCAGCGTCGGCTGAGCCGAGCGCGCCGACGGCGGCGGGTTCGTAGCAGCACATGAGTTCGATGAGTCTGAGGACGGCGTAGCTGTCCTTGTTGTTCCTGCGCGCGCGTATTTTTTCGGCGAGCCTTGCCCGCTCACGCTCGACATAGTCGGGCAGGAGCAGCCCGCCGCGGGTGTTGGGGGTGAGCAGAAGCTCCCCGAGCAGCCCGGCGGCCTTGTCGAGCAGGCGCTCTCCTCCTGGGAGGAACCTGTCCTCAGGGAAGGAGCAGTAGAAGCCGGCGGCCTGTATCTCGCCGATGCAGCGGACTACCGGCTCGGCTCTGAGGCCGTAAAGCCCGTCCATGTAAGCGGCGAGGCTGTCCATATCCGGGCAGCGCACGGTGCCGCGGCGCAGGACATAGGGGATGAGGGCGTTCATGGAGGCGGTCTCGGCGTCGAGCTGAGAGAGCAGGCAGACGCTCAAGGCCGCGGTCTTAAATTTGTCGGTAATGACGCCGGTCAAAAAGACGCCCGGCAAGATCTCTTCCCGCCGAAATTCCATACAGGCCCCTCCCGTTCAAGCAATCTTCAGCTATTATAGCACAGTTTCCCCGCAACGCCATACAATTTCTCCCGAATGCAGTAAATAATTTGTGAATTGTACATGTACAGCTAAAAAACCTGCACGCGCATATTGCGTCAAAGACGCGCGTGCAGGATACAGTCGTACACATTTGAGGGACGGAACAATATGGGAATTAGGGCGATGCAGCCTATGAGCCTGAATTATAGTGCCATAGATTTCGCGATTTTACTGAACTCCAGCTCAATCATCTCGATGATCCGTGCCAGTGGGGTGTTAGATTTTTCAACATTTCCCGTAAGGTACCCATATACTGTCTCAAGCCTGGGCTCAATTGTAGAACAAATCAACGGCTTATCTTTAAAGTAATAAAACTCGACTGCACTGGTGAACCCAACTGTGTTTTTGTTTTCACACAAGACAGAATAACCGAGGGTCTTACTTTGAGACCGGATAACTATTTTAGATTTGTCATACACGGGGTAGAGCGACCTTAAAAAGTATCCGTCATTTCTGCACAAAACAATGTCCATGTTCGTCATGTCGTCTCTTGCAATCCGTTCTTTCCCGGCAAGCGGAGACTTTTTGGACATGCACATCAAAACAGGGGTCCGGCAAAGGATGTGCCTTTTAGGAAGTTCGGGAAATTTACCTGATATTGATTCCATGTTGGCCGGAGAAGCGCTGAACAGGCATATGGAGTTAAGAGGATCAACGGGAATTCCTGCAGCGTCATGCGATGGAAATTCGATGATTTTAAGCCTCGCATATGGATTGCGCTTGCAGAAAGCAGGAAGAAGCTTCGGCAATATCATTTCTGTAAAAATTGGCGCAGAAAAAATGGTCACGCTGTTTTTCTTCATTGCAAGTTCGTCAAAGTGGCTGCTCCTAAGCGTGTCTATAGCACTGGAGTTTAATGAAATTATCTGAGAAAAAGTATGATATAACAGCGTTCCGGCTTCTGTAGGCAGCACTTTGTTTTCTTCTCTGTAATACAGCTTTACTCCATATTCGCTTTCAAGCCGCTGCAGGGCCTGATTCAGGCCCTGCAATGTCATAAACAATTCATTTGCAGCGGCAGGAAGGGAACCGCAATCTATGGTTGTGACAAAGTATTGCATACTGTTGATATTCATATAAGCCTCCGCCGGACAGATACTGGATAAATCGAACGAAACTCAAGTTTATTTACCGCAGTTAATAGTATATATTGAATAGCAATTGACGAATAGAGCTAATAATTATATGATATATATAATTATATTTATATAGGCATATAAAACCAGGGCGGCTATTGCGGGAGGCTATTATTGTGGAATATCGTCAGATGAAATACCTTTTAACTATTGCAGAGAGTGGCAGTATAACAGCAGCGGCCGAGAAATTGTTCATATCACAGCCTGCTCTGAGCGCTTTCGTTCGTAAGACGGAGAAAAGCTTGGGTGCAGAACTCTTTGACAGGAGTACGGCTCCAATTACTTTGACGTATGCTGGACGTATATATATAAAGACGGCTGAAAGAATTGTCAGAATATACGAAAAGATGCTGCGTCAGCTTGAGGACATAAGCGAAGAAAAAGCGGGCAGACTGGCTGTAGGGATGCCGGTTATGCTTCACGCATACTGTGCTCCTGAGCTGGAACGCAGAGCTCGCAGCTGCATGGGTAATACAGAGTTAGAGGTGATTGTATCTGATGAAGATGAGCTTATAAGGAAGCTTATGCAAAGGCAGCTTAACATGGTGATACTTTCATTGTACAAACCTATCCCTGATTTTGTTTGCGTGGAGATAGCTTCTGAAAATTTATATGTGATAGCAAGACATGAATATATCGGAAATACCCAGGCAGACTGTGCAGATGACGATGTGATTCATTTAAATCAGATAGCAGATTGTCCTGTGTTTACCAGGCCGGCTTCGAGAAGAATAAGCAGCATGTCACAGCAGGTATTTGACTCAGCTGCAATTATACCATCGAACTTGGTGGAATGCCCGAGTCAAGCCAGCGAAATAATGTTGAGCATTTCCGGCCATGGTATATCAATTGTGCCTGAACATGTAATACGAGTTATTAGAACAGAAAAAACGGTTCAACAATATCGTTTGGACGAGCAATTCTCAAAAGCGGGTATATATGCTGTTTTTGCAAAAGACACATATGTAGGCAGGCTGGAAAGAGCATATATGCAGATGATAAAAGACAGTATTTAGTTGGGTACGACGCCAGATAAACAAACCGTTTATCTGGCGTTAAAATTTGCTTGATTGTCATGATTTAAATAGTGACTTACAATCATTTTAACGATTGGGTGGTCTGCAGCAGCGTGAATTGCTTAGACCACGGTAGCACTTTGCAGGCGTGTTGAGCAGTAACAGAAAGGAGACAGTGTGAAATGATCAAAGACAGCATTGTATATTTCGACCATCAGAATGAAAAAATGGAGAAAATTTTTGCAGAATGTGCGCTTCCTGAGGTCGAACTGGGGTTCTATCAGCCGTCGACTGGGAAGAAAGGGGAATTAAAAGACGCAGAGGTCCTGTGGCTGCACCAGGGGTATATTACCAAAGAAGTTATTGAGCAGATGCCCAAAGTAAAGCTGATACAGGAAATGGGTATTGGAGTCGACAGAATAGACCTTGAGTTTGCAAGGAGCAGAGGGATATACGTTTGCAACTACAAGGGAGGGGCGTCAGACAGCGTAGCTGAGTTTGACATTGGTCTCATGATAGCGCTCCTAAGGCGCATAGTTCAGTTATCTCCGCTGCTTATGGAAAAAGGAGAATGGAACTGCTGGACATATCGGCATGACAGCTACACGCTTGCAGGTAAAACGATAGGCGTGATAGGCGGGGCCGGTGACATAGGGAGCGCAGTGCTTAAAAAGCTTTCCAGTTTTGGGATGAGAGAGATATATTACGACATTGTCAGACTTTCACCTGAGAGAGAAGCGGCATATGGCGCCGAGTATGTGGAACTTGATACGCTACTCAGGGAATCTGATATTGTTCTTCTTGTTGTGCCGCTGCTTCCGAGCACCTATCACATGCTTGGAGCTGAAGAATTCAAAAAGATGAAGAAAACAGCGATCCTTGTTAATGACGCGAGAGGCAAGTGCGTAGACCAGAAGGCGTTGGCTGAAGCGCTCAGAACGGGCGAGATATGGGGAGCTGCTCTTGATGTCTTTGAGAGTGAGCCGCCCACTCCGGACGACCCGCTTTTCCATACGGGGTCAAATGTGATAGCGACTCCTCACCTGGGTTCGTCTACTGTAGAACTTGTGCAGAATCAGGTAAGATTCTGCGTGGGCAATGCGCTGAAAGTACTCAACGGTGAAAGGCCGGATAACATAGTCAATGGCCTTTGACAGATCGGAGGAAGAAACTTGAAAAGAAAGCTTAAGAACGCAGGAACAGTCATAATACAGGGCAACGCGGCCATGGTGGAAGGAGCGATAGCTGGAGGATGCAAATATTTTGCGGGTTATCCCATCACCCCGGCTACGGAGATTTCTGAGCATGCGTCGCTGCGCTTGCCGCAGGAAGATGCCGTGTTTATGCAGATGGAGGATGAGCTTTGTTCCATATGCTCAGCCATAGGAGCGGGGTTGGCCGGCTCCAGAGCAATGACTGCCACATCCGGCCCCGGATTCTGTCTCATGTCCGAAGGAATAAGCTATGCCATAGCGGCAGAGCGGCCCGTAGTGATTGGCTACATTTCCCGCGGAGGTCCAAGCGGCGGGCAGGTAGCGATGCCAACGCAGGGCGATATCATGCAGTGCCGGTATAATTCCAACGGTGATTTTCAGAGTATCACACTGTGTCCGTCTTCGGTTCAGGAGATGTTTGACTTTACAAGACGGGCATTTGACCTGGCAGACAAATATATGATGCCCGTAATAGTGCTCAGTGACGCTCTGATGGGACACCTGACAGAGAAAATTGTTATTCCTGAGGAAGTGGAGATATATGACAATACTGCTCAGGAGCCTGTTGATGAGTGGTACAGGCCCGACGAAAATGATCTCATCCCGCATGTGAACTTTTATCAGGGGAGCAATGGACGCTGGGAGTCGGGCACACACAATTACAGAGGCGTGGCAAATGGCGCAAGCACTCAGCTTGGCTCACAATTTGTAAGACACATCAGCGGTAAGGTGCTTAAGAACATTGATAACATAGTGGACGTCAAGACATTTTTTGATGACGATATGGATGTGGGCGTCATATGCTACGGAACGACGGCACGGTCGGTAGGGGCGGCGGTAGAAAATGCCAGAGAGGAAGGCTACAGGGTTGGCTGGATGAAAGTCAATACGGTTTGGCCTCTGCCGGAAAAGCAGATCATGGAGTTTTGTTCTAAGGCAAAGCACATACTGGTTCCGGAGATGAACATGGGACAGTATGTTCTTGAGATTCAGCGCCTGGTTGGCAAAGAGAAGATAAGCGGCCTGTCTAGTCTCGGAGGCCAGATATTTTCTCCCTCGATGATAGAGAACGCCATAGCGGAGGTGATGGGCAAATGAAAGAACTTTTTGCAAATAAACTGAGAAAAGACGGACCGCCGCTGATATTCTGCCCAGGCTGTGGATATGGAACGGCGCTGAACAGTTTTATTCGGGCCATGGATACTCTCCAGCTCAAGCAGGGAGACGTTGGTTTTTTCAGTGGTGCAGGATGCGGCTGCTGGCTGCCTCTGTATTTGAATTATGATGTAGCTCATACGCTGCACGGCCGCCCGATCGCGTTTGCTCAGGGGGCCAAAATGGCGAGACCGGACAAGACCGTGATCGTGTTTACCGGAGATGGAGACAACGTGGGCATTGGAGGAAATCATTTTATTCATGCGGCGCGCAGGAATATAGACATCACGGTCATTCAAATGTCGAATCTTGTCTATGGCATGACAGGCGCGCAGAAAGCGCCGACGACCCCACTTATGAGCAAGACTAAGACTTCGCCATATGGAAACGAGGAAGAACCTTTCGACTTGGGAAAACTCTCGGCAGCAGCCGGGGCAACATTCTTTGCACGGTGGACCACTGCTCATCCGGTGCAGCTGGAGAGAGCGTTCGTGGATGCGGTCAGGCACCGGGGCTTTTCGGTGGTAGAGATAATTTCTCAGTGCCCTACCGGGGCCGGCAGGAATATGTATGGCACCGATAAGGGGTATGAAATGCTTGAGGCATTCAGAAGGATCTATTCCCCGATCAAGCAGGGCGAGTTGGTTGAGATGGGCGGGACTCAACTGCGTTTGGGGACTCTCATCGACATTGATAAGCCGACTATACATGACAACCTGAAGACTTGCAGGGAGAGGATGGAATGATGTTGATTTCGATTGATGCCAAGTGGTGCAAAGGCTGTGAGATATGCATACACAACTGCCCCAAGGGAGTGCTGGTACTCAGCGAAAAGCGCAGCGACAGAGGATACAGGATGCCATCCGTTGAATTCCCTGAAAAATGCGTGGGTTGCCTGATGTGTGAGAGACTGTGTCCAGATCTGTGTATAGACGTTCAAAAGGAGGCCGTTCATGCGTAAAGACATTAGAATCGCCGGGTCCGGCGGTCAGGGAGTTATCGTAATGGCCATGCTTATGGCAAACGCATATGGCCTGTTTGAAGGACTTGAGATTGCCCAGACCCAAAGTTATGGCGCGGCAGCCAGAGGAGGAGCATGCCAGGCAAGCTTGGTCGTTTCGGACAAACCTATAGGATTCATAGAGGTTGACAATGCTGATATTCTGGTTGCTTTTAACGAAGTGTCCTTCAAGACATTTATCACCAGAATCAATCCGAATGCCGTGATATTTGTGGATTCGACCTATATATCGAAGGATAAGTACGAGGATCTTCCCAATGCCGTGTATGCTCTTGATGTCACGAACATAGCTGAGCACCAGTTTAAGCCGTTCATGGCTAACGTAATAATGCTGGGATTTGTTGCGGCGATTTTAAAAGACGTCGACATCAGGTCCATTGAATCCGCCATAAAGGAGCGGCTCCCGGGAAAGATGCAGGAAATGAACCTTGCTGCGCTCAGGTATGGGTACGAAAGAGGATTAGCTTAAATGGATCTATATGAAATTGAAGGAAAAACCGCATTTTCTGAGTACGGAATAGCAATCGATAACGGTGTGCTGATTTGGGAAGGCGAAGCGATCCCGGAGCTCGAATACCCGTGCGTAGTTAAGGCTCAGGCGTTGTGCGGACATCGCGGCCAGCGAGGAGGAATAAAGGTCGTCAGGAACGCAGGGGAAATGCCCGAGGTGTTGAAGGGCATATTCTGTCTCGAACTTGATGGAGAGCGCACAAGGGCAGCCCTGGCGGTACCGTTTTTACAAATCGCCAATGAGCACTATTTGGGCATTACTCTCGACACGGTAGGCCGGCGCCGCATACTATTGTATTCAGCCGAAGGCGGCATGGACATTGAGGATACGGTCAGCAGCGCAGAAAGCAGGCATATAAGGGTCGATATAACAGAGGGAATAGACAAGGCGCAGCTTGCCTGTCAAATTGGAGACTGTGGAGTAGCATCCGAAAAAGCGCAGAAAATCTCAGAGATTGCGGTGAAGCTAAACACTTTGTTTCTGGAGTTGGACGCGACTACGGCCGAGATAAACCCTCTGGCGGAATTGGACGATGGAAGCTTTGTGGCGGCAGATGCGAAACTGTCTATCGACGACAATGCGCTTTACAGACAGAAAGACAGGAAAATACTTCCCCGGAAAAGCAAAGCGACCCCATTGGAGCAGGAAGCGATTGATGCGGGGATGGCATACGTTGAAGTCGACTCTGAGGGGACTGTGGGTCTGATGGTGTTTGGGGCGGGCCTTGGCATGGCAACTCTGGATACAGTCAGGCATTATGGTCTAAAGCCGTTCAACTTTATGGACATGGGTTCGAGAATGAACGGCAACTGTTTCAGGCTTGGTGCCAGGCTCATAAAACAGAATCCGCATATTGAAGCTGTGGTCGTAAATGGATTTGGGGGTCAGTTTTCAACGGCCCAAGTGGCCTCCTGGATAATGGAGGGGCTGGATGAACTGAAGGGCCTCAAAATACCTATCGTGGTTAAGCTGAGAGGATACAAGGCACAGGAGGGCTGGGACATGCTCGAGGCTCTGGGCGTTCCGATCATACGCTTTGGCACTACTGACGACGCGGTAAAGCTCGCTGCAAGGCTTCTGGAGGACAAAGTATGAGTATTATCGCAAACGAGAACACAAAACTTATGATTCAGGGCATTACTGGTAAAACCGGAAGTGAGCATGCCCGCAGGATGTTGGAGTATAATGTCGATGTCGTGTGCGGGGTTACCCCTGGCAGAGGCGGACGCACTGTTTGTGACAGGCCTGTATACGACACTGTGGCCGAAGCAAAGCTCCATCATCCGGAGATAAATGCATCCCTGATCATGGTGCCCGTCACAGGTGTCAGGTCTGCGGCGTTTGAATCAATTGAAGCTGAGATACAGACAATTGTCATTTCCACTGAATGGGTGTCTGTCAGGGACACACTGGACATTGTTCATGCAGCGAGGAAAAAAGGGATAATCGTAGTCGGGCCTAATACAATGGGGATAATTTCTCCCGGCAAAACAAAAATAGGGATGATGCCGGACAATATTTACGGAGCAGGCCACATAGGACTTGTTTCTCGCAGCGGAACGCTGGCTCACGAAAATGCTTCAAACCTGACGTATGCAGGTTTCGGACTGTCGACGTGCATCGGCATAGGTGGAGACCCGATAATTGGGTTGAACCACAAGGAAGCGCTTGAACTTTTCCGAGATGATGATGATACCAAACTGGTTGTCCTGATCGGGGAGGTCGGTGGAGGCAGCGAGGAGCTGGCTGCACAGTACATAAAGGAGACAAACTACCCGAAACCTGTAATCGCATTTATAGCAGGGAGGTATGCACCTAAAGGGAAAAAGATGGGACACGCCGGTGCGATCGTGTCCAACGGGACCGGAACTGTTGAATCAAAGGTCAAAGCTCTTTCGGAGGCAGGAGTAAAAATAGCGGATACTGTGGGACATTTGGTATCGCTGGTAGCGGAGGAGAATTCGAAGCTGGGAGGCGCGTTGAAAACACTGGAAGCCAAAGAAGATCATCCGTGATAAGAGAAAGGAGAGGGAAATGAAAAAAGTGCTGGGTAAAGACAGCCCCTGGCGGTGGGCTGCCGTTACGGCCATAATATCTGCGGCTGCCTTGGCGATATACTTCTTTATTCCTTTTGCAGGCCTTGAGGAGAACGCCAAGAGGATACTGATTCTGTTTTTCTGGTGTTTCTTTATGTGGATATGCAAACCTATCCCCGAGTGGCTGTCCACAACATTTGCTGCATTTCTGATGGTTTCGTTTTGCGGGGTATCCGGGGCGGCGGTGCTTTCCGGGTTTTCCATGGGCGCCTGGTGGCTGGTGTTTTATGCTGAAATAATGGGAGCGGTTTTGTCGATGACCGGTCTTGGGTCCAGGCTTGGCTATTGGGTGCTCGCAAAGTTTGGAAAGACATACCTGCGCGCATCGTATGCGATGAACATCACCATAGGAGCTATGGGTTCATTTGTTCCTTCGGCTTCGGCCAGAGCAGCTGTTTTGTGTCCGATAATAGACGGTCTGGAAAACAATCTGGGCCATAAGCGTGGTGAGGCCGGCGGTGAGAGCATATCCCTGTCGACAATGTTCACGAATACGACCTGCACGTTGATGTTCCTGACGGCCTGCGGCGCCAGCCCAACAGGAATGGCGCTCATGCAAAATGCTCTGGGCGACTCAATGTCATGGGGCAGTTTCTTTGTGGCGGGCTTTATACCTTCGATAGTAACTATTCTGTTCATACCCTGGGTCATAAATAAGATGTATCCGCCCAAGAACTATGAAAGCAGCAGGAAAAAGATTGATGTATCTTACGCCGAAGAAGCGCTAAAGGCGATGGGACCGCTTTCAAAAAACGAAAAGTGGACGCTGTTTTGCTTCGCTCTCACGCTGCTTATGTGGATCACGAACAGCTATACCGGCATAAACGACAGCTTTACCGTGTTCCTGACTGTTCCTCTCATGCTTCTGCCGTGCTTTTCGGTCGGAGACAGCAAGAAGATACTCAGCCATGTAACGATGGGGCCTCTGGTGTGGATAGGACTTTCGATTGGCATTGCCGATGTTCTCAACAGCGTAGGGGCTTTCAGTTGGCTGATAACCAATATTTTTGATGCCATTCCGTGGATCTACAATGTTGGCTATACGACATTCCTCGCGATATGGCTTGCGTTTATAATTTTTGTCCACATAATTTTTGCGGGCATGAACGCGATGACCATGATTTTTGTACCGATGGCGATGACCATGGCCGAAACTCTGGGGTTCAGCCCCTTTGTTCTCGGCAGCGTTACTGTCATGGCAATTGCCATAGGCGCAAATTTCCTTCCTTTTAACAGCATGCCGAATATAATATCGTTTGATCTGGAACGCTATTCTGTGTCGCAGGAATTCAAAGCCGGCTGCATAATAAATCTATTTGCACTGGTTGCGCTTTTGGCTACAGCTTTCCTTTTCTGGCCGCTCATTGGTCTGTCATAATGGACAGAAGGGTGGTTGACATGATGGCGAGGCCGGATGTGAGCGTTTGAGCTGCACCGCACAAATTTTGTTTCAGGTTAGGTTATTAATATGAATAAAAAAAGAAGCAAGCGTTCGCAGTTGCTGCTGATATTGACCGGCCCTTTGGCATTTGCACTGACGGTGTGTGCCTTGCCTTCGGATATTTTCACTTTCTCGATGAGATGCGCGACAGGCACGCTACTGTGGATGATATGCTGGTGGCTGTTTACTCCTGTCGATTATCCGGTCGTTGGCATGTTGCCCATAGCCCTCAATGCCGTGTTCCAAATGGTCCCGATGCAGAACGTCGTATCTCAGTTTGCATCGAGTTCAATAATACTGGTTCTGAGCGGAATGATCATATCCTCCGCATGGTCGGCGGCCGGACTCGATAAACGGCTCGCAACCATGTTTTTGAGGTGCATCGGCACGTCGGTGAGGTCACAAGTGGTGTTTTGGTTTTTGCTGTCGACGGCAATGTCAACCATGCTGACCAATCTGGTGGTCTGTGCCACGGTCACACCTATTGCACTGGCGATGCTCAGGTACGTTGGCTATGGTGATGTTGGCAACAACCGGTCTTCGTCAATGATACTGATGGCAATACCGTGGGGTGTGACTGTAGGGGGCCTGGCAACTCCGCTGGGCAGCGCATCGAACCTGGTAATAATCGAGTATATCGAGAAAATTTCTGGCAGAGAGTATTATTATCTTGACTGGGTGATGCGCTTTGCCCCGATAATGATGGTCCTTGTACTAAGCAACATCCTGTTTTTGGTGCTTATAAGTCCAAAGGGGGAAGAATTGCCGGGTTCCAAGGAGTACCTGCTAAATGTCAAAGCGCAGCTCGGCAAAATGAACAGAGATGAGGTTACGGGCCTCACGGTTTTTGCCGCTGCAGCCATCCTGTCATTCACAAGGGACCTGTACGCTTCGATTTTGCCGGGCCTTGTGCCATCGTATGCATTTCTGGTGTGTGCCATTCTGTTGTTCTTTATACCAAGCGTAAAGGGGGGCAGAATGGTGGAGTGGAAGCACGCGTCGACGGAAATCAATTGGGGTCTGCTTTATATGTTTGGAGGGGCGCTGGCGCTTGGAGAGCTGTTGACGGGCACACAGGCCGACATAGCACTAGGCTCAATAATGGGGCAGCTGGAAATTGGCGGTTCTTTTGGAGTCGTGTTTGTTATTTTGCTGTTCACATTGACCATCTCTGACTTGACAAGCAATGGGGCAACCGCTGCCATGTGCATGCCTGTTATCCTTACAATGGCAAATGCTCTGGACATGAATCCAATACCACTAATATATGTAGGCTCCATAGGAGTGAGCCTGTCGTACACGATGCCAACATCCATACGGGCCATCCCGGTAGGATACGGGTTAAAGCCTTCTTTCATGATGAAGCGAGGTCTGATTCTATCTGCGATAGTCGTACCGCTTCTGTCATTGACCGGCTGGCTGCTTATGGAGTTTTGGCCCGCATTTTCAACATGACATTGAGTTCAAATTCAGCACACAAAGGCTCCCCCTGCCCAGGGGGAGCCTTTGTGTGTTTCTGCAAGAGCAAACCTTACCCGCACCGAGAGTCACTGCGCTGCTGAGAGGAGGTCCATTACCGTACGGAAGAACCAGCCGGCCGAGCCGGTGTACCAGCTCCAGCCTGCCTGACCCGGACGGTCGGGGTTCGAGTAGACGTCCGCTGCGAGCACGTACGGCTCCGCACCGTAGCGCTCCGTGCCCTTTGGAAGCACCGCTTTCAATATCTCCAGCCCCTCGTCTCTGCGGCCGCGCTTCAGGCAGGCCATCGCCAGCCATATGGCTCCGTGCGTATACTGCCCGCCGTTCTCCCGGAAGCCCGGGCCATAGCTTGCTATATAGCCCGCTCGCTCCGCACCCTCCCCAAAGGGCGGGTCGAACAGCTTCACCAGCCCGCTCTCGCGGTCAAAGAGCCGCTCGAGCGCCGAGTCCAGCGCCATATCCACCCGCTCCGGGCTCGCCTCCGCGCACAGCGCCGCCCAGCTCTGCGCCACCGAGTCTATCCGGCAGCCGTGGCCGTTCGCCGTGCCGAGCGGCGAGCCGTCGTCAAAATACCCGCGCAGGTACCACTGCCCGTCCCAGGCGCGGTCCGCCGCCCGGCCCAGCCTCGAGGCCGCCGACAGCAGCGCCGCTGCCCCGTGCTTATCACCGCTTTCTTCCAACAGCTTCGCAAAGCGCCGAGCCGTGTGCGCGAAAAACCACGCCAGCCACACGCTCTCTCCGCGGCCCTCGATACCCACTGTGTCCATGCCGTCGTTCCAGTCGCCGGCCAGCATCAGCGGCAGGCCGTGCCGCCCCACGCCGCGCCGTATCACCAGCCGCAGCGCCAGCACCGCGTGCTCTAGCACCGTCCCCGCGCCTTCGGGCACCGCCGCCTCGTAGCGCGTCGCTTCGCCCTCTGCGAGCTTTTCCGAGCGCAAATATGGCGCAGTCTCATTCAAAATGTCCGCATCCCCAACTTTATCTGCATATTCGCATACCGCCCAGGGCAGCCAGATGAGGTCGTCCGAGCAGCGCGTGCGCACGCCTTTATCCGGCGAGCCCTCGTGCCACCAGTGCATGACGTCGCCCTCGCGGTACTGGTGCGCGCAGGCCGCGAGTATGCGCCGGCGGGCGTATCCCGAATCGACCGGGATGAGATTAACCGCGTCCTGCAGCTGGTCACGAAAACCGTAGGCACCGCCGGACTGGTAAATTGAGGTGCGTGCCATGAGCCGACAGGCCAGCGTCTGGTACACAGCCCAGCCGTTCATATAGCGGTCGATCTCGGGCACGCCGGTGCTTGTCCTGACCCGTCCAATGATGCCGAGCCAGTACCTCCGGGTCTCGCCCAGCAGCTCCCGCGCCCGCTCGGGCGAGCAGAGTTCCCGGAGCGTGCCCGTCGGCAGAAAGCCGCAGGCGACGACGCCCGTGCCCGCGCTCAGCCGGGCCGTGAAGATGCTCCGGCCCTTGTGCTCGGCGTCGAGCGCCAGAGCGCCTGTGAAAGCCGCGCCGAAGTCGAGACCGGGGTCGCCGCCCCGGGGGTTTCGCGCGCGGAGCGCCCCGTCCTCGACGCGCGTCTGGACGAAGGCGGCGTCGCGCCGTTCGTATGCGAGGCCGGGCCTGAGCGTCCAGCACAGCTCCGAGGGCGCGTTTTCTATGAGGATGAGCCTTGCGTCCACGCCTCGCGGGACGAAGGCGGTGATGCGCATGTCCCCGCGCCGCCACTCGGCAAAGCCGAAGCCGAAGCGCACCTTCGAACGCAGGAAGGCGTTCTCGCCGTCAATCGTGAGCGTCTCGGAGCCGGTCACGGCAAGGTCGCCCTCGAGGCCCCGGTCCACGCGGCGCTCGCGGGCGTTGTCCAGCCACATGCCGGCCATGCCGCAGTCGGCGGCGAGCGCGCCGAAGGAGCCGTTCGTGAGCGGCAGCGTCCAGGCGCGGGCAGGGAGGTTTTCGGAGGTGTCAAACTCAAAGGTGCCGTCCTCAAGCCAGCTGTAGGGCACCTCGCCGCCGCGCCGCGGCTCAGTCAGGGGCGGATACGCCTGTGCCGGGCGCTCCTCGGGCCGGGTCTCAGGGGCGTCGAGGTCCACGACCAGCGCGGCACTGTCGGCCATGGCCGGGACGTGGGCGGCGTCCACGCAGTGCACCCCACCGGCGGCGCCGAAGACGGCCTCGAGGCCGTTTTTGGCGTCCACGCAGTGCACGCCGCCAGTGGCGCCAAAGACGGCCTCGAGGCCGTCTTTCTGCAGCAGCTCCATGACCGAACGCCCCAGCCGGTGCAGATAGTCGCCGCCGTCGCGCGTGACGAAGACGAGGTCGCTCTTTATGCCGCAGACGCGCAGCAGGTCCTGCCTGCGAATGAGGTCGCGCGCCGCACGCAGCTGGCCCTCTGAGCTCAGCTCGGCGCAGACGAGGGGCAGGTCGCCGGAGATGCCGAGGCTCCAGAGCTGCTCGCGCTGCAGGGCGTATTTCCGGTAGTCCGGGAATACCAGCGCCGGGGCCATGGCCACGGCGGCGGCGAGGTCGCGTGCGCCCATGCCCATGAGCGCGGCCCGGGCCGAGAGCAGGTCGGCAAAGTCCTGTGCCGCCGCTGCAAGGCCGCGCGAGGCCGCCCTGAGCGCTTCGTCGGCCGTCGGCCCGAAGGCGAGCGCAAATCGCGCGGTAAAACTGCCCGACATGGGCGCGGAGACCTGGGTATAAGCCCTGACATACGGGTGTGACAGCCAGCCCAGCGCCGCGCCGAGCCGGTCGGCGCGGTATTCGAGCGGCCTGTTCGACCTCAGGCAGAGCCAGCACTCGGCGACATCGCCGCGCGGCAGCCGGCGTATGAGCAGCGCGCCCTCGCGCACGCTCGCCTCGAGGCCGAGCCGCCAGTAGGCGGGGTGGCCCTCCCAGTCGCGCGCACGCGCCAGCATCGGCTCAAACTCCAGGCAGAGCCGGCCCTCGAGCGCGCCTTTGGCCTCCAGCTCGACGAACCTGACCTCGCACATGTCGCGGGCCGAGACCGCCGCGGAGCAGAGACTGTGGAGCGCCTCGGACTCGCCCTCGAAGCTCACGGCGCCGCCCCTGAGCGCCCAGCTGAAATCGAGGCCGCCGGAGGCCCCGGGCAGGGGCAGCAGGTCTACGGGGCCCGAGGCGGTCTCAAGCCTGAGCCTCAGCCCCGACGGGCCCTCGAGCGGGTCGGACGGCCCGCGATAGAGCGATACGCCGCCCGCACAGGCTCCGGACATGCCGCTCGTGGTGAGCATGATGTGGTATACCCCATTCGAGACGGGCATACAGCCGAGCCGGGCGGCATCCGAGCAGGCTGTATGCCCGTCTCGAATGGGCATACAGCCGGGCCTGGCGGCATCCGGGCAGGCTCCGCCCAGCTCCCAGCCTTCGGCCGCGAACCTGTTCGGTTTTTCGGGTATATCAGCGCCCCGGCGGCGCAGCGTGACCGCGCCTATGGGCAGGCGCTCCTCGAGCAGGCAGCGGTGGGCGCTCATTGCGGGGTCGGACATGAAGCGGCGGCACATCACGTTGTCGTCGAGGCAGTTGGCGATGGCTGCGAGGCTCATGCCGAGGTGGTGCGCCATGACGCAGCGCACGCTCTCGCCGCCCCTTCCCGAGGTACGCCCGCGGGTGTAGTCCACGGCCTCCCAAAGCCCGTAGCGGCCCGTGAAGCCGAGCGAACAGAGCCGCCGCAGGTTGCGCACGGCGGCGCGAGGCTCCACGGCGAGCGCGAGAAAGCTCGAGTAGGGCGAGACGACAAGCTCCGTCTCCATGCCGCGCTTTAAGGCCAGCGCCGCGCAGCCGTGCGCCTTGTAGCGGTAATTGAGCTGCGGGTCGAGCGAGTAGAACGCGCTCTCGGACTGGCCCCAGGGCTCTCCGCCCGATACGTCCTTTCTCTGGACATAGAGGCAGAAGCGCGCGCTCTCCCAGAGCAGGCTGTCCCGGCACAGAGGCAGGAACAGCTCGGGCATGAGATACTCGAACATCGTGCCCGTCCAGCTTGCCATGCCGCGGAAGCCGTCCTTCGACACGAGCGCGCGGGAGAGCCTGCGCCAGTGCCGCCTCGAGACCTCGCCGCGCGCGACGGCCAGATAACCTGTCAGCCGCGCCTCGCTCGAGAGCAGGTCGTACAGGCCTTCGGAGAGCGCGCCCATATCCGCGTCCCAGCCGATGTGGAACAGGCGGCGCTCGGTGTCGTAGAGGGGTTTGAAGTCGATGGCCTCATAGAGCGCCGCTGCGCGCGCGGCGAGGTCGGGCCTGGCGTAGTCTGAAAGCCCCCGGCGCATGACGCCGAGGCAGGCGGCGAAGTTGCCGCTGTCCACGGTCGAGACATAGCGCGGGCTGAGCGGCCGGAGCGTGCGCGTGTCGTACCAGTTGTAGAGGTGCCCGCGCCATTTGGACATCCTCTCGCAGCTTCCGAGGATGTTTTCGACAAGACCCGTCATCACCGGAACGGAGCAGAGTCCGAGGTCCGCGGCAGCGAGCGCGGAGACCAGCGCAAGGCCGATGTTCGTCGGCGACGTGCGGTGCGCAAGGCCGGTGGGCGGCTGCTCCTGCCAGTTGTCGGGCGGAAGGAAGTTGTCGTCCTTGGTGCAGAAATCGGCAAAATACTGCCAGATCTTCGCCGCCTCACCGAGCAGGAAGCTCCTGTCCGCTTCGGGCAGATGCCGCGAGAGCCGTGTTTCCCTGCCCAGCCCCGGCGTGAGCAGCGCGGATACGAGCCAGAAGATGCCGGCGGCCCTGCCGAGAGGCTCGGGTGAGAGCACGACGAGCAGCGCCCCCAGCACGACCGGGGGCCAAAGCCCGAATATGCGCCTCGCCCTGCCCTCGGACTGCGCGGCGGTCTGCCAGGAGAGCAGGTTGCGCTTCGATATGCCCATGCGCCAGAGCGCGGTGAGTATGGCCGAAAGGCAGGCCGCGGCCTCCATGGGCAGCAGCGCGAGCCGCAGCAGTATCTGCAAAAGCCGCCCGCCGAGGCCGTGGGGCACGGAGGAACTGAGTCTCTCCCTGTCGCGGCGCATGAGAGCGGAGCCGAGCGCGGGCAAAAGCCCCGTGCAGAGCGTGAAAAGCCCGAGCAGCCCCGCGAGGAGCGAAGCTCCCGAGTACCGGAACAGGGGCCAGAGAATGGCCGCGAGGCTGAATACGGGCATGAGGCTCCGACGCAGGCTGTCGAGCAGCTTCCATCGGTCGGCAAAGGCGAAGCCCCGCCCGCGCCCGAAGATGAAGCCGAGGTTCTGCCAATCGCCGCGCACCCAGCGGTGCAGGCGCTTGAAGTAGGAGAAGGGGTTCGAGGGGAAGCCGTCGGTCAGCTCAGTGTCGCTCATGTAGCCGCCCCGGAGTATGGCGCCCTCGACGGCGTCGTGTGAGAGTATGAGGTTCTCGGGCAGCTGGGAACAGCCGGTGAGAAGGGCGTCCACGTCGAGGATGCCCTTGCCCGCGAAGCCGCCGTGCCCGGTCAGGTCCATCCAGACCTCGCCGCAGGCCGCGCCGTAGGGGTCGGTGCCGCCGGAGCCGGCCATGAGCCGGGAGAAGGGCGTTTTCACCGCCGAGGGCAGCTCCGTGTCCATGCGAGGGTGGATAAGCCCGTGGCCGCGCGCGACCACGCCGCGCTCCGGGTCGAACTGCGGGGCGTTCACAGGGTGCAGCATGGCCCCGATAAGCTCCCGCGCCGAGCCGGGCAGAAGACGGGTGTCCGCGTCGAGAGTGAGGATGTATTTCACCCCGACGAGGCGCTTTTTGTCCCCGGCGAGGACGCAGAGCCCGCCGCCGTCGCCGCGCAGGAGCCGCGCCAGAGCCAGCAGCGCCCCGCGCTTGCGCTCAAAGCCCGACCAGACCCCGTCGCGCCCGCGCGGTTTCCGTTCGCGGCAGAAAAGGTAAAATCCCCCGCCGTATTTCTCATTGAGCGCCGCAACAGCTTTGACGGCGGCTTTCACCGCCTCGGCATCCGTGTCGAGCACCGGGGCCTTTGCCTCCGGCAGGTCGGCCAGCAGGCCGAACATGAGGTTTTCCCCGCAGTCGCGCGAGGAGAGCATGAACTCCTCGAGCCTGCGGGAGAGCTCCGCGCCTGCCTCGGGTTTTCCGAGCAGGGAGGACACTACGCAGAGGCAGCGGCCATCGTCGGGCACGCCGCCGGCCAGCTCGAGCCTCGGCAGCAGACGCGGCGGCAGCACGCGCAAAAGCGCGAAGTCGCACACCGACTTCGCAAGCTCCCAGACCGCCGCAAAAGAGAGCAGCGCGAGGGGGATACTTTTATAGTAGAGGCCGAGGAGGAGCGCCGCGGCCGCGGCCGGTATGAGCTGGGCAGCGACGCAGCCGTAACCGCGCTTCGGCTCGGGAAAGAGCAGGAAGCCCACATGCCCGTCCTCGCCGCAGCCGGCAATGAGCCGCCGGGCCAGGGAGAGCTCCTCGACGCCCTCGCGCTTTGCCATGAGGCGCACGCGCTCGCGGTAAGCGGCGCGGCTGCGCTCGTCCATTTGCGGATAGACCCCGGCGGGGTCGCGGCGCAGCTCACGCTCGACGAGATCCGCACCCTCAAGGAGCCGCGTCAGGTCGAGGCTGGCAAAGAGCCGGATAGAGCCTATGCAGGCCGAGAGCAGGGAAACGTCGATGCCGCCCGCGCCCTCGAGGGCGAGGGCGATCTGCTCGATAAGTGCCAGGCGCAGGCAGGGCGCAAAGGCCGAAAGCTCGCGCATGCGCAGGGGAGAGTCCTCCTGAAATTTTGCGAGGAAGGCGGCGGCGTTTTCGGCGTCGACATGCCCGCCGGTGCTGGCGGCCAGCTCGCGGCAGGCGGAGAGCACGCGGCCGCGGAGCCGTCCCGCGCCCCGCAGCTCCGAGACGGCGAGACGGCCCTCGCGCTCTATGAGATACCAGTTGTCCAGCAGCCATTCCGCGCCCGCGGGCAGGTCTCCCGCCGCCTTGGCGAGCCGGTCATGGCGGCGGCGTATCGTGTGAAGCAGGCCAAGAAGCTCCCGAGAGAGCGCGCGGCCCTTGGTCTCGGACATTTTATCACCTTATCCAGTAAAAATTCGCATGGATTAATTTGCCCCGCAAATGCAAATGATATACCGGAGAAGCTGTAAAAGAAAAATACTTGACAGGGGAGAGAAGGGCGTGTATAATCACAAAGGTTTTTGAGGGGAGGCGGCGCTGTGGCTGAGGGACCGGTGGAGAGGACGATGCTCTACGATTTTTACGGCGAGCTGCTGACCCCCAAACAGAGGGAGTATTTCGACCTGCACTATAACGAGGACCTGTCTCTGGCGGAGATCGCGGATATCAGCGGGGTGTCGCGCCAGGCGGTCTGGGACATTATAAAGCGCGCGGAGGCGGCGCTGAGAGAGATTGAGGCGAAGACGGGCCTGATCGCGCGCTTTCAGGCGCGGCGCGAGGCCCTCGCGCGGATTGAGGAGCGGCTGGGTGAGCTGCTGGACTCGGAGGATATGAAGGCAAGGGACACGGCGAGGCAGGTCATGGAGGAGCTGCGACGCCTGGACGACTGACGGAGGTGAGCTGACTTGGCTTTTGAGAGCCTTTCCGACAAACTGAATGCGACTTTCAAGAAGCTCAGGGGCAAGGGCCGGCTGACTGAAATGGACGTCAATGAGGCCATGCGTGAGGTGCGTCTGGCGCTGCTCGAGGCGGACGTGAGCTACAAGGTCGTGAAGGACTTTGTGAAGCGCGTCTCGGAGCGAGCCAAGGGCGCGGAGGTCATGGAGAGCCTGACCCCTGCGCAGATGGTCGTGAAGATAGTAAACGAGGAGCTGCGGGCGCTGATGGGCAGCGAGAACCGGAAGCTGAACATCTCCTCGAAGAGCCCGAGCGTCTGTATGCTGGTGGGCCTGCAGGGCGCGGGCAAGACGACGAACGGCGCGAAGCTCGCGGCGCTCATGAAAAAGCAGGGCAAGCGCCCGCTGCTGGTGGCCTGCGACGTGTACCGCCCGGCAGCGATAAAGCAGCTGGAGACCGTGGGCGAGAAGCTGGGAATACCGGTGTTCCAGATGGGCCAGGGCGACCCGGTGGAGATAGCGAAAGCGGGCATAGCCCACGCGAAGAAGTTCGGCAGCGACCTCGTGTTTCTCGACACGGCGGGCCGGCTGCACATAGACGAGCAGCTCATGGACGAGCTTAAGAATATAAAGGCCGCGACGGAGCCGGCGGAGATACTGCTGGTGGTGGACGCGATGACGGGTCAGGACGCGGTGAACGCGGCCTCGGCCTTCGACGAGGCGCTGGACGTGACGGGCGTGATGCTTACGAAGCTCGACGGCGACGCGCGGGGCGGCGCGGCGCTCTCGGTCACGGCGGTGACGGGCAAACCGATAAAATTCGCCGGCATAGGCGAGAAGCTCGACCAGATAGAGCCCTTCCACCCGGACCGCATGGCGGGGCGCATCCTCGGCATGGGCGACGTGCTGACGCTCATCGAAAAGGCGGAGCAGACGCTCGACGAGAAGAAGGCGGCGGAGATGGCCGAGAGGCTCCGCCAGAACAAGTTCACGCTGGCCGACTACCTCGAGCAGATGAAGCAGCTCAAGGGCATGGGCTCCATGGAGGACATAGCGGGCATGCTGGGCATGAACGCCAAGAGCCTCAAGGGTGCGAAGGTGGACGAGAAGGCCATGGCGCGCACGGAGGCGATCATCCTCTCGATGACGCCGAAGGAGCGGGAGAACCCGGGGATACTGGGCAACTCGCGCAAAAAGCGCATCGCGGCAGGTTCCGGCACGACGGTCGTGGACGTGAACAGGCTCCTGAAGCAGTACGACATGATGCTCCAGCTCGTGAAGCAGATGTCGGGCAACAGCCGCAAGATGAAGAAATTTGCCAGGATGGGCGGGGGCTTCCCGGGTATGCCGGGCGGGTTCCCGGGCATGTGACACAGGTTGACGCCGCCGCGTGCGGTCTCAATATACGAAAAAACTAACGGAGGTGAAAATACATGGTAAAGATCAGACTTCGCAGGATGGGCGCCAAGAAGGCCCCGTACTACCGCATCGTGGTCGCGGATTCCCGCAGCCCGCGCGACGGCAGGTTCATCGAGGAGATAGGCACCTACGATCCCCTGAACGAGAACGAGAAGCTGAAGGTGGATCTGGAGCGCGCCAGGTACTGGATCGCGAACGGCGCCCAGCCGACCGACACCGTCAGGGGCCTGCTGAAAAAGGCCGAGGCTTAAGGAGCTGCTGACTAAACGATGAAAGAACTGTTGACCTACATCATACAGAGCCTCGTGGAGAATCCCGACGAGGTCTCCGTGACCGAGCGCAAAGCCGAAGGCGAGACCGTGTTCGAGGTCAGGGTCGCCGAGGGCGATATGGGCAAGGTCATAGGCCGTCAGGGCAGGATCGTGAAGGAGATCCGCGTGCTCATGAAGGCCGTAGCCCAGAGAAAGGGCAAAAAGGTGTCCGTGGAGATCATGGACTGACGTTAAGGGGGGCGAGCACGAGCCTCCCTTAGCGTATTTTTTTATTGGAGCGGTTTGAGATGAAGGAGAAGTACATCGAGGCCGGGGAGATCGTGAACACCCACGGCGTGCGGGGCGAGGTGAAGATACTGCCCTGGACGGACTCGGCGGAGTTTCTGGCGAGGTTCCGGACGCTGTATATCGACGGCGCTGCGGTGCGCGTGCGCTCATCGAGGGTTCACAAGGGCGCGGTGCTGGCCTCGCTCGAGGGCGTGGAGGACGTGAACGCCGCCATGCGATTAAAGGGCAGGCGGGTGTATATTGACCGCGAGGACGCGAAGCTGCCCCGCGGCGGATATTTCATACAGGATATAATCGGCGCCGAGGTCGTCACCGAGGACGGAGAGAGCATAGGCAGGCTCGCGGAGGTCATAGACGCGCCCGCGTCCATGGTCTACGTCGTACGCGGCGAGCGTGAGCGGCTCATACCTGCGGTGCCGGAGTTCATACTGAGGACGGACGCCGACGCGGGCGTCATCACCGTGCGGCTGATAGAGGGGATGTAGCGTGGAGCCTTACAGGATAGATATAATGACCCTCTTTCCCGACAGCATGAGGGCCGTGCTGGGCGAGAGCATCATAGGCCGCGCGGCGAAGAAGGGTGCGGTGGAGATAAACTGCCACCAGATACGCGACTACACGGAGAATAAGCAGATGCAGGTGGACGACTACCCCTACGGCGGAGGCTGGGGCCTCGTCATGATGGCCCAGCCCCTCAAGAGCTGCCTCGACGACATCATGGCGAAGGCCGGGGGGCGCCGCAGCCGGGTCATCTACATGTCGCCGCAGGGGAAGCCCTTTGACCAGAAGGAGGCCAGGCGGCTCCGGCGGGACTACGACCACCTCGTGCTGGTCTGCGGGCACTACGAGGGCGTGGACGAGCGCTTTATCGAGGAGTGCGTGGACGAGGAGATATCGCTGGGCGACTTTGTGCTCACGGGCGGGGAGATAGCGGCCATGGCCGTGGCGGACTGCGTCTGCCGCATGGTGCCGGGCGTGCTCGCGGATGAGGAGTGCTACACGGGCGAGAGCCACTGGGACGGGCTTTTGGAGTACCCGCAGTATACGCGCCCGGAGGTCTGGGAGGGCCGCGCCGTGCCGGAGGTGCTGCTGGGCGGCGACCACGCGAAGGTGGCGAAGTGGCGCAGGAAAAAGCAGCTCGAGCGCACGCTGGACAAGCGCCCGGACATGTTTGAAAAATTGGAGATAAGGGACAAAATGGACAAAAAACTCGTGGACGAGATACGCTATGAGCGGCTGCCGGAGGGCGAGAAGCTCCGCTTCGAGCCGCGGCGCGCGGAGCCGGCGGACGTGCCGGGGATAATGGGGATAGTGGCGCAGGCGCAGCGCTACCTGCGCGAGAGCGGCGTGGACCAGTGGCAGGACGGCTACCCGACGGAGCCGGTGCTGTACAGGGATATGGACTACGGCCAGGGCTGGGTCTTCGAGCACGAGGGCGAGCTCGCGGGCTACTGCTGCATCTCCATGCGGCACGAGCCGAGCTACGACGTCATAGACGGGGCCTGGCTGACCGAGGGCGACAACTACGCCGTGGTGCACCGGGCGATGATCTCGGACAAGTACCGGGGCACGCGGCTGGCGCGGGACATGTTCTCGCTGGCCTTTGACCTCGCGGCGGGCCTGGGCAAGGCCTCCGTGAGGGTGGACACGCACAGGGACAACCGGGCCATGAACCGGCTCGCGGAGCAGAAGCTGGGCTTTACCTACTGCGGCGAGGTGGACGTCAGCCTCATGGACCCGGGCCACGACTCGAGGCGCAACGCCTACGAGAAGCTTATCTGAGCTGCTGAAAAGGAGGGAGAAGCATGGCAAAGAAAAAACAGGATCGTTTCGTTATCAAGGAGAACCAGGGTCTGGGAGCGGGCATGCTGTATGTCGTGGTGGACATGCAGACTGGCGTCAACTACCTCGCCGTCGGCGGGCTCACGCCGACGCATATCACGCCGCTGCTGGACGCAAACGGTAACGTCGTCGTGGACAGCGCGGCGCAAAATACGCTCGAATGAGCCTGTGAGGTGCATCCAATGATAATCGGCGTCGATATGGGCGCTTCGGCGGTCAAGATATGCGCGTTGGAGGGAAACGAGGTCGACTTCACGCACTATGAGCACGGCAGGGGCGGGGACATGCCCGCGCTGCTCGAGAGGCTGGGCCTCGACGCGGCGGGCGCGGAGCTTATCGCGCTCACGGGCCTTTCGGCGAAGAACTCGGGCCTCGAGCGGCTCGGCGCACCGGTGAAGTACATACCGGAACCTGAGGCCATAGGCGAGGGCGCCTGCTGGCTCACGGGGCGCGACGACCTCATAGTCGCGAGCATAGGCACGGGCACGGCCTTCGTCCACGCCAAGGGCGGATGGTATATCCACCTGTGCGGCACTGGAGTCGGCGGCGGCACGCTCAAGGGCCTCGCGGTGAAGGTGCTCGGCGTCGCGAACATGCGCGAGTTCGATTCCCTCGCCATGGCAGGCGACTGCGGGCGGGTGGACCTGCTCATCGGCGACTTTGTCGAGAGCTACGGCATCCTCGACCCGGAGATAACCGCCTCGAACCTCGCGCGCTTAAACCCTGAGGCGAGCCGCGAGGACTGGGCCGCGGGGCTTGCGAATCTGGTGCTGCAGATAATCGGAACGATGAGCCTGCTGGCCTGCACGAGCAGCGGGGCCGAGGCCGTCGCGGTCATAGGCGCTCTCGCCGGCACGGAGCCGTCCCGGGCAAACTTTGCGACGTTCGAGAGGGTCTACGGCAAGAGCTTCCTTATCCCGGAGCACAGCGCCTGCGCCACCGCCATCGGCGCGGCAAGGAGGGCAAGGTGCGTCTGACCAGCCCGAACGAGATAAGAGCGCTCATGGAGCGGCACGGGGTGAGGTTCTCAAAGGGCCTCGGCCAGAACTTTCTCATCGAGCCCTCCGTGCCCCGGCGCATAGCCGAGGCGGGCTGCGAGGGCGGGGACAGCGCGGGCCTCGCCGTGCTGGAGGTCGGCCCCGGCGTGGGCTGCCTCACGGCGGAGCTGGCCCAGAGGGCCGGGCGGGTCGAGGCCGTGGAGCTGGATAAGCTGCTCCTGCCCCTGCTCGCCGAGACGCTCGCGGAGCACCCGAACGCCGAGGTCGTGCCCGGCGACGCGCTGAAATCGGACCTCGCGGCGCTCATGCGGGAGCGCTGCCCGGGCATGAGATACCGGGTCTGCGCGAACCTGCCCTATAACGTGACCACGCCCCTGCTGGCGAAGTTTATCGAGGCGGGGATATTCGAGCGGATAACGGTGATGATACAGCGTGAGGTGGCGCTGCGGCTCGCGGCCGCGCCGGGCACGGCGGACTACGGGGCCTTCACGGTGTTTCTGGGCTGGCACTGTGAGGTCGAGCGGCTCTTTGACGTGCCGCCCGAGTGCTTCATGCCCCGGCCGAAGGTGACGTCTTCCGTCGTGCGGCTGACGCCGAGGCCGGAGCCTCCCTGCGCCGTAAAGGACGAGGCGCTCATGTTCCGGCTTGTGAAGGCGGCCTTCGCACAGAGGCGCAAGACGCTGCGCAACGCGCTCGGCAGCGGCCTGCCCGACTGCCGCGCGGCCCTGTCCGCGGCCCTCGAAAGGGCGGGCATCGACCCCGGCGCGAGGGGCGAGACCCTCTCCTGCGCGGACTTCGCGCGCCTCACGGACGCTTTGACGGAAACTTTAACTGAAACTTAACAAAAACACCGAAAGAGCGTACAAAAATACAGTAATATTCTACTTGAACTGCGCGGAAAATGATGTTATACTTTCCACGGGTTGTACGATACGTCTGAATCGTGTCAAAACAGTTCGTTTAGGTCAAATCTTCATATAAATCTGAAAGGACGTTGAAGGATGAGCAAAAAGTACGTTTACCTGTTTTCCGAGGGCAACGCCAACATGCGCGAGCTTCTGGGCGGCAAGGGCGCTAACCTCGCCGAGATGACCAACATCGGCATGCCGGTCCCCCAGGGCTTCACGATAAGCACCGAGGCCTGCACCCGCTACTATGAGGACGGCGAGAAGATCGCCCCCGAGATCGAGGCTGAGATCTTCGAGTATCTGGAGAAGATGGAAGCGCTCGTCGGCAAGAAGTTCGGCGACAGGGAGAACCCGCTGCTGGTCTCCGTGCGCTCCGGCGCGAGGGCGTCCATGCCCGGCATGATGGACACCATTCTGAACCTCGGCATCAACGACGACGTGGCCGCCACCCTGGCCGCCAAGAGCGGCAACGTGCGCTGGGCTTACGACAGCTACAGGCGTTTCATCATGATGTTCTCCGACGTCGCGATGGGCTACGACAGGCTGAAGTTCGAGGCCATCATGGACGAGCTGAAGGAAAAGCGCGGCGTCGCCAATGACGCGGGCCTGACCGCCGAGGATATGCAGGAGATGGTCGAGCGCTTCAAGGTGCTCTACAAGGAGCTGGCGGGCGAGGAGTTCCCGACCGACCCGAAGGTACAGCTCATGGCCGCCGTCCGCGCCGTGTTCGGCAGCTGGATGAACGAGCGCGCCATTGCCTACCGCCGCATGAACGACATCCCGAGCAGCTGGGGCACCGCCGTCAACGTCCAGATGATGGTGTTCGGCAACATGGGCGACGACTGCGGCACGGGCGTTGCCTTCTCCCGTGACCCTGCCACCGGCGAGAACAAGCTCTATGGCGAGTTCCTCATGAACGCCCAGGGCGAGGACGTCGTGGCCGGCATCCGCACCCCGCAGACCATCGACCAGCTGCACGAGACCAACGCCGCGGCCTACGACCAGTTCGCCGCCGTCGCGAAGAACCTCGAAAAGCATTATAAGGACATGCAGGACATGGAGTTCACGATAGAGCAGGGCAAGCTCTACATGCTCCAGACCCGCAACGGCAAGCGCACCGCGC
>OJRC01000225.1_pt1 | contig 46703 bp, 48 predicted proteins | sample 1599081 | NCBI WGS metagenome assembly OJRC01 (sample SAMN03922519, study PRJEB24848) | human gut metagenome | isolation source: stool sample | host: Homo sapiens | place: Germany | collected 2010-02 | reverse complement strand
GATATTCGGCTTGCGATGATTCCATTGGCTTCAAAATCTGCTGGATTGTATAGTACGGTCAATATGCTCCTGAAATGTGTCTTTTATTCGGCAGAGCGAAGCCAACTACTTGACTATAATCCCTGTGAGGGACTTTCAGCCAAAGGAGGAAAACCGGGAAAAAAGAAAAATGCTTTGACGGATGAGCAAGTGAAGCTGCTTTTGGATACTGTCAAAGGACTTCCGCCCTACACATTTATAATGATCGCTTTATATTCCGGCCTGCGTCGTGAAGAAATTCTGGGACTGCAATGGGACTGCGTATTTCTGGATGTTCCTACGCCGTACATCTCTGTACGGAGGGCATGGCGCTCAGAACATAACAGGCCGGTGATTTCCACAACGCTGAAAACGAAGGCGGCTCGGAGAGATGTTCCCATTCCCAAATGCTTGGTTGCTTGTCTGCGCGAAGTCAAGGAAACAGCCGTATCTGAATATGTGATTGCAGACCGTACTGGGCAGCCACTTTCGTATTCGCAGTTCCAGCGAGTTTGGAAGTATGTAACCGTTCGCTCTACGAAACCCCATAACTATTATAAGTATGTAAATGGCCAGTGCATCAAATGCACCGTAACACCCACCCCTGGGGAACACCAGAAAAACAATCCTAAGTTGGTGTATGCCATTGACTTTGATGTGACACCACATCAACTTCGCCACACCTATATTACTAACCTGCTGTATGCTGGCGTTGATCCAAAAACTGTCCAATATCTTGCTGGGCATGAAAACAGCAAGACAACGATGGACATTTACGCGCAGGTAAAGTATAATAAACCTGAAGAACTTGTAGGTGTGGTAAATGACGCCTTTCGACAATAGAATCAAAGTATCCTGTGTCCCCATTTTATGATTAAATAGTGGGGCAACATTTGAGGGCAGGGGCCAAAAAGCCCGGAATATCAAGGAAAATCGGACGAAAGAACGGTTAAGTACGGCCTCAAGGCTGCCCGTCGCGCTCCCCAGTTCAGCAAGAGATAACAGAACACAGAAAAGACCGCCGAGGCTTTGCCTCAGCGGTCTTTTTAATTGTTCATTCTTCATTTTTCATTTTTCATTTTATCCTCCCTCGGGAGCTCTATCCGGCCATTTTCGGCCTCGAAGCGCTCGATGGCCTGACGGATGAGATAGATGACCTCTCCGTTCGCGGAGCGGCCCTCGTACTGGGAGATGTAGTGGAGCTTGTAATGCAGTTCGCTGTCTATGCGAAGGCCCAGATGCTTGTCTTTCTCGGGCTTTGTTGTCTTCATGCTACTCCTGTCTTAAAATGGACCGTAAGTCCGCAGCTCACAGTATGACGCGCAGGGTGAAGACACCTTCTGAGAGGTCGTAGCTGCACAGGGCAGAGTGCTTGCGGCAAAAGGCCGCGATGGACTGCGCGCCCAGCCCGTGGCCGGGCTGCTCCGAGACCGGGCAGCCGTTTTCGTCGAACCTGACATCGTCGGTGCAGGGATTAGAGACTTCCAGCATCAGCCCGGGCCGCCCTATCAGCTTGCAGCGTATCCAGCGATCCCGCTGCTCCGGCAGCTGCTTGCAGGCGTTTATGGCGTTCTCCAGAGCGTTTGCCATGACTATGGCCAGCTCCGCCTCGTCAACCGGCAGCTCGTCAGGAAGCGTGAGCTGGGGCGTCACCTGTATCCCTGCGTCCGCCGCGCGCCTGAAGTATGTTGTGAACACGGCGTCCAGCACCGGAGGACGGCACCATCTCATCGTGCGGTGCTCATCCAGCTTTGTCTGCGCCGCCTCGAGGAAATCCAACGCCTCCTGACGGTCCCCGCGGCGTATCAGCTCCGCGACCGCAGAGAGCCTGTGCCGCAGATCGTGCTTCTCCAGACTGACCGCCTCAGCGGCCGAGTTCACCTCCGCGGTTCTGAGCCGGAGCGCGTCCACCTGTACCTGCAGCATGTTCTGCCCGGCTCTGGCCTCATCTTCCTGCTGGACCCGGTCGAAAAACAGATACATGAGATAAAATGCACAGCCGCATATGAGCAGCGGCCCGTAAACCAGCATGCTGGTACCAAGCGGGTCCGCCTTGAAATACGCAATGTTTATGTGCAGCACCAGCAGGCAGGTCGAGAGCGGTATGAGGCTCAGCACCAGCCAGCCTCGGTCGAGCATCCTCAGCATGCGCTTGTATGCATGCGCCAGACGCCTGAACAACAGGAACAGCAGCACGAATGACACGATACGCACGATAAGCGGCAGCAGCGGCAGCGAGGGGAAAAGAGCCCCGGCGATATACCCGTTCGCGCTCCCCAGCACCGCCATGTAAAACGCGCTCATCACGCTGAAAATTACCCTCAGACCGTGATAGCGCGAGCAGACGATGGTGGCGAGTATGTACGGCACGACGAGAGTGAACGTTCCATATTTGGAGTAAAAGCTGAAATCAAAGTGTAAGATAAAACCAATGTTCAAGAGCACGATCACGGCGATAAAGCCGGCCCAAAGACCGCGCCAGAAACGGACGGGTTCGCGGTATTCTAGCATGAGCATTATGAAAGGAGCGAATATTGCCTGCGTTACGAACACCGTGACCGCGCCGATGATCTCCTCGAACATGTCATTTTCCTCCGAGCCAGAAGTTGCCCCAGGCGAGCTTGAATGTGCGCGCGCAGGAACGGGGAAGGGCAACGGAAGTCCCGTCGTCCAATATGGCGAGCTGCCCCTGTACGGCGGTCACGTGCTGGAAATTCAGCAGATAGCTCGCCCCGCACAGAAAGAAACGCGGGTCCTTCATCAGCTCCGCCACAGCCACCTTGAAGGAGCCGCGTATCGTCTGCGAATCGACCACCCCGTCCGAGCAGTAGTAGCGCATACCGCGCCCGACCCGCTCTACGCAGAGCAGCTCGTCCAGCGCTATGCGCCGTTCGCCCTCCCGGGTTGCGACGAAGGTGCAATGTTCTCTCCGCCGACGAAGCTGCTCGGCAGCGGAGTCCAACACCCGGCAGATCTTCTCGCAGTCTACCGGCTTAAGCAGATAGAAAAACGCGCCCACTTCATAGCTGTCAGCTGCAAATTCGTTCGAGCTGGTGAGAAAGATGATCTCACCGCCGTCCCCCAGCTCCCTGAGCCGTTCGCCCGTGCGGATTCCGTCCAGACCAGGCATCAGGATGTCCAGTATATAGATGTCGAAGCCCTTGAACTCCGCATCGCGCAGGAGCGCCTCCCCGCTGTCGAAGGCCGCCAGACTGCCGGACAGTCCGCTCCAACTGCGGACACACTCAAGCGTGCGCTCGAGCTGTACGGCGTCGTCGTCGCATACCGCTACCCTTAACATGAAAAGATACCCCCAAAATGTAAAGAACAAATCTCGCGCAAAATACGACATTTTTTGCGCAGGAATCACAAAAAACAGAATAGAACATCGGCAAATGATAGGATAACACGCCCAAACACCCCCGTCAAGCGCCGTCGGGCTTGCAAAATGACGGTGGATGTGTTATGATACTTTAAGTTAGTGATAACTAACTTAAAGTATCAAGGAGGCACGATATGCTGAGAGCCATGATTGAGAATTGCTGTAGGCCGCGGGGCGTGTACGGCAGGCTGATGCTGAGGGGCATGAACGCCGGGCACGGCCCGATGGCGCGCTGGGCGTTGGACCGGGCAGGACCGGGGCCGGGCCGAATATTGGACATTGGCTGCGGCGGCGGAGCGAACATAAGGCGGCTTCTGAGGAGACATCCCGGCTGCCGTGTAGATGGTGTGGACTATTCCGCTGAGAGCGTGGAGCTGAGCCGCAGGCTGAACGCCGGCGCTGTTGCGGATGGCAGGTGCGAGATAGTTGAGGGCGACGTGATGTCGCTGCCGTTCGCGGACGGGACATACGACGCGGCAACGGCCTTTGAGACCGTGTATTTCTGGCCAGACCTTACCGCGGCGCTACGGGAGGTCAGAAGGGTGCTGAGGTCCGGCGGTAAGCTGCTCATAGCCTGTGAGATGAATGACCCGGTAAAGGCGCTTAAGTGGTCGAGACACTGCGCGGCGATGACCGTTTATACAAGTGCCGAGTTGGTTGCCTGCGCCAGAGCTGCCGGGTTCAGAGAGACAAAAGCCGATGAGAGGGGCGTCTGGACCGCGCTAAGCGCGGTAAAATAAAGATGACCCCGCCGTTTCGTTTTGAATCGGCGGGGTTTGTATTTTGTTCACATCAGTGGGGCGAAGACCCTCAGCAGGCTCTGGCCGAGCCGCATGAGCCAGGAGCGGTTGCGGTAGAGCTCCGGGGTTATCTCGACGCATTTGTGTATGTTCTCGAGGAAGCTGGCCTTTATTTCGGCAATGGCGCTCGAGCCGTGCATCCACACGGCACATTCGTGGTGCAGGTAGAGGCTGCGGTAGTCCAGGTTTATCGTGCCGCAGATGCCGTACTCGTCGTCGCATATCATGGTCTTCGAGTGTATGAAGCCAGGTATGTACTCGTACACCCTGACGCCTGCCCGCAGCAGCGGGGCGTAATAGCTGCGCGTTACCATGTGTACATACCATTTGTCCGGCACACCGGGGGTCATCATCCGCACGTCGATGCCGCACTTGGCGGCGCTGGTGAGGGCGTTCATCAGCTCGTTGTCGATGACCAGATATGGCGTGCAGATATAGACATAGTGTTTGGCTCTGGACAGCATGTTGATGTACGCGGTTTCGCCCACGGGTTCGTCGTCCGAGGGAGTGTCGGAGTAGGGCTGGACGAAGCCGTCTGACTCTATGCCGGCGAGCAGCTCCTGCGCGGGCAGGAAGCGCTTGGGGTCATCCTCCTCGTGCCTGATGTAGTCCCACATGGAGAGGAACATCAGTGTGAAGCTGTAGGCGGCCTCGCCGCGCAGGCGTATGCCGCAGTCCAGCCAGTGGCCGAAGCGCTCGCGCCGGTTTATGTACTCGTCGGCGAGGTTCACGCCGCCCGTGAAGGCCACGGCGCCGTCGATGACGCATATCTTGCGGTGGTCGCGGTTGTTGAAGGTGCCGGTCAGCACAGGCTGGAAGCGGTGGAAGGTGCAGCATTTGATGCCGCGTTTTTCCATCTGGCGGTTATAGTTCCTCGGCAGGGTCAGGATGCAGCCCATATCGTCGTAGATAAGCCGCACGTCGAGGCCCGCGGCGGCCTTATCCTCGAGTATCTCGAGTATCGAGTCCCACATGATGCCCGGTTCCACGATGAAGTATTCGAGGAAGATGTAGCGCCTGGCCTTTTTTAATTCCTCGAGCATGGCGGGGAACAGCTCGTCGCCGAGCTTGTAATAGGTGGTCTCCGTCCTTGTAAAGACGGGCGCGCCGGCGCAGCGCTCGAGGTAGGCCGACTGCAGCGCGGCCTCCGGCTCGGCTTTTTCGAGGTCTGCGGCCTTGGAAGTTACCATGCTGGCGGTCTGGCGATAGCGCAGGAGCATGCCCGAGAGCTGTTCGCGCTTGCTCTCCGGCGTGCGTTTCTTGCCGAACAGGATGTAGATGGGCACGCCGAACAGCGGCAGGAACACGATGGGGATTATCCAGGCTATCTTGAAGGCCGAGCTGCCGTCCTGGTTTATGATGTAGACGACCGTAACGAGCGACAGCGCGACGGAAATGGTCTGTACGGTCGCGAAGACGTCCTGAAAATAAAAGAGAGTTGAGACCAGCACGACGATTTGCAGGAGCATGAACAGCGCCACGAACGCCAGCCGGGAAAACAGCAGTTTGAGCAGCTTTTTCACTTGGATGACCAGCCCTTCTGATTCATTAACACAAAATTATAGCAGATTTTTTGTCTCTTGTCGATACTTGTGCAGGGCTTTGGGGTGTGAGATAATGTTAAATAAGAAAACCCGCGTCGGCGGGTGAGATATGGGAGGCGCAAATGGACTATTTAAGTGAATACAGAAGCAAGCTGCGCACGCCCGAGGAGGCGGCGAAGGCGGTCAAAAGCGGCGACTGGGTCGAGTACGGCTGCGGCGTGACGTATCCGACTCTCTGCGACCGAGCGCTTGCGGCCAGGCGCGATGAGCTGACGGACGTGAAGGTGCGCGGCATGCTCTGCTACGGACCGATAGCTGTGGTGGAGAGCGACCCTGAGCAGGAGCATTTCACCTATGACTCGTGGCATCTGACGGGCTATGAGCGCAAGCTGGCGGACAGGGGCCTATGCTACTATCAGCCCATGCTGTACCGCAACCTGCGCTGGTACTATGACAATTTCCTGCACATAAACGTAGCATTCATAGGAGCTGCGCCTATGGACGAGCACGGGTATTTCAATCTGTCGATCTCGACGGGTAACTCGCGGGTGTACATCGAGAACGCGGATATCGTGGTCATTGAGGTGCTGGAGGGGCTGCCCCACGCCTGCGGCGGGCAGGAGGAGAGCGTGCACATTTCCGAGGTGGACATGGTGGTCGAGGGCGAGCACGGCCCGGCCATCCAGCTGCCGAGCCGCGCGCCGAGCGATGTGGACAAGCAAATCGCGGCGAACGTCATACCCTACCTCTGCGATGGTGCGACGGTGCAGCTGGGTATCGGCGGCGTACCGGACGCCCTGGGCGTTATGATAGCGGAATCCGACCTCAAGGACCTCGGTATGCACACGGAGTTTGCGACGGACGCCTTCTACAAGCTCTTTGCCTCGGGCAAGCTGACGAACCGGCGCAAGACGATAGACAGGAACAAGGCGGTGTTCGGCGTCGCGGCGGGCACGCAGGACCTCTACGACTGGATCAACCACAATCCGGGTGTCGCGGCATACCCGATCAGTTATGTGAATAACCCGGCGGTCATCGCGCAGCTGGACAATTTCATCTCTCTCAACAGTTGCATAGGCGTGGACCTCTACGGCCAGGTAAGCTCGGAGAGCTCGGGCACGCGGCAGATAAGCGGTACGGGCGGGCAGGTGGACTTCCTGACGGGCGCGACGATGTCGAAGGGCGGCAAGGCCTTCATCTGCATGAACAGCATGTTCACGGACAAGGCGGGTGTGGCGCACAGCCGCATCGTGCCCTACTTCGGCGGGGACATCGTGACCTCCCCGCGCAGCCAGGGCTATTATATCGCGACGGAAAACGGCGTGGTTTGCCTCGCGGGCGCCTCGACCTGGGAGAGGGCCGAGCGGCTCATAAGCGTGGCGCACCCGGATTTCAGGGACGAACTGATAAAAGCCGCCGAGGCCCAGCGCATCTGGCGGCGCTCGAACAGGAGATAAGAAAAAAACAGCCCCGCCGGGGGCTGCTTTTTTCTTTCTCACATGGCGTATTTTTTGATTTCAGGGCCGACGTTTTCGGGGTCGGCGGTCATCGTAATCGTGAACCTGATGCCCTCGGCTTCTGCAAAGCTCGCGAGCCAGTCAAGGAAATCCACGACCTGCGCTTCGGTTCCGGCATTGAACATCTTGTGGAAGTTGTCTATGAAAATGTGCGAGATATCATAGTTGCCCGCTCTCAGGCCGCTGATGAAGCCCTTCATAAACTCAAATGTGCCGATCTGATAGTCGCTGGCGTGGATAAGGCGGGCCTGATACGGTATGTCGTAGGTGAGATTCCTGTCCTTCTCGATGCAGATGACGTCTCCATGCTCCTCGTTCACCGCCGTGCGGACAAGCTCCACCAGCCTTTTGGTCTTGCCGGAACCCTTCAGGCCCACGATCACCTTGACCATATTTGAATCACTCCCTTTACGTTTGTCCATTAAAAATGGCAAGCTGTATCTTGTACTTACAGCTTACCATTTTTTCATCCCGAGTTCAACGGGTAAAATCAAAGTTAATACTTTGTTTATTTTCAGGTCCCCGGTTTGCCGAGCATCTTGAACATGTTTTTCTTGTACGCCTCGACGCCGGGCTGGTCGAAGGGGTTGACGCCGGACATGTAGCCCGAGATGGCGCAGGCCAGCTCGAAGAAGCAGACCAGCTCCGCGAACCCTGCCTCGTCGCGACGCTCGACGCTCACGCCGATGTTCGGCACGCCGCCGGAGATGTGCGCGGACTTGACGGCCTCCCTCGCGACGCGGCACACGTCGTGCATGTCGCGCCCGGCAAGGTAGTTCAGCCCGTCCGGGTCGCCCATGCCGAAGGGGATCGCAAAGCTCGTAAGCGACTTCTCGAAGCTCACGACGGTCTCGTAGAGCTTCCTCGGCCCGTCCTGCACGTACTGGCCCATGGAGTGCAAATCCGCCGTGTATTCCAGTGAGGCGGGGAAGATGCCGATGCCGTTCTTGCCCTCGCTCTCGCCGTAGAGCTGCTTCCACCACTCGGCCATGAACCGGAAGGACGGCTCGTAGCAGGCCAGCAGCTCGATGCCGTAGCCCCTGCCGTAGAGGTGCTGCCTCGCCGCCGCGTACTGCCACACCGGGTTCTCCGGGCTTCTCAGATCCAGCTGGGAGAAGGTCTCGATGGCCTTGTCGATGACGGCCTGTATGTCGATGCCCGCCACGGCCATGGGCAGCAGACCCACCGCCGAGAGCACGCTGTAGCGCCCGCCGACGTCCGCCGGGACGATGAAGCACTCCCAGCCCTCCGCGTCCGCCATCGAGCGCAGCACGCCGCGCGCGGAGTCAGTCGTCGCGAAGATGTGCCGCTTCGCCGCGGCGCCGTATTTTTTCTCCAGCATCGAGCGGAACACGCGGAACGAGACCGCAGGCTCCAGCGTGGTGCCGGATTTTGAAATGACGTTGACGTCAAAATCGTCGTCCCCGAGCTGCTCGATGACGCCGTTTAGGTAGTCCCCGCTCAGGCCGTTGCCGACGAAGTAGACCTTCGGGTCGCCCTCCTTAGGCAGGGGACGCAGCAGCTCGATGGCGCCCCTCGCACCCAGATATGAGCCGCCGATGCCGACGACGACCAGAGCCTTCGACCTGGAACGTATCTTCGCCGCCGCAGCGAGCAGAGCCTTCATCTCACCGCGCTTTATCCTCATGGGCAGTTCCGTCCAGCCGGTAAATTCTGCGCCCGGGCCGCTCTTTTCGACGAGCATCCTGTGCGCGGAGGCCGCGGCGGCATAATCAGGCCCTGCAGCGTCGAAGAATACGGACGCGCCGCTGAGATCGACTTTTATCATCTTCCTCATCCTTCGCATTTTAAAATTTCGCTTTCAGGAAGATTATACTACTTTTTTCTCAGATTACAAGCCCCAAAAATCCCGGCGTTTGCGGGTAAAAGTGGGGAGAAACATCGAAAACAGGCGCAAAATGTCGTATAAAGTGGAGGTTCAGTGCAGGCCAACGATGGAGCGGAGCATCTGCAGCATTATACCGGAAGCGCCGAGACGCTCCACGCTGTCAGATGCCAGCAGCGGCACCTCGGCGAGAGGGCCGGAGCTGTTCGACACGACAAGCTTGCCGAGGACGTCACCCGCCTGCACCGGCGCGGCTACGCGCTCAGGAAGCTCCACGCTCCTTGTTATACCCACGGCGTCGCGCGTCCTGAGCAGCACCGCGCCGCCGTCGCAGACCGTGCCGACGCTCTCTGCCTCGCCCAGCTCCACCGTGACCTGCGGCAGCTCGGAGCCGTCCGTGAGCGGGCAGAGCGTGTAGTTCGCGAAACCGTAGTCGAGCAGGGCGGAGGCGTCCGCGTTGCGGCTCTCGATGCTCTCCGCGTGCATGATGACAGCGATGTACTCCGTGCCGTCCCGTTCCGCGGAGGCGGAGAGGCAGTACATGGCCGTGGAGGTGTAGCCGGTCTTCAGCCCGGTACAGCCCTCGTAGTAGCGAACGAGTTTGTTCGTGTTCGTCAGCTCCGATTTGCCGTCCCTGATCGAGTCCATCCAGATGGTGGTGTAGTCCTTTATCCACTCGTGCGAGAGCAGCTCGCGGCTCATGACGGCGATGTCGAGGGCGCAGGTGTAATGGGCCGTGTCGTCAAACAGGCCGGTGCAGTTGGTGAAATGGGTGTTTTCGAGGCCCAGCTCCCCGGCGCGCTCGTTCATGCGCTCGACGAAGGCGGCCTCGGAGCCGCACAGGTGCTCGGCGAGCGCCACGGCGCAGTCGTTCGCGGAGACGACAGCGACGCACTTTATCATGTCGGAGACGGACAGCTGCTCGCCAACCTCGAGCCAGATCTGGCTGCCGCCCATGGAGGCGGCGCGCTCCGAACCCGTGACCATGTCGTCGAGCGCGATCGTGCCGTTGTCGACCGCCTCTGCGACCAGCAACAGGGTCATGACCTTCGTGACGGAGGCCGGAGGCCGCCTATCCGTCTCGCCCCTGGCATAAAGCACGCTTCCCGTTTCCCTTTCGATGAGGACCGCCGAGGGCGCGGCGATCTCGGGGGCGGCGGGGTCTGAAAGCTCCAGCGCTGCGCCGGGAGCAGCCAGCAGCGCGGCGCAAAGGAGAAACGTTAGCAGGATGCGCAGGATATTTTTCATATGGACGACCTCCAGACCGGTTTTTGTAAAAAGATATGCTGTCTTGTCCCCGCTTATGCCATTCGACACAGGTAGACAATAATTATGGCTTATTCATACCAAATGTGAATATTCCGTGAACTGGAAGCTCGGCGAAAAACGCGATTAAACAAGGAGGTATCAACATTTTCAACAGAGTTTTCAACCGCCGTGATGTCGAAGAATGTCGAGGAATATTCAAAAACAAGTTGACATAAGCATGATACTGTGTCCTCGCACGTATTTTTGGGCGTTGACGGGGGCTTTGGCTGAGGTTACAATAGAAAAGGTCCTCGGCAGAGGGAAACGGAGGTTTGCATGAAAAGATTCGGCGGAGACAAAAAGTACCTGTATTGGGGCGTGACGGCCTTTGCGGTAATAGCGTGCAGCATAGTGTTTTATATGCTGATCTCGCGCTGGCCGGGGGTCGCAAAGGGCCTTTCTGCCCTCATGCGCATCATAGCGCCGTTCATATGGGGCTTTGCCATCACCTATCTGCTGAGACCGGCGATGGTATTCTTCGAGCAGAACGTGACGACCCCGCTGGGCGACAGGTTATTCAAGGCGAACCACCGGCGGGCCTTCGGTTTCAGCCGGGCGATTGCCATCGTCATAGCGGAGCTGCTGATGCTGTTCATAGTCGGCGCGCTGCTCTGGCTCATCCTGCCGCAAATATATTTGAGCATAAACAACATCGTCTCGAACAGCCAGAGCTATTTCGAGACGATAGAGGGCTGGGTCTCGCGTACATTTGAGGATTACCCCGAACTGATGCTCGGCGTCACCTCGCTGCTTGACAGCGCATCGGGCCAGCTGACCCAGTGGGCTACGAACACGCTGCTGCCGCAGATGACGAACATCATAAGCAGCATCACCTCGGGCGTCTACACCTTCGTGCGCGGCATCTACTACATCGTCGTGGGCATCATCGTGTCCTTCTATGTGCTGTTCAACAAGGAGGCGGTGGCGACCGGCGCGAAGCGGGTGCTCTACTGCATCTTCACGGTCGAGGCGGCGGAGAAGATACTCGAGGGCGTGCGTTTTACGGACAAGACCTTCATGGACTTCATCTCCGGCAAACTGCTCGACAGCGCGATAATAGGCATACTCTGCTACATATGCTGCAGCCTGATGCAGATGCCGTATACGCTGCTCATTTCGGTCATCGTGGGCGTGACGAATGTGATACCCTTCTTCGGCCCGTTCATCGGCGCCTTCCCATCGGCCTTCCTCATCCTGCTGGTGGACCCTATGAAGTGCCTTATATTCCTGGTGTTCATACTCATTCTGCAGCAGTTTGACGGGAACATACTGGGACCGAAGATACTCGGCAGCACGACGGGCGTGAACGGGTTCTGGATAATGTTTGCGATCATCGTGGGCGGCGGGTTCTTTGGCTTCATGGGCATGCTTTTGGGCGTGCCGGTGTTCGTGGTCATCTACTCGGGCATAAAGAGCCTGACTAACCGGAAACTGCGGCGCAGCGGCCTGCCGACGGACTATGAGAGCTACGAGAACCTGCACCACATTGACCCAAAGACGGGCGAGCACGTGGAGATGCCGCCGAAACCGACGGCGGAGGAGCGCCGGGCGAAGAAGGCGGAGTCCCGCGCGGCGTCAAAGGCGGCCGGGGCTGCGAGGGCGGAGAGGCTCAGGCGGCTCATAAATAAAAACGCCCGGAGCGAGAGTGCTCCGGACGATAAGAAGAACGAGAAGAAATAGGCGTCAGGCGTGGGCGAGGCTCTCCCTCGCCTCGCGCAGGCAGAGGCAGAATTCGTCCAGCTCATCCTGCGTGGTGAAGCGCGAGAGGCCGAGCCTGAGCGCGCCGTCAATGACCGGGGCGGGAAGCCCCATGGCCTCGAGCACATGGCTCCGCCCGCCCTTCTTGCAGGCGGAGCTTTTCGATACGCTGATCCCGCGGGCCTCGAGGAAGTTCATGAGCACCTCGCTGCGGTAGCCGGGCAGGGAGACGCAGAGGATGTGCGGCGCGCCGCCGCCTATTACGACGAGACCGGGGTTTTCTGCGCGCAGGCGCTCAATCGCGCCCTCGCGCAGCGCCGCCATGCGCTGAGTGGACTCGGCCATGAGCGCGCGCCCGACCCTAGCGGCCTCGCCGAAGGCGCAGATGTTCGGCATGGCCTCCGTGCCGGCCCTGCGGCCGTCCTCCTGAGAGCCGCCGACTATGAGCGGGCGCAGATGCAGGCCGGAGCGGACATACAGCGCGCCGATGCCCTTGGGCGCGTGTATCTTGTGGCCGGAGATCGCCACCATGTCCGCGCCGAGGGACTTCACCGTGAAGGGGACCTTCAGGAAGCCCTGTACCGCGTCGCAGTGGAGCAGGGCCTTCGAGCCGACCTTCTTGAGCGCTCTCGCGACGCCGGCAATGTCGGTGACGGCGCCTGTCTCGTTGTTCACGAGCATGAGCGAGACAAGCACCGTGTCAGGCCGCAACGCGTCGACGACGGCCTGCACGGGTATGGCCCCGCTCTCGTCGGGTGCAAGGCGCGTGACCTCATAGCCCCGGCGCTCCAGCTCGTCGAGGGCCTTGCGCACGGCGTCGTGCTCGGCCATGGAGCTTATGACGTGCCCGCCCTTTGCCGATGCGGCGTACGCGCCCGAGAGCAGTGCCCAGTTGTCGGCCTCGGAGCCGCAGGAGGTGAAGACAAGCTCCTTCGGCTGGCAGCCGAGGCAGAGCGAGACCTCGCGCCGGGCGCTGTCGAGCAGCTTCTTCGCCTCGCGCCCCCGCGCGTGGGTCGAGCTGGGGTTGCCGTACTGCTCGGTCATTACTTTGTAAGCGATATCCGCGGCCTCGGGACAGACCCGCGTCGTGGCCGCGTTGTCAAGATAGATGTCCAAATTATCACCCTCGAGGTATTGTAAAGATGAGATACATTATAAACACCCTTGGCTGTAAGGTCAACCAGTACGAGACGCAGGCGATGGAGACGCTGCTGCGCGAGCGCGGCCACGAGCCGGCGGCGGAGGATTCCGAGGCGGATATCGTCATCGTGAACTCCTGCGCTGTCACGGCGGAGAGCGGCAGAAAATCGCGCCAGGCGCTCCGGCGGCTGATGGAGCGATACCCGAACGCAAAGAGCGCGGTCTGCGGCTGCTGGGCGCAGACCGAGCCGGACGCGGCGGAGGCCATAGGCGCGGACATTGTATGGGGCAGCGGAGACCGGCGCGGCTTTGTCGAGGCCCTGGAGCGCGCCGTGGCCGAGGGCGCGCGGGAGCGGAGCGTGGACAGGCCCTTCGAGCGCAGGATAATGGAGGACCTGCCCGCGGGCGCGTTTTCAGGCCACGCGCGGGCGTATCTGAAGCTGGAGGACGGCTGCCAGAATTTTTGCAGCTATTGCATCATACCCTACGCGAGGGGCCGGGTGCGCTCCCTGCCCGTCGAGAGGGCAGCGCAGCTGGCGGCGGAGCTGGCCTCGGAGGGTTACCGCGAGCTGGTGCTGACCGGCATAGAAATAGCCTCCTACGGAGAGGACCTGCCGGATACACCGGGCCTTGCCGACGCGGTATGCGCCATAGCGGAGGCCGCGCCGGAGCTGAGGCTGAGACTCGGCTCGCTCGAGCCGACGGTCGTGACCGAGGACTTCTGCCGCAGGCTCGCGGAGACGGGCCGGGTCTGCGACCACTTCCACCTCTCGCTCCAGTCGGGCTGCGACCGGACGCTCTCGCGAATGCGCCGGAAATACGGCACGGCGGAGTTTTTCGCCGTCACCGAGCGGCTGAGGCGATATTTCCCACACTGCGGCCTCACCGCCGACCTAATAACGGGTTTCCCGGGCGAGACGGAGGAGGACCACCGGGCGACAATGGAGTTTATAGAAAGCTGCGCCTTCTCGTCCATGCACGTCTTCCCGTACTCGCGCAGGCCGGGCACCCCGGCGGACAGGCTGCCGGAGCAGCTGACGGCGCGGGTGAAGTCCGCGAGAGCGGCCGAGGCGCACGCGCTGGCGGTGCGAATGAAGGCGGAATACCTGCAAAGCTGCGTGGGCATGAGGCTTGAGACGCTGTTTGAGACGGAGCAGAACGGGATGTCCACGGGTCACGCATCAAACTATGCGGAAGTGTGCGTGCCGGGGACAGGACTGCGCGGAGTTGTGAGAAACGTGCAAATTGAGGCTGTTTTGGGCGAAATGCTTGTTGGAGCTGCTATTTGACGCGAGCTGTTGGAAAAGACTATACTATTTAATAGTGTCATTATAAGAAGGAAGTGTCCAGATTGACGGAAAGGGCTTATAATTTCGCGGCGGGCCCGGCGCAGATGCCGGAGCCGGTCCTTATGAGGGCGCAGGCCGAGCTGCTCAACTGGCACGGCTGCGGCATGTCGGTGATGGAGATGAGCCACCGGGGCAGCCAGTTCAAGGAGATACACGCCTCGGCTAAGGAGAGCGTGAAGCGCCTGCTCGGCGTGCCGGATACGCACGAGGTGCTGTTTCTGCAGGGCGGCGCTACGGGCCAGTTCGCGGCTGTGCCGCTGAACTTCATGGCCGATACCGGCGCGTGTTATGCCGTTACCGGCAACTTCTCCGGTATCGCGGCGAAGGAGGCGGCGAAGTACGGGCCTGTTACCACGGCCTTCGACGGCAAGCCGGAGAACTTCACGAGGATACCGGGGCAGGATGAGCTCAAGATAAACTCCGACGCCTCGTATTTCCACTACTGCGCGAACAACACGATCTTCGGCACGGCCTGGGATTACGTGCCTGAGACGGGCAGCGTGCCGCTGGTGTGCGACATGTCCTCGGAAATAATGTCCCATCCTGTGGACGTGTCGAAGTACGCGCTCATCTATGCGGGGGCGCAGAAGAACATGTCGCCTGCGGGGCTGACCGTCGTCATCGTGGACAAGGCGATGACGGGCCGGGAGCGGGCCGACACGCCGCAGATACTGAACTATAAGCTGATGGTCGAGAAGGATTCGATGCTGAACACGCCGCCCTGCTGGTGCATATATATGCTGGGGCTGGTGCTCGACTGGGTCGAGGCCGAGGGCGGAGTCGCGGCCATGGACGAGAGAAGGCGCGAGCGCAGCGGGCTCATCTACGAGGTGCTGGATAACTCGAAGCTCTATAAGCCGCACGCGGAGCCGGGCAGCCGCTCGTGCATGAACGTGACCTTCAGGACCGGCTCAGAGGAGCTGGATGCGGAGTTTTGCAAGGGTGCGGCGGCGCGCGGCCTGCTGAACGTGAAGGGGCACAGGCTGACCGGAGGCATGAGGGCCTCGCTGTACAACGCGATGCCGCTTGAGGGCGCGAAGGCCCTGGCGGAGTATATGAAAGATTTTGAGGTGGCGCACCATGTTTAAGATACGGACGATGAACACGATATCCCATCTCGGGACGGACATACTTGTAAAGCACGGCTGCGAGGTCGGCACGGAGTTCGAGACGCCGGACGCGCTGCTCATCCGGTCGGCCGACCTGCACCAGACAGAGTTCTGGCCGGAGCTCAAGTGCATAGGCCGGGCGGGCGCGGGTACGAACAACATCCCGCTGGACCGCTGCTCCGAGAGCGGCATCGTGGTCTTCAACGCGCCGGGCGCGAATGCGGACGCGACGAAGGAGATGGTCATCTTCCAGCTGCTCGCGGCCTCGAGGGACATCCTTGGGAGCATCGAGTGGGTGAAGTCCATCGCCGACAGGGGGGACGAGATACCGGCCCTCGTGGAGAAGGGCAAGAGCGCCTTTGCCGGGCCGGAGCTGTGCGGCAAGAACCTCGGCGTCATTGGCCTCGGCGCCATAGGCGTGCTGGTGGCTTCGACGGCGCTGAAGCTGGGCATGACGGTCAGGGGCTACGACCCGTACATGTCGGTGGAATCGGCCTGGAGGCTCTCGAGGGACGTCATACACGTGGACTACCTTGAGGAGATCTTCCGCACGAGCGACTATATCAGCCTGAACGTGCCTTATAACGAGAGCACGCACCACATGATAGACGCGGCGGCGATAGCGGCCATGCGCCCCGGCGTGAGGATAGTGAACGAGTCCCGCGCGGAGATAGTGGACGACGACGCGATGATAGAGGGCCTCGCGAGCGGCAAGGTCGGCAAGTATGTGACGGATTTCCCGAACGCGAAGCTGGTCGGCGTGCGCAACTGCATCACGACCCCGCACCTCGGTGCCTGCACGCCCGAGAGCGAGGAAAAATGCTCCGTCATGGCGGCACAGGAGATATACGACTATCTCAAAAACGGCAATATCAAGAACTCGGTGAACATGCCGAACGCCGCGCTGGACAGGATGGGAGAGTGCCGCCTGTGCGTCATCCACAGGAACGTGCCGCACATGATAAACAGCATCCTCGACCTCATCAGCGCCCGTAACATCAACATCGAGCACATGATAAACAAGCCCCGCGGCGAGTACGCCTACACGATGATAGACCTAGCCGAGCGGGTAAACGGCGAGATAACCGGCCAGATACAGCAGAACCCCGACGTCCTGCGCGTCCGGGTCGTGTGAAATGAATATGAAAACGCCGCCTCAAACGAGGCGGCGTTTTTGTTTTGTCCGGGTCAGTCACTTGAGCTTTGCGAGGCTCTCCTCGAGGTTTGCTATGAGGGCCTTTGCCTTTTCAGCCCTCTCGCGCTCGGCGTTTACCACGGCCTCGGGCGCGCGGGAGACGAAGGCCTCGTTCGCGAGCTTTTTGTTCTGGGCCTCGAGCTGGCCCCTGGCCTTTTCGAGCTCCTTCGTAAGCCTCGCGCGCTCGGCCTCGAGGTCCACGAGCTCGGCCATGGGCATGAGCACGCGGGCAGAGGACGTCGTCACTGTGACCATGCCCTTCGCGCTTTCCTCGGCGTCACTGCCGGCGCCGGAGATGCCGCGCACCTCGACTTCGCTGGCAGAGGCGAGGCGGCTGAGGTACTTCGCGCCGGCGCGGTAGGTCTCCTGCTCTGCGGCGCAGATGATGACCTTCGCCTTGCGGGAAGGCGGCACGTTCATGTCCGCGCGGCGGCTGCGCACGGCGCGGATGACCTCCATCACGCGCTCGAAGCCCGCCTCGTCCTCGGGGAAGGAGAGCGCCGCGTCGTACTTCGGGAAGGGCGCTATTATGAGCGCCTCGCACTCGTGCGGCAGGGCCTGGTAGATCTCCTCGGTTATGAACGGCATGAAGGGGTGCAGCAGCTTCAGTATGCCGGTGAGCACGTACAGCAGCACGCGCTCCGTGCCCTCCCTGGCCTCCGCGTCGCCGGAGTTCAGGCGCTCCTTCGTCAGCTCTATATACCAGTCGCAGTAGCTGTCCCAGATGAAGTCGTAGATCTTCTGCGCCGCGATGCCGAGCTCGTAGCGCTCGAAGTTGTCCCTCACCTCGCCGACGAGGCTGTTGAGCTTCGAGAGTATCCACTTGTCGGGCAGCTCGAGCTTTTCAGGCAGGGCGCAGTCCTCGATGCTCAGGTTCATCATGACGAAGCGGGAGGCGTTCCAGAGCTTGTTGGCGAAGTTGCGCATCGCCTCGCAGCGCTCGACGTAAAAGCGCATGTCGTTGCCGGGGCTGTTGCCGGTGATGATGTTGAAGCGCAGCGCGTCCGCGCCGAAGCGGTCTATCATCTCGATGGGGTCGACGCCGTTGCCCGCGGACTTCGACATCTTCTTGCCCTGCGGGTCCCTTATGAGGCCGTGTATGAGCACGGTGTGGAAGGGTATCTCGTGCATCTGCTCGCAGGCGGAGAAGATCATGCGGGCAACCCAGAAGAAGATGATGTCGTAGCCCGTGACGAGCACGTCGGTGGGATAGAAGTACTTGAGGTCCTCGGTCTCCTCGGGCCAGCCAAGCGTGGAGAAGGGCCAGAGCGCGGAGGAGAACCAGGTGTCGAGCACATCGGGGTCCTGCTCGATGTTCTTGCTGTGGCAGGCCTCGCACTCGGTGGCGTCCTCCTTGGAGACGGTGACATGGCCGCAATCCTTGCAGTACCAGGCGGGGATGCGGTGGCCCCACCAGAGCTGGCGGGAAATGCACCAGTCGCGGACGTTGTACATCCAGTTGAGGTAGGTCTTGGAGAAACGTTCAGGCACGAATTTGACCTCGCCGTCCTCGACGACGCGGATGGCCTCCTTCGCGAGAGGCTGCATCTTCACGAACCACTGCTCGGAGGAGATCGGCTCCACGTCGCTGTGGCAGCGGTAGCAGGTGCCGACGTTGTGGGAGTAATCCTCGACCTTGACGAGGTAGCCCTCGGCCTCGAGGTCGGCGACGATGGCCCTGCGGGCCTCGTAGCGGTCCATGCCGTTGTACTTGCCGCCGTTTATTATCTTCGCGTCATCATCGAGAATAAGGATGTAGTCGAGGTCGTGGCGCTGCGCGACCTCGAAGTCGTTCGGGTCGTGGCAGGGGGTCATCTTGACGCAGCCGGTGCCGAAGTCCATCTCGACGTAGTCGTCGGCGACGATGGGTATCTCACGGCCCACGAGGGGCAGGATGCAGGTCTTGCCGACGATGTTGGTGTAGCGCTCGTCGTTCGGGTTGACGGCGACGCCGGTGTCGCCCAGCATGGTCTCGGGCCGGGTCGTGGCGATGATGAGCTCGCCCGAGCCGTCGGAGAGCGGGTAGCGGATGTGCCAGAGGTGGCCCGGCTTGTCGATGTACTCGACCTCGGCGTCAGAGAGCGCGGTGGTGCACTTCGGGCACCAGTTTATGATGCGCTTGCCCTTGTAGATGAGCTTCTTCTGGTAGAGGTCGACAAAGGTCTCGCGCACGGCGCGGGCGCAGGTGTCGTCCATGGTGAAGCGCTGGCGCTCCCAGTCGCAGGAGGAACCGAGGGTCTTGAGCTGCTCCACGATGCGGTCGCCGTACTTGTTCTTCCAGGCCCAGACCTCGTCGAGGAACTTGTCGCGCCCGAGGTCGAAACGGGTCTTGCCCTCGTTCCGGAGCTTTTCCTCCACCTTTATCTGCGTGGCGATGCCTGCGTGGTCGTAGCCCGGCAGCCAGAGCGTGGAGTAGCCGTCCATGCGCTTGTAGCGGATGAGCACGTCCTGGATGGTCTCGTCAAAGGCATGGCCCAGGTGGAGCTGGCCCGTGACGTTCGGTGGCGGGATGACGATGGTGAAGGGCTTCTTCTCGGGGTCGCGCTCGGCGTGGAAGTAGTTGCCCTCGAGCCACATGTCGTAGATCTTGTGTTCGACCTGTTTGGGGTCGTAGACTTTCGGCAGTTCTCTCATAACATTTCCTCCTTTTCGGGGCACGAAAAAGCGCCCCGAAGCAAGTTTTGCCTCAGGGCGCGGGAAAATACCGCGTGGTACCACCTGAGTTCCGCCCAAATTGGGCGACACTCTCGGCTCTGTAACGGGAGCGCCCGTCCGGCCTAATCGATAACTCTTTCAGTCCGGCGGCTCGGGGCCGACCTTCAGCGCCGCGTCACGGGGACTTGCACCGTCCGTCCCCTCTCTGAGCATCAGCAAACGCCTACTCCTGCCCGTCATTGCCTTTTACCGGATGATTATATCCAATCCTTGTCCGATTGTCAAGCATTGATGCGTATTGGTGGGGGTATAATGCCACCCCATTTCTTTTGCCCTTGCCAAAAGAAACGGGGTGGCGCCCCAAAGAAAAGCGGCTTTATATTTGGGCGTGAGGACCCATCGTACGCTGGTGGGCCCGCCCGCCTCTCCCACGGACCTTGGAAGTCCTATCCGACGTTTGGGCGCGGTGAGGCTGGCTGCGGTGTAATATATGGCGTTGGCCGACTTGGCTAACGAGGGGAATAAGGAAGCAGCCGCCCCGCAGGGGCGGCGTTTATTATAAATATTGACTGACGTCGTCGATGCGGAAAAAGGCCGCATCTCCTCCAGCAGTCTCTGGGGAAAAGGTGAAACGCCGCAGGCGTTTGGATTTAAATGGCGGCGCATCGAGGTCGATGCGCCCTACGGGTGGCGGCGTGCGATACCGTCACGCCGGCGGTGGACGTTACGCCGGGCGGGGGTGGAACCCCGCCCCTACGACAACGCTGGGGGTAAACCAACAGCCCAGCCGTAGGGGTCGGCGTCCTCGACGACCCGTTGTCACGACACGCACCAACGCCACGGTCACGCACGCGGCCAAACCACGCACAAAAACCGTAGGGGCGGGGTTCCACCCCCGCCCGGCGTGACGCCCACCGCCGGCGTGATGATTACGCACCCGCGTATGGTTCGCGTAAATCCGCAGGGGTCGGCGTCCTCGACGACCCGACCGCACGCCTCGGGCGTGCGGGATCAACGTGCGGTGTCGGTGCCGCGGCGTTGCCGGTTCTCAGTAACGCAGTACAAAATAAATCACATACGCCCAGCTTAACAGGCCGTGGAATATGGCCCAGCCTACGGAGTGCCAGGTGGTGTAGCTGATGACCATGGCCAAGGCGCTGCCGAAGGTGATGCCGGTCTTGACCGTCTTATGTACGATGCTCTGCCTGCTGTCTTCCATTGATATTCTCCTTATTATATGGGGTAAGCGCAGCGCCGCCACAGTGGGCCATCAGCGACCACTGTGGCGGCGCTTGCGGCTTTCAAACGCCCATCGCGGCGGCTATCTGCTCCTTCATCTGGACTCCGACGGACTTGCCTGTCTGCTTTCCGTCCTCGAAGTAGATGAGCGTCGGTATGCTCATGACGCCGAAGCGCGAGGCCAGGGCCGGCTCCGCGTCCACGTCCACTTTGCAGACCTTCACGTCGGGGTACTCAAGCGCAAACTCGTCGAGTATCGGAGCCTGCATCCTGCACGGGCCGCACCAGCTGGCCCAGAAATCCACCACGCAGCGCCCCGTCGAGATGACGCTGTCAAAATCCGCGCTGGTCAAATGCTGTACTGCCATTTATTTCTCCTCCTTGAGTATATTCTCCACATATTTTGCCGCGGATATACCCGCAATGTTGCCCTCGCCGACCGCCTTCGCCACCTGATACGGCGCACCCACGCAGTCGCCCGCCGCAAAGACGCCCGGCACACTTGTCGCCATGCCAGCATCCACCTTGATGTGCGGGCCGTCCAGCTCGAGGCCCGGAGCCAGCGAGCCGGGCGCCACGCCTGCGCGCAGGATGAAGACGCAGCTGACGTCAAATTCCTCGCCGTCGGCCACGAGCTTTTCAACACGCTCGCCGCCCTTAATCTCGTACTTTTTGGCCCTGGAGCTGTCGAAATACTCCACCTCGCAGCCGATGGAGCGCAAAAACTCCGCCTCCTCCGGCGCGTCCGCCGAAAGGCCGATGACCGCGACCCTCTTGCCCCTGTACAGCATCCCGTCGCAGGTGGCGCAGTAGCTCACGCCCGCGCCGAGGAACTCCGCCTCGCCCGGATAGGGCTTCGCCCGCGAGAGGCCCGAGGCGACCACCACCGCGCGGCCCTCCACAAAATCCGAGCCGACCGAGACCCCAAAACCCCCTCCCATCGGCAGCACCGAGAGCACCCGGCCGCGCATCACCTGCGCGCCCGAGCCTTCCGCGTGCCGCAGCAGCGTCTCCACAAGCTCGCGCCCGGTCACGCCCGGCAGGCCGGGGTAGTTGTCTATATGCTCCGCCTTCCAGAGCGGCGAATCCTCCGGCGCGGACGAGACGATCAGCGCCGTCTTGCCCCTGTGCATCGCCGTCAGCGCCGCCGAGACCCCCGCCGGCCCGCCGCCTATTACAATTACATCAGTCATAACTGCCTCCGCTCAAATTCATACAAAGATTATAGCGCCCAAAAAGACCGTTGTAAACAGCAAAAAATGCGTGTATAATAGGTGAACATCAAGTCTATAAAGGGCTGTGAGGGTTTGACATGGAAGAAGTATCCAAGAATTTTATAGAGACGTTCATAGACGAAGACCTCGCCCCCGGCGGACGCTGTGAGGGCATGAAGGTGCACACCCGGTTCCCGCCCGAGCCGAACGGCTATCTGCACATCGGCCACTGCAAGGCGCTGGTCATAGATTTCGGCACGGCGGAGAAATACGGCGGCCTGTGCAACCTGCGCATGGACGACACGAACCCGACCAAGGAGGACGTGGAGTACGTCGAGGCCATACAGGAGGACATACACTGGCTGGGCTTCGACTGGGGCGACAGGTTCTATTATGCCTCGGACTACTTTGAGAAGATGTACGAGTGCGCGGAGGACCTCATAAAGCGCGGCCTCGCCTATGTCTGCGAGCTGACGCCCGAGCAGTTCAGGGAGTACCGCGGCGATGTGAACACCCCGGCGCGCTCGCCCTGGCGGGACAGGCCGATGGAGGAGAGCCTCGACCTATTTCGCCGGATGCGCGCGGGAGAGTTCCCGAACGGCGCTATGACCCTGCGCGCGAAGATAGACCTTGCGAGCGGCAACTTCAATATGCGCGACCCCGTCATCTACCGCATAAACCATTCGCACCACCACCGTCAGGGCGACAAGTGGTGCATCTACCCGATGTACGACTTTGCGCACCCCATAGAGGACGCGATGGAGCACATCACGCACTCGCTCTGTTCGCTGGAGTTTGAGGACCACCGCCCGCTCTACGACTGGGTCATAAACAACTGCGACCTGCCCTCGAAGCCGAGGCAGATAGAGTTCGCGCGGCTGGGCATCAATTATACGGTGATGTCGAAGCGCAAGCTGAGGAAGCTCGTCGAGGAAGGCTATGTGTCGGGCTGGGACGACCCGAGGATGCCGACGCTCTGCGGGCTGCGGCGCAGGGGCTACACCGCGGCGTCCATACGCAATTTCTGCGAGCGCATCGGCGTCGCCAAGGTCCCGAACACGGTGGACTACGCGCTGCTGGAGCACTGCCTGCGCGAGGACCTCAACGAGCACGCACAGAGGGCCATGGCCGTGCTGCGCCCGCTCCGGCTCACGCTGGTGAATTACCCCGAGGGGCAGTCGGAGGAGCTGGAGATAGAGAACAACCCCAACGACCCCGAGGCCGGCACGAGGAAGGTTACCTTCTCCCGCAACCTGTATATAGAGCGCGAGGATTTTATGGAGCACCGTGCGCCGAAGTATAAGCGCCTGTGCCCGGACGAGGGCGACAGCTGCGGCCTCGAGTGCCGCCTCAAGGGCGCATATCTCATAAAATGCGCCGGCTTTGTGAAGGACGAAAACGGCGAGGTGGTCGAAGTTCTGGCTACCTACGACCCCGAGAGCCGCGGCGGAGACCCGGCAGACGGCCGCAAGGTCAAGGGCGCGACGATGCACTGGGTGGACGCCAACAACTGCGCCGAGGCCGAGGTGCGACTCTATGGCAGTCTGTTCTCCGACCCGGAGCCGGACGCCGGGGACAAGAACTTCATCGATTGCCTTGACCCGGAGAGCCTCGAAGTGCTGACGGGCTGCAAGGTCGAGCGTATGCTGGAGAGCGCGAAGCCCAGCGACCACTTCCAGTTCCTGAGAATGGGCTATTTCTGCGCAGACAGCCGGGACTCCTGCCCGGAGCACCTTGTATTCAATCGCTCGGTAATGCTCAAAGGCGTTTTCAAGGCTTAAGGAGGTACACTTGGAACTCAGACAATATGTGGTGGATGCCTTTACTGACAGGGTGTTCACTGGCAATCCGGCGGCGGTATGCGTAATGGGCAACTGGCTGAAGGACGAGACGATGCAGGCGATAGCGAGGGAAAACAACCTGTCCGAGACGGCGTTTGCCGTGAAGCAGGGAGAGTCGTACGGACTGCGGTGGTTCACGCCCGGCAGCGAGGTGGACCTCTGTGGACACGCGACGCTGGCAACTGCCTTTGTGATAATGAATTATTACGAGCCGGACGCGCGGCATGTGGATTTTGACACCCTGAGCGGCAGACTGAGCGTGACGCGCAGGGGAGAGCTGTATGAGCTGGATTTCCCGGCTTATGAGCTGAGAAAGACAGAGGTCACGGACGAGATGGAAAAGGCGCTGGGAGTAAGGCCGCTGGAGGCATATATCGGCAGGGACCTGCTCTGCGTGCTCCCGGATGAGGATGCTGTGAAGCAGCTCAGGCCGGACTTTGAGCTTGTAACGGGGCTGGAGGGCCTGCTGACGCACGTGACGGCCAGAGGACGGGAATATGAATGCGTTTCCAGGTCGTTTGGACCCAAACTTAAAGTGAACGAAGACCCCGTCTGCGGCTCCGGCCACTGCCATATCGCGCCGTATTGGACGGAAAAGCTGAAAAAAACCGAGCTGAAGGCATATCAGGCCTCGGCAAGGGGAGGCACACTCGTCTGCCGGACCGAGAACGGAAGAACTGCGCTTTCAGGCAGCGCGGTCGCCTTCTCGTCGGCGGTCATCTTCCTGCCGGACGAATAAGAATAAAGCCGCCGCGGCCCTGCTTGGGCTGCGGCGGCTTTGCTGATGCTCAGAATATGTCTTCTACTACCTTTTCAGGCGCCCTTTCGAGCTCGTTGGGGTTTTTGAGGTAGTATTTCATGAATTTGAAGGCGGCGGCGTAGTAAGCTCCGTCCACTATGCGCTCGTCGCAGACTATCTTGTAGTCCACATACTTGCGCTCGACGGGGTTGCCGTGCCTGTCAAGCTCCATGACCCTCCGCTTCGCACCGAAGGCCAGAAAAACCGGCAGGTTGCCGAAGTTGTAGATGTGGTGGTATATGGGAGGAATGCCAAGCGAGCCAAGGTCGGTCACGATCATTGAACCGTGGAACGGGCTGGCGCGCAGCAGCGACATGGGGATGAGGTCGAAGTAGTCCATTATCTTAAGTATCCACACCGCAAACTTCAGGAAAAGCCCTGGTATCTTCATGAGCGCGCCGGCGACCTTCTCCGTGCCGCTGTCATCCGAGGCCCTGATCTCCTCCACGGCGTCGTTCATTTTGCGGTACACGTCGTAGATCGTGTCGGTCGGCTCGAAAACTACCTTCGCGCAGGTCTCCTCAGAGTCCGTTGTGATGCCGCGCTTGACCATCATGTTGATGAGTATCTCGTTGCGCGCGTAGATCTTCTGACCTGCAACGAAACGGTTCAGCCCAGGCAGTTGTGAGATGACCCTTATGTACGCTGCAATGAACAGATGCAGCATTCCGAGGCCCTTGTAGCCCTCCTGCCGTTTGGCGCGGAGCCAGCGGTCGGTCTCGCTGATCTCGATGGAGCCGGCGAACTGGTTGCAGGCGTCGTTGCGGTCTATCATGATGTACGGCGTAAAGAGATTGAGCGCAGGAAGTGTGCGCAGACGCCGCCCTTCCTTGCGGTCGCCTATCCTGCGTCGGTTGCCCGTTGTGCTCATATGTATGTGACCTCCACTCGTGGTTCTTTTTGCCTCAAGGATTTAACATTATAATACGTTTTCCTCCATGAATCAAGTATAAACTCGATATAAACCGCGAAGGCAACCACATTCGTGAAGATTGACAAAACTCTGACGCAGGTTTTGGCGAGGAGATTGTACCTATTTTGTCATGTATTTTGCGCAAATTTGCTTGCTAAATTTAGTGTGTTTTGGTATTATTAATGACGTAGAGACTTGACGGATGATGGCGCTTTCCGCATCCGTCTTTTTCGGTGGGAGGTGTATCAATGTCTTTTGAAGCGATCATGACGATAGGCGAGGCTGAGGAGAACGCGAAGCGAATGAAGGCCGAGGCGCAGGCGGCAGCGAAGGCGGCAGAGGCCGCGGCGCAGGCCGAGGGGCGCGCTGCGCTGGAGGCCGCGGAGAAGAAGGCCGCTGCTGAATTGGCTGAGCTGCGCGCGAAGTCGGACGATAAGGCCAAGGAGGACGCAAAACAGCTGGCTTCGGATACTGAGAACAAGAAGGCGGCTATGCGGGCGAGAGCGGACGCGCGTCTCGAAAAGGCCGCTGCGCTTATCGTGGAAAGGGTAGTGAACGGCTGATATGGCGATAGTAAAGATGAAAAAGCTTCGGCTGCTGGCCATGTCTGCGGACAGGCAGGCGCTGCTGAAGGAGCTTTTGCTTCTTGGCTGCGTCGAGGTCAGCGAACCTGCCGAGCTTCCTGAGGATGCGTATCCGGCGTTGAGCCGCTGTGACTCTGCAGAGCTGTCGAAGGTCAAATCGCAGCATGCGGAGCTTACGAACGCGGTAAAGCTGCTGGACAGGTACGCTCCGGAAAAAACGGGATTTCTCAATCCGCTGCCGGATGCCGATGTAAAGGACCTGCTGGACGAGGCGACGCTGGGCGAGGATATTGCGCTGGCGGAGAGGATCATGGAGCTGGAGGAGCGGATACGGCGCAATAACGCCGAGGTGCAGAGGGAGCAGACGACGCTCGAGGCCCTTGCGCCCTGGCTGCCGCTGGAGCTGCCGTTCTCCTTCAAGGGCACGGAGCGCGCTGCCGCGATGACGGCGTCGCTGCCTGCGGCTCTGGACATGACCGAGGCCGACGCGGCCCTGGGAGCCGCCGCGCCGGAGGCGCAGCTGTTCCGGGTGTCGGACGACAAGAGCCTGCACTATGTGCTGCTGGTCTGCCTGAGGGAGGAGCTGGACGCGGCGCTGGAGACGCTGCGGCCGCTGGGTTTCAACCTCATGAGCCCCGGCGAGTTTGACTGCACGGCAAGGCAGGCGGCTGAAAAGAGCGAAAAGAGGATCGCAGAGCTCAACCGCGAAAACGGCGAGCTGGCTTCGGCCATAGCCGCCGAAGCGCCGCACAGGGCGGAGCTGAAGCTCCGCGCGGATACCATGAGCACGAAGATAGCGCGGGCCGAGGCCGAGACGAGGCTCATGCAGACGGAGACCGCCGTCTGTCTCCAGGGCTGGGTGCTCGCGGAGAAGGAGCAGGAGCTGGCGGGCGTGCTGGCAAAGTACGACTGTGCGTGGGAGACCGCGGACCCGGTCGAGGACGAGTACCCGGAGGTACCGGTGAAGCTCAAGAACAACCGGTTCACGAGGGCACTGAACATGGTCACGGAGATGTATTCTCTCCCGGCCTACGACGGCGTGGACCCGAACCCGCTGATGGCGCCGTTTTTCATTTTGTTCTACGGCATCATGCTTGCGGACATGGGCTACGGCGTGCTCATGATAATCATAGCCCTGCTGGTGCTGGGCAAGAAGAAGCCCAGACGCGGCACACGCAATTTCTTCGAGCTGCTGCTCTGGTGCGGCATCTCGACAACGATCTGGGGCGCAGTGACGGGCGGCTGCTTCGGCGACGCTCCTCTCCAGATAGCGAAGATAATAAACCCCGATACGACCTGGGCGGGCCTGCCCGCGCTGTTCACGCCGCTCAATGACACGGTCATGATACTGCTGGGCGCGATGGTGCTGGGCGTCATACAGATCATCACGGGCATGATCATCAGCTTCGTGGAGAAATGCAAGTCCGGGGAAGTGTTCAGTGCCGTGTTTGAGGAGGGCACCTGGTGGGTCATCTTCATCGGCGGCGGCCTTGCGGCTCTGGGCGTGGGCAGCGTCGGCGGAGTGCCGGTGGTGCTGGCCATAGGTATCGTGATGCTGTTCATCGGCTCCGCGAAGGGCAAGAAGGGCTTTGGCATCATCTCCGGTTTCATCGGCGCTGTATACAACGGCGTGACGGGCTACTTCGGCGACATACTGAGCTACTCGCGTCTCATGGCGCTGATGCTCGCGGGCAGCGTTATCGCGCAGGTGTTCAATACGATAGGCGCGATCGCGGGGAACATAGTCGTTTTCCTGATCGTATCCATCCTGGGCAACGCGCTGAACTTTGCGCTGAACCTGCTGGGCTGCTTCGTACATGACCTGAGGCTGCAGTGCCTCGAGTATTTCGGCAAATTCTATAAGGACGGCGGCAAGCCGTTCAGACCGCTTGAGATCAACACCAAATTTGTAAACGTCGCTACAACCGACAAATAAGAGGAGGAAATTAAAATGAGTTTTCTTGAACAGTTCGGCGGAATGGCACTCGGCCTGCTCGGCGCGGGTCTAGCTGCGGCACTTTCCGGCATAGGCTCCGCCAAGGGCACCGGCATCGCGGGCGAAGCGGGCGCGGGCCTGCTGTGCGAGGACCCCGGCAAATTCGGCAAGGTCATGATACTGCAGGTCATACCCGGCACGCAGGGTCTGTACGGCCTCGTCGTCTGGTTCTTCGCCTCCTTCCGCATGGGTCTGCTGGACGGCACCATCATGGACCTGACGGTGACCGAGGGTCTGCGTTACTTCGTCGCCTGCCTGCCGATGGCGCTGGGCGGCATGATCTCCGCCATTGCACAGGGCCGCGTGGCCGCTGCCTCCATCAATCTGCTGGCCAAGAAGCCCGACGACTGGTCCAAGGGCATGGTGCTCTGCATCACGGTCGAGTTCTACGCCATTCTTGCCCTGCTCGCGTCCATGCTCATGATCCTCAACATCGGTTGAGCGGCGCCTGATCAGTAAGGTTGGGACTGCCATGAACGGGATCGAAAAAATAACCGCTCGCATCAGGGCGGACGCGGAGGCGGAATGCGCCGCCATCCGCGCCGAGTCCGAGGCGCGCTGCGCGGAGATACGCGCGGAGAACGAGCGGCTTGCTCAGGAGCAGTACTGGAAGCTGGTGCGTGAGGGAGTAAAGGACACGGAGCAGCGGGTGCAGCGCATGGGCAGGACGGCTCGGCTGGAGGCCAAAAAGAGCGTGCTGACGATGAAACAGGAGGCTGTTTCAAAGGCGTTCGAGAGGGCGAAGGCGAAGATAGCGGAGCTGCCTGAGGCGGACTACGTGGCGTTTCTGGCGCGTGAGGCGGCTGAGGCCGCGATAACGGGCCAGGAGGAGGTCATCCTGTCGAAGAAGGACAAGGCGGCCGTGGGCGCGAAGGTCGTGAAGGCGGCTAACGAGCTGCTGGCGAAGAAGGGCGCGGACGGCGTGCTGACACTCTCGGAGGACACTCGGGAGATGACCGGCGGGCTCATTCTGAAGCAGGGGGACATCGAGGTCAACTGCACGGTGGACACACTGCTGGAGCTCTCGAGGGGAGAGCTTGCGGCGCGCGTGGCGGAGGTGCTCTTTGAGGGCTGAGGCCGCGTTCGGCGGCGCATACTGACGGACAAGGGGGTAAGGACTTGTCTAAGAAGACGAAGGATACCGAATATCTGACGATGTCTGCGATGCTGCGGGCGAGGGAAGGCTCGATGCTCAGCCGCGACAGGATGGACAGGATGCTCTCCGCCGGCAGCTATGCCGAGGCGGCGAAGCTGCTGACCGAGTGCGGCTATGAGGACATGTCCGAGGCGGACGCGGCGGGTATAGACGCTGCGCTGACGAAGCACAGGAGCGATATTTTCGCGGAGCTTGCGGGCATGGCCGCGCAGCCGGAGGTCGTGGATATTTTCAGGCTGAAGTACGACTACCACAACATAAAGACGCTGGTGAAGGCCGCGGGTGCGGAGGTGTCGGGCGACCGGCTGCTGTCCGACTGCGGCAGGGTGCCGGCGGCGAAGCTGAAGGAGTACGTGGAGGAGGAGACGCTGTCGAATCTTCCGGCGGACATGGCGAAGGCGTACGAGGAGGCCGTGAAGGTGCTCGCGCGCACGGGCAACCCGCAGCTTGCGGACTTTGAGCTGGACGCGGCGTACTTTGCGGAGCTTCTGAGGCTCGCGGAGGCCACGGGCAGCGAGTTTGTGAAGGGTTACGTGCGCACGATGATAGACAGCGCGAACCTGCGCGCGGCCGTGAGGACGGTGCGCATGGGCAAGGACCGGGATTTCATGCTGACGGCGCTGGTGTCGGGCGGCACGGTGGACCGGGACGTGCTCTGCCAGGCGGCGGAGAGCGGCGAGGGCATCGTGCAGGCGTTTGCTTCGGGATACCTGGAGCACGCGGCGCAGCTCGGCGCGGAGGCGATGAAGGGCGGCACGATGACGGATTTCGAGCTGGCCTGCGACAATGCCGTGTCGAACTATCTGGCACAGGCGAAGACGAAGCCCTTCGGCATCGAGGCGGTGACGGAGTATCTGGCGCTGCTCGAGGCGGAGATAACCGCGGCGAGGATGATGCTGACGGGGCGTCTGGCGGGGATAGAGCCGGAGGTCATACGGGAAAGGCTGCGTGATATCAATGCTTAAAATTGCGGTGTTGGGCGGCCGTGACACGGTCATGGGCTTCAAGGCGCTTGGCCTGGACGTATTCCCGGCGGGCAGCGCTGAGGAGGCCAAGGAGGCTTTCAGGTACCTGACGAAGGAATCTGAGGTCGAGTACGCGATAATCTACGTAGAGGAGAACCTGGCGAGATATCTCGAGCACGAGATATCGAAGTACAAGGACGTACCCAGTCCCGCGATAATATTCATCCCCGGCAGGGAAGGCCCGCTGGGCCTCGGCCAGTCCGCGCTGAAGGCGGCGGTCGAGAAGGCCGTGGGAACAGACATTTTGTAAAGAAGGTTTGCAGATGAGCGGAATTATAACGAAAGTATCGGGCCCGCTGGTCGTAGCCGAGGGACTGGCCGACGCGAACGTGTCGGACGTCGTCCGAGTGGGCAGCCAGCGGCTCATAGGCGAAATACTTAACATGACGGGCGACTCTGCGTCGATACAGGTCTATGAGGAGACCTCGGGCCTCGGCCCCGGCGCGGAGGTCGTGACGACGGGCCTGCCGCTGTCGGTGGAGCTCGGCCCCGGCATGCTGGAGAACATCTACGACGGCATCCAGCGTCCGCTGCCCGAGATAAGGGCGCTGACGGGCGAGACCATCACGAGAGGCGTGCAGGTCGCGGCGCTCAACCGTGAGAAGAAATGGGAGTTCGTGCCGGTGGCGGAGCCGGGCCAGCATGTGGCCGCGGGCGACGTGCTCGGCACCGTGCAGGAGACGAGCGCCATCCTGCACAAGATCATGGTACCGCCCGGAGTGAGCGGCACCGTCAAGAGCATCGAAAAGGGCGAGTTCACCGTCGATCACGTCATTGCCGTCCTCGAGGACTACAACGGCAAGACGAAGGAACTCACCATGGTGCAGAACTGGCCGGTGCGTATCGCGAGGCCCTACAGCCAGAAGTATACCCCGGCAAGGCCGATGAACAGCGGACAGAGGATCATCGACACGCTGTTCCCCATAGCCAAGGGCGGCACCGCCGCCGTACCCGGTCCCTTCGGCTCGGGCAAGACCGTCGTGCAGCACCAGCTGGCGAAGTGGTCGGACGTGGACATCGTCGTCTATATAGGCTGCGGCGAGCGCGGCAACGAGATGACCGACGTCCTTATGGAGTTCCCCGAGCTGACCGACCCGAGGAACGGCGAACCTCTGATGAAGCGCACGGTGCTCATAGCGAACACCTCCGACATGCCCGTCGCGGCGCGCGAGGCGTCAATCTATACCGGCATTACCATAGCGGAGTACTTCCGCGACATGGGCTACGACGTGGCCGTCCTTGCCGACTCGACCTCCCGCTGGGCAGAGGCCCTGCGTGAGATGTCCGGCCGACTCGAGGAGATGCCCGGCGAAGAGGGCTACCCCGCGTATCTGGCGAGCCGTCTGGCTCAGTTCTACGAGCGCGCGGGCGTGGTCGAGTGCCTCGGCTCCGACGAGAGAAGGGGTTCTGTAACGGCCATCGGTGCTGTCTCGCCTCCGGGCGGCGACACGTCCGAGCCGGTATCGCAGGCGACGATGCGTATAGTCAAGGTCTTCTGGGCACTGGATTCGTCGCTGGCATACGCGAGGCACTTCCCGGCCATCAACTGGCTGACCTCGTATTCGCTGTACGTCGATACGCTCAAGCCCTGGTACGAGGGCGAGTTCGGCGCGAAGTACATGCAGAACCGCGACAAGGCCATGCACATCCTCCAGGAGGAGGCCGAGCTGCAGGAGATCGTCAGGCTGGTCGGCCAGGACGCGCTCAGCCCGAACGACAGGCTGACGATGGAGACCGCCAAGATGATACGCGAGGACTTCCTGCAGCAGAACGCGTTCATCGACGAGGACGCGTACTCGAGCTACCTGAAGCAGTTCCGGCTGCTGGACATGGTGCTGCAGTACGACACGGTCTGCCGCGAGGCCATAGGCTCCGGGGCGGACATGAACAAGCTGTTCAATATACCCGCGCGCGAGCGCATAGGCCGCGCCAAGATGGTGCCTCAGGACGAGGTCGTGAAGACCTACGATGAGATAATCGACGAGATGAAGGCCGAGATAGCCGAAATAGCCGAGGGAGGTGAGGACGAATGATCAGAGAGTATAAGACGATACGCGAGGTCGCGAATCCTCTGATGGTCGTCAAGCAGGTCGAAGGCGTCACCTACGACGAGCTGGGCGAGCTTGAGCTTCCGAACGGCGAAGTAAGGCGCTGCAAGGTGCTGGAGGTCGAGGGCGACACGGCTGTCGTACAGCTGTTCGAGTCCGCACAGGGCATCAACCTCGCCGGCACGAAGGTCCGCTTCCTTGGCCACCCGCTGGAGCTGGGCGTTTCTGAGGACATGCTGGGCCGAGTGTTCAACGGCATGGGCGAGCCGATAGACGGCGGCCCGGAGATACTGGCCGACGCGCACAGGGACATTAACGGCCTGCCCATGAACCCCGCGGCGAGAGCCTACCCGGCCGAGTTTATCCAGACGGGCGTCTCCACGATAGACGGTCTGAACACGCTGGTCCGCGGCCAGAAGCTGCCGATTTTCTCCTGCTCCGGCCTGCCGCACGCGGCGCTGGCCGCGCAGATAGCGCGCCAGGCGCGAGTCCTCGGCGCGAACGAGAACTTCGCCGTCGTGTTCGCCGCAATAGGCATCACGTTCGAGGAGTCCGAGTACTTCATCCAGGACTTCCGCCGCACGGGCGCAATAGACCGCACCGTCGTTTTCTCGAACCTCGCCAACGACCCCGCCGTCGAGCGTATCGCCACCCCGCGTATGGCTTTGACCGCGGCCGAGTACCTGGCCTTTGAGAAGGACATGCACGTGCTGGTCATCCTGACCGATATAACGAACTACGCCGAGGCCCTGCGTGAGGTCTCCGCGGCGAAGAAAGAGGTCCCGGGCCGCCGCGGCTACCCCGGTTACCTGTATACCGACCTTGCGACGATGTACGAGAGGGCCGGACGAAGGATAGGCAAGAAGGGCTCCATCACGATGATACCCATCCTGACCATGCCCGAGGACGACAAGACCCACCCCATCCCCGACCTGACCGGCTACATCACTGAGGGCCAGATAATCCTCTCCCGTGAGCTGCACCGCAAGGGCATAGTGCCGCCGGTGGACGTCCTGCCGAGCCTGAGCCGTCTGAAGGACAAGGGCATCGGCGAGGGCAAGACCCGCGAGGACCACTCGGGCACGATGAACCAGCTGTTCGCGGCCTATGCGAGGGGCAAGGACGCCAAGGAGCTGATGACGATACTCGGCGAGGCGGCGCTGTCGGACGACGACAAGCTGTTCGCGAAGTTTGCAGACGAGTTCGAGAAACAGTACGTCAGCCAGGGCAACGAGACGAACCGCACGATAGAGGAAACTCTGAACCTTGGCTGGGAGCTTCTGCGCATACTTCCGAGGAAGGAGCTCAAGCGCATCAAGCCTGAGTACATCGAGAAGTATATGCCGGAAGACAAGTAAGGCGGTGAAGTATGCCTAAAACCGCAGTAACCCCGACCAGAATGGTCTTGAACCAGCTCAAGGGCAGGCTGAAGACGGCCAGACGCGGGCACAAGCTGCTCAAGGACAAGCGCGACGAGCTGATGCGCCAGTTTATGGACGTGGTGAGGCTGAACAAGGAGCTGCGCCGCAAGGTCGAGGAGGGCATGACGGGCGCGTTTGCGTCGCTGACGGTGGCGAGCACGATCATGTCGCCGGAGATGCTGGAGCAGGCGCTGCTCTATCCGCGCCAGAGCGTGGAGCTGGGCATGAGCTTCAAGAACATCATGAGCGTGAACGTGCCGGTGTACAGCTTCAGGACGAAGAACAACGACCCGTCGGAGATCTACCCCTACGGCTTTGCTCAGACGAGCGGCGAGCTGGACGACGCTCTGGAGAAGCTGGCCAAGGTCTTTGAGGACATGCTCGAGCTGGCGCAGGTCGAAAAGACCATGCAGCTGCTGGCGGAGGAGATAGAGAAGACCCGCCGCCGCGTCAACGCGCTGGAGTACGTCATGATCCCGAACTTCGAGGAAAACATCAAGTACATCTCGATGAAGCTCGAGGAGAACGAAAGCTCGACCAAGGTCAGACTGATGAAGGTCAAGGACATGGTGCTTGAGAAGGCTCACAATTTCGAGTACTGATGAGAGAACAGATAAAAATGGCCCGCCGGTTATAGGCGGGTATCCGTAAAACAGTTAATCCTCCGTATGGCTTAGACCATGCGGAGGATTTGTTTATGTCTAATCTTCAAGTTTGCTGGCGGCGAACGGTTTGTCAAAACCGTTTGCGGACGGCAAGTCCACAGGGGATAGCCGCTTTAGCGGCGCAAGGGGGTGTAGCCACCTTGACGGAACGAAGTGACGCAACATTCTCGGTCAAGCAGTTTTCTTCTGCTGACAGAGAATGAAGCTCCGCAGGACGCACTACTCTCGATAGAGAGTATAGAAGTGCGCCCTTTAGTTCCTAAAGGGATTTTGGCAGACAGACAATTGGGATTCATTACCCTTATTCTGCTTCCTCAACAACTTTGATACTATACACTTCTCTCAATCTTGACGGATTTACTTCCATAATGACACCGCTATGTGTAATTTCAATAGTATCTCCAACTTCTGGCTCTAAGGAAGGGTCAAGTTTTTTTATAGGGACTTCAACCTGTTTAGCAACAGTCTGTTCATAGCTACCTTCTAATGGTTCGACCAAATAAAAACCATCATAGATATCCACAAGAATTGCTTGAAATACCCAACTTTCATTCGTTTTCGCATCCTGAGTTGCAGTGTTACAACCAACTAAACCCGGAACACAGACCATAGCTAAAACTAATGCTATCAACTTTTTCATAGCAATACCACCTTTCTATCTATATGAAAAATTGTAGCATGCCTTTGTGAACACTCTGTGATGGTTTGATGGGCATAATACACTTTCTCATATTAAAGTATAGCATAAGAATGTGAATTTTTCTACCATTTGCACAAGAAACGCCCGAACATTTTCCGTCCGGGCGTTCTCGGTATCAATCATAACTCAGCTCAAACTTTACAATCGCTTCTGCCTGTGCCTTGCAAGCGTTCATCTGCCGTACCCATTCAAGTTGGTTGTCGGCTTTCAGTTGCTCGGGCACACCGTTTCGCTTCGCCAACTCCGGCACGATCAGCTCCATGCGGTTTCGTGCCGCTTCGTCAATCTCGGCGCAATACTGTCTTGCGCACACCCGGCAATCCGGCGGGCCATTTTTCTATACCCGGCAGCTGCTGCGCACGGCTCTCCTGAGCCTCAGAGCGCTGAGCGTGAAGTTGAGGGCTTCGTTGAAGTAGATGATCGCTATGTATGCGTTCAGGGCGTACAAGGGCAGGAAATGCCAGACCAGCAGCACGCCCAGCGCGGCGTCGAGGATGTTGATGGCCATGCTCCAGACCTGCTGGCCGAGGCCCTTGAGGCAGCCGTCTATGACCATGTCCGTGTAGATCATCGGCACCAGCGGAGCGAGCAGGCGTATGAACCGCCCGGCTTCCTCCGAGCCATAGACCGCCTCGCCGATATCGCCGCCGAAGCGCCAGAGCAGCAGCGCTGCGAGGAGCGAAAACCCGACGCAGAGCTTCAGCAGCTTGCTCACGATGATGCGTATCCCGCGGCAGTCGCCCCGCATCTGCGCCTCGGTCAGCGTGGGTATCATCAGCTCTGCGACCGCAGAGAGCAGGCAGGATGGAAAGCCGATTATCGGCATCGCCATGCCCTGTATCACGCCGTAGCCCGCCAGCGCCGCGTCCGCCGACAGCCCGGACCTGCGGAACCCGCGCGGCACCAGCAGATGCTCGAGCGTCGACAGCGCGCTTCGTGCATAGGCCGAGACCGCCAGCGGCAGCGCGACCCCGAACATTCTCGAAGTCAGGCGAACAGAGCCGCCGCCGCGCTCGCCGTGCCTCCTGCGGTCGCCCACATAGAAGCACAACATCATCACAAGCGAGAGCATGTCGGCCGCTGTGACGCCCGCAGCTACCGACGCGCAGCTGCGCTCGATGTCCCCCTCGGGCGCTTTGCTGAGGAAGATGACCACCAGTGCGGCGCATATGAGCTGCTCGAGCAAATGCACCAGCGAGGGCTTCCATATCCGCCCGCAGGCCGTGAAATAGCCTGACAGCACCGACGACAGCGCAATGAACGGCAGCCCGAAGGACAGTATCCTGAGGCTCATGACCGTCCTCGCGTCGCCTATCCAGAGAAAACCTATCGGCTCCGCGAATATGTACAGTATCCCGCAGGCTGCCGCGCCGAATATGAGGCTGTACGCGGCACATCTGTACATTGCCCCGCCGACGCCCGAGCCGCGCCCAAGCCCTATCTCCTCCGCCACGAGCCGCGTGGCCGCGAAGCGGATGCCGCTTATCGCAAAGGTCGTGGCCAGTACCTCTACGCTCATGACCAACTGGTACAGCCCGATGCCGGCCGCCCCGATGCGCCCGGCCAGCCAGGCCTGGAACACCATGCCAATGCAGCGCATCAGCAGCGACGCCCCGGTCAGCAGCGCAGTATTCACGATAAGCCGCTTTTTCATACACGAAACCCCCGCTTGTACTCACATGAGTATATGCGGGGGTTTGCCTCAATTGAACCTGCCACCGGACATTGCTATCAGCGCCTCAGCACGTTCCCGGAGTTTTCGGTTTTCGAGTCTATCCAGATCGGGGTCTTCCTCGAGCAGCCTGTGCGCGGCCTCCTGCGCCGCTTTCAGGACGTTCATGTCCGCGCCGAGGTCGGCTATGTGCAGCTCCGGCAGGCCATGCTGCCGCGAGCCGAAGAAATCACCGGGGCCTCGCAGCCGCAGGTCCTCCTCCGCTATCCTGAAACCGTCCGAGATATGCGTCATCGCCGACAGCCGCGCACGGGCCTCCTCGCCCTTCGCGTCCGAGACCAGTATGCACCAGCTCTTGTGCTTCCCGCGCCCCACGCGCCCGCGCAGTTGGTGAAGCTGGGACAGCCCGAAACGCTCAGCATTTTCAATGACCATCAGCGCCGCGTTCGGCACGTCCACGCCCACCTCGATGACCGTCGTCGACACCAGTACGTCGATCTCCCCGGCGGCGAACTGCGACATTATCTCGTCCTTGTCCTTTGCCTTCAGCCTGCCGTGTATGCAGCCCGTTCTGAGCGCGGGCAGCTCGCGGCGAAGTTCCTCAGCATGCTCCTCGGCCGACATCAGGTCGTCAGGCTTTTCCTCGTCGTCCTCTATCCTCGGGCAGACCACAAAGACCTGACGGCCCTCATGCACCAGCTTCTCGATGAAGCCGTTCAGGCGCTGCCTGTAGCTGCTGTCCACCGTGAAGGTGTCCACCTTCTGCCGGCCGGGTGGCAGCTCGTCTATGAGCGAGACGTCGAGGTCGCCGTAGATGATGAGCGCCAGCGTCCGCGGTATGGGTGTCGCGGACATGACGAGGATGTGCGGCTGGGCGCCCTTGCCCGCCAGCGCCGAGCGCTGCTGCACGCCGAACCTGTGCTGCTCGTCGGTCACGACCAGCGCGAGGTCGTTAAACTCCACGCCCTCCGACAGCAGCGCGTGCGTGCCGACGCACAGCCCGGTCTCGCCCGAGGCAAGGCCCGCCAGCACCTCGCGCTTCTCCTTCGCCTTCATTGAGCCCGTGAGCTTGGCGACGCGTATGCCGAAAGGCTCGAGGAAACCCCTGAGCGTGGCGTAGTGCTGCTCCGCCAATATCTCCGTTGGGGCCATGAAAGCCGACTGCGCCCCAGACTGCACCGCATACCAGATGCAGGCCGCGGCCACGAGCGTCTTGCCGCTGCCCACGTCGCCCTGTATCAGCCGGTTCATCAGCCTGCCCGAACGCATGTCGCTAACCGCATCTCCGATGGCGCGCAGCTGCGCCCCGGTCGGCTCAAAGGGCAGGGAGGCGGTGAAATCACCCAGCGCGGCCTCAGCAAGCACCCGGCCGCTCTCCTGCTCGCGCCCGCCGCGGAGTATGCCCAGCGCGCAGGCCAGCACGAAAAGCTCCTCGAATACCAGCCGCCTGCGCGCCAGCTCCAGCGCCCGGAAATCGGAGGGGAAGTGGACGTTCTCGTAGGCATAGCGCGCTGTGCAGAGCTTGTACTCATCCGCTACCGGATTCGGCAGTCCGTCGGGCGTCCAGCCCTTCGCCGCGTCCAGCGCCTGCCTCACCGCAGAGCGCACCACGTTCTGCGAAAGCCCCGAGCTGAGCCTGTAGACAGGTAATATCCTGCCGGTAGTCCGGCCAAAATCCGCCTCCGGCTCAAACGCCGGGTTCGCCATCGATACCATGCGGCCCCGGACCTGCGCCTTGCCGTAAAATACGTAGCTTTCCCCGGCCTTCAACCGGTCCTTCAGATACTTCTGGTTGAAAAATGTGACGGACAGCACTCCGGTCTCGTCGACAGCCTTGAGTTTCACCAGCTCAAGCCCGCGCCTGATGCGGCTCAGCTCGGGCGCGCCCTGCACCATCGCCCGGACACAGGCCGATTCCCCGTCCTGAAGCCCAGAGACCTTCACAAGCCTGCTCCTGTCCTCATAGCCCCTCGGGAAAAACGAAACAAGACCGGCGAGGTCGCTGACCCCGAGCCTCTCAAACGCCCTCGCCCTCGCCTCGCCTATGCCTTTCACATATCTCAGTTCACCATGCAATTCATGCATTATGTCAACCTCGCTTAAATCTCCACAACCTCTCTCTGTCGCGCTCGTCAGCATATGCAATACCCACGCGCTTGTCTGTGATTATGTTAACCATCTTCCCCTCGTCTTCGAGCCTGAGCAGGGGGGAGGTGGTGATATCTGCGCCGTTGAACTCGCCTGTGACAGCGAGTTTTTTGGTGAGTTTTCCGGGACCCTCGAAGCCCTCGCAGGCGCGGATGAGCACGCCCTGAGGGTGCCCGGCGGGGCCGGTGATGATGTTCAGCAGCCAGTGGATGCCGTAGCAGAGGTAGACGTAGACCGTGCCGCCCTGCCTGTAGAGCATCTCGGTTCGTTTAGTTCGCCCCTTGTGGGCGTGGCAGGCGGTGTCCTCCTCTCCGCGGTAGACCTCGGTCTCGGTGATGGTCAGGCGTATCTCGGTCCCGTCGTCGAGGGTCCTCACAATGGTTTTGCCGATAAGCTCCGGCGCGACTTCGAGCGCGTCGCGGAGAAAGAAGTCTCTGCCCAGCCTCATTTTGTGACGTATTCCACCTTCAGATCGTCGTTTGAACGGACGAAGTTCTCGCTCAGGCCCTCGCTGACGAGCATGCGTCCGTCGTCTGTTATGAGTATCATTTCAAAGTCGCTGCTGTCCTCGTAGAGGTCTACGGCCTTGGTTTCGCCCATGATACAGAGGGCGGTCGAGAGGGCGTCTGCATAGATGCCGTCGTCGGCGACGACGGTGGCGGAGAGCACGCCGGTGGCGGCGGGATAGCCGTCACTCGGATCTATGAGATGGGTCCAGGTGTCTTCTCCGTCTATGAAATAGCGCTGATAGCCGCCGGAGGTCACGACGGCGTTGCTGCCGTTCAGGTCAAGGGTGCAGACGTATGCCGAGGGGTTGGAGGGGTCCTGAATGGCGATGATCCAGCTAGAGCCGTCGGGCTTGTCGCCGAGGGTCTGGATGTTGCCGCCTATGGAGATGATGCCGGACTCGACGCCGGCGACCTGCATGGCTCTGGCGGCATAGGTGGCGGCGCAGCCGCGCCCGACGGCGGCAAAGGAGAGCTCCATACCGGCGGGCATGGTGAGCAGGTAGGAGTCGGAGTCGGACATGGCGGAGAGCGTTACCCTGGAGAATCCGACGTTTTTGAGCAGGCCCTCTATCTCGCTCTCGGAGGGCACGCGGTAGAGGCCGTCGACGAAGCCCCAGGCTTTGACGAGCGGGTAGACGGTGAGGTCGAGCGCTCCGCCGGAGAGGGAGTAGACCTCCTTTGCGGTGAGCAGCATTTCGGCGACCTGGCCCGTGACGAGCACGCTCTGGCCCTGGGCGTTGTTGATGGCGTAGGCGGTGGAGCCCTCGCGTTTAGGGTCGAGGGCGGCGTCGAGCGAGTTAATGACGGAGCTTGCGGCGTCAATACCGGCCTGAGCGAGTTTGCCGTAAGCTTTTATGGAGATCGCCGAATTCATGGCGAAGATTTGTTTTTCAGTAGCCTGTACGCTGCCGCAGCCCGGCAGGGAGAGCAGGGCGCAGATACACAGCAGCGTTGCGGCGATACGTTTAAGAGCTTTCATGAGCATACCCTCGCAGCGAGCAATATTCTAAATAAACAGTATAGCACAACCGACACGAATAGGCAAACTTAACTATTTACTTTGCGGGTCGAATTTGATATAATGCAAAGGCACGAGCGCCCGTAGCTCAGCTGGATAGAGTGTCAGACTCCGACTCTGAAGGTCGTGGGTTCGAATCCCGTCGGGCGTACCACAAAAAACCGCTTGTTTCGTTTGAAACAGGCGGTTTTTCTTACTTTTTGGGCTATTTGGATTTTCACGCGGAGCGAGAAGTTCAACAAAAGTTCAACTCGCCTCCAAAATTCAACCGGTTTGAGCCTTTTTGAAGTAGATATCCGAGAGCATGTCGGCGCTCTGGGCGTCTGCCTGAGCTATGACGTGCGCGTATATGTCTGAGGTCGTGCTGACCTGCGCGTGGCCGAGGCGCTTTGATATGCTCACGCTGTCCATGCCGCCGAAGTAGAGCATTGAGGCCATCGTGTGCCGGAAGGCGTGGGGGTTTATGTGCGGCAGGCCGTGGCGCTTGGAGAAGCGGTCAAGCCATGTCGTCACGCTGTCCGGGTGCATCGGCGCGCCGTCGTCCCGCGTGAACACATAGCCGCGATCCTGATAATACTCGCCGAGCCGGAACCGCTCCTCAAGCTGCCGGACACGGTAATCCTTCAGCATGGAGATGGTCTCCGGCGGTATGGCAACATAGCGCTCGCTGGACTTGGTTTTCGGCCTGCCCTCATAAACGCCCTTGTCGGGGGTGTATGAGATACTGCGGCAGATGAACACCCGCGAGCGGGCAGAGTCCACATCCTCCCACTTCAGGCCGAGCACCTCTCCACGCCTTGCACCTGTAATCATTAGCAGGTGTACAAGCGCCTGCCATTTGAGCGGCTCGGTCCTGAGCGCGGCGTTTATTGCATCTATGTCGGCTGGCTGCAAGTAGTTTGCCTCTTTCCGCTCCGCCCGCGGGGGCTCGGCGCGGGAGGCGGCGTTGAAGGGGACGAGCCCCTCTTTGACCGCCTGAGCGAGCACGATCGAAATAAACCGGTGATAGCGCAGCACGCTTTTTGCACTCAGTCCGCCGCCTGTGCGCTTGTTCTGCCCCGGCTGCATGAGCTTGCCGTAAAACTCGTTCAGGTGGTGCGCCTGCAAGTCGCGCAGTTTTATGTGGCCCAGCTCGGGGTATATGCGCTCGGTCATGTTGCGGTAGTCGACTATGGTCTTGTGTGCGTCGCCGCGCTGCTCCTTCAGGACGAGGACATACTCGGCGTACTGCTCGAAGGTCTGGCGGGTATCAGAAGCCAAGCCCTCCCGACACTGCTTTTCAAAGGTCGCGGCGAAAGCCTCGGCCTTTTTTCGCGCGGTCTTTTCGCTCCACGTCGGCGCGACGTCGAAGGTCGCCGTCCACGGCTTGAGCTGCTTTCCGTCCGCTCCCCGGCCTCGAAAGACGCGGATAGAGTACGAGACCAGCTTGCCGGACTTGTCCCGGCGGGGTTGGAGGTTAGCCATTGCCGCGGGCCTCCTCTCCGCTTCGAACGCGCTCCAAATTGGCGAGAATGGCGTTCCGTACCGACGCATCGTTGTACTCACCAGAATCGTCCGAGAGTTCCCTGTTCGCCGCGTCCAGAAGCTCATGATAATTCTCGCGCTTCAGCAACTCGTCCAGCATATAGGTAAAAGCCCGCTCGGTGTCATAGCGCTTGCGCGAGACTGCTTCATCCAGCTCATCTGGCCCGTTTTCACCGATTAGTGCATCTCCGTTCACTAGCCTCTTAAACTCGAAGATAGCCGTGTTTGCCTTATCTACAAAGGCGAGAAGTTCAGCGGCTAGAAAAGCCGAATTGTCCAGCTCGGTAAGCAGGCCTATAAGTTCACGGAAAGTGCGGCCGAATATAGAATCCGAGTGAATGAGATTCACAGCTCTCTCCGGGAGCTTTGTATACTCCACGGCCGCCCGAGCGTCCGCATTCGTGCTCTGCGTATCCGTCAAGCCCAATAAGTAATCCGTGGACACGCCGCATTTTTCGGCAATCTGTTTTAACATCATCGCATCCGGAATTCTGTCCCCGTTGTAGTAAAATCCCACGGTTTGGCGAGAAATACCGAGGAACTTTGCAAACTCAGTGTTATCTCGCTTGCCGCGCAGCTCCCGAAAGCGCTTTGTAAACTGTGGGAAGCGCCATTCGTTGGGATTCATTTATTAACACCCCCTGTATTATATGCGCGCCTTGTGTACATTGGTGTTGAAATGTTTTGCTATGTCATTGACGCTCTTGCTGTTAACGCATATAATTATATCAGACGACAAGTGAAGCGTCAACAACAATTTTTTGGAGGTGCAAAATGCAGAATCAGGACATCAGACGAGCGGCGGCAGGAGCAGGAGTAAAGCTCTGGCAAATTGCCGAGGCTATGCACATGGCAGATAGCAGCCTGTCGCGCAAGCTCAGACGTGAGCTGCCGCCCGAGGAAAAGGCACGGGTATTCGCAGTGATACGCGAGCTTTCCGGGGAGGTGGCACAGTGAACGAAGCCCCGCGCATGGTATCGATACGAGAGGCGGCGCGGCTCGGGCCGCTCAGCGAGTACACGCTCCGGCTGCTAGAGAAGCAGGGCAAGCTGCCCTGTATCCACACAGGCCGGAAATGCCTGGTCAATTATGACCGACTGCTCGAGATGTTAGGAGGGCTGGGCGCATGAGAGAAAAAATAAAAGCCCGTCCGGGCGTTGCAGCACCCGGGCGAGCAGAGGGGAATAAAGCGCATTGCAGAGCGGCTGTAGACCCCGTAACTCAGTCTACCACAGCCGCCCCGGGAGGTCAACGCTCGATAGCCGAGCTGCTCGCCGTCGGCGCGGAGAACGGACTCACGAGCCGACAACTGTCCCAGCTAACGGGACTTGACACGCGGACTATACAGGCACGCATATCCGCCGAGCGGCTGAGCGGTGTGCCGATATGCTCGGACACACTCAATGGCTTCTATATGCCCTCAAACGACGAGGAGAAGGCGCGCTGTATACGTTCGCTGCGACGCCGCGGCATTGAGATACTGCGCGTTGCAGAGGCTATGAACAGAATCCCCGGTGATGGACAGATGGAGCTTGAAACGGTCGAGGCGGAGAAGTAAGGAGGGAGACCAATGTCCGGCCCAAAACGCCGAGGCGGCGGCTCTGACAATATCCGCCCATGGCTTACAGAGAGCATGGACGGCAAGCGAGAGAGCTTCATGATGGTTTCAAGCAGCTTCTTTGCTTCAAGCAAGTTTGCCGCGCTCCCTCTGTCTGCTCAGCGCGTGTATCTTTGCATGGCGGCTCACGCCTCGGGTAGAAGGGAGTTCACGTTCCCGCAAGCCCTCGCAGCTAAAACATACTGCATCCCGAGAAACTCGCTGCGCGACGCGACGAAGCGGCTTATTGAGGGCGGCTTTATCGAGCGCGTGGAGGACGGCTCATACAGCCAGTACGCCGCGAACGTTTACCGCTTCGTATTCACATGGAAGCAGAGTCCGCAACCATAGTATGTGCCACTAACAGCACAAACTGAACCATACAATGGGCCACCCGACGGCTTCAGGCTTGGAGGGTGGCCCATACTGTGTGCCACCAGTGAGAGAACAGTGACGTCAAGGGTGGCACACACAATGGGCCTATATTAAGATTTACCATCCCATCTGTTCAAAGTGCGGCCTCGCACGGGCAGAAGCAGGGCTTTCCCCTCTTCCCCGCAAACAGCGGCGGAGTTGGAAAAGGTCACCCCCACCATTGGCGCGCGGCATGGTTCCGCTCAGGTCAACAGGGGGGACAGCTCCCACGCCGCGAACCGTGAGCGAAGCGAGGTAAACTCCGAGCGAACCCCGACGCCTCGCAAAGCCGCGAGCCAGCCGCGATAATTCCGAAGTTTTTTGCATAAAAAAGGGGGACGCGAGCGCGTCCCCTTTAGCTATGTGCTCGCCTCGAGCGCTCGGCGCGGATGCCATGCACCCGCCCGGCGTTGTAGACGGCTTGCAGAAACTCGACAAGGTTGTCGCCATCTCCTTTTACAGGTCTGGCTCCGAACACTTCCATCATCCCGCGGAGAAATTCGCGTCTGTCAGGCGACCACTCACGCAGGCGGCAGGTCTCAACGACCTGTGCGTATATTCCGCCGCTCATGCTACGCAGAAGCGTCTCGTGACGCTTTCACGGCTGAATCTGGCAGCCACGTCCGGCAGGGCCGTTTTGAGGGCGCTCACGTCGAGTTTAACAGCCTTGACGGTTTTCCATGTGACTTTGTACTCCCCGGCCCGCAACTCCTCTGCGTCGCCCATAGCGGCCTTGAGCGCGTCCTTGATGGCGTCGGCCTCGGCCTGCGCTTCGTCGATGAGGGCTTGCAGCTCCCGCAGCTCGCGACACTTCGCGGCGATGTCGTTTGTGCTCATGTGTGTACCTCCTCATTTTGGGAGAGAGCCGGGAGGCCTTGCGCGCCTCGGTGGGTCGTCTTATCGCATCCCGCCCCGGTCTGACCTTGCGTTCTTGTTTCAGCTCTCGCTTACTTCGTCCGCCTTGTCTCTCCCTTGCTGTGATTGTATTTTACTATATTTACGTGAATATATCAATAGACGGAATAGACATATTTACGGGAATATATTTGTCGATTATTTCTATTTACGGGAGTAGATTTGTGAGGTATAATATAGCTACAATGGGAGGAGAGGGCAAAGTTTTTGCCGCTCCCGAAAGGAGTGGAGTGCATGGCGGTGTCGAAGGCGCAGCAGCGCGCCGTACACAAATACGTCAAGGACAATTATGACCGGATAGAGTTGACGGTGCCGAAGGGACGCAAGGCCGAACTGAAGGCGCTTGCAGACAGCCGAGGGCAAAGCGTCAACGCCTTTGTGAACGAGGCCATAGACGCTGCTGTGAGCGGTGTAGCGGTTCAGGTGGGCGGCGCACTGCTCACGGCAAAAGCGCTCACCGAGGCCCGCAGCGCCGCCGAGAGCGCCGGGGAAACGGTGGAGGCGTTCATCGAGCGCGCCATAGAGACGCAGGCCGCCCGGGACAAACGGGCGCGGGACTTGCACCTTGACAGATAATTAGAATATAATTATAATATAACTATGGAAACGATAAGGTTTGAATGGGACGAAAATAAGAATACTATCAATAAGCGCAAGCACAAAATATCCTTTGAGGAAGCTCAGACGGTTTTCTACGATGCTGAGGCGCTGGTGATACCGGATCCCGAGCACTCACAGGATGAAGAGCGGTTTATCATTCTCGGTATGAGCCGCCAGGCGAATCTGCTTGTAGTCTGTCATTGCTACAGGGAGTCAGAAACGGTTATACGCATTATATCAGCTCGAAAGGCGACCCGAAACGAGTCCGTGCAGTATCAAGGATGGGAGTGATTAACATGATGGATGAATACGACTTCACCAACGCGGTTAAGAATCCGTACACCAAGAAGCTTAAAAAGCAGATAACGATAAATATCGACAGCGACACTATCGACTATTTCAAGGAACAGTCGAACAGTTCGGGTATCCCGTATCAGACTCTTATCAATCTGTATCTTGCTGACTGCGCGCAGAATAAGAAGAAACTGAATATAGCGTGGAGCTGAAAGCAAAGCGGGCCGGAAGCTTATCTCCCATGCAACTGCGTTATACAGCGGCCCTCATCTTTGATTTGGATAGGCCTTCGTTCGGTCACTCGTCCAACTCCAAGCTATGCTTGCCGGACACTCTACGCAGATAGCTTTCCAGAGAACCGTCCAGTACCATTTTCGCATAGGACAGCGGATCGTTGTAGATGAGCCAGTCCATTTCGGCTCTCATGGCGATGGTGGTGTCGAAGCTGTCCTCGATGCCGGGGGTGTAGATGCTGAGGACCTCGCCGTCGGCATAGCGCAGCTCGACGCAGGCTGTGTCGATGTTGAATCTGCACGATATCAGTTTTTTCACCTGTTCCTCCTTTCTCCCGGCCCGCAAGCAGGGCCGGGCGTACCAGAACCAGGTTTGATTCTGGTATATCTATTATCACAAAATGTGCAGAAATTCTATTGTATTTTACAAATACGTCTATTATGTATGATTTTATGTTCGGAAATTCTCAAAACGTGACTATGGCATTCAAGAGGTCAGCGGTTCGATCCCGCTTATCTCCACCAGAAAAAGGGTCCGTTGCAAAACAAGCCCATAAAAAACAAGCGAGGTTTGGAGCCCGAAAGGGTTTCCAAACCTCGCCGTTTGCTTTATTCTT
>OJRC01000221.1_pt1 | contig 46915 bp, 36 predicted proteins | sample 1599081 | NCBI WGS metagenome assembly OJRC01 (sample SAMN03922519, study PRJEB24848) | human gut metagenome | isolation source: stool sample | host: Homo sapiens | place: Germany | collected 2010-02 | reverse complement strand
GAGCAACTGCCTTTTAAGCAGTGGGTCCGGGGTTCGAATCCCCGACGGGTCACCACGTCGGAGCAAGCGTCATATCGCTTGCTCCGACTTTTTTTCAAAAGTCAGAGCGCGCTCATTTTGCTGCTCCTCCTTTCCAAATCGAACCCGCTGCGCTGGGCTTCGATTTGGTTTTAGGTGCAGACCTGATAGCCGTGCATCTATACTGTTGCGATAGTTCATGTGGTCGCAAAGTTCGCTTTGCGACCACGCTTTTTTATGCTCATGCACAAAAAACGTCATCCGCAACCACTTGCGCCTCCTATCCAAATCGGACCCGCTGCGCTGGGCTTTGATTCGGGTTTGGGTGCAGACCTAAAACTGAAGGACATAGAGGAGGTATCATTGCCATGATTTCGATCAGGGAAACAACGTCCAGAGACCTGAACGATGTGCAAAAGCTTTGGGCTGATGGGGATGTCATGAAGTTTGTTGGGTTTCCGGAAGGCTTACACGAAACAGATGAAAATATGAAGAAATGGCTTTCCTGGATTGAGCAGGGCAAACCGCTCCGAAACCACTATTCGCTGTTTGACGATGGTGTTTACTGCGGAGAGTCCTTTTATTCCATTGATGTGGACCATCATTACAGCGCAGCTCTTGATATTAAGCTGTTCTCCTTTGCGAGAGGCAAAGGGATTGGTACAGCCGGCCTGAAGCATGCCATCAAGGAAGCTTTTGCCAATGGAGCCAAAACGGTTTGGGTCGATCCTGACCCACAGAATGTAAAAGCGGTTGCGCTGTATCAGCGCTTGGGGTTTGTTGTGAAGGAACCGCCTGCTCATGTTGCCCAGCAGGAAGAGGGGTATGACGCAGTCTACATGGAACTGAGACCATAGTCCTTATCCCGTGATGATTCCAGACGGTGTGAGGCCAGGCCGGGACGGCTCCTCCTTTCCCAATCGCAACCGCTTGCGCTGGGTTGCGATTTGGCTTCGGGTGCAGAACTGAGGTGGGTTTTCAAATTTTACATCAGTTGCCAAAAAGAAGGACACGACTTGCGTCGTGCCCTTCTTTTGTTTCACTTGGGGGCCATTGGGCCATTTGCCGCATGGTCAGATCCCCAGGATCTTCCACTGCTTGTCCACATGGTTGAGGCTCTCGCACCCGTCCGCCGTGACGATCACCAGGTCCTCCACCCGGACACCAAATTCACCGGGAAGATACACGCCCGGCTCAATGGAAAACACCATACCTTCCTCGGCGGGGGCAGGGTTCACAGCGCTGACGTCCCCCTGCTCATGGTCCTCCATGCCGATGAAGTGGCCCAGACGGTGGGTGAAATATTCGCCGTAGCCTGCTGCCGCAATGTGATCCCGGGCGGCGGCATCCACGTCGCACAGCCGTACACCGGGCCGTACCAGAGCCATGGCCTTTTCGTTGGCCTCCCGGACCAGATCATGGATGGCAATGTAGCGGGGATCAGCCTTTTTCCAGAAGTAGGTCCGGGTCATATCGGCACAGTAATGGTCCTTCTTGCAGCCGATGTCGATGACGATGCAGTCGCCCTCTTTGACAACGGTGTTGTCGGGGGCATGATGGGGATCGGCGGCGTTGGCGCCGAAGGAGATGATGGAGTCGAAGGCAAGTCCCTCGCAGCCATAGGATGCAAAGCAGCTATCCAGATAGGCGGCGCATTCCCGCTCGGTGACACCGTCGTGGATATAGGCCGCCAGCTTTTCCATGCACTGGTCGTTGATCTCCGAGGCCCGGCGCATCAGGCCTTTTTCCGCTTCATCCTTCCGGGCGCGGACACTGTCCACGCAGGCTGAACCCAGTACCGCATGGGTCCCGGGGCAGGCGGAGAGGATGGGCAGCAGGAACCTTGCGGCCATGTTTTTGTCTACCCCCAGATCTCCTGGAGCAATGTAGGGGGCCACCGCGGCGGCCACATCGTCGGTATCCGTTAGGGTGACGGTGGGCCAACCGGTCTCACCCAAGGCAAAGAGCCGGTTGGCAAAGAGCGTGTGGGTACCATCAGTTTTGACCAAAAGGCACCAGAACCGTTCAAAAGGCACTACGTCGATGCCGATGAGGTAGTAAATGCTCAAATGGTCGGTAACGAGGAGCTGGCTCAGGCCGGCCTCCTCCATTTTGCGGCAGACCTTAGCCAGCCGCTCCTGATGCAGAGACATGGTTGAGTTCCTTCCTTTCAGTTAATATATAAAATAAAAATCGATAAATCAAAAACAGTGGGAGGAGGGCTATTGGGAAGGACCATCGATCCACCGGGTGACCGGTGCGGTCCGCGGCAGCCAGAACTGGACCACTGGACCGGTAAGCAGGGCAGCGACCAGAGTACCGGCCCCTACGGTACCTCCCAGCAGGAAGCCCACGATGAGGAAGAAGATGTCACAGCCCATACGGACCCAGCGGAACTGGAACCGGCCCAGCTTGTCGGAGAGAATGATAGCCACCAGATCATTGGGGCCTGTGCCGGCGTTGCTGTTGATGACCAGAGACATACCTGCTGCCAGGATCACACAGCCCGCCACCATACTCAGGCACCGCACCAACATGGGAGAGTCTGCGGAGATCCAGCGGCCCAGCAGCCAGGTAAAGAGATCGATGATTGGTCCGCCCAGAAAAGCGCATACCACCGTACCGGGCTTTACATACCCCTTGGTAGTCAGCGCCATGACTGCCATGAGAAGGCACAGTATGATCACGTGGATGGTGCCCACGGTGAAGCCTGCCGTCCTGGCCAGGCCTTGGATCATCACGGTGAAAGGATCGCTGCCCAACTCTGAGAGGAGAAACAGCGTCACCCCCAGATGGGCTACTGTCAGTCCCAGCAGCAGTGTCGCCAGGGCCTTGCCCCATTGTCCCAGCGTGCGCCGGGAGGTATCAGCGGCAAATTGAGGAGCGCCGCTCTCTCTGCTTTTTGTGGCTGCCATGCGTTCTCCCTCCTGCCGGCAGAGCCGGCCTAAACAATGCCCCGCCACCCGGCGGGCGTATTGAAAGAATTATATCATATCCTTTTCCAAAACGCGATAGCACATTTGGGCGAAGATGAACTTTTCGTTGTACGGCCGTCAGCTTTGTGCTAGAATAAACTATCATGCAGAAAGCGGTCTATGGGAAGGAGGCGGCGGAGATGTTGGGAAAACGGCTGCGGCGGGCAGGGACATGGCTGCTGGCCCTGATCCTGGTGCTGGCACTGGTCCCGGAAAAGGGCCGGGCAGTGCAGGATGGTGTGTATTTTACCGCCGCCAATGAAAAACTGATGGATCTCAACAGTGAGACCATGCCTTTCTATTCCGGCGGGGCCCTGTATGTGTGCAGTAATCTCTTCGATGGCACGGATCTGGGCGTCACCTATGTATATAACAGCAGTACAAAGCTGGCGATGTTGTATACGCCGCGGACAGATCTGCGTTTTGACCTGGCCAAACAGACCACCTATGACAAAAACGGGAACACCTATCAGGCCCATGCCATTGAGAAAAACGGCTATATTTTTCTGCCTATGGGTACGGTGTGCGGCTTTTTTGGATTGAACTGGAGCATCAGCACCGAGGGTCAGACGGGGATCGCCCCTCTGATCCGGGTACGCAGCAGCAGTTCGGTCCTGTCCGACCGGGATTTTATTGATGCCGCCTACAATGACATGCTCCGGCGGTACAATGCCTATGAAAAGGCTATGGAGGAGGAACCGACCACAGAAATTACGGAACCTCCGGTGTACCCGCAGTATACGGGACAGAGGATCCACCTGCTGGTGGAGTGCCGATCCAGGGAGGATACCCTGGCGGTGCTGGATATTCTGGGCAGTGACGCCCAGGGCACCTTCCTTCTCACGACGGAGCAGATGGCAGACGGCGATCTGCTGCGCGCCCTGGTGGCGGGAGGACACAGCGTGGCCCTGCTGGCCTCCGGTGAGACGGAGGAGGCACTGGAGGAACAGGTGGTCCTCGGCCGGGAACTGTTGTGGCAGGCTGCCTGCAGCTGGCTGGATCTGGTGTGGTACGAGGGAACGGTGGACGCTGCTGGCCTGCTGGATGAACTGGGGTGCATGGAGATCACTGCCGACCTGGACCGCCGGGAGACAGGACTGTCCACAGCCAGCCGGGCCAGGAGCCTGCTGAGCACCGTGGAGCGGTACCGGCGGGATCTGACGATCCATCTGGGCAGTGACGGGAATTGCCGGGGCGGCCTGGATACGCTGCTGGAGGGCCTGGAGGAACGCCAGTGCCTGGTGTGCGGGTGGCGTCCGTCGGCCTAATTTACAAAAAATTCAAGCAATTCCCTTATCCCGCGATATAATAACAGATAAAGTGGTAAGATTATTTTGGTTTTCGCCTGCGGAGTGATGGAAAGAGACCCGCGGGGGATAAGGAGGCGTGTGTATGGCGAGAAAGATTTTAGTGGTGGAGGATGACCGGAATATTTCCGACCTGATCCGGATGTACCTGGAGAAAGAGGGCTTTGAGGTCCAGGCAGCCTTTGACGGCGGTGCGGCGGTGGAGACCTTCCGTACCATGCAGCCTGACATGGTCCTGCTGGATATCATGCTGCCGGTAATGGATGGCTGGGCGGTATGCAGCAAGATCCGTGAGACCAGCCGGACCCCGATCATTATGATCACCGCCAAGAGCGAGGTATTTGACCGTATCCAGGGCCTGGAGATGGGTGCTGACGACTATATCGTCAAGCCCTTTGAAATGAAGGAGCTCATTGCCCGCATCAATGCGGTTCTGCGCCGCACGGAGATCCCCGAGGATACCAAGAAGAAGCTGGTATTCGACAAGCTGGAGATCAACCTGGACTCCTACGAGCTGACGGTGGACGGGAAGAAGATCGACACGCCGCCCAAGGAGCTGGAGCTTTTGTACCATCTGGCATCCACCCCCAACCGGGTGTATACCCGCAACCAGCTGCTGGACGAGGTATGGGGATTTGATTATTTCGGCGACAGCCGTACCGTGGATGTCCATATCAAGCGCCTGCGGGAGAAGGTGGAAAATGTCTCCGACCAGTGGGCGCTGAAGACAGTGTGGGGCGTAGGCTACAAGTTTGAGCTGACGCCCAAGGCGTCGGGAGGCGCGAAGTAGGAGACAGTTTCCACGGCCCGCAGAGCGGGCCCGGGCCAACGGCCCGTCCAGGTGTTTCCACATACGGCGGAAACCCTGCCGCAGGGCGGATTCAGTTCGCCCGAGGAAGAAAAACACAGGGTACCCGCCGGGCATAGGCCGGTGGGATAAATGTCTCCAATCAGTGGGCGCTGAAGACAGTGTGGGGCGTAGGCTACAAGTTTGAGCTGACGCCCAAGGCGTCGGGAGGCGCGAAGTAGGAGACAGTTTCCACGGCCCGCAGAGCGGGCCCGGGCCAACGGCCCGTCCAGGTGTTTCCACATACGGCGGAAACCCTGCCGCAGGGCGGATTCAGTTCGCCCGAGGAAGAAAAACACAGGGTACCCGCCGGGCATAGGCCGGTGGGATAAATGTCTCCGATCAGTGGGCACTGAAGACAGTGTGGGGCGTAGGCTACAAGTTTGAGCTGACGCCTAAGGCGTCGGGAGGCACAAAGTAGGAGACAGTTTCCACGGCCCGCAGAGCGGGCCGTATCGCAATGGCGTTCCGCCTGTCCATCCTGTTAGTGGGGGAGGACGGCGTCAGGAAAGGGGAGACCGCCATGAAACGGTTCAAAGGAATATATTGGCGGCAGTTTACCGTCACCGCCGGCATGGTGGTGCTGACGCTGGTACTGCTGGGCACGTCGTTTTTTGCGCTGACCTACAGCTATATCATGTCGGAAAACCGCAGCAAGCTGGAGGACAAAGCAAAGGTGATCGCGGAAAAAGCGGAGGAATATGTCCGGGAAGAGATCACCAGCGCCCAGGCGGCCACACCTTACGACTATCAGGAGGCACTGAAATCCCTCAACGAGAAGCTCATCGAACTGGTGCGCACAGCCCAGGAGATGTCGGATATCGACTTTCTCATCTGGATCCCCAGCCGCAGCGGCTTTATCAGCATAGACGATCAGCTGGCAGGTAAGGAACTGACGCTGCCGGCGGCCATGGGAGAGAAGCTGGCCAAGGGAGAGACCTATGCCGGCAGCAGTGACCTGGGGCTGTATGACAAGCCGCGGTTTGTAGTGGCCATCCCCGGTCAGGAGGGGATCGACGGTACGGTGCTGGCCGGGCCGGTACTGGCGATTATGGAGCCCACCGCCATGACGGAGATGTGGCGGGCTTTCCTGGGCATATTCGGTATGACGGCCATCACGGTTCTGCTGATCGGTTTTGTGGCCACGGCGACGACTACCATGCAGCAGACCAAGCCGATCAACGATATGGCCATCGCCGCCCGGAAGTTTGCCCAGGGCAATTTTGACGCCCGGGTCCACGACACGGGGCGGGAGGATGAGATCGGAGAGCTGACCAAGTCCTTCAATGCCATGGCGGATTCCCTGCAGAAAACTGAGCAGCAGCGACGGGAGTTTATCGCCAATATCTCCCACGAACTCAAAACCCCCATGACCACCATCGCCGGCTATGCCGACGGCATTTTGGACGGCGTCATCTCCCCTGAGGAGGAGAAGCAGTATCTGCGCATTATCTCCGATGAGAGCCGGCGGCTGAGCCGTCTGGTGCGGCGGATGCTGGATGTGTCCCAGCTGCAGAGCCTGGATCTGATCAAGCAGAAAAAGCCCTTTGACCTGTCGGAATCCATGCGCCGGGTATTGGTGTCTATGGAAAAGAAGATCACCGACCGGGGTCTGGATGTGGATGTGGAGATCCCCGACGAGCCGGTGCGGGTCCTGGGGGATAACGACCTTCTTACCCAGGTGGTATATAATCTGCTGGAAAACGCCGCCAAATTTGCCGCTCCGGGCAGCACCCTGTTCCTGGGACTGGAGCGCCGGGAGAACAAGGCGGTGGTGACAGTGCGCAATACCGGCGAGACCATCCCGCCGGAGGAACTGCCTTTGCTGTTCGAGCGGTTCCATAAAACGGATAAATCCCGCAGTGAGGATAAGGATGGCGTGGGCCTGGGCCTGTATATCGTCCGGACCATATTGGAGCAGCATCGGGAGACCATCACTGCCACCAGTGAAAATGGTGTGACCACCTTTGCCTTCACGGTACAGCTGGCAGAGGAGAACCGCATGACCAAGACTTGAGCGAAAATGGAGAGAGAGCATGGCAATGGAATTTGAGCGCCGACAGGACGAAAACGGTGTGACGCTCACGTACCGGCCCTGGGCCGGTGGAGAACCGGTGGAGCTGCGCTATGAGCGGCCGCTGCCGGAGCGGATGCAGACAGAGCTTGCGGAATGTTTTTCCCAGGCACAGACGGGAAAGAAAAAGCCCCGCCGCAAAAAGAGACGGGTCATCATTGTGAGCAGTATCTTTGTGCTCCTGGTCTGCCTGGGCATTGGCATATGGTACCTGGAATTTTTCAGGGAAGATCCTGTTACCGACTACTGGGAAGGAACCTTTCCTCCCTATGAGGACGATTACTACTGGGATCGGGGAGATACCTCCACGGCGGAGACCACCATTGCCCGTTATCCCACCGGCGGAGAAGTGCGTCTGGTGCTGAACGAGGAGCACGGGGAGGAGCCTCTGACCGCCGGGGAGATCTATGAGAAAGTGAACCCCTCTGTCGTAACGGTGCTGGGGGAGCAGAACACCTCCTACAGTGTGGGCACCGGGGTGATCTTCAGTGAGGACGGTTATATCATTACCAACTACCATGTGATCTCCGGCTGCAGTGCCTGCGCGGTGTGGGTCACGGACAGCTATGGCGTGGATACGGAGTATCCCGCCAGACTGGTGGGCTACGACGAGGACAACGACCTGGCAGTGCTGAAAATCGACGCTGTTGATCTGCCGGTAGCAGAGTTCGGCGTATCCGATGATCTGAAGGTAGGGGACCGGGTCTATGCTATCGGCAATCCTCTGGGCCTGGAGCTGCGCAACACCCTCACCGACGGCCTGGTGTCCGCCATCGACCGGGATGTGGACGTGGAAGGGGTCACCATGACCCTGATCCAGACCAATGCCGCCCTCAACAGCGGCAACTCCGGTGGCCCTCTTATCAACCAGTACGGCCAGGTGGTAGGCATCAACACCATCAAGATGATGAGCGGCGAGGACACCATTGAGGGCCTTGGTTTTGCTATTCCCACCAGCCTTGCGGTGCGGTGGGTGAATGAGATGATCCAGTACGGTGAGATCCAGCCCCAGCCGGTGCTGGGCCTGAGCATCAGCCTGATCCCGGAGACGCTGCCTGACGGTGAGCAGGGCCTGGAGATCGTAGAGGTGACGCCGGGTCTCAGCGGCGACAAGGCTGGGATCCTGGTGGGCGATTACATCGTGTCTTTTGCGGGACAGGAGGTAAAGAGCACCTCGGAGATCCTGGCCATACGCCGCGAGCTGCAGGTGGGGGATCTGGTCCCGGTGCGGATCTGGCGCAACGGGGAATATCTGGATCTGACCATGGAAATGATGGCCCAGGAGGATTGACCGGCATCTGCCGACAGGAGGGAGAAGTATGGAGGAAAAAACGATTTATTTCAAGATGGAGATGGATGTCAATGAGGACTATCTCCGGGAGACTTGGGATGTCTATCCCAAGGTAAAGCGGGCCACCCGGCTGCTGACCATACTGCCGGCGGTGGGATTTTTATCACTGGGCTGGCTGTGGGCTACCACAGGCGAATTGTCCATGGGATTTCTGATCGTGGCGCTGCTGTTCCTGGCCTTTGATCTGCTGATGCCCCGGCTGGTTCTGCGGCAGACGCTGGCCAGCTATCGCCGGTATCAGGCCGATGGCCCCCGGCACATCTCCCTGCTGGATGACGGTGTGGAGACAGAGCTGGTGAAGTACGGCAAGACCTTGTTCCATGCCTACGCTGACTTTGAGCAGGTAGAGGAGGACGACCACGGCTGGTATCTGACCCGGCCGGGCCAGCGGGTGGTGATCCCCAAAGGACATTGCACTCAGGGGGACCCGGCGGAGGTCCGGCAGTTCCTGGAGGAGCGGATGGCCGCAGCAAAAGCCCAGCCCTGCCTTTCAGATGAGGCGGAAGAGGACAACTGATGATCAACAGAAAAGCCTGCCCGATCCTATGATCGGGCAGGCTTTTTCATGATATCTCTGGTATCTGTGCCTGCGAAGGACGGCGGGTGATTACTCTGTCCGCCAGAAGGCCACGCTGTAGGGAGGCAGCTCGCTGCCGCCGCCGAAGTCGTGGGGCTTGCCGGTGATGAGGTCTGTGGCCCGTCCCGCCCGGGCGTCGAAGTGGGCGGTGTAGGGCACGCTGTCAGCATTCACGGCCACCAGCACCCGCTCATTTTCCCAGCAGCGCTCGAAGATGATCTGCCGGTTGGTGAGGACCACATTGCGGTAGCTGCCGCTGCAGAGGGCGGGGCTTTCCTTCCGGGCTTTGGCCAGGGCGGCGATATGGTCAGTGAGATCATTCCACTCCGGCTTCTCCAGGGCGGGGCGCAGGGCGTCGTCCCCCTGGTCCTTCCGGCCCTGGATGCCCCACTCGCTGCCGTAGTAGAGAGCGGGGACCCCCGGCATGCCGAAGAGGATACCATAGGCGGGGACCAGGTGCTTTGGATCGTTCAGCATACTGGCGATGCGGGTCACATCGTGGTTGTCCAGGAAGCTGAGGAGGTGCTTGCCCCGGTAGAGGGTCCACTGCTCCGGGCCAAACTGCCGCTGGAGACTGTGGCCGATCTCAAAGAGATTCATGGAGTTGAAGCTGGACCAGAGTCCTTTGTAGCACTCATAGTTGGTGACGCTGTGGCACATCTGGTCGTTCATCCAGCGGTTGTAGTCCCCGTGGAGAGTCTCACCCATGAGGACAAAGTCCGGCTTGAGGCCGTTGGTGAAGGAACGCAGCTGCCGCAGGTAGTCCTCGCTGAGGCAGTAGGCCACGTCCAGCCGCAGGCCGTCGATGTCAAACTGTTCCACCCAGGAGCGGATGGCGTCGAACTGGTGCTGGACTACGGCGGGGTTCTGGAGGTTCAGCTTCACCAGCTCGTAGTGGCCCTCCCAGCCCTCGTACCAGAAGCCGTCGTTATAGTTGGAGTTGCCGTCAAAGCTCAGGCGGAACCAGTCCTTGTAGGGGCTGTCCCACTTCTTCTGACGTACATCCTCAAAAGCGTGAAATCCCCGTCCCACATGGTTGAACACGCCGTCCAGCATTACCCGCAGGCCGGCTTTATGGAAGGCGTCGCATACGGTTTTCAGATCCTCGTTGGTACCCAGACGGCAGTCCACCTTACAGTAGTCCCGGGTGTCGTAGCCGTGGCGGTCACTCTCAAAAACGGGGTTGAGGAGCACCGTGTCCGCTCCGGTTTTCCGAATATGGTCCACCCAGTCCAGAAGCTGCAGGATACGGTGGGCGGGGACACCGTCGTTGTCCCGGGGGGCGCCGCACAGGCCCAGGGGATAGATCTGGTAGATCACAGCGTTGTCAAACCACATAAGACCTCCTGATTTCACACAAGAATTGAGAAGAAAAAGAAAGCCCGGCGCCGCCACATACGACGCCGGGCTTTCTATAGTATACCCGAAAATCAGGATAGTGTCAATTTTTACCGGGCAGATCAGGTCTCCACCGGGCCCTTGTAATCCAGGATACCGCCCAGATTGCTGACGTTGGTAAAGCCCAGCTTTTCCAGAGCCTTGCAGCCCCGGGCGCTGCGGGCGCCGCTGCGGCAGTAGAGGTAAATGGGGGCGTCCTTGGGGGCGTCCAGCAGAGGAATCTGGTTGAGGGGGATGTTGACGGCACCGGGGATATGACCTTCGGCATATTCCACCGCGCTGCGCACATCAATGATCCGGGCGCCTTCAACGGCCCGGGCCAGGTCCAGCTTGTGACCAAAGTCTGCACCGGAAATCGGTTCAAAGAAGCTCATTTTCCCATATCCTTTTATCTTTTAGTATTTTGTACCTTGCTGTGCTGTCTATCAGCCCAGCATGACATCCAGCAGCATCATCACCAGAAAACCGGCCATGACACTGATGGTCCCAGTGTGGGAGTGCTCGCCCAGATGGGCTTCCGGAATCAGCTCCTCCACCACCACATAGATCATGGCGCCGGCGGCAAAGGACAAGATCCACGGCATAGCCGGAGTAACGGACCCGGCGGCCAGCACGGTGATGAGGCCGAAGATGGGTTCCACCACGCCGGAGGCGGCGCCGCAGAGGAAGGAACGGCCCCGGGAAGCTCCTTGGGACCGCAGAGGCAGAGAAACGGCAGCCCCTTCGGGGAAATTCTGCAGGGCCATGCCCAGGGCCAGAGCGATAGCGCCCGCCAGGGCGCCGCCCTCCTGGGCGGCGATGGCAAAGCTCAGGCCCACCGCCATCCCTTCCGGAATGTTGTGGAGCGTCACTGCCAGCACTACCATAGTAGTCCGGCGCATTTTGGCAGGCAAGCCTTCCGGCTGGTCGCTGCCGGGGTGGAGGTGGGGCATCAGGCTGTCCAGGGCCAGGAGAAACGCGCCTCCCAGCAGAAAGCCGCCGCCCACGGAGAGCAGCACATTGCCGCCCTGCTCCTCTGCCATTTCCATGGCGGGGATCAGCAGGGACCACACGCTGGCAGCGATCATTACGCCGGCGGCAAATCCCAGGAACACCCGCTGTACCGCCGCGGACAGGTCCCGACGGAAGAAAAATACGGTGGCCGCGCCCAGAACCGTGGCAAGGCAGGTGAAACCGGTGCCCAAGGCGGCATAAAACAGCTCTTTTTCCAGCATGATTCGTCTCCTGAAAGGGCGGCCGGGGTCAGCCCCGGCCGCCTGTGCCATAGATAAAATTAATAGTTCTCAGCCTTCAGCTGGAAGTAGGCCTTGGGGTGAGCGCACACAGGGCACACCTCAGGGGCTTCCTTGCCGATGTGGATATGGCCGCAGTTGCTGCACTGCCAGACCATGTCGCCGTCACGGGAGAATACGATACCCTTCTCGATGTTGCCCAGCAGCTTGCGGTAGCGCTCCTCGTGCTCCTTCTCGATGGCGGCTACACCCTCGAAGAGAGCGGCGATGTGGTCAAAGCCCTCCTCACGGGCCTCCTTGGCGAAGGTGGCGTACATGTCGGTCCACTCATAGTTCTCACCGGCGGCAGCATCGGCCAGGTTGTCCATGGTATCACCGATCCCACCGTGGAGGAGCTTGAACCAGAGCTTGGCATGCTCCTTCTCGTTGGCAGCAGTCTCCTCGAAGATGGCGGCGATCTGGTTGTAGCCGTCCTTCTTGGCCTTGGAGGCGTAGTAGGTGTACTTGTTGCGGGCCTGGCTCTCGCCGGCAAAGGCGGCCTGCAGATTGGCTTCGGTCTTGGTTCCCTTGAGATCCATAAGAAATTCCTCCGTTTTCATCATGTATTTCACAGTTTATGGTTGGCTGCTTTTATGCAGCGGGTCAACAGAAAGAGATTCCGCGTCCCCTCCGGGCCGGGCCCGGCAGGCGGGACAGGTCCAGTCCACGCTCAGGTCATAGTAGGGGGAGGCCTCTCCGGTGCAGCGGCTGAGGTAAGAGGAGAGGCAGGGGACAGCCACATCGTCCAGCCTGCCGCAGATCCGGCAGACCAGATGGCCGTGGGGGGAGAGGTTGGCGTCGTAGCGGACAGGTCCGCCGGCGGCTTCGATCCGCCGCAGTTCTCCGTCCTCCGACATGAGCCGCAGGTTCCGGTAGACGGTGCCCACGGCGATGGAGGGCATGGACTGACGGGCCAGTTGAAAGATCTCCTCCGCAGTGAGATGCCGGCCGGCGGTCCGTAGGATCCTTGCGATAAGGGCCCGCTGTCTGGTCATCTTGTCTCCTCCTGGAAATTAGGAATCATTCTTAAAAAGAGAATACCATATTATTTGCTGTTGTCAAGATGCTGTTAAAATTTATGACATTATAACTAAAAGTAAGGCGGATATACAAAGAAATATGGGGCGAAATATCCATATTGACAGATTCTTTTTTTGTGTGTTATCATTACAGGCAAGTAAACAAGCAAATGCGTGGATGGCGTTATGTCCTGCAGAGCCAGCTTTCAGAGAACCGGCGGGTGGTGCGAGCCGGGAAGTGGCGGCAGGGCGGCTGGCGCCGGAGCAGGGGGCCCCAAAGAGCGATCGAGTAGGGCGTCACGGGGATGCCGCCGTTACCATGGCACGGGCTTGTTGGAGCCTGAGAGAGCGTACGCACAAAGCGTGAAGCCGGGTGGTACCGCGGTAAATGTTTGTATTTATCGTCCCGGGAGCAGAATTTCTGCTCCCGGGACGTTTTTTTATTCGCCGCTGAGGCTGTCAGGCGGCCACATGAGAAAAGGAGTTGTTTCACCATGAAAAATGTCAAGATTTCCGATATTACCCTGCGGGAATGTGTCCGCACACGGTCCCTGAGCTTTAAGGAACGGGTGGAGATCGCCCGTACCCTGGACCGCCTGCGCCTGGACGTTATCGAGCTGCCCGCTATCCGGGATGAGAAGGCGGATGTGCTGAGCAACAAGACCATTGCCTCCGTGGTGACTTCCTCCATCCTGTCTGCCGCCACCGGCCTCACGGAGGAGAGCGTGGAGGCCGCCTGGGAGAGCGTAAAGGGCGCCCGCCGTCCCCGGCTGCACATCATGGTGCCGGTGTCCCCGGTACAGATGGAGTACCAGTGCCACAAGAAGGCCCCTGCCATGCTGGAGATGGTAAAGGCTCTGGTGGCCAAGGCCCGGTACTTCACCGAGCAGGTGGAGGTCTCTGTGGTGGACGCCACCCGCGCCGAGACCGCCTTCCTCTACCAGGTCCTCGCCGCTGCCGCCGAGAGCGGCGCCGCCGCCATTACCCTGTGCGACTCCGCCGGAGTCATGACCCCCTTTGAGTGCGAGGCCTTTGTCCGCTCCGCCGTGGAAAATGTGCCCGCCCTGGAGAAGGTGGAGCTGGGCGTGGAGCTCAGCGACGGCATGCACATGGCCGTGGCCTGTGCCGCTGCCGCTATCGATGCCGGGGCCGTGACCGTCAAGACCGCCACCAGCCCCATGGGCGTGCCTATGACCCAGGACTTTGCCGCCTACATGGAGGTGAAGGGGGATGCCAAGGGCCTGCGCTGCGGCCTGCGTACCACAGAGCTGGGCCGGGCTGCCGGACAGCTGCAGTGGCTGCTCCAGACAGAGAAGAGCAGCGGTTCTCCCTTTGACAGCGGCGTAGTGGAGGGCGACGCCTCTCTGTGCCTCACAGCCGGAGATGACATCGACCAGATGGTGAAGGTGATCCGCGCCATGGGCTATGACCTCTCTGAGGAGGACAATGCCAAGGTGTTTGAGGCTTTCCAGCGCATCGCCGAGAAGAAGCACTTCGTGGGCAGCCGGGAGCTGGAGGCCATCATCGCCTCCGCCGCCCTCCAGGTGCCCGCCACCTACCGTATCGCCGACTATGTGGTCACCGCCGGCGGCACCATCGGTGCCATGGCTAACATCACCCTGGAGAAGGACGGCAAGCGTCTGGCAGGCGTGTGCATGGGCGACGGTCCCATCGACGCTGCCTTCCTGGCCATCGAGCAGATCATCGGCCACCACTACGAGCTGGATGACTTCCAGATCCAGGCCGTTACCGAGGGTCGGGAGGCCATGGGCTCCGCCCTGGTGAAGCTCCGTTCCGACGGCAAGCTCTACTCCGGCAACGGAATTTCTACCGACGTCATCGGCGCCAGCATCCGGGCCTATATCAGCGCCCTGAACAAGATCGTCTACGAGGAGGCATAAGGGACCATGAAGCTTTCCTATACCATCCGCGGCTGGAAGGACCGGGACTGGTCCCAGCTGTGTGCCGCTGCCGTTGATACCCGGCTCCAGGGCCTGGAGATCGACAGCGTAAAGAATCCTATCATGCAAAAGAAGATGAGCCCCATCAATCCGGAGCTGGCAGTGGCCGCCCACCGCCGTCTGGCGGAGCAGGGCCTGACGGTGCCTTGCATCGGCACCACCTGCGACTTTGCCGGGGAGGATGCCGCCGGGGAGATCGCCGAGGCCATCCGTTCCGCCGGTGATCTGCTGGTACCCTATGTGGCCGTAGCCACCGCCTGTACCGATACGGATACCGCCATTGCCGCCCTGGCCCCCTGGGTGGCGGCGGCAGAGGAGAGCGGTGTGGTGATCCTTATCAAGACCGCCGGGGCCTTTGCTGATACCACCAAGCTCCGGGATGTGCTCAACCACTTTGCCAGCGACCATCTGGCCGCCTGCTGGAGTGTGTTCGACACCTGGTTCATGGCCGGGGAGACGGCGGAAAAGACCATCACCAACCTGGGAGCCTATGTCCGCCATGTCCGCCTCAGCGACGGTACGCCGGAGGAGGGCACTCCCTATATCTCCCACGAGCTCATGGGAGAGGGCAAGCTCCCCATGCAGGATGTAATGAACGCCCTGCGCTCCGTGAACTACGACGGTTTCGTCTCCCTCCACTGGGAGCCGGCATGGATCTCCGGCCTGGAGGATCTGGAGATGATCCTCACCCACTACGCGGTGTACATGGGCCGCTTCGGCAACCCCCGCCGCCAGAAGAAGCACCTCTACTCCAACAACGCCGGTACCGGCAAGTTTATCTGGAAGAAGGAGACCCTCATTGAAAAGACCTTCTCCCAGGTGCTGGACGCCATGGTGGAGGAGTTCCCCGACCAGTACGCCATCAAGTACACCACCCTGGACTATACCCGTACCTATTCCCAGTTCCGGGACGATGTGGACCAGGTGGCCCGGGCCCTCATTGCCATGGGAGTGAAGGCCGGGGACAAGGTGGCGGTGTGGGCCACCAATGTGCCCCAGTGGTACCTCACCTTCTGGGCCACTACCAAGATCGGCGCGGTGCTGGTGACGGTGAATACCGCCTATAAGATCCACGAGGCGGAGTACCTCCTGCGCCAGAGCGATACCCACACCCTGGTGATGATCGAGAGCTACCGGGACAGCCCCTATGCCAAGATCATTGAAGAACTGTGCCCTGAGCTGGAGACTGCCGAGGCGGGCAAGCCCCTCCACTGCAAGCGCCTGCCCTTCCTCCGGAACATTGTCACGGTGGGCTACCGGCAGAAGGGCTGCATGACCTGGGAGGAGGCTATGGCGTTGGCTCCCCGTACTCCCATGGAGGAGGTCCGCCGCCGGGCCGCCGCCGTGAGCCCCTACGACGTGGCCAACATGCAGTATACCTCCGGCACCACCGGCTTCCCCAAGGGCGTTATGCTCACCCACCACAACATCGTCAACAACGGCAAGTGCATCGGCGACCGGATGGACCTCTCCACCGCCGACCGCATGATGATCCAGGTGCCTATGTTCCACTGCTTCGGCATGGTGCTGGCTATGACCGCCTCCATGACCCACGGCGCCACCATTCTGCCCTTGCCCTATTTCTCCCCCAAGCCGGCTCTGGCCTGCATCAACAACGAGCGCATCACCGCCTTCCACGGCGTGCCCACCATGTTCATCGCCATGCTGGAGCATGAGGACTTCCCCAAGACCGACTTCTCCTACATGCGCACCGGCATCATGGCCGGCTCCCCCTGTCCCATTGCCGTTATGCAGGACGTGGTGAACAAGATGCACATGAGCGAGATCACCATCGTCTACGGCCAGACCGAGGCGGCTCCCGGCTGTACCATGTCCTCCACCGACGATTCCCTGGAGGTCCGGGTGAACACCGTGGGACGGCCTCTGCCGGAGATCGAGTGCAAGATCGTGGACCCGGAGACCGGTGAGGACCTGCCGGACAACGTGGACGGCGAGTTCGTGGCCCGGGGCTACAATATCATGAAGGGCTACTACAAGATGCCCGGCGCCACCGCCGCCGCCATTGACAAGGAGGGCTGGCTCCACACCGGTGACCTGGCCCGCCGGGATGAGAACGGCAACTTCAAGATCACCGGCCGTATCAAGGACATGATCATCCGTGGCGGCGAGAACATCTACCCCAAGGAGATCGAGGACTTCATCTACACCCATCCCAAGGTCAGCGACGTACAGGTCATCGGCGTGCCCGACGAGCAGTACGGCGAGGAGATCATGGCCTGCGTCATCCTCAAGGAGGGCGAGACCATGACGGAGCAGGAGATGAAGCAGTACGTTCTTGACCACATGGCCAAGCACAAGGTGCCCCGGTATGTGGACTTTGTGGATGCCTTCCCCATGAACGCCGCGGGTAAGATCCTCAAGTACAAGATGCGGGAGGACGCGGTGAAGAAGCTGAACCTCCAGAAGGCGGCTTCCATCGAAACGGCATAACCGCTACATTAAATAAAAGACCTTCCGGCTTATTGCCGGAAGGTCTTTTTGCCGTTTATTAAAAATTTTTCTGCCCTTCAGTCTGTTTGCCTCCGGCGGGCCCACTTTTGGACGCCCAAAAGTGGGCGGAAAAACCGCTGGGGAGACCTGGCCCAGGCCACCTTCTCTTGGCCTTCGGCCAATTCACCTTGCCAGACCCCCGTTGTTTGCCTAATCGGTCACTACGAGACTGATACCGGGCAGCCACTGAAATACTGCCAGGCCGCTGGCTCCTCGTAATCGGTGCAGGGAGTTACGGACTTCGCCTGACGGCACTCGAGTCGAGGGACATTTCTTTTTTTGCCTGCAAAAACCGAAGCGTTCCCCATAGGCGCATGCAGTTCGCCATAGAACTTAGCTGCATCTATCCCTTCAAAAGGGCGACAGCCGAAGCCGGACGAGCAACCCGGCAGAGATCAGATGCCCGAAGGATTCGCTGATTCAGTGGCTGCGCAGTTCTCCTTTGCAGGTGTTCGATTGGGCCAATCGGGGTCCGGGGAGTCCCCGGCGGCGTTTTGGTCACTTTTTCGCCGAGGGCAAAGTAACCCGGGGTGCGGGGGTGGAGCCCCCGTTGGGACGCATTCCAGGGTCCGGGACTGGGTAAGCCCCAGCGACAGGCCTCCGCCGGGGAGGCGGCCCTCTTACAGGGCCGCGCCTTTATTATAGTAGTCCTGCCAGATGTCGGGGGGTACCATGCTGCCGCCGGTGGCCCAGGCAATATGGGTGGCATTGGCCATATTGAGACCATGAGAGCGGACGTAGGCCGCACCCTCCTCGCTGCAAAGATGGCCCATGCCCGGCACGCCCGCCAAAGCGCTGGGCTCCAGGCGGATGTTCTCCGTGTCCGCCATATCCTTGAGGAGCCGATACAGCCGCTCATCGGTAACGGTGTATGCGCCGGAGAGCAGGGGAGCTACCGCCCGCCCCACAAACCGGGAGGGGCGGCCCACCGCCAGACCGTCGGCGGCGGTGTGGTTGTCGATGCCAAAGTCCTGGACGCAGATTTCATCATGGAGGCCGGTGACCAGGCCCAGCGTCATGCAGGGGGCGTGGGTGGGCTCAGCAAAGAAGCAGTGGACATTATCGCCGTAAAGGAGCTTCAGGCCGAAAGCCACGCCGCCGGGGCCGCCGCCCACACCGCAGGGCAGATAGACAAAGAGGGGGTGGTCTCCATCCACGGTGATGCCCTTGTCCTTCAGCTGGCCTGCTACCCGGCCTGCCGCCACAGCGTACCCCAGGAACAGAGTGCGGGAGTTCTCATCGTCCACAAAGTGGCACATGGGGTCCGCCTCCGCCTGACGGCGGCCTTCCGCCACTGCCTTGCTGTAGTCGTCGGCGTACTCCACCACGGTGACGCCCTTGCTGCGGAGCATGTCTTTCTTCCACTGGCGGGCGTCGGCGGACATATGGACGGTGACTTTGAAGCCCAGCTGGGCGCTCATGATGCCGATGGAAAGGCCCAGGTTTCCGGTGGAGCCCACTGCCACGGCGTACTTGCCGAAGAGGGCCCGGAACTCCGGCTTTGCCAGCACAGAGTAGTCATCGCTCAGGGACAGCATCCCCTCTCTGACGGCAATATCCTCCGCCAGATGGAGGATCTCATAGATGCCGCCCCGTGCTTTGATAGATCCGGAAATAGGCAGGTGGCTGTCCTGCTTGAGGAGCAGCTGCCCCGGGAAGTCTCCCAGATGTTTCTGCATGGCGGGGATAGGAGTCAGCGGGGATTCAATAATGCCGCCGGTGGGGGCGGTGTCGGGGAACACAGCGGCCAGATAGGGCGCAAAACGGCGCAGCCGCGCCTCTGCATCCGCCACGTCCTCAGCAGTAAGAGGACAGTCTGACAGAGCGGCGGTCCCGGACCGCAGACCCGGGTTGATCCAGAAGGTCTCTGCAAGGTCCATCAGCTGGCCCACCACAGGCAGCTCCTGCCGCCACTGGGCCGGTGTTTTGCTCATCATAGGGTCGTTCCTCCCTTTCTTCTTGCATCAGAAGGCCCGGCATGTATTTTCCGGGCATGGTAATTATTAGTGTAGCACAGGAAAACGATGATTTCCACCTTGTTTTTCCGGACAGGGCGGGTTATACTGGATTCGATATAAAAGAAGGAGGGAAAAGGATGGCAGTAAAAAAAGTGCCTTTTGGCGCCACCAGCGGCGGACAACCGGTGGACAAGTACATCCTGACCTGCGGCAACATGGAGGCAGAGATCATCACCTTCGGCGCCGCGGTAGCAGCTCTGCGGGTACCGGACCAGAATGGAAAGCCGGTGGATGTGGTGCTGGGCTACCGGAGTGTGGCTGGCTATGAACACAATGGCGGCTACATCGGCGCCCTGGTAGGCCGCTATGCCAACCGCATTGCCGGTGCATCCTGCCTCATCGATGGGAAGCGGGTAGCGCTGGAGCCCAGTGAGGGGACCAAGCAGCTCCACGGCGGCGTGAAAGGATTCAGCTACCGGGTGTTTTCCGCAGAGATCACCGGGGACAGTCAGGTAACGCTTACTTATACCGCAGCCGATGGCGAAGGCGGTTTTCCCGGCGAACTTACGCTGAAAGCCACCTATACCTTAACGGAAAATGCTCTGCGCCTGCGCTATGAGGCGGAGAGCGACAAGACTACCTACTGCAATATCACCAATCACAGCTACTTCAACCTCAACGGCGGCGGCGACGCTATGGGGCACCGGCTGTGGCTGGCGGCCCACCACTATACGCCTGTTTGGGAGGACAGCATCCCCCTGTGCATGGCGGAGAATGTGGCGCAGACGCCCTTTGACTTTACCATTGAGAAGCCGGTGGGCCGGGATATCGGCGCGGACTGCGTGCAGCTGCGCAATACCGGCGGCTATGACCACAACTTTGTGCTGGATCCTGCCCAGGGGCTGCGTCTGGCGGCCAGGCTCACCGGAGAGCACAGCGGTATCGTCATGGAAACCTGGACAGAAAAACCAGGCGTACAGCTCTATGCCGCCAACTTCCTGGAGACGGACGACCAGACAAAGACCGGCGTGCCCTATGGGGCCCGTCAGGCGGTATGTCTGGAGACCCAGTTTTTCCCCGACAGTCCCAACCATCCGGAGTGGGGGGATATCCTCCTGCGGCCGGGGAAGCGGTATGATTATACCACGGAGTACCGCTTCAGCGTGAGACAGGAGGGGTGAGAAAAGAGAGAGGCGAAGGGAACTTTTGCGCGGGAAAAAACGTCCTATAAGAGGAAGGAAAAGGAACCCTTAAAGAAGCTTAAGGGAACCTTAAAAAATGATGCATCTTTGATACATCTCCGACACGTTCTTTTCACAATGCTATGATAGAGTAAGTAACATGAGTGGACAGTGCCGGTATTCCGGCCGATTTCTCCAAACACAACAAGAAGGGAAGGAAGAAAAATGAAAAACATGAAACGCAGGCTCATGTCAGTTGTCCTGGCTTTGGTCCTCGTGTGCAGCATGATCCCTACGGGCATGATGGCATGGGGCGGGACCTCGCTGACCATGGCCCCGGGCAGCAGCAAATCCGTGACGGCAGATAATATTAAAACAATTGCTTATTGGGATGCCTATTGGTACACTGACAGTCCGTATGTGCAAGTTTATGGTGCCAGTGAAGGTGGCATTACCCAGGGCAATCTGCCGGACAACCCAGGCAGCGGGTGGTTCCCCGACGACTCTCCTTTAGTCAGCCCCACCGGGACGATTTATGTTGATCCCAATGCGCCTGCGGGAACCCGGGCGACAGTCTCTGTTACGGTTATGGTCAGCAATTTCCCGTATCAGTCGTCCAAGGAGACTGCCAGCTGGGATGTCTATGTTACCGGCGGCGCTACCGGCAATTATGTGCAGATTTCTAGCAGCAGCCTGAACATGAATGTAGGCGATGCTGGGAGAGACCTGAGGGTCACTCCCATCAGCCTTTACGGTGCCAGAATCACCAGCGTGAGCTGGACCAGCAGCAACCCTAGTGTTGCTAGCGTGTCCGACGATTGGTGGAATAGCACCAGCGCCACGGTCACGGCGGTTTCCAGCGGCAAGGCCACCATTACCGCTTACGTGCAGGGAACTGTAAATTATAATCAGAGCTTTACAGACACCCTCACCTGCACGGTCACCGTCAACGGCGGCAATGTATCACTTTCCAGGACCGCCCTGGATCTGACTACCTCTCCCCAGGATTTGACGGTGTATGTCAATAACGGGTATCTGCCCAGCAACTACAGCGCTCGCTGGGAGAGCAGCCGGGAAGATGTCGCTACGGTTTCCAACAGCTTCAGCGGAACCACGACCGTTACTCCCAAGAGCAACGGCACCACGATTGTGACGGCCAAGGTGTATGATGTCACCGGGAATCTGGTGGGCAGCGCTTCCTGCACCGTTACCGTTAACGGCGGCAAGGTCACTCTCTCTGAGACCACCCTGCGGCTGACCACTTCTCCCAAGTCATTGACGGTGTATGTTAACGGCCTCACTCTACCCAGCAACTATTCTGTGGACTGGACAAGTGGAAACACATCTATTGCTACTGTTACCAAGTGGAGTGCGGATACCGCTACCGTAACCCCCAAGAGCTCCGGAACCACCACGGTGAAGGCTGTGGTGTATGACGGCCTTAACAAAATCGGGGAAGCCTCCTGCACCGTCACCGTCAACAATGGTCGTGTCACCCTTTCCGATACCAAGCTGCAGCTGGGTGCTGATCCCAAGAACCTGACGGTGCTTGTGGACGGCCTCACCACTATCCCCACCGGATATACGGTAACCTGGACCAGCAGCCCCCTGGGCATTGTTGACATTTCTGACAGCAACTACTGGTACAACAAGGGTACTGTTACCCTGTATCCCAAGACCGCAGGCAAGACTACTGTGACCGCTACGGTGTACAATGGCAACACCTTTGTGGGCAGCGCCTCCTGCGAAGTCACCGTGGGCATGGACATTACCGCTTCTGCCACCGTGACTACCTCTGAGAAGAACTTCACTCTGGGCAGCACCAACCAGAAGACCACCACCTCTGTGGTCAATCAGATCGCCAGCGCGGTGGCCGGCACCAGCTTCCCCCAGCGGACTTTGAGCTACGTTGTCTTCTCCAACGTGACCTCCGCTTACGGCAATCTGAACGCCAGCGTCAATACCCGTTACAGCTACTCCAGCGCTTCTTATTATAACACGCTTAGTGCTGTGACCTTTACCCCCAGCGCCACCTCCACCGGTGTGGCTACCTTCAGCTTCACCGCTTATGATACCAACGGCAACGCCTACAACGGCACCCTGCGGATCACCGTGGAGAAGGGCAGCACCGGCATCGACATTCTCTACTCCGCCACTGTGGGTCAGACCGTCCAGGTCAATCCTCAGGATTTCGCAAGCTTCTGGACCAAGAATGTCAGCAGCGTGGGCACTCTGCGCTATGTGACCTTCGGCAATATCTCCGGCACTGTGGGCCAGATGTACTACACCAACGGTGCTCAGAAGTACACTGTGGGCAACCAGCAGTTCTACTACTCTCCCTCCTTTAACCAGAATGCTCTGAGCAGCGTCTACTTTGCTCCCAGCAGCAGCATCGGTAACTATCGCACCGGCACCCTGGTGGTTCCCTTTACTGCCTACGGCACCAGCAACAACTATAACTCCACCCTGACCAGCGCCTCCGGTACCATGTATATCTGCGTCACCAACGGCGAGGTCCAGGATGTGACTTACCAGGCTTCCGGCACCACCGGTGTCACTCTGAATCCTGCTGACTTCCAGAAGGTATATCAGACTGCTACCGGCAGCATCCAGAGCAACCCCACCATGTATATCCAGTTCCTGGATGTCCCCACCTACGGTTCTCTGTACTACAACTATAAGAACGGTATCTTCGGCGGCAACGGCACCAAGCTCACCGCTGCCAACATCGGTACCATGGTGTTCTCCAGCGGCATTACCAGTTCTTACGGCATCAATGGTGTGACCTATATCCCCGGTACCACCAACCAGACTGAGACCATCCGCTATGTGGCGTTCAGCACCAACGGCGGTACGCCTGTGTACATGGGTGAGATCGTCTTTAATGCCACCGCCAAGGCACCCATCAAGTATCACACCAACAGCTCCGGTGTTACCTTCAGCGCCAGCGACTTCTTCAACATGAATACCGGCCTGCTGTCCGCCCAGTATATCACCTTCGGACGGCCCACCTCCGGTACTCTGTACAAGAACTACAGCAACGGCAAGGGCACCGCTGTTACCACCAGCGATCGCTTCTATTACTACTCCTCCACCAGCGGAGCCAGCGTCAACAGTGTGACCTATGTGCCTCTGGCCGGCTACACCGGTGTGGTGACCATCCCTTATACCGGCTACACCACCACCGGCGCTCAGATCAGCGGCAACATCAAGGTCTATGTGGTTGCCAAGAACTTCACCGATGTTCCCTCCACTGACTGGAGCTATCCCTATGTCACCGAGCTGGCTGCCTCCGGTGTTGTGGGCGGTATCACCCCCACCACTTACGGTGCCAAGCAGCAGGTCAAGTGGGGCGAGGCCCTGAAGATGGTCCTCCTGGCTGCGGGTTATCCCAAGCAGGCTGAGGGCACCGGCGCCAACTGGGCTGCCAACTACCTCAGCTACGCTTACCGGAACAACCTGGTCAGCAGCAACAACATCGACCTGGATTCCAGCATCACCCGTCTGGAGATGGCTGAGCTGGCTGCCAAGGCTCTGAAGCTGAGCCCCGCCAGCCGCATCGACGCCGGTATCGTTGGTCCTACCGATACCACTAACGGCTATGTGTACGCTCTGTACAACGCCGGCATCGTGGGCGGCGATTCCTCCAGCGGAAAGAACCGCTACAACCCCAACAGCACCCTGCTCCGCGACGAGATGGCCAAGATCGTCTGCGGCGTCATGGACAATGCCCAGTAAGGTTTGATACCAAGCAAAAAAGTACCCGGCTCTTATGAGCCGGGTACTTTTTTTGCCTTCTTGGGTGTTACCGGTCTGTAACTTGACATATATATTATACAGCCGTATAATAAGACCGAAGATATACAGTTGTATAATAAGGAGGTACACCATGGAGAAAAAGATAAAGCGGCTGGGCGACGCGGAGCTGGAGATCATGCTGGCGGTGTGGGAAGCAGAGGGTCCGGTGAGCTCCTCCTATGTACATGAGAAGCTCAGGGGCAGCCGGGACTGGGCCCTGCCGGCGGTGATCACCAGCCTGAACCGCCTGGTAGATAAAGGATTCCTGAGCTGTGAAAAGCAGGGGAGGAGTAACCAGTATCAGGCTTTGATCGATGAGGAGGCTTACAAAGCCGCCGAGGGCCGCGGCCTGTTGGACCGCCTCTACGGCAGCAGCTGCCGGTCTCTGGTGGCCTCCCTGGTGGATGGCGGAAAAATTGGAAAGAAGGAGCTGGAGGATCTGCGGGCCTATCTGGATGAGCTGGAGGTGAAGTAAAATGGAGCTTCTGCTGCGTGTCATGAAGTGGAGCCTGTTGGCGGGTGGGGCTACCCTGCTGCTGATGGTGCTGAAGGGCCCTCTGGACCGGCGTTACCGTGCAAAGTGGCGGTACTGGGTGTGGCTGGCCCTGGCAGCAGCCCTGGTGCTCTCCCCGGTGCCCTGGGGCGACCTGCTGCCGGAGAAGGCCCCGGCCATAGAGCCGCCGGTGGTGGTGCAGGTGCCTCAGACCACCATCGTGGTGGGAGAGAGCGGTATGTCCCTGGCCTCCCAGGAGGAGCTGGAGGGGGGCTTCCAGACAATGGGTCCTGCTTTCAGTGCTCCCCAGACCCAGGAACAGCCGGAGACCGTCGGACAGGAGACGAAACTGCTGCCGCTGGATACGGTGCTGGCAGTACTGTGGCTGAGCGGTGCGGCGGCACTACTGCTGTGGCGCTTGGCGGGCAGCTGGGCTTTTGCCCGCAAAACCCGCCGCTGGAGCCGTCCTGCGTCGGCGGAGACGCAGGGGCTCTGTGACAAAATTCGGGAAGAAATGGGCGTCCGGCGGCGGGTCCCGCTGGCGGTGTGTTCCGTTGTGGACTCCCCTATGGCGGTGGGCCTGCTCCGGCCCCGGCTGCTGCTGCCCCGGGAGGACTACGGCGGGCAGGAACTGGACTTTATCCTCCGCCATGAACTGACACATATCCGCCGCCGGGATCTGTGGTATAAGCTGCTGCTGCTCCTGGCCCAGGTGATCCACTGGTTCAACCCGCTGGTGTGGATACTGGCCCGGCAGGCGGAGGCAGATATCGAGCTGACCTGCGACGATGCGGTGATGGCAGGACGGGACAGCGGAGATCGCCGTGCCTACAGTGAGACCCTGCTCTCCAGTCTCCACCGTCAGAAGGGCCTGGCCCGGGCTGCCCTCTCCACCCATTTCTACGGCGGGGCGGAAGTAATGAAAGAGCGGTTCCGGAACATTCTGGGCAGCGGCAAGCGGCGCTGGGGCGGTGCTGCTCTGGCTGCTACCCTGCTGCTGGTGGCTGCGGTGGGCTGCACCGTAGGTGTGGCTGCCGCGGCAGAGGAGCCCCTCAGTGAGGAGGAGTTGGCCCAGTGGCAGGAAAAGCTCAGCGACCCGATCTATAACGGCTTTGTCTCCGCCATGTACTCCGATGCGTCCCGCCTGTCGGTGAGCGGGGTATTCTACAACGGCGCCGGGGTGAACCACGAGATGACGGAGGAGGAGCGCGCGGCGGTGATGGAGGCCATGGGCGGTGATCCGGACTGTCCCATCGTGGCCATTACTACCCAGGCTGCCGACGACTTCCTGCGGGAAAATACGGGGCTGGGACTTGCCGATATTGCCGGAGGCTTCGGCAGTATGTGGACCTACCTCCCGGAGTATGACAGCTACTACCTGGCCCACGGGGACACCAACTATGTGGGCTGCACTGTCACCGGCGGCACCCGCCGGGGGAACACCATTACGCTGACTATCCAGCCCCCCGAGGGCTCCTCGGAGACCACTGAGAGAATTCTTGCGATCGTGGACGGGAAGATCCAGAGCTATACGACCCCTCTCTACACCGCTGTGGAGACCATGGCCTGGCAGCTGATGAACGACCAGGTGAAGGAGTATGAGAGCCAGGGCGACAACGGCCCCACGTTTGTGGACCGGTATATCAGTGACCTCTGGTGCTCTGCCAGCTTCGGTATTGACGGCACCAACTACTCCGTCTGGAGTGTGGGTTACCGCCTGCTGCCGGAGGATCTGAGCAAGGTGATGCTGGCAGGTGGCATGGATCTGGAAAATGGCTGGCTGACGGAGGCCGCCTCCATGGGCTCCCCGGTGCTCATCGTCAGTGTGGATGAGGCGGGGAACATCACCCTGGAGGAGCAGACCTGGGCCTACGCCCTGTGGCGGGACGACGGCTTCACCTGGGAGGAGTACATCTATTGCAAGATCCATCTGGGTATGGAGCTGACCTACAAGCTGGGTGGGTGGCCGGAGATGACGACTCCCTTTATCCTTGACATACTGGAGGGCCACAACACCTGGGCCATGTCCTGGGACTCCTGCGCCGTGACCTACCTGGAGGAGCTGGGTGTGGCCCCCGGTCCCCTGACCCAGGTGCGGGAGTTCGCCCAGCCGGCGGACGGCGACTGCGATGAGAGCCTCCTGGTCCGCTGTGACAGCGGGGGTGACACGCTCTACCTCCTGCTGTGCCACATCGTCTACCCGGTGGAGAGCTGGAACGCCACCGCCGCCTTCTGGATGGTCTGCGGGGAGGTCTGGGAGGGCGGATCCACCCAGCCCACGGGCCGGCAGGAGCACGCCCTCTACCGCACGGAGGTGGACTTTGGCGGGGGCAACACCGGCACCCTCTACCTCACAGGCTGGCAGGGCAACGACTGCGGCGGGGTGTCCAGCGTCCAGGTGGTCTGGGACGGCGGCGGCGGGACGCTCTTCTTCACCCGGGACGCCATCGCGGCCCAGTGGGGAGAGGACAGCCGGGACTACTTCACCGATGCCAGCAGCTATGTGGAAAACGAGGACGGGTACCACGACTTCGACGGCGGCCTGAGGCTCCTGGACGTGAACTTCGACGGTTATCTGGACATTGGCCTCCAGGCCTGGCTGGACAGGGCCAGCGGGTATTGGTACGAGTATTTCTGGCTCTTCGACCCGGATACGGAACAGTTCCAGTACGCCTTCTGTCTGCGGAATGTGGATACGGACCCGGAAACCGAAGAAGTGATCTCCGCCTACAGAGACGGCGAGACGATCCAGGAGGACCGCTACGTCTGGGACGAGGCGGGAAATCTGACCCTCAGCCGCCGGCTGGAGGGCGTAGCCGATACGGACGGGAGCGTGGCCTATTCCCTCATAAACGGTGTGTGCTCCGTCCTGGGGTATGACGCCGCCTGCCTGGAGTGGCACCTCCCCAGTGAGGCCGATCCGGAGGGCTGGCTGTACATTGCGAGTCCCTACTTCCTGGGGGACAGCTTCCGGGGTAAGGCCATGGAGGGCACCGCCCGCTGGACCGGCGAAAGCCGGGAGCAGCTGGAGGTGCACCTCACCGAGAACAGCCCTCTGAATAGCGGAGGCACGGTGGATGGCCCCGGCCGCGTCTTTACGGTGGATCTGGCGGCGGGGAAGGTGCTCCAGGAGGAGCGCTACGACTACCAGGGGGAGGAACCCACGCCGCTGACCGAGGAGGAGTTGGTCCGGGCCGCCGGGATGCTGGCAGGGATCATGGGGGCAGCGGAGATCTGGGCAGAGGGACAGAATACGCCTGCAGGCACATGATTTGGACATAACAAAAAGGGCCGGTGGAATGTTTCCATCGGCCCTTTCACCGTTTGCTGCTGGTCCCGTGGTTGCAAAATTGGCCCCGGAGGGGTATAGTAGAGGAAAATGCGGCCCTGCCGGGCCGGGAGAGACTACAGAAATGGCGAGGCGGAATGGAATGAAAGATCTGACGGTATTGGAAGAGGAGCTGCGCGCAGCCCTGGCGGATATCCGGCCTGGGGACAAGACGGAGGAGGAGAAGGCGCTGCGCCACTGGGACGCGGTGGCCAAGCCGCTCCACGGCCTGGGACAGCTGGAGGGCGTGGTGGCCCGGATGGCGGCGGTGGCGCCTCTGCGCCGGGAGTACCGCAAGTGCGTGGCAACTTTCTGCGCCGATAATGGTGTGGTGGCCGAGGGCGTCACCCAGACAGACAGCAGCGTTACCGCCGTGGTGGCGAAAAATATGCTCACCGGGGACTCCAGTGTCTGCTGCATGGGGCGGGTCACCGGAGCGGATGTGATCCCGGTAGATGCGGGGATGCTGGTGGAAGTGCCGGGAATGCAGTGCATCAAGGTGGCCCGGGGCACAAAGAACCTGGCCCATGAACCCGCCATGACACGACAGGAGGCCCTGTCGGTACTGCTGGCAGGTATGGATGTGGCCCGTCAGCTCCGGGACCAGGGCTATACCCTCCTGGCGGCCGGAGAGATGGGCATCGGCAACACCACCACCACCAGTGCTGTGGCGGCGGCTCTGCTGGGCCGTCCGGCGGTGGAGATGACCGGTAAGGGCGCTGGCCTCAGCAATGAGGGCCTTCAGAAGAAAATTGCCGTTATCGACAAGGCCATTGCCCTCCATAAGCCCGATCCCGCCGATCCGGTGGATGTTCTCAGCAAGGTGGGCGGCTTTGATATCGCCGCCATGACCGGCTTCTACCTGGGCTGCGCCCGGTACCGGGTCCCCGCCATCATGGATGGATATATCTCCACAGTGGCGGCTCTGGTGGCGGTGCGGCTGTGCCCTGCTGCCCGGGATGCGTTGATCCCCTCCCACCTCTCCGCGGAGCCGGGGGCGGGATATGTGATGGAGGCCCTGGGCCTTCCGCCGCTGCTGCGGCTGGGAATGGCCCTGGGGGAGGGTACCGGTGCGGTATCCGCTATGCCGCTCATTGACATGGCCTTGCGTGTGTACTTCGATATGCCCTCCTTCGACGGGATCGGCATCGAAGCCTATAAGCCTCTGTGAGGGGGCGGTTGATCCTGGTTACCGGCGGCAGCGGCAGCGGGAAATCCGCCTTTGCGGAGCGGACGCTGCTCTCCCTGGGGGAGGGACGGCCGGTGTACCTGGCCACCATGGATCAGCGGGATGGGGAATCCCTCCGACGCATTGCCCGGCACCGGGAGATGCGGCAGCGCCACGGCGCGATGGCGGGGAAGTCCTTTGTCACGGTGGAACAGCCGGTGGATATCGGCGGCGCGGCGGTGGAAACAGGCGACTGTGTGCTGCTGGAGGATTTGGGGAACCTTCTCTCCAACGAGATCTGGAGCCCCGCCGGTGCGGGAGAAAAGGCGGAGGAGACGATCCTCGCCGGAATCGACGCCATTTTGGAGCGGGCGGCTCTGCTGGTGGTGGTGACCAACGAAATCTTCTCCGACGGGGCGGAGTGGACCGGAGATATGGACCGGTATGTCCGAGGGCTGGGGCGGCTGAACCAGGCTCTCGCCGCCCGGGCGGAGACGGTGGTGGAGGTTGTCTGCGGGATTCCCGTCTATCATAAAGGGGACGGACGGTAGGCCGCTCCCCTTTGCAGGGCTTTTGCCCCGGACCCTGTGTTTTTTAGGAGAGGCTGCGCGCCTCATGCCCTGCGGTTATTTTGATCACCGAGCAAAGAAACTGCGCGCCGCTGGGGGCGAGCAGTCACGATAAAAATGAAAGAGCCTCCGGGCCATTTGGCCTGGAGGCTCTTTTTGTACTTACTTTTTCAGTTCGCCGGTAGCGCTGGCGGTGAGGTAGGCGTTGATGAAGCCGTCGATATCACCGTCCATCACGGCGGTGATGTTGCCGTTTGCCCCAACGGCTGTGCCAGCCGCCGGGGACCCCGTGAATTAAACCTGCGCGGGCGGAGTAAATCCGCCCTTGCGCCAAGGTTTTGCCTAGGGGCAAAACGCTTGTACGCCGCATCAGCGGCGGTGAAAACGGCAGCCTCGCCGCCTTACTTTTTCAGTTCGCCAGTAGCGCTGGCGGTGAGGTAGGCGTTGATGAAGCCGTCGATATCGCCGTCCATCACGGCGGTGATGTTGCCGTTTTCGTAGCCGGTGCGGGTGTCCTTGGCCAGAGTGTAGGGCATGAACACATAGGAGCGGATCTGGCTGCCCCACTCGATCTTCATCTGCACGCCCTTGATATCGGAGATTTTCTCCGCATGCTGCTGGGCTTTCATCTCCATGAGCTTGGCACGCAGCATCTTCATGCAGTTTTCACGGTTCTGGACCTGGCTGCGCTCCTGCTGAGAGGAGACCACCACGCCGGTGGGCTTGTGAATGAGACGCACAGCGGAGGAGGTCTTGTTGACGTGCTGGCCGCCGGCGCCGGAGGAGCGGAACACCTGCATCTCGATGTCCTCGGGCCGGATCTCCACGCTGTTGTCGTCCTCGATCTCCGGCATCACCTCAACAGCGGAGAAGGAGGTCTGCCGACGGGCATTGGCGTCAAAGGGGGAGATGCGGACCAGACGGTGAACACCGTTCTCGCTCTTGAGGAAGCCGTAGGCGTTCTCACCCTCGATGGCGATGGTGGCGGACTTGAGGCCTGCCTCGTCGCCGTCCTCGTAGTCCAGAGTCTTGCAGACGAAATCATGGCGCTCGGCCCAGCGGGTGTACATCCGGTAGAGCATCTGGCACCAGTCCTGGGCCTCGGTGCCGCCGGCGCCGGCGTGAAGGGTAAGGATGGCGTTGCTGGCGTCATACTCGCCGGTGAGCAGGGTGGAGAGCTTGGCCTCCTCCAGAGCGGACTCCAGCTTGGCGTAGCCCTCCTCTATTTCCGGAAGCAGGGAGCCGTCGTCCTCCTCCATGGCCATCTCCACCAGGGTGGTGAGGTCCTCCCACTGGCTGACCAGCTTGGCGTGGTGTTCCAGCTTGTTTTTCAGCTGCTTGGTCCGGCGCAGCACCTTCTGGGAGGCCTCCAGATCGTTCCAGAAGTTGGCGTCGCTGGTTTTCTCCTCCAGCTCCTCCACCTCCCGGCGGGCCCCCTCCAGATCCAGGGCCGCCGCCAGCTCGGTCAGCTGGGGACCCAGGGCGCTGAGCTTCTGTTTATAAGTGTCATATTCAATGATCGGCATATGGATTCTCCATTCCAGTTAAATTCCAGTCTAATATTATATTATGCCACAGAAGATACGGAGCTGTAAAGGGGGGACACAGAGGATTTTCCGTAAAAGGGGACATTTTTTTGGGAAAAGGCGGCAGAAAAAGGTGGGGAGGCGGTTTTTTGGCCGCCTCCCCGGAAAAACAGGATCACCGCGAGCGGCAGGAGAGTGCCTACCGCAGCGTCACATCAATGGCAGAGAGGATGGGCCCCTCGCCGGGATGGTAGTTGATGGTCACCTGGTCGCCGTTGCTGAGGATCACGGCCAGAGGCGCATCGGCGGCAGCGATGGAGTAGTAGGTCTCGTTGCCGATCAGCTGGATATAGTAGACGCTGTTGCCCTCCTGGACAGCGGAGCGGATATCGGCAATGGTGCCCTCCACCGTCTCTGTGCCGGAGAGGGTGGCGTCATCCTCAATGATGCCGTTTTCCGCCAGCATGGCCAGGTAGTTCTGCTCACACTCCGCCACCGTATCACCGGTGGCTACGATGTTGTACTGCTGCACGTTGACCATGGCGTACTTCTTCACCAGCTGGGCAGCATCCTTCATAGCCATGAAGTAGGTGGGCTGTCCGCCGGTGTTGAGGAGCAGGGGGAAGGTGGCGGTGTAACGGAGATTCTGCAGCTCGCCGTTGGCGCTGTCCATGGCGGAGTACTCCGTAGCGCCGGCACAGGCGTAGTATTTGGTCTCCTTGGTCCGCTGATTGGACAGAAGGAAGCCTACGTTGGACTGATCACCGCCCACAGAGGTGACGCCGGTGTAGACATACACATCGTCGTCAATGGCGATGTAGTTGTAGCCCTCGGTGGTGACAGTGACGTCCCGCTGGCCAAAGAGGGAGTTGATGAAGCCGTTGTGGTACATGCCGTAGTAGTCATACTGCTGCATGATCAGCTCGGCGTTGTAGAGATTATCCACCCAGGAAGGGATATCTGCGGTGTCGTAGTACTGGCTCTCGCCGGTGATGGCGTTGACCAGCACACCGCCCTTTACATCCGTACCGCCGAAGAGGCCGATGGTCTTGACCACCCGGGCGCAGACCCAGTAGGGAACGCCCTCCTCGTTGACCTCCATCACCGGCTCGGCAAACATGTAGGTGGGGTAGTTGAAGCGCAGATGACGATAGAGGTTACGGCCGAAGTGCTCAGCGGTGGTGTACTTGATCCCGTCCTCCAGACGGACCAGCTCCACGTTCTGGGTCACCATGTCGATGATGATATAAGCGGGCAGGCCGTCGGAGCGGTTGGTGAACCACTTGACAAGGTCGGCGTAGCGCAGGGTGGCGATGCGCACCGGGCGGCCCTTATAGTTGATCTGGGTGTAGTCGTCGTTGACCTCAAACTGGCTGACCATGTCGTTCAGTTCGCCCAGCTTCCGGTCACCCAGCCGTTCGGCGGAGTCTTTGTCCAGCATAGGGATCTGGTCAAAAGAGATCTCATCCACGTCCGCTGCAAAGTCACCGGCCTCCGGAGGCAGCAGGGAGGCATAGGCGCTGGCCCGGAAGATAACGCTTCCCACCAGAGTGCCCACAAGCGCTACCACAATGAGCGCCACCGCCAGGATGGCGGGGATGGCGCACTGCTTTTTCACAAATTTAAAGTAGTGCTTGGCGCCCTGGCCTTGGAAGCCGGAGGTAAACACGGCGCAGACACAGTAGACCACGCACAGCAGCAGGACAAAAGCGTAGAAGTCAGGGGCCTGGGGATTCAGGGCGGGCAGCTCAAAATAGAAGTAAAGGAACCCCACTACCAGGGTAACGATCACATTGATGAGGACCCGTGTCACAGGCCCGCCGATCGGCTTTCTGGGTTTCTTTTGATGAGAGGGCCGCTGGGAGGGAGCGCCGCTGCTCCAGCCTTCCCACTGGAAGCCGCCGGCATCAGTACCGGAAAATCCCATAATTACTTAGTCTCCTTTTTTTAATATCGATCTCCGGTCCGAAACCGGGCACAACCACACGCAGAATGGACATACTTGCCATTCTGCCCTTATTCTACCGTACCAGAGGCGCAATAGCAAGGTTATTTTCCCGAACGGTCAGCACCAGGCTGTCACCGGAATGGAATTGGCCGGAGAGCAGCGCTTCGGCGGCGGGGTCCTCCACCTTGCTGCGGATCAGGCGGCGGAGCGGCCGGGCGCCGTAGGCTTTGTCCAACCCCTCCCGGGCCAGCAGGCAGATGGCCTCCTCCTCTGCCTGGAAGCAAAGACCCAGCGCCTCCATCCGTTTTCCGGTGTCGGCCAGCATCCGTCGGGCGATCTCCCGGAGATCCTCCTCGGTGAGCTGACGGAAGATCACCGTCTCATCCACGCGGTTGAGAAATTCCGGCCGGAAGGTATGTTTGAGCTCCTCCTCCACGGCCCGCCGTACGTTGCATGTCTCATCCCCGCCCCCGGCAAAGCCCAGAGGGCCTTTGCCGCCGGTGATCTGCCGGGCGCCCACATTGCTGGTCATGGCGATGATGGTGTTGCGGAAATCTACCTTCCGTCCGTGGCTGTCGGTGAGACAGCCGTCCTCCATGATCTGCAGCAGCAGGTTCCACACCTCCTGGTGGGCCTTCTCGATCTCGTCGAAGAGTACCAGGGAGTAGGGACGGCGGCGGATCTTTTCCGTCAGCTGGCCGCCGTCGTCGTGGCCCACATAGCCGGGAGGGGCCCCCACCAGGCGGCTGGCAGTGTGGCCCTCGGCATATTCCGACATATCAAAGCGGATGAGGGCCTCCTCCTGGCCGAACACCGCCTGGGCAAGGCTCTTGCACACCTCTGTCTTACCCACACCGGTGGGGCCCAGAAGAAGAAAAGTCCCCACGGGGCGGCCCGGCTCCTTGAGGCCCACCCGGCTGCGGCGAATGGCCCTGGCCAGGCAGCTGACCGCCTCCTGCTGGCCCACCACCCGGCGGCTGAGGACCTCCTCCAGATGGAGGAGACGCTGGGATTCGCTCTCCGTGATGCGGCTGACGGGGATGCCGGTCCACTCTGAGGCCACGGCGGCAATATCCTCCTCTGTCACAGAGTCCCTGGCCTGATTGAGGAGGGAGCGCTCCTCCCGCAGCTGGCGGGCAAAGTCCTCCTCCGCGTCGCGGAAGGTGGCCGCCTGCTCAAAATCCTGCCGGGCCACGGCGGATTCCTTATCCCGCCGGGCTCCGGCCAGCCGCTCCTCCAGCAGCCGCAGGGCAGGCTCCGGACTTTCCCGGTCCAGCCGCACCCGGCTGCAGGCCTCGTCCATCAGGTCGATGGCTTTGTCGGGCAGAAAACGCTCCGGCAGATACCGCCGGCTCAGTTCCACAGCGGAGCGGATGGCGTCGCTGGTGATGTTGAGGCCGTGATGTGTCTCATATTTCTCCCGCAGTCCCTCCAGAATGGCCACCGCCGTCTCAGGTGAGGGTTCCTCCACCGTCACCGGCTGGAACCGCCGTTCCAGGGCGGCATCTTTTTCAATGTGGCGGCGGTACTCGTCCAGCGTGGTGGCGCCGATGACCCGGATCTCTGAACGGCTGAGGGCCGGTTTGAGAAGGTTGGCAGCGTCCACCGCCCCTTCGGCGCTGCCGGCCCCCACGATGTTGTGAAGCTCGTCGATAAAGAGAAGCACATTGCCCATCCGCTGGATCTCCTGGAGGGCATTGCGGATGCGCTCCTCAAACTCTCCCCGGTACTTGGTGCCCGCCAGCATGGAGGCAAGGTCAATGGAGAGGATATTGAGGCCCATCAGTTCCCCCGGTACATCCCCGGCGGCGATCCGCTGGGCCAGACCCTCCACCACTGCCGTCTTGCCCACGCCCGGTTCCCCAATCAGAACAGGGTTGTTCTTGGTCCGGCGGCTGAGGATACGGATGGTCCGGGCGATCTCCTTTTCCCGGCCCAGCACCGGGTCCAGCCGGCCCTCCCGGGCCAAGGCGCTGAGGCTGCGGGTAAACTGCTCCAGGATACGGGACCGGGGGGCCTCCTCCCGGAGCACAGGCGGCCGGGGCAGCACCTCTTTTTGCCCGCCCAATCCGCCGCCCATGCGGCGGACCAGCGCAGCCTGGAGTTTTCCAGGGTCAGCCCCGGAGGCCCGCAGCGCCTGAATGGCGGTGGCGCCGCTCTCCCGGAGGATACCCAGCAGCAGATGCTCTGTGCCGATCCGGCCGCCGCCCCGTCGGGCGGATTCCCCGGCGGCACTCTGAATGATCCGCCGGGCTCTGGGTGTAAGGCCCTGGGCAGGGGCCAGGCCGGGGAACCCTACGCCCACCAGTTCCCGCAGCGCCAGGCGGATCTTTTCCGGTGTGACATCCTGTTCCTGGAGGCAGCCCCGGGCGGGACCCTCCTCCAGAAGGATGCCCAGCAGCAGGTGTTCGCTGCCGATGTAGCTGTGTCCCAACTCCCCGGCGGACTCCCTGGCCAGCCGCAGGGCACTGCGGGCTCCGGGAGTGAATTGATTGTCGTGCATATCGCCATCTCCTCTGCGTGTTTGCTGTCCCATGGAGTATTCCCTTTAACAGAGGTTTTACACATTTCTGGCTCTGGTGCCGGATTTTGCCCTTGCAATTTCAAAAGTTCATGCTACAATGTAGGTACCAATCTATAGGGAGGATATATTCATGGCTCACAAGATTACCGATGCCTGCGTCAGCTGCGGTACCTGCGCTGAGAATTGCCCCGTTGAGGCCATTTCCCAGGGCGATACCCAGTATGTGATCGATGCCGACACCTGCGTGGACTGCGGCGCCTGCGCTGCCAACTGCCCCGTGGATGCCATCGTGGCTGAATAATCTGCGTACAGCGGAACATGTCCGGCTTCTTTACCGGGAACCGGACCCCTTACCGGCGGACAGCGAGATGCTGCCCGCCGGTATTTTTTGTCATCTTCCGCCTAAGTTCAGCGGTTGCCAGGCAGAGGGGAATATGATATAATCACTAAGATTGACAAGATTGGGAAAGGATCGGAAGGTGAGACGGCCGTGGATATCGGAAATGTGCATATCGCGTCCCAGCTGGCCCTGGCTCCCATGGCCGGCGTTACCGACGCGGCCTACCGGCAGATCTGCAGTGAGCTGGGAGCCGGACTTACCTATACGGAGCTGGTCAGCGCCAAGGCCCTGTGCTATCAGGACAAAAAGAGCCGTCAGCTCCTGATGCCTTTCCCAGGGGAGGGCCCCTTTGCCGCCCAGATCTTCGGCAGCGACGTATCCTGCATGGCGGAGGCGGCCCAGATCGCCGCGGAGGCCAGCGGCGCGGATATCATCGACATCAATATGGGCTGTCCCGTGGGCAAGGTGGTGTCCAACGGCGACGGCTCCGCCCTGATGAAGGACCCGGAGAAGGCTGCCCGCATCGCTGAGGCGGTGGTAAAGGCCAGCCCCGTTCCGGTGACGGTGAAAATGCGCCGGGGCTGGGACAAGGGCAGCATCAACGCTGTGGAGATGTCCCGGCTTATGGAACAGGTGGGAGTCTCTGCCGTGGCTATCCATGGCCGCACCCGGGTGCAGATGTATGGCGGGGTGGCGGACTGGTCCACCATCCGGGAAGTGAAGGAAGCGGTATCGATTCCAGTGATCGCCAACGGGGATGTGTTTGCTCCGGAGGATGCGGTGCGGATCCTGCGGCAGACCGGGGCGGATATGGCCATGATCGGCCGGGGATGCTTTGGGAACCCTTGGCTGTTCCAGCAGGCTGCCGCCGCCCTGGCGGGGAAGCCTATTCCGGCGCGGCCTCCTCTGGCCCAGCGGTGCGACACTGCTGTGAGGCAGATCGAGCTGGCGGCCCAGTATAACTGCGAAAAGGTGGCGGTGCTCACCGCCCGGCGGCATTACGCCTGGTACCTCAAGGGGGTGCCCCACGCCGCCTACTATCGGGAACAGATCGTCCGCATGGAGACCCTGGCGGACGTGTATCGTGTGACGGAAGGGATCAAGAGGGATCTGCATGACTGAACAGGAGCTGGTCCGAGCCGCGGCAGGCGGGGACACGGAGGCCTTTGAGCGGCTGGTGCGGACGTACGAAAACAAAATATACCATCTGGCCCTTCGCATGTGCGGCAGCAGCGAGGAGGCCAGCGATATTGCCCAGGAGGCGTTTCTGGCCGCCTGGCGGGGACTGCCCTCCTTCCGGGGAGAGGCCAATTTCGCCACCTGGCTCTACCGCCTCACCTCCAATGCTGCCATCGATTACCTCCGGCGGCAGAAGAAGGAGCGGGGAGACATGTCCCTGGACGACGAGGATCTGGGGCTGGACGCGGTGGACACCGGTCCCGGGCCCCAGGATGCCGCGGAGCGGACGGAGGTGCGTACTGCCGTGGCGGCAGGCCTGCAGCAGCTCAGCGAGGGGCACCGGCAGGTGTTGGTACTGCGTGAGATCCAGGGACTGAGCTATGAAGAGATCGCCGACGTGCTGGAGGTGGATCTGGGAACGGTAAAATCCAGGATATCCCGGGCCCGAACAGCTTTACGCAAAATTTTATTGGAAAATGGGAACTTATCCGGCTACTTGCCGTCTAACCTAAAGTAACAAAAGTAACAGTGGGAAAGGAGGGCCTTTCGTGAGAACATGTGAAGAGTATGAGGCGCTGATCAGTGCCTTTATCGATGGGGCCCTGGAGGACGGCGACCGGGAGGAGCTGATGGCCCATATGGCGGAGTGCCCGGACTGTCAGGCCTATTTTGACGATCAGATCGCCATTCATGACGTGCTGCAGGGCATGGAAGCCCAGGCCCCGGCGGACTTTACCGCCAAGGTGATGGAGCAGGTACGTCAGGAGCCCCGGCAGATGCCTGTGCCGGAGCAGCCGGAGAAAAAAGTAGTGGCCTTCCCCTACTGGCGGCGGTTTGCCGCTATGGCAGCCTGCTGTGCGGTGGTGGTCTTTGCTGGTTTCTGGGCCTTCGGCGGACAGCCGGATACCGGAAATGTGGCAGCGGATGTGGCGACTGCCGATGTCCGGGGACTTCCTGACGAGGATACGGCGGCAGACACCCCGGAGGATACGCCTGCCGTGAACGGGGAGGTAAGCGGCGACACCGTGCCGGATACCGGCAGCGATGCCACCGACACAACGGATACCGCGCTGAACAGTGATCCCCAGGAGGAGAGCAATGATGCCCCCTTGGAGTCTGAGCAGCAGATCGCTCCGCCGGCAGATGATATGCCCCGGTCGGATGATATGCCTTCCGTGGGGCAGGCTGTAGAGCCGCCTGCTGACAATGGGGATGCGGGAGGAAAAATATTCCCCTCCATGTATTCCACTCCTCAGACAGTGCTGCTGACCACTGACAGCCAGGTGGCTGTGACGTGGGTGGAGGAAACGCTGGGCCAGAGCTGGCAGTCCGGTGCCAGTTATACCCTGACTGAGGAACAGTTTGCCCAGGTGAAAGCGCTGCTGGAAGAGAACGGCGAGAGCTTTACTGAGGAACTGCCTTCTAAGGAGACGACTGCCGGGACCGTTGCCGGCGATTCGAATACTGCTGTCAATGACCAGGGAGCTGTGACCTATGTCCTGCAGGCGGCGCCCTGATCCGGCGGTATAGCCCGTCCTTCCGGAAAAAGAAACATACACGCCCGCTGTGGATGATCCCACAGCGGGCGTGTGTTTTTCTGACAGGCAGATCAGATTTGTTTTTCGGAGGGGGACAGGGGACGGACAGCGTAACCGTCCTCCGCTGAGCCGGAGAGATGGATTCGGAAGTAGTGCTGGGGGATGTTCTCCGCCAGACATCCGGCGGCGTCGCCGTTATACACCAGATGTCCGCCGTCCAGCACTACGATCCGGTCAGCGCAGCGCAGCACCTCCGGCAGCTCATGCATGACCACCAGGAAGGTCTTGCCCAGCTTGCCCCGCAGGGACATCACCAGGTCCAGAAACTCGAACCGGGATACCGTGTCCAGATGGGCAGTAGGCTCGTCCAGCAGAATCAGCGGGGCGTCCTGGGCCAGGGTCATGGCGAAAAACGCCTTTTTCCGCTCGCCGCCGGAGAGGAGATCCACGAAGGCATCGGACATGGAAGAGAGGCCCACCGCCTCCACCGCCGCCTCCGCCGCGGCGTGATCCGCCGGGGACAGGTGGCCCAGAGGGGCGTAGGGAGCCCGGCCAAAGGCCGCCAGCTCCCGTATCGTCACATGGGGCCGGGGCAGGATCTGGGGGAGACAGGCACAGAGCCGGGCTCTCCGAGCAGTGCTGAGGGAGCGGATGTCTGTGCCATCCAGGGCGATGGTGCCGCCGTAGTCCTTCTTGCCGCCGGTGAGGCAGCTGAGGAGGGTGGATTTTCCCGCGCCGTTGCGGCCGATGAGAGCGGTAACGCCGCCGCTCTCGGCCGTAAAGGATACGTCCTCCAGGATGGTCCGGCGGCCGTAGCGGGCGGATACATGGGTAAAAGTGACGGTCATAGCCGGTTCCTCCTCTGCATCAGCAGGATAAAGAAGAAGGGGACGCCGATAAAGGCGGTGATGATGCCGGCGGGGATCTGGGAGGGAGCAAAGACCACCCGCCCCAGCAGATCCGCCAGGGTCACCAGGGTACCGCCCAGCAGGGCGCAGGCGGGGAGCAGAAGTCTCAGGTCACTGCCCAACAGCCGCCGGGCCATATGGGGCACCATCAGCCCCACGAAACCCAGCAGTCCCGCAAAGGATACTGCTGCCCCGGCCAGGAGACTTGCCAGAATCAGGGCGGCCATCCGCAGCAGCTTTACCCGCACGCCCAGACTGGAGGCAATGGCGTCTCCCAGGCAGAGGAGGTTCAGCCGTCCCGCCATGACCCATGCCGCCAGAAAAGCGGCCAGGGTAATTAGGGCGGGGGCTGCCAGGGCCGGGAAGGTGACGCCGTCCACGCCGCCGATGGCAAAGTAGTTGTAGGAGACGGCGTGGTCCGGGAAAAGAAGCTTGAGGAAAGAGATGCCGGCGTTGAGAAGGGAGGAGATGGCCACGCCTGCCAGGACGATGGTCACTTTGGAGCCGCCCACTTTTCCGGCAATGAGGACGATGAGCATAGTGCAGGCGAAGGCTCCCAGAAAGGCAGCCAGAGGCAGTGTCTGGTAGGACATAGGGAAAAAGCACAGACACAGTATCATGGCAAAGCCCGCTCCGGCGTTGACGCCGATGATGCTGGGGCCAGCCAGGGCGTTGCCGGTGGCGGCCTGGAGGAGCGCTCCGGACAGGGCCAGTCCCGCTCCCGCCAGCAGGCCAGCCGCCACCCGGGGCAGACGGACCGTATGGAGGATCAGGGATTCGGTGGCGTTTGCGTCGCCGCCCCAGAGTCCATTCCAGACCTGCCCGAAGTCCAGCCAGGCGCTGCCAAAGAGCAGGCCGAGAACGGCGGCCAGTGCCGCCGCCGTCAGAACAGCGAAAATCAGAAATCTGCGGGTGTTTTTTACAGCAGCGGTCATGAGAGTGTCAAATCAGGGTAGAGCAGCTGCGCCAGGTAGGCGTAGGCCTCTCCCCAACGGGCGTTGGGCTTGAAGTGGAACATCTCCCGGGGCAGGAACTGGTAGTTCCCCTCCGCCACTGCGGTGAGCTGCCGCCAGCCGTCCTGGGCAAAGAGGTCGTCGATGTAGGCCTCAGAGGCCTCCTGGCTGCCCATGGCGGTAAGGAAGATGTAGTCCGGGTCCTCCATGAGGACCTCCTCCAGGGAGAGCCCGTCCAACAGTACCGGGGCATTGTCGGCAATGTTGTAGGCTCCCAGTTCACCCAGCATCACGCAGACAAAGTTGTCTTTTGCGGTTTTGGCCTTGGTGGAGGAGTACTGGCTGCCGGCCCGGATGAAGAGGATGTTCTGGGTCTCCGCGCCGCCGGCAAGATACTCCTCTACTGCCGCCAGCACAGCGTCGGCCTGCTCCTTCACCGCAACGCCGCAGGTCTCCCAGGCCTGGGTATTTCCGGTGATGTCGGTGCAGATCTTCAGCATGTCCAGATACTGGTCGATGGTCTCCACCTGGAAGGCGGCGGCAGGTACGCCCGCCTCCTGGAGGGTGCGGCAGGCCTCAGCCTGGGCCTCGATGTCGGCGGAGCCGATGACAAAGTCCGGCTCATAGGAGAGAAGAAGCTCCATATCAATGGACTTTCCCGCGCCGTCGTCTACCAGAGAAGTCCCCTCTGCGGCAAAGCCCCGCTCCACGCATTCACCTACGGTGACGGCGATGTCGCCGCCGGCGTCGGTCCAGATCTCCCCGAAGGAGGAGAACAGTACCGCTACCCGCTCCGGCGGGGCGGTCAGAGTAACCTCGGCGCCGGTGCTGTCGGTGAAGGTGTAGGGAAAGACGGCCTCCGCCTGGGCGTCGCCAGAGGTTCCGGCGGTATCATCGGTGTCATTGGCTCCGGCGTTGCTGTCCGCCGGGGCATTGGCGTTGCTGTCCTGAGGAGCGCCGGCGCAGCCGGCGGCTCCCAGGCACAGCAGGGCAAGAAGCAGGGCAAGAACATGGCGCGTCAGCATGTGGCGCCGCCCTTCAAGTGCTTCTGGGCGCTGAGGTTTTCGCTCTTGCGGCTGAGCAGGTCGTCGCTGAGGAGCTGACGCTCCACATTCTCAAAGCCCAGCCGGGCAATGGTATCAGAGAAACGCTCGCCGGTGATGCCCTGCTCACGGAAGAGGAGGATGGCTTTCTCCACCAGGCTGAGGACTTCCTCCTCAGAGGTAAAGATGCGGCTGAGGGGCTTACCGTGGGCCACGTTCTTGCCCCAGCGGCCGCCCAGATAGACGCGGTAACCGTCCATGTACTGGTCGGTGACATGGAAGGGGCACTTGCCGGCGCAGCGGCCGCAGTGGTTGCAGGCGGAGGGGTCGATCTGGATCTTGCCGTCCACCATCTGCGCCACGTGGATGGGACAGACTTTTTCGATCTGGCAGACCTTGCAGCCCTTGCACTTGTCCCCTTCCACCACAGGAACCCGCTGGCCCACGATACCCAGGTCGTTGAGGTCGGGCTTGACGCAGTTGTTGGGGCAGCCGCCCACGGCGATCTTGAACTTGTGGGGCAGCTTCACCTCGTGGTAGCCCACGTAGTAGAGCTCATGGATCTTCTCGGAGAGGGCGAAGGTGTCGATGAGGCCATACTGGCAGGTGGTACCCTTGCAGGACACCACAGGCCGGACCTTGGAGCCGGTACCGCCGGTCTGGAGACCGTACTGTGCCAGGTAGTCCCGCAGAGGCTCGATGTTGTCGTAGGGGACACCCTGGATCTCCAGAGTCAGACGGGTGGTCATGGTGACCTCGCCGGAGCCGAACTTCCGGGCGGCCTCCGCCACGGCGATGTGCTGGTCGGAGGTAATCTTGCCGTTGACGGTGATGACACGGACGTTGAAGATATCCTGGCTGCGCTTGTCCCACAGGCAGCCCAGGGCCTTCACCCGGGCGATCTCCTCGGCGGGCAGAGCGGCAGTAGCCCGGGGCACATGGACGTCGTTGACCGTAAGGCCGCCCTCCAGCGCCCACACGTTGGTGTAGCCGCCTGCGCGCAGCCGGTTCTGGAGGAAATAGCTGCGCTTGCCCTTGGCGCATACCAGGAGGCAGGCCTCGTCCTTCTCCACGCCGGGAATGGAATCCACCACCTTGCCCAGCTCCACGAACAGCGCGCCGGGAACAGAGGGCTTGGGGGACACGTCAATGACCCGGAAACCCCTGGCTTTGCCTGCCAGGTACTCGGCGGGGGTCATGGACTGGAGCAGACCGTCCAGCTTGTTCTCCAGGACATGGACCGCCTGGACGAAGGGGTGGATGGCGGTGGAGAAGGGGGGCGCGTAGCTGAGGTCCAGGTTGTCGAGGTCGGAGAGAGTGGCCTTCATGGCAATGGCGGTAACGGCTACGTCTGCCATCTTGTCCACAGCGCCGGGGCCGATGATCTGAGCGCCCAGCAGACGGCGGGAGGCCTTGTCGGCAATGAGCTTGGTGATAAAGAAGGAGGCATCCTCATAGTAGTGGGCCTTGTCGTCGGTAGCGGCCACGGCGGTAATGACGTCGTAGCCCTCGGCCACGGCCTGGGCCTCGGTGAGGCCGGTGCGGGCGCAGTTGATGCCGGGCAGCTTGGCCACACCGGTACCCAGCACGCCGGGATGGTGGGCGTCACGGCCTGCCAGGGCCTGGGCCAGGGTACGGCCCATGTAGTTGGCGGTGGAGCCCATGGGGGACCAGGCCGGCTTTCCGGTGATGCGGTTATGGACCATGGCGCAGTCGCCGGCGGCGTAGATGCCGGGCAGGTTGGTGCGGCCCTGGTCGTCGGTGAGGATAGTGCCCTTCACCATGTCGAGGCCGATATCATTGAGGAAGGCGGTGTTGGGACGGATGCCGGCGGAGAGGATCACCACGTCGGCGGGCAGGAGGCCTGCCCCGGTCTTGACGCCGGTGACGGCTGCGCCGCCCTCCAGGCCCTCCACCATCACGGAGGTCAGCACCTGGACGCCCTGCTTCTGCAGGTGGCGGCGGAGGTACAGGGCCATCTCGGGATCAAAGATGTTGGGCAGCAGCTGGGGAGCCAGGTCCACCACGGTAACAGAGAGACCCTTGTCCTTCAGGTTTTCGGCCATCTCCAGGCCGATGAAGCCGCCGCCCACTACCACGGCCCGGTGTGCCTGATGGCTGTCCACAAAGGCGCGGATGTTCTGGGCATCGTCAGGGGTGCGGACGGTGAATACGCCGGGCAGGTTCACGCCGGGCACCGGCGGAGCCACAGGGGAGGCGCCCACAGCGATGACGCAGGCGTCGTAGGAGTAGGTCTCCTCCTCACCGGTGGCAAGGTTTTTGGCCACGGCGGTACGGGCCTGGGGATCAAGAGAGGTGACCTCACGGCCGGTGAGGACCTCTACGCCGGTGAGGGCGCTGTACTTGGCGGGGGTGTTGACGATCAGTTCCTCCCGGCTCTCGATCATGCCGCCTACATAGTAGGGCAGGCCGCAGCCGGCGTAGGAGATGTCCTGGGATTTGCTCAGAACGGTGACATGGGCGGCGCGGTCCAGTCGCTTATACTTGGCCGCGGCCTTTGTTCCGGCGGCAACACCGCCGATGACCAGCAGATTCATATGGTCCGTCCTCCTCAAATAGTGATCTTATGGCTTGTATTCATTATATCGCTCCTTGGATGCCCTTTCAATAAATAAATACCAATACATCCATTGGTTTTGCTGATGGGTTTGTCTCAACCGAGGAAGTTTTCCTTGCGTGGAGGACAAAAATAGACTATACTACTCCTAGGTATGGCCTGCGAGAGGGACAAAAGGGGGAAGCACGGTGCTGGATTTTCGCTATGACACATTTCTGGATCTGTGCGAGACCCTCAACTACTCCCGGACAGCGGAGAATCTGCACCTCTCCCAGCCCACCGTCACCCAGCATATCCAGCACCTGGAGCGGCACTATGGGACAGACCTCTTCGTCTATCGCAGTAAGCGGTTGCATCTGACAGAGAAGGGGGAGGAGCTGTACCGTCAGGTCCGCCGTATCCGGAGCATGATCCGGCAGGCGGAGCGGCAGATGGCCGCGCCTCCGGGCCGGAAAATTTTGCGGGTAGGGGCCACCAAGACCATCGGGGAGTATGTTTTGCCGCCGGTGGTGGAAGCCTATCTCCGGGAGGACCAGGATACGGATATCGACCTCTACGTGGATAACACCCGGGCTCTGCTGGGACGGCTCCATGCAGGGCTGTTGGATTTTGCCTATCTGGAGGGCTTTTTTGACAAGGGGGCCTATGCCCACCGGCTGCTGCGGAAGGAGCAGTTCCTGGGCGTCTGCGCATCGGATTCCCCGCTGGCGGGGCGGCACCTGGAGCTGGAGGAACTGCTGGCCCAGCGGCTCATTATCCGGGAGCCGGGCTCCGGTACCCGGGAGATCCTGGAGAAGATGCTCCAGCAGTTTTCCTACGGAGTGGGCAGCTTCTCCCATGTGAGCCAGATCAGCAGCTTTACCACCATCAAGTCCCTGGTGGCCGGCGGCGAAGGGATCACGTTCCTCTATCGCCCGGCGGTGGAACATGAGCTGGCAGAGGGCGTGCTGACAGAGATGGATATCGAGGGATTTCCGCTGCTGCGGGAATTCAACTTTGTTATGCCGGAAGGGGTGCCCCCGGAGGAGCGGCACCTGAATTTCCATAATTTTTGTCGAAAATTTTTAGACTGCGGGCAGGCAGACTGATAGAAAAAGGAAGACGATCAATTAGAGATACCACAGGAGAGAACAGATGGACAAGCAGCATCCTTTTACCACGACTGATGAGGAACGGGCCCGTCGGAGAGCCCAGCGCATAGCGGCCAGAAGGGCCAGAGAGCGGGCCCGTCGGCGCAGGCTTCTGCGCCGGGTCCTGCCGGTGGCATGTCTTGCGCTGGTGGTCGTTTCAGGGCTTTTGATCTGGGGACGCATGGGGGACGGCGGCAGTGACGCCCAGGCCAGAGACGTCCAGGAGGATACCGCTGACACGCCCATGACGGTGGAGGCCATGCTGCCTCACCCGGAGATAGATCCGCTGCCCGAGCCCCAGCCTGTGATCTACACCGCTGCGAGCGGCCCGGATACTGTCAAGCTGGGAACAGAGATCAACAGCGAATATGCGGTCCTCATTGATGTGGAAAACCAGAAGATCCTGGCGGAAAAGGAGTCGGAGGCTACCATTAACCCCGCTTCCATGACCAAGGTGCTGACGGTTCTGGTGGCCTCCGAGCATCTGAAAAGTCAGGCGGATCTCCAGGATACGGTGACCATTGACCTGTCTATCACCGACTACTGCTTCGTCAATGATTGCAGTGTAGTGGGATTCCTGCTGGATGAGGAGGTCACGGTAAAGGATCTGTTTTATGGAACGATCCTGCCCTCCGGTGCCGATGCGGCCCTGGGTCTTGCCAACTACATCGCCGGTTCCCAGGAAGCTTTTGTGGAGCTGATGAATGAAAAGCTGGAGGAGCTTGGCCTGTCTGATACCGCCCATTTCACCAACTGCGTAGGCCTTTACGATGAAAACCACTACTGTACCGTGTACGATATGGCCATGATCCTTAAAGCGGCTATGGATGACCCCCTGTGCCGGGAGGTCATTTCCACCAAGGTCTACTATACGGACCCCTCCAACAAGCACCCCGAGGGCATGGTGCTCTCCAACTGGTTCATGCGCCGGATCGAGGATAAGGACAGCGGCAGTGTGACGGTGCTGGGCGGCAAGACCGGCTATGTGAATGAGTCGGGCAGCTGCGCGGCCAGCTGCGGAGAGGACCCGGACGGGAACCTGTATATCTGCGTGACAGGAAAGGCGGGCAGCAGCAGCCTGTGCATGAATGACCATGTGGCGCTGTACACCAGCTATGTAAAATAAGGAAGGACGACGGCGGACATAGACCGCCGGAACTTCAAAAAGAGAGACACGACCGATGGTCGTGTCTCTCTTTTTGGAAACATCGAAACATATAGATGCCGGCAGGCCTTGGGGCCCCGCACGGTGGGGCGGCGCGTTTGCGCCGTACAAGTGTTTTCGCCTGAGGCAAAAACCTTGGCGCAGGCGGAATTCACTTCCGGCGAGCCTTGAAATGAGCCTGTGGCTCCCAAACAAAAAGACACGCTTTACAGCGTGCCTTTTTGTTTGGAGCAGGGTACGGGAATCGAACCCGCCTCCTCGGCTTGGGAAGCCGATGTA
>OJRC01000217.1_pt1 | contig 47495 bp, 42 predicted proteins | sample 1599081 | NCBI WGS metagenome assembly OJRC01 (sample SAMN03922519, study PRJEB24848) | human gut metagenome | isolation source: stool sample | host: Homo sapiens | place: Germany | collected 2010-02 | reverse complement strand
TCAATTCTACCAGGCGATCCCGCAGGATTGCCGCATATTCGAACTCCAGCATCTTTGCCGCCTCTTTCATCTGCTTCTCGGTGCGCTCGATCTCCTCCTCCACCTCACGGCGGGTGAGCTTCTTGCCCGACTTGCGCTGGGCATCCTCAGCAGATTTGGAGATCTCCAGGATCTCCCGCACCGATTTGATGATGGTCTTGGGCACGATGCCGTGGGCCTTGTTGTAGTCATCCTGGATCTTGCGGCGGCGTTCTGTCTCGTCCATGGCGGCCCGCATGCTGCGGGTGATGGTGTCGGCGTAGAGGATGACCATGCCGTCGGCATTTCGGGCGGCACGGCCGATGGTCTGGATGAGGCTGGTCTCACTGCGGAGGAAACCCTCCTTGTCGGCGTCCAGAATGGCCACCAGGCTCACCTCCGGCATGTCCAGGCCCTCCCGCAGGAGGTTGATGCCCACCAGCACGTCGAATTCACCCAGCCGCAGGTCCCGGATCAGCTGCATGCGCTCAATGGTCTCCACGTCGTGGTGCATATACCGTACCCGGATGCCCGCCTTTTTCAGATACTCGGTGAGGTCCTCCGCCATCTTCTTGGTGAGGGTGGTCACCAGTACCCGCTCGTTCCGGGCGGCACGCTGGTTGATCTCGCCGATCAGGTCGTCGATCTGACCCGCCACAGGCCGGACCTCCACCTTGGGGTCCAGAAGGCCCGTAGGCCGGATCACCTGCTCCACCACCTGGTCCGCCTGCTGCCGTTCGTAGTCGGCGGGGGTGGCGGAGACGTAGATGGCCTGGGAGAAGCGGCCCTCAAACTCCTCAAATTTCAGGGGCCGGTTGTCGAAGGCACAGGGCAGACGGAAGCCATATTCCACAAGGCTCTCCTTCCGGGCCCGGTCGCCGTTGTACATGGCCCGGACCTGGGGCAGCGTCACGTGGCTCTCATCCACAAAGAGGACGAAGTCCTCGGGGAAGTAGTCCATGAGGGTCAGAGGCGGGGAGCCTACCGGCCGGTTGGAGATAATTCGGGAGTAGTTCTCAATGCCGGAGCAGTACCCCAGCTCCCGCATCATCTCCATGTCGTAGGTGGTTCGCTGGCGGATGCGCTGGGCCTCTACCAGCTTGCCGTGCTCGATAAACCAGGCTTCCCGCTCATCCAGCTCCTTTTCGATCTCCACCAGGGCCCGGTCCATTTTGTCCTTGGAGGTGACGTAGTGGCTGGCGGGGTAGATCACCACATGGCTGACGATCTTGGTGGGCATACCGGTAACGGGGTTGATGTGGCTGATGCGGTCGATCTCGTCGCCGAAGAACTCCACCCGGATGGCGGCGTCCTTCCAATAGGCGGGATAAATCTCCACCGTGTCCCCCCGGACCCGGAACATATTTCGGGCAAAGGCGATGTCGTTGCGCTCATAGCGGATCTCCACCAGACGGCGGAGCAGTTCTCCCCGGTCTATGGTCATGCCGGGCCGCAGGGAGATCATCATTTTGGCGAAGTCCTCCGGCTCCCCCAGACCGTAAATACAGCTCACCGAGGATACCACGATCACGTCCCGCCGCTCCAGCAGGGCGCAGGTGGCGCTCAGCCGCAGGCGGTCGATCTCCTCGTTGGTGGAGGCGTCCTTCTCAATGTAGGTGTCGGTGTGGGGGATGTAGGCCTCCGGCTGGTAGTAGTCGTAGTAGGAGACGAAGTACTCCACGGCGTTGTTGGGGAAAAACTCTTTGAACTCCTCGCACAGCTGGGCGGCCAGGGTCTTGTTGTGGGCCAGCACCAGGGTAGGCCGCTGGACGGCCTCGATGACCTTGGCCATGGTATAGGTCTTACCGGAGCCGGTGACGCCCAGCAGCACCTGGGCCCGGAGGCCGTCCTCAATGCCCTGGGCCAGCTTCTCGATGGCCTGGGGCTGGTCCCCGGCGGGCTTGTAGTCGGATATTACTTCAAAATTTGCCATGGCGGGCCTCCTTTTGTGCCGGTGTCCCCGGCGGGGTGGTTTGCCGCCGGACCTCGGCGGCGGGGGATTTGATCAGAGGAAGGTTCCTCTGAATGTCTCTTTATCAGTTCTTCGGGCTGTTCAGGGGTATTCCGTGCTCCGGCACGGGTTACTTTGCCCTCGGCGGCAAAGTAACCAAAACGCCGCCGGGGACACCCCGGCCCCCAATGTTTGCCCAATCGGACGCCATCAGGGGAGATACCCAATTGCCACTGAAATACCGCTGGCCTGCTGGCCCTTCGTAATCGGTGCGGTGGGTCACGGACTTCGCCTGTCGGCCCTCGGGCTGATGGTTGTTTCTTTTTTCTGGCAGAAGTCGGAGAGCCTTCGGTAGACGCAAACACTCTCCATGGAAACACAGATGAATCTATCCCTTCAAAAGGGCGACAGCCGAAGCCGGACAAGATACCCGCCGCAGATCAGATGCAAAAAAGCAGAAGTTCAGTGGCTGCGCAGCACCAAGGCTTATCCAGACCGATTAGGCAAACCGGGGTCCGGGGTGTCCCCGGCGGCGTTTTGGTCACTTTTTCGCCGTGGAAAAAGTGACCCGGGGTTCGGGGGTGGAGCCCCCGCTGGCAAGCACCGGGGTTTCGGGCCGGGTAGGCCACGTTGACCAGCACCCGGGCATCAGCTACAGCAGCCCCTCCTGCCGGAAGGACACATAGTCGTCATCGGCTACGATGATATGGTCCGCCAGGCGGACATTCACCGCCTCCAGGGCCTCTTTGACATGGAGGGTGGCGATCTTGTCCTCGTGGGACGGCAGTGCCACGCCGCTGGGGTGGTTGTGGGCCAGGGCCACCAGCACCGCGTTGCACAGCAAGGCGTTTTCCACGATCTTCCGCAGATTCAGTCCTACGCTGGATGCGTCCCCTTCACACACCTTCCGGCAGGAGAGGAGCCGGCCCTTGGCGTCCAGACACAGCTGGTACATGACCTCCGAGGTCTGGGCTACAAATTGCTCTACAAAGAATTCCCCGATCCGCTCTGTGGTATCCAGTATCACTTCGTTTTCCGTGATGGAGATCCTGGCCCGGCGATATACCTGCGGTACCAGCTTCAGGAGCAGAGCGGCATTGGCGCCCATGCCAGGTACCCGCTCCAGCTCCTCCGCCGGAGCGGAGAGCACCGCGTTAAGGCTGCCGAAGCGGTCGATCAATGCGTGGGCCACGGGGTTAGTGTCCCGGCGGGGGATGGCGTAGTAGAGCAGCAGCTCCAGCACCTCGTGGTCGGCAAAAGCGTCGATGCCGTGGTCCCGGAACTGGCGGCGTTTGCGTGAGCGGTGGCCGCTGTGATCGGTCATGATGCGCCGCCTCCTCCCGTCATGATCTGACCCCTTTTTCAGGGAAAACACTGTCCTGATATTGTAACACACAAACATTTGTTTCACAAGGGCTTTTTGCCTTCAAATATTTGGACCGGTAAATCTAACCTGGATTTTACCATCTGCAGAGGGGAAAAAGGTTGACAGGGCAGGGAGGGGAAGCATAATATGAAAATGATATGTATTTTTCCCGGTATGAGAGAGAGAATATCCCCCGAATGGGGAGAAGGGAGGAGGCCATATGATCGATCTGGAAGACGGCGTGTTCATGGACCATGTGGAAGAGATGGTATCCCAGCGCCGCTGGGCCGACCTGCGGGATATGCTGCTGCTGCTGGAGCCGGCGGATATCGCCCTGATCCTGGACAAGCTGCCGGAGGACCGGCTGCCCTTGCTGTATCGTCTGCTGCCCAAGGAGACGGCGGCGGAGGTGTTCGTGGAGATGGAGCCGGAGGTCCAGGAGCTTCTGATCAAGACCTTCTCCGATACGGAGCTGAAAGAGGTGCTGGAGGAGCTGTATGTGGACGACACCGTGGACCTGATCGAGGAGATGCCTGCCTCGGTGGTCAAGCGGATCCTCAAGCACACAGATCCGGAGACACGGAAAAGCGTCAACGAGATTTTAAAATACCCGGAGGACTCTGCCGGGTCCATCATGACCACAGAGTTTGTGGATCTGAAGCGGGACATGACGGTAGAGGATGCCTTCAAGCGCATCCGGCGTACCGGTATCGATAAGGAGACCATCAACATCTGCTATGTCACCGATCCCAGCCGCCATCTGTTGGGGCTGGTGTCCATCCGTACCCTGCTGCTGGCGGAGGAGGATGAACGGATCGAGGACATCATGGAGACCAACGTCATCTTTGCCACCACATTGGAGGACAAGGAGGATGTGGCCCAGCAGCTGAGCAAATACGACTTTCTGGCCATGCCGGTGGTGGATAAGGAGAGCCGCCTGGTGGGTATCGTCACCATCGACGACGCTATCGACGTCATGGAGGAGGAGGCCACCGAGGACTTCGAGATCATGGCCGCCATCACCCCTACCGACAAGCCGTATCTCCGCACCGGGGTGTGGGAGACAGTAAAAAGCCGCCTTCCCTGGCTGATGCTGCTGATGCTCTCCGCCACCTTCACCGGCATCGTTATCAACAGCTTTGAGGACTCCTTGGCAACCTGTTCGGTTCTCATCGGCTTTATCCCCATGCTCATGGGTACCGGCGGCAACAGCGGCAACCAGAGCAGTGTGGCGGTGATCCGCGGCCTGAGCCTCAATGAGATCAGCTTCGGGGACCTGCTGGAAGTGGTGTGGAAGGAGAGCCGGGTGGCGGTGGTCTGCGGTATCCTGCTGGCCTGCGGCAACTTTGTGAAGCTGCTGGTGGTGGACCGCGGGCTGATGCAAAACACCGAGGTAACGCCTCTGGTGGCCCTGGTGATCTGCCTGACGCTGGTTTGTACCGTATTCTGTGCCAAGGTGGTGGGCTGCATGCTGCCCCTGCTGGCGGAGAAGATCGGTCTGGACCCGGCGGTGATGGCCGCCCCCTTTATCAGCACCATCGTGGACGTGCTGAGTCTGGTGATCTATTTCGCCTTTGCCACCGCCCTGCTGGGGTTGTAGGAAAAAGAAACCTGCCCTGCCGCATGACCTGCGGCGGGGCGTTTTTGTTTTGCCGCCTGGCCAGGTGGAGGGGGCTTTTGCCGCCGAAACCCGGCGGCGTTTTCACCCGCCCGCAGGCGGGCGCTTACGAGGCCAACCGCCGCATGGCGGCGGATCTTAGGCCGAGTGGGTCACTTTTTCGCCGAGGAAAAAGTGACCCGGGGTTTGGGGCCGGGGAGGCCCTAACAGCAAGCACCCGGGGCACGGGGGCAGGCACCCCCACAAAAAATGTAAAAAGTATTTGACATTTTGCTCCGGACCGTGTATACTCCAAAATGTCAAAAGAATTTGACATTCCCGGCAGGCAGTTTCCCCGGGAAAACAGAAAGGAGAAGATACGATGATAACGGAAGCGATGCCCCTGGGGGCGATGATTTTTCTGATCGTGATGCTGCTGATCTTTGCTGCGCTGGATATCGTCATGCTGGTGACGCTGCTGCGGCCCGGCGATGAGCGGGGCCAGGTGGTGGTGTGGAAGGCCAGCGCCTGGACGCTGCTGTCGGTGGTAGGGACACTGATCCTGGACGTGATCGAAAACTTCGTCCGGGGCCAGTACATGGGCGTCAACCCCTTCATCCTGCTGGAGGTCACGGCCATCATCTACTGTGTGGCTCTGGTGGTCATTCGGAAGAGGCACGGTGGCTGATATGGAAAACTGCATCAGAGAGCGGCGCAAGGAGCTGGGGATTTCCCAGGAGGAGCTGGCCAAGCGCTGCGGCGTGTCCCGTCAGACAGTGAACGCCATTGAGAACAACAAGTATGACCCCACATTGTCTCTGGCCTTCCGGCTGGCCCGGGAGCTGGAGATCACAGTGGACAGCCTGTTTGTCCACCCATAACCGGGAAAAAGATGTTTTTAAAACAAAACATCGGTATAAAATCCTCCCACGGGGACACACTAGACCCGGCGAGAGCCAAAAAACTATGGGAACAGGGAGGATCTTTTCCATGAACAACTGTGCTAACGGTTCCTGCACCCCCAACCGGTCCATCAAGTGCACGGTGAGCAACTGCGCTTACCACTGCGCGGACCAGCAGTACTGCGGTCTGAACAGCATCCAGGTGGGTACCCACGAGGCTAACCCCACCAAGAGCCAGTGCGTGGACTGCGAGAGCTTCAAGCTCAAGGGCTGAGGCGGAAGCGGCGGCAGGGCCGGGAAATGAAAGGCCCCGCCGCCGTTACATATGTGCCGGCAGGCGGAAAGGGTGCATGAAAGATGAAGCAGGAAAACCGGCAGCGGGTGGCCGGAGCCGCGGCGGGGCTGGTAAATGGCCTGTTCGGCGGCGGGGGCGGCACGGTGCTGCTGCCGGTCCTGACCCGGGAGCTGGAGGGCCGGAAGGCCTTTGCGGTGTGTGTGGCGGCCATGCTGCCCATGTGCGCGGTGTCGGCGGCGGCGGGGGTTTTCAGCGCCCCTCCGGAGCTGTGGCAGGCGGCCCCCTGCCTGGCGGGCGGACTGCTGGGCGGCGTCCTGGGAGGACTTACCTTCGGCAAGGTGCCGGTGGGGGTCCTGCGGAAGGCGGCGGGGCTGTTCATGGTCTACGGGGGGGTGCGGTATCTGCTGTGAAAGAGGCGGTGCTCACCTTTCTCTGTGCCCTGGCGGCCGGGACCCTCTCCGCCTGGGGCGTCGGCGGCGGGACACTGCTGCTGCTGGCCCTGACGTTGCTGCTGGGTGTGGAGCAGCGCCAGGCTCAGACCCTGAACCTGCTGTTTTTTCTGCCTGCCGCCGGTGCGGCTCTGTTTTTCCACAGCCGCCACGGGGAACTGGATGCCGCCGCAGTCCGCCGGACGGCTCTGCCCGGCGCCCTGGCTGCCTTGCTGGGGGCGGGGGCGGCCATGGTGCTGGATGTGGCCCTGCTGCGCCGTCCCTTCGGACTGTTTTTGCTCTATGCCGGGGGAAGCCTGCTGTTTTCACGGAGAAAGGACGGTACCGGCGGGACGGGAAAAGGCCCCTCCGGGGCGCCGAATGGAGAAACCAAATGAAAAGACGGCGGAGGCATTTGCCTCCGCCGCCCTGTTCTTTTCAGGGGAAGATATTCAGCTGAGCCATCCCGGGGGCTCGGTATCCGGATCCGGACCGGGGTCTACGGTGCCGCCGGTCTCGGTGGAGCCGCCGGGATCGGTGGTCTCTCCGCCGCTGCCGCCTCCGGTGCTGTCACCGGTGTCGCCGCCCTCCGGACGGCCGGCGATGCCGACCAGAATGATCTCGTTGCGGCTCTTGTAGCTGCTGGTAGCCTCCAGGGTGCTGGAGATGAGGTTGCCGTCCCCGTCGTAAATATTGCGGTAGGACTTCACCTCATAGCCGGTGTAGCCGCTCTGCTTCTGTTTCTGGGTGCCCCAGGGCAGTTCCTCTGTCTCCACATACTCCGTCTCATAGCCGGTGGAGCTGAGCACCTCCCGGGTCATCTTCACATAGGTGTCGTCGGTCTTGGTGCCGTAGATGTTGACGGTGATCTCACTGTTTTCATAGACCACGTCGATGCGGATGGGATAGCCGGTGTTGTTCTTGAAGCGGAACTCCGGCCCGCCCCAGCTGACCGTGGCGTCCATGCCCATGGTGATGTAGCTGGGATAGTAGCGGTGGGCGTAGCGCTCCACGATCTCAAGGTTTGCCAGCAGGGAGGCGAGATAGATGGTACTGGAGGTCTGGCAGATGCCGCCGCCGATGGAGTCCACCGTCTCGCCGTTGATGTAGGAGGGGGCAGGGCCGTAGCCGCGCTCGGTGGTCCGCTTGCCCACCACCTTGTTGTAGTCGAAGATATCCCCGTCGTTGAGGATGGTGCCGTTGACCGCCTCGCCGGAGAGCTTGACGTTATTCTTCCGGGTGCTGGTGCCGGAGACCTTGGTGGTGCAGGTGGAGAGAAGATCCCGGAACAGCACCTCCTCCAGCTCGGCAGCGGTGACGGTGGGGAAGATCACCTCAGCGGGAAGCTTTACGGTCTCGCCGTTGAGGGCGGCGTCCATGGCATACTGGGCGGCTTCCACATCCAGCGTCACGCCCACCGTGCCGTCCACCACCTTCCCGGTCTCGATGTCATAGCGGGCGGGGGTGGCCTCGGTGCTCAGCTCGGCGGCCATCGCCTCCAGATCCAGAGGCTCGGCAGGCAGGGAGGACCAGGAGGCCTCGATCTCTCCGCCGGTGGATTCGGTGATGGCGGCGGCCAGCGCTTCTCGGTCCAGGGCCCGGCCGTCCTGATGCTTGGTGGCAAAAAGGCCGTCCCGGGTCAGCTCATAGCTGCCGTCCAGAGGCTCCAGATCAAATTCAGCGGCGATATCCGCCACAGCGTCCTCCAGGTCGTCCTCGTCATACAGGATGGCGGGGGAAAGCTCCGTGCTGATGCCCAGCAGGCCCCGGGCCATGGCAATGCCGCTGGTGACAAAGCTCACAGGTCCGGTCCCACGGCCCACAGCGTAGGCCTGGTCCGCCAGTTCCTGGGCGTCGGTATAGCCGCCCAGCTGGGAGGGAGTATATTCCCCCAGGTCCCTGCCGTCGGCAGTGATGGTGATGGTGTAGGGGTCAGTCAGTTCGCTCATCCGGGCGGACAGAGTGCGCTGTGCCGTCTCCCTGTCCTGGCCGCCCAGGTCCACAGACCCCACGTAGACCCCGGGAAAGATCTTTTCATAGCTGCCCGCATACAGGCACAGGCCGGCCATGGTACCCAGCAGAAGGGCGGCAAGAATGGCTGCGATGATACCGGCTATGGGAAGCTTCTTCTTTGCTTCGGTGCCGGCGTCAGGCGTGGAAATTCGCTTGCCTTCCATAGCAGTCTCCTCTCTTAACATAATGGCAAGGATATAATAGTGCCGGAGGAGCATGGTGCAGGGAGCAGCGCCTCCGGTTCTCACAGTGTACCACAGGCGCGGAAAAAAAGCATTACAATTCTGTAACAAGCTGACGGAAATTTTTGCGCATTTTAGGCGGAAATTGGACAGGAAATCTCTTGACTTCGCCGGATAAGAAGTGTAAAATGCCAAACTATGTTTTTTCTTTCCGACGGCGGCAGCGGCGCCGGAAAACGCGGGGCCTGCCGGCATAGGGCCGGGGCGGTCCCGCCGGTATGGACAGGCCCGGGAAAGGGCCTGGTTATGCGTAGGACGCAGGGAGGAAATGATGGCAGTCAAGTACATTTTTGTCACCGGAGGCGTGGTCTCCGGCCTGGGCAAGGGCATCGCGGCGGCGTCTCTGGGACGCCTGCTCAAGCAGCGGGGGCTGCAGGTGAAGGTCCAGAAGCTGGACCCCTATCTGAACGTGGACCCGGGGACCATGAGCCCCTATCAGCACGGGGAGGTGTTCGTCACCGACGACGGGGCGGAGACGGATCTGGATCTGGGCCACTATGAGCGGTTCATCGACGAAAATCTGGACAGAAACTCCTCCGTATCCTCCGGCCAGATCTACTGGGAGATCCTGAGCAAGGAGCGGCGGGGCGACTTTTTGGGAGGCACGGTGCAGATCATCCCCCACATCACCAGGGAGATCAAGCGGCGGATCTACTCCCTGGACACCCCCGGCACCGACGTGGCTATCGTGGAGATCGGCGGCACGGTAGGCGATATCGAGTCCCAGCCTTTCCTGGAATCCATCCGGCAGGTGGCCGCGGAGCGGGGAAGGCAGAACGTCATGTTCATCCACGTCTCCCTCATTGTCTCCATCCCCGGCACCGGGGAGCTCAAGAGCAAGCCCACCCAGCACTCCGCCAAGGAGCTTCTGAGCCTGGGCATCCAGCCGGATGTGATCCTCTGCCGCAGCGACAGGGAGATCCCCCGGGATGTGCTGGACAAGATCTCTCTGTTCTGCAACATCCCTCCGGAAAACGCCATCCCCAACCTTACGGCTCCCATCCTCTATGAGGTGCCCCTGATGCTGGAGCGGGCAGGCCTTGCGGACGTGGTGGTGCGGCGTCTGGGTCTGATCTGCCACATGCCGGATCTCACGGAGTGGGCCACCATGGTCCACCGGGCCAAGACCGCCACCGGCACCGTCACCATCGCCCTGGTGGGCAAGTATGTGGCTCTTCACGACGCCTATCTCTCCGTGGCGGAAGCCCTGACCCACGGGGGCATTGAAAACGGCGTACATGTGGAGATCCGCTGGGTGGACAGCGAGACGGTCACAGATGAAAACGCCGCCGAAGTCCTTGGCGGCTGCGACGGCATCCTGGTGCCCGGAGGCTTTGGCAGCCGGGGCGTGGAGGGCAAGATCAGCGCCATCCGGTACGCCCGGGAGCACAAGGTGCCCTTCCTGGGCATCTGCCTGGGGATGCAGATGGCAGTGGTGGAGTTTGCCCGGGATGTGGCGGGCCTTGCGGGAGCTCACTCCAGCGAGCTGGACCCCCGGACCGCCTATCCGGTCATCGACCTGATGCCGGATCAGGTGGACGTCACGGACAAGGGCGGCACCATGCGCCTTGGCAGCTGGCCCTGTGAGCTGGTGGAGGGCAGCCGGGCGGCGGCGGCCTATGGCCGGCAGCACATTGACGAGCGCCACCGCCACCGCTACGAGTTCAACAATGACTACCGGGAGAAGCTCACGGCGGCCGGCCTGTCTCTTGCAGGCCTCTCTCCCGACGGGCGGCTGGTGGAGATCGTGGAGCTGCCCGGCCACCCCTGGTTTGTGGGCGTCCAGTTCCATCCGGAGCTGAAGAGCCGTCCCAACAAGGCCCACCCTTTGTTCCGGGAATTCATCGCTGCTGCAAAAATCAACGGAAAATCTCAACGGGACCTTAACGAGATTTAAGAAAAAGTTAGACATCTCCAACCTTGCCATGGACAGGAAATGTGGTATAATACAGGGTATATTCCGTATATCATATGTTGAATAAAGCCGGATCAGTGCCGCCCTTCGGGGCGGCCGACGGCGTGTTTTAGGGGAGTTGGCCCGGAGAGCACCATTTTCGGACAGGCTCCGCAAAGAAAGGAGCGCATGATGCGAGAGTATATGATCTTCACCGACAGCTGCTGTGATTTCCCGGCTGAGATGGTGGAGGAGTTGGGCCTGGTGATCCAGCCCCTGTCATTTATGATGGAGAACAAGGAGTACTTCAACTACCCCGACAACCGGGAAATGGACCCCCATGTGTTTTATGACAAGCTGCGGGGCGGGACGCTGGGTACGACCTCTGCCGTCAGTGTGGGGGTATTCCAGGAGGCCATGAAGGCTATCGTGGAAGAGGGCAAGGATATCCTCTGCATCAGCTTTTCTTCCGCGCTGTCTACCACCTATCAGTCCGCCTGCATTGCCGCCCAGGATGTGATGGAGGCCCATCCCGGCAGCAAGGTGCTGGTAGTGGACAGCCGCTGCGCCTCCCTGGGCCAGGGCCTTCTGGTGTACCTTACCGCTCAGAAGAAGAAGGAGGGGCTGAGCCTGGAGGAGCTGCGGGACTATGTGGAAAATACCAAGCTGAGTATCTGCCACTGGTTCACCGTGGACGACCTCAACCACCTCAAGCGGGGCGGCCGGGTGTCGGCGGCAGCGGCGCTGCTGGGCACCATGCTGCAGATGAAGCCGGTGCTCCATGTGGATGACGAGGGACGGCTGATCCCTGTGAGCAAGGTCCGGGGCCGCAAGGCCTCTCTCAAGGCCCTGGTGGACAAGATGGAGGAGCTGGTGGTGGACCCCTCGGTGGTATTCATCAGCCACGGCGACTGCGGCGACGAGGCCCGGGAGCTGGGGGAGGCTATCAAAGCCAAATTCCCGGTGGAGAAACTGGTCATCAACTATGTGGGGCCGGTCATCGGCAACCACTCCGGACCGGGCACCATGGCGCTGTTCTTCCAGGGCAAGCACCGGTAAGACGACGAAAAGCAGAAGGGTCGGGAGATCTCTCAGATCTCCCGACCCTTTTCTCTTTGTATCAGGCTTTCTTCAGCTTCAGACGCTTGGATTCGATAACGGTGGAAAAAAGCTGCCGCAGCTGGGTGCACGCCTGGGCATCCATCTGGTCCTTGGGGAATATCCAGGCCTGATTTTCTGCCAGATAGAGGTAAAAGGCCCGGCCTGTCTCCTCCACCTTCATCAGCTTGTCAAAGCCCAGACGGGCCTCCCGGTCGTCCACCGCTACATGGATACCAAAGCCGTCGACCCGGGTGTGCTGGACATACCGCTCCCGGCCGGTGCGCCGGGATTCCCGGCTGACCTTCCGGATGGTGACCAGGGACAAAATCCCTGCTACCAGCGCCATCACCGCCAGGGCCGCCGCCACGGTGATAAGGATCTCCACCGGGGTGCTCACCTGAATTTTCAGAGCGGTGATATAGTACCAGGCGGTAAGACCGCCGGCAAGGCCAAAGCCGATGATGCCCTTTCTCCAGGACCGCAGCATCAGCCGCAGATAGAAATCCCGGGTCTCCCGGAGGCTGATGACAAAATCCCATGTATGATCCATGGCTGTTACCCCCTCTCCGCCGGACGGCAGGTAAAGGAGAACCAGCCCTCAGAGGAGCGGCTCTCCAGGATGGCAAAGCCCGCTTCCTCCAGCTTGCCCTTCACTTCCTCCGCCCGGTCATCGATGATGCCGGAGCAGATGAATACGCCGTTTTCCGCCAGCAGCTCCCCTACGGTGGGGGCCAGGGCAATGATCACGTCGGAGACGATGTTGGCCACCACGATGTCCCAGCTGCCGCCCATCTCCTTCCGCAGCCGCTGGTCGCTGGTGACGTCCCCGGCGCGGACGGTGTACTTCTCCCGGCTCACGCCGTTGAGGGCGGCGTTCTCATAGGCCACGTCCACCGCCTTCTCGTCGATGTCGCAGGCAAAGGCGCTGTCGGCCCCCAGCAGCAGGGCGGCAATGGACAAAATGCCGCTGCCGCAGCCCAGGTCCAGCACCTTCATGCCCGGATGCACCAGCTTCTCCAGGGCCTGAAGGCACAGCCGGGTGGTGGCGTGGCTGCCGGTGCCGAAGGTGAGGCCGGGGTTCATCCGCAGGGCCACACGGCCGTGGGGGTCTGCCTCCTCCCAGTCGGGAATGACGATCAGCCGCTCCCCGATCTCCATGGGCTTGTAGAAGGCCTTCCAGTTGTTTTCCCAGTCTGCGTCCTCAATGCCGTCCATGGTCATGAGAAGGGGAGCGTACTCGGGATGCTCCTTTTTCAGATCCGCCATGGCGATACGTACCGCTGCCACGGTGGTGAAGCCCTGGTCGCTCTCCTCTACATAGAAGGTAATGCGGCACTTGCCGGTCATGGACTGGTCCAGTTCCTCGTCCACGTAGTCCCAGTACTGGCGGTTATGTTCCAGGAAATCCCGGAAATCCCCCTCGTCCTCGATGACCAGGCCCTCAATGCCCAGGTCCTCCAGCATAGCGGATACCGGCTCCAGTCCGGCGGGGGAGGTGTCGATGTGTAAGGCGAGCCACTTCATGGCGGTCCCTCCTGTTTCTGTTGGGTATGGGCCGGGAACGCCCCGGCGGGTACAATATTAGGTATTATAGCCTATGGAGAGAAATTCTTCAACCCCGGGGTGTTTTCAGCGGGGGAGGGCAGTCTCCGGTGCAAAAAGAGGCAGACGCTTATGCGTCTGCCTCTTCGCCTATGGTGAGATATACGCCGTGGCCGCAGCCCTCATCATCCAGAAGCACCACCTCGTGGTACACGGGCTCCTCGGCAAAATCTGACCCGGCATAGAGGGTCCGCTTCACCCCTTCGGCGCTCTCCTCCTCCACGATCAGGAAGGCGGTGTCCTCTGTAGGTACCAGGGCGGGCAGGCCCTCGGTGAGGGGCAGGTCCGTGGTGTTCACCACCTTGTTGTCACCGCCAAACTCCACCACCCGCAGGGCGGTGAGCCGGGGGGTATACTTCACCGACACGGAGATGCTGACGCTGTCTGTGCGGCTCTCCCCGTTTTCCGTGTAGGTGTAGGTAGCGTCGCTGGAGAAGCCCATGCCGGAGCCGCCACCGCTGTAGCTGTTGCCGCTGCCGTCCAGATACACCTGGCCGTCGGCGGTCTCAAAGACCCGGTAGGCGTGCCAGATGCCGTAACCATCCTCGTTGGGGTCCCAGTCCGCCGGCGCGTCCAGGGGCGGCCCCCACCAGATGACGCCGTCGGCGGTCTCCGCGGTGCCCTGGTCGCTGCTGGTGATGTGGGTGCCCTCCTCGCTGGGGGACATATTGGACACCACCTGGGTCACGGGACCGTACTCATCCTGCCTATGGCGGATGAAAAGGGAGTAACCCTCCAGATCGGGGAAGGTGATGTTTCCGGTGTCCGGGTCCTCTACTCCCAGCAGCACCTCCCGGGGGAAGGTCAGCGCGCCGTATTCTCCGGTATCCAGGGAGGTGGTGCCCATCTCCATCAGGTTGGGGTTGCTGCTGAAATTGTTGTAGGCGCCCGGGGGATTGTAGACCACGTAAAACCCGATCCAGCGGTCCTCGAAGGCGGTCTTCTGCTCCGGCTGGGCCAGGGAGCAGCCGGTGAGAGCGGTCAATGCCGCCGCCAGCAGCAGACACAGTAGTTTATTCCTCATGTTCGTCCTCCAGTCTGCCGTCGAAACGGAGGATATCCCCCACGTCGCAGCCCAGGTAGTAGCAGATACGGTTGATGGTGTGGAAGCGGACGCCGTTGGCCTTGCCGGAGCGGAGAATGGAAAGGTTGGCCTCGGTGATGCCCACCTGGGCGCACAGCTCCTTGGCGGTGACGCCCCGCTCCTTCAGAATTTCGCTGAGATGTACCGTAATGGCCATAGCCCGCCTCCTATATAATGGAGTCGTTGTCCTCACGGAGAGCCAGCCCCTGCCGCATCCAGCGGCTCAGGAGGAACATGGCCCCCGCCAGGGCCAGGGGGAGGAGGTTCAGCTCCACCTGGAAGTCCACCTTCGCCAGGAGGGAGAAGGTGGCCAGCTGGAGAAGGTTCACGGTGAGGGCCAGAATCACCGCCGCCTGGGCCGCCATCCGGCAGGCCAGTGCGGTGCGGTCACAGAGCTGGGCGGTGTCCTGGGAGAAGGGGTCCCGGCCTGCGGCCTCCACCAGCCGTCCGCCCCAGAGGAGGGCCGCCGCTCCCAGCAGGTAGGGCGTTGCCCGCAGGACGCCCAGTACCGCCAGCATAAAGGCGGTGAAGGCGGTATCTCCGGTGTTGCCGGCGCGGACGCTGTCGACGGCGGCGCCCCAGGCCGCCGCCTGGTTCGCGCCTGCCCCAAAGGCCAGCAGGAAGGCGCAGCCGGTAAAGAGCACCCCCACCGCCGCTGCCAGCCGCTCTCCCGGGGCCTCCGCCATAGCCCGCAGGAAGGCCAGCACCAGCCATGTCACCGCCGTGGCCAGGATCACCCCCAGCTGGCCCACCGGCAGGAAGGGGGCGGCCAGGCTATCGATGAGAGTGGGGTTCACGGCGTAGTAGATCAAAGCAAAGAGCTGAGGGATCAGCAGCAGCAGTACCCAGTCCTCCATCGCCTTCCGCTTTCGCCGCAGCAGCAGGAAGGGGAGAAGGGGCAGGAGGGATACTACCAGAGTGATGGCCCAGGCGGCTATGTTGCCGCCGGTTCCCGACAGGGACAGTCCCCGCAGGGCTTGCCCCAGGGCGTTTACCGGGGCGGCAAAGGTCTCATAGGTCATTTCCCCGGGAAAGGCCAGGGCCAGAACGGCCCCCAGCAGGGCAAAGCCCAGGGTGAGATATAGTTTTTTGGTAATGGATGTCTGTTCCATAGGGCACCTCCCAGTGCTGTTGTGTCGTTATTGGCCGATGGTGAGGTCCACGCCCCAGCCCCGGCCGTCCTCGTCCAGCAAAATCACCTCGTGGACCACCGGTTCGCCTTCCGTCAGGCTGTAGCTGGTGCGCTCCACGCCCTCGGCACTCTCCTCCTCCACCGCCACCCAAGTGGCGTCCGGCCCTGCCGTGACGGCAGGCATGTCCTCCGACAAAGGCAGGTCCGTAGTGCGGAGGGGTTGGTCATTCCCGTCAAATTCTACCACCCGCAGGGCGGTGAGCCGGGGGGTATACTCCATGGCCACGGTCATGCGGAGGGTGTCTGTGCGGAGCGTTCCATCGTCATCCGGGTAGGTGTAATCGGATTGGTGGAATACGCTTCCGCCGGAACTGAAGGAATAGAAGGGGGTGTCGGCGTCCAGATAAAACCCGCCTGCCGGGGTGCGGTACACCAGGCAGGGCAGCCAGCCGCCGCTGTTCTCCTGGCGGTCCCAGTCCGCCGGGGCGTCCAGAGGCGGCCCCCACCAGACGGTGCCGGAGACGGAGACGCTGTCGCCCTGCTCCGAGGAGGATACCCGGGATTCCTCCGGCCCCGGGGACATTTCGGTAACGCTGGGGACGGTGATGCGCTCATCCTCCCGTCCGAACATCAGCAGCGCCGATCCGGCAAGATCCGGGAAGGTGATGGTCTCGGTCGTCTCATCCCACTCCCCCCAGACGATCCCCTGGGGACGGAGATCGGAGTCCGACCCGGCGTCCATAACATCCTGGGGTACATAGACCATGTAGTAGCCTACCCAGCGGTCCGCTCCGGCGCTTTCCCGGACCGGCTGGGCCAGGGCGCAGCCGGTGAGAAGGGCCATGACCAAGGCCGGCATCAGGCACAACAGTCGTCGCTTCATGGTATCTCTCCCTTCTGAGGGCGGGACACCCTCGGGCTGGAAATTATTGTTTTGCGATAATTCTCTAAGGACACCGTAGCACAGAAATTATTGTTTGTCAATAATTTTTTGGCGCGGCGCACAACAGCCGAGCCTGGTTCTTACTGGTTGGGGCTTCCCCGGACCAGGCAGCTCTCGCTGCCGCCTGCGGCGGCATTCACCTTGCGGCCCTCTCAGTGATGTCCGGACCCGCCGCCGGGATTCTGTGGAAAATTCCTCTGCCCAAATATGAACGTCCTGTAAATTCCCCTGGATTTTCTTGACATGTGACAACTTGTCATGTATAGTGGGCGGAAGATTGCCGTATACCAGAAATTGCAGGCGAGGTGAAAGGAGAGGGCCATGCCCACCAGTACCTTTTTTCATCTCCCGCCGGAGAAGCAGCGCAAGCTGCTGCGCTCAGCAGTGCGGGAATTTTCACAGCAGCCCTATGGGGAGGTGCCCCTCAGCCGCATCATTGCCGGGGCGGAGATCCCCCGGGGCAGCTTCTACCAGTATTTTGCCGACAAAACGGATCTTTTCGTCTATGTCCTCAGCCACTACGGCCACCAGCTCAAGCAGCTGGCCCTGCGGTGTCTTGCGGACTGCGAGGGGGACCTGCTGGCCCTGCCCCTGGCGCTGTTCGACGCCATGACGGCGGAGTTTGCCGCTGCCGGGGAGGAGATCCGGGAGGTGCTGTCCATTCTGCGGCACAACGCGGGCTTTGATGCCGGACGGATGTGCCAGCCGCCGGGACTGGCGGGAGAGCTGCTGGCAGCGGCCAGAACAGACAATCTGGCTCTGACGGAGCCGGAGGATCAGCAGGTTCTGATGGAACTGCTGATGACTGCCGCCGGGCAGGCGGTGGCCGGGGTGGCCTGCGGCCTGCCCCCGGAAAAATGCCGTGAGCGCCTGGAGCGGAAAACGGCACTGCTGCGGCGGGGCACCGCAAAACAGGAGGATACAACATGCTGCAAGTAAAAGACATCGTAAAAGTATATCAGACCGGCGGCGAGGACGTCACCGCCCTGCGGGGGGTGAGTCTGAGCTTCCGGGAGAGCGAGTTTGTGGCGGTGCTGGGCCATTCCGGCTGCGGCAAAACCACCTTGCTCAATATCATCGGCGGCCTGGACCAGTACACCAGCGGCGACCTCATCATCAACGGCCGCTCCACCAAGGAGTTTACCGACCGGGACTGGGACTCCTACCGCAACCACTCCATCGGCTTTGTGTTCCAGAGCTATAACCTGATCCCCCACCAGAGCGTGCTGAGCAACGTGGAGCTGGCTCTGACCCTCTCCGGCGTCAGCAAGGCGGAGCGCCGCCGCCGGGCGGCGGAGGCCCTGGAGAAGGTGGGACTGAAGGACCAGATGAAAAAGCGGCCCAATCAGCTCTCCGGCGGCCAGATGCAGCGTGTGGCCATCGCCCGTGCTCTGGTCAACGACCCGGACATTCTGCTGGCCGACGAGCCCACCGGCGCCCTGGACAGCGAGACCTCTGTCCAGGTCATGGATATCCTCCAGGAGATCGCCCAGGATAAACTGGTCATCATGGTCACCCACAACCCGGAGCTGGCGGAGCGCTACGCCACCCGTATCATCCGGGTCCTGGACGGAAAGGTGGTCAGTGACAGCAATCCCTATGACGCCGCCGTCCAGCCGGTTGTCCAGGGGAAGAGCCGGGAGAAAAAGCCCTCCATGTCCTTTGCCACCGCTTTCTCCCTGTCCCTCAATAACCTCATGACCAAGAAGGGCCGTACCATCCTCACCAGCTTTGCCGGGTCCATCGGCATCATCGGTATCGCCCTCATTCTCTCCCTCTCCAGCGGCATCAACGCCTATATCAACCAGGTCCAGGAGGACACCCTCTCCAGCTACCCCATTACCATCGAGGCGGAGAGTGTGGATATGTCCTCCATGATCACCTCCCTCATGGGGGCCCGCCACCAGGAGGAGGAAGGGGAGCGGGAGGCCGACCGGGTCTACGCCTCCACCATTATGTTTGATATGCTCAACTCCATGGTGGATGCGGAAACCACCACCAACAACCTGGAGGCCTTCAAGGCGTATCTGGATAACGGCGGCGGCGGGATCGCAGATCTGGCCACCATCCGCTACAGCTACGATATCCCCTTTGATGTGTATACCAAGGACGCTGACGGCAAGATCGTCAAAAGCGACGTCACCGCCATGCTGGAGGAGGCTATGACGGCCCTCTACGGCGGGGATTATACGGCTTACTTTGACACCATGGGCGGCATGTACCAGCAGATGAACGTCTGGGAGGAGCTGCTGCCCGGCGAGGACGGGGAGCTGGTGGGCGACCAGGTGAAGGGCCAGTATGACCTCCTCTACGGCACCTGGCCCCAGGCGGACAATGAGGTGATCCTCTTTGTGGATCAGAACAATGAGATCTCCGACCTGATGCTCAGTGCCCTGGGGCTTATCTCCACCCAGGAAATGACCGATAACCTCAATGCCCTCCAGAACGGGGAGTCTGTGGACACCCAGGAGCGCAGCTGGAGCTATGAGGAGCTGTGCAATACCACCTTCAAGCTCATTCTCCCGGCCCAGCGGTACCAGGCCGACGGCCAGAGAGGCTATACCGACCTGGGAGCCACCGATTCCGGACTGCAGCTGCTCTATGACAGCGACGAGGCGGGCATCTCCCTGAGGGTAGTGGGCGTGGCCCGGCCCAGTGAGGAGGCTACCGCCTCCATGGTCACCGGCGCCATCGGCTATACCAGCGCCCTGACAGAGAAGGCCATCGCTGCTACCCTGGACACCGACGTTGTCCAGGCCCAGCTGGATGACCCTGATACCGACGTGATCACCGGCCTGCCCTTCCCGGAGGAGAACGCCCAGGAGCCTACGGCGGAGGAGAAACGGGAAGCTGTGGAGGAGGCGCTGCCCGGCCTCACCGTCCAGGAGAAGGCGGCGGCCTATACCGCTGTCATGAGCCAGCCGGAAGAGAGCTATGTGGAGGATACGGTGTCCGCTCAGATGGAAGGTATGACCCGGGAGGACATCGAGGAGATGATCTCCCAGCAGTATGCCGGAGAGATGGGCGTAGATGCCCAGCGGCTGAGCGACTATATCGCCGGTATGAGCGATGAGGAGCTGTTTGCCCAGGTGGAGGAAGCCATTGCCCAGCAGATCCGCCAGCAATACGCCGCCGGGGTGGAGGCCCAGCTGGGGGCCTTGAGCCAGGACCGGCTGGCCGGTATGCTGGACGCCGCCCTGACTGGGGACACCTTTACAGACGACCAGATCCTCTACCTCTATGACAATTTCATGCCTCCCACGGTGTCTGATTCCACCTATGAGGAGAACCTGGAGCTGCTGGGATATGTGGATCTGGACAGCCCCAGCTCCATCAGCCTCTACGCCTCCACTTTCGCGGAGAAGGACGCTATCGCCGACCTGATCCAGGACTACAACGACGGTGTGGAAAATGAGGAGGATACCATTACTTACACCGACTATGTGGCCCTCCTGATGAGCTCCATTACCGATATCATCAGCGGCATCAGCTACCTGCTGATCGCCTTCGTGTCCATCTCTCTTGTTGTCAGCTCCATTATGATCGGTATCATCACCTATATTTCCGTGCTGGAGCGGACCAAGGAGATCGGAATCCTCCGCGCGGTGGGTGCCTCCAAGAAGGATGTCAGCCGGGTGTTCAACGCCGAGACCCTGATCGTGGGCCTGGGGGCGGGGCTGATCGGTATCGTGGTGACGCTGCTGCTGCTGATCCCCATCAACGCAATTTTGCTTCATCTCACCGGCCTTGTGGGCCTGAAGGCGGCGCTGCCGCCGGTGGGCGCCGGGGTGCTGGTGGCCATCAGCGCTCTGCTGACCATCATCGCCGGGCTCATCCCCTCCCGGATGGCTGCCCGGAAAGACCCGGTGGAAGCCCTGCGGACAGAATAACTATTAATCATAAAAGGGAAGGCCCGCGGTATATGCCGTGGGCCTTCCTCTTTTTGCTTTTCAAATAGAATGGTTCCTCGGAATGGCACTTTTTCGGCCTTTCAGGCTGTTATGCCTCCGACGGGTCCACTTTTGTACGCACAAAAGTGGACGGAAAAAGCGCCAGCCCCCTTCGGGCTGGACCCCCGCCCTTTGTCCAATCGGTCATTATCAGAATTGAAACTGCCCAGCCACTGAATCAGCGCTCTTTGGCAGCTGATCTGCGGCGGGTATCTTGTCCGGCTTCGGCTGTCGCCCTTTTGAAGGGGTAGAAGCAGCTGATTTTTCTGTGTTCTGCTGCCTGCTTCTTTGGGAAACAGGCAGCCTTCCAAAACAAAAAATGCAACGACCATCAGCCCGAGGGCCGTCAGGCGAAGTCGGATACCCACCGCACCGATTACGAGGGGCCAGCAGGCCCCGCAGAAATTCAGTGGCAACCGGGTATCTCTCCCGATAGCGTCCGATTAGACAAAGCGGGGTCCGGGGCGTCCCCGGCGGCGTTTTGGTTACTTTGCCGCCGAGGGCAAAGTAACCCGTGCCGGAGCACGGAATACCCCGAACAGCCTGAAAGGCCGAAAAAGCGCCATTCCGAGGAACCATCCTCTGAAAACCACCCCCGCCGCTGGAGGGAGCCGGCAAAAAAGAAAGGAGCCGGCGGTCAAACCGTCAGCTCCTTGAGGACATCCTTATTGACATCGTTGCTGGCCCACACGGCACAGCGCTCCGTAATGGGCAGGGGACCGCCTGTCAGGGTGGATATATGGCCGCCCGCCTCAGTGATGATGAGGCTTCCGGCGGCGTAGTCCCAGGGGCAGAGGCTGTACTCAAAGAACACCTCCGTGCGCCCGCAGGCCACGTTGCACAGGTCCAGGGCTGCCGCGCCCAGACGGCGGAAGTCGCAGGAGCGGTTCATGAGCTGCTCTGTCAGGCGCATGGTGGGGGCAATGTATTCCCGCTTATAGATGGCGGTACCCATGCCGAAGATGCCCTGGCTCAGAGGCAGGGTGCTGACATGGATGGGATTGCCGTTGAGGAAAGCGCCGCCGCCCCGGCTGGCGGAGAACAGCTCGTCCTTGAAGGGATCATATACCACAGCATACTCCACCTGACCGTCCTTGGCCAGTGCCACGGAGATGGCGCTCTGAGGGATGCCCCGGACAAAGTTGGTGGTGCCGTCGATGGGGTCTACGATAAATACCCAGCCCCGGCTGGGATCACAGTTCTCTGTCTCCTCCTCACCGAAAAACAGGGAACCGGGGAGCAGCTTGGGCAGCCGCTCCTTTAAAAAGGCCTCCACTGCCTCGTCGTACTCCGTTACCAGGTCGGCAGCGGAGGTTTTCTCATGGGTGTGGGACCAGATGTCCCGGGCGGAGAGAACGATCTGTCCCGCCTCCCGGACCAGTCCGGCAATATCATCAAGAATACTCATTTTATATCATATGCTCCTTCCGGGATGCTTTACAGCAGCGTCCACTCAAAATTTTCCCACAGCAGGCGGCTGCCTACGTCGGTGCCGTCGGGGAGAAGAAACATGGCCACCTGGTTGTCCACGCCGTCGTCAGAGAGCAGGTAGGCGTAGTCGCCGTTGATGGTCTGTACCGTATAATAGACAGGCTCCATAGAGGAGGACCTCCTTACTATGCCGCCCGGTGGGGCGGTTTTCTGGCAACAGTGTAGCACGGGAAAAAAGTTTTGACAAGAAAGAGAAAAAACTTCTTGACATTGGGGGAGAGATGTAGTATATATTATTTAGGACCTAGTCCTAGTTAGGAGTTAGACCGATGGCTGATAGAAGAAATACCCTGCAAAAGGAGATCATCCACCGGACCCTGTGCGACATGGGCTGCCATCCTACTGCCGCCATGGTGTACGATGATGTACACCGGCAGCATCCCACCATCAGCCGCTCCACGGTGTACCGTGTACTGGGGCAGATGGCGGAGGAAGGTGTGATCTTGCGGCTGGGATTGGCTGGCAGTGATGACCGCTACGACGGCAACATCCATCGCCATGGCCATGTCCGGTGCCGGCTCTGCGGCGCGGTGGCGGATATTCCGCCGGTCGCCATGGGAGTGCCGGAGGATACCGCCGGCTTTTTGCTGGAGGATTATGCCGTAGAGTACTGCGGCCTTTGCCCGGACTGTCAGAGACAGTGCCGGAAAGAAACGTTGACCCCGCCATTGGGCGTGTGCAAAGTATAAGGAAACAATTCAAAAAATTTGTTATGATTAAAGGAGAAACGACTATGAAAAAGTGGGTTTGCCCTGTTTGCGGTTATGTTTATGAAGGCGATGTTCCCCCCGAGTTCTGCCCCCAGTGCAAGGTGCCCGGTTCCAAGTTCACCGAGATGAAGACTGAGATGACCTGGGCTGCTGAGCATGTTGTGGGCGTGGGCAAGACCTTCGGCGCCGATGTGCCCGCTGAGGTCCAGGAGCAGATCATCGAGGGCCTGCGTGCCAACTTCAACGGCGAGTGCACCGAGGTCGGTATGTATCTGGCCATGAGCCGTGTGGCTTACCGTGAGGGCTATCCTGAGATCGGCGATTACTGGTACAAGGCCGGCCTGGAGGAGGCTGAGCACGCTGCTAAGTTTGCTGAGCTGCTGGGCGAAGTCATCACCGACTCCTCCAAGAAGAACCTGGAGATGCGCGTTGAGGCCGAGAACGGCGCTACCGCCGGCAAGTTTGAGCTGGCCAAGCTGGCTAAGCAGTACAACTTGGATGCCATCCACGACACCGTTCACGAGATGGCCCGCGACGAGGCCCGTCACGGCAAGGCTTTCGCTGGCCTGCTGAACCGCTACTTCGGCAAGTAATCTGATAGAGCCCAAAATCCCCCGGATCGTAAGGTCCGGGGGATTTTTATTGAAGTGGCCCCGCATTGCAAATCCGCCTGTTTGGGATATAATAGAAGCTGGATCTGACGCAGGGCGGCGGGCCTGGGTGCTATGACGGATTTGACAGGAGGCGATCACATGGAATATGAGGGCCAGATCTGCCGGGGGCCTATGGAGCGGGCTTCCTACATGCTTCCCATCTCGGTGGGATGTTCCTATAACCAATGCCGGTTCTGTATGCTGTTCAAGCACCTGCGGTACCGCGAGCTTCCTCTGGAACAGATCGAAGGGGAGCTGCGCCAGGTCAGTGCCATCGGCGGCAATCCCAGACAGGTGTTTTTGGGGGATGGGAACGCTTTCTCCGCCGGGACAGAGCGGATGCTTGCCGTCCTTGCCATGGTGCACCGATATTTTCCCGCCTGCAAGGCGGTACACATGGATGCTACCGTCCATGATATCCTCCGCAAGCCCAAGGAGGAGCTGGCAGCACTGTCCGCCGCCGGTGTACGGACCTTATATCTCGGCATCGAGTGCGGGCTGGACGACGTGCTGGCTCAGATGAACAAGGGACAGACCATGGCCCAGGCCGGTGAGGCCATTGAGAAGCTCCATCAGGCAGGGATGCGCTATGGGGCCCACATCATGACGGGGATCGCGGGGAAGGGACGGGGCCTTGAAAATGCCCGGGCCCTGGCGGATTTCTTTTGCCGCACCCATCCGGATCGGATCGTCAACTTCTCACTCTTCCTCCACCGGAGCGCCCCTTTGTATCAGGATATCCTCACAGGGCAGTTTGCTCCTGCCGATGAACTGGAGAATCTCCGGGAAGAGCGGCTGCTGCTGGAGCTTCTGGAGACCGACGGCCTCTCCTATGACGGATTTCACGACGGCATCGCCTTCCGGGTGCGGGGGACCTTGCCTCAGGATCGTGAGAAGATGCTCCGGAAGCTGGAGACGGCCATCGGGGCGTATGAGAAAAAGGAACCTGTATATGCTATTGTGCCATAGGGGAAGAGGGAAGAAGTCAGATGTACCGGGCCTTGTCCCAGGCAGCAGTTTTGTCCGCGTATGGCGCACAAATCCGGGGGATATACCTGCCGGGGGTTGTTCTCCCGGGGGAAGTATGATATACTAACTAAGAATGTACGGCCCTGCCCTCCGGGGCAGATGGGCCACTGTTTTGATATGTACGGGAGGTTTGTTATGGCAAAGGAAATGAAAATTTTAAAGCGCAGTGAGATGGACCCCAAGTACTGCTGGAACACAGCGGACCTCTATCCCGACGACCAGGCCTGGACCGCCGCCCTGGAGGCGGCCAAGACCCTTCCGGAGGAAGTGGCGGCCTATCAGGGCAAGCTGGGAGAGTCCGCTGAGACCCTTTACCGCTACCTCTGCCGGGTGGAGGAGATCAACCGCCAAGTGGAGCAGCTCTTTGTCTATGCCTTCATCCGCAACGACGAGGATACCGCCAACCCCACCTATCAGGCCATGAAGGGCCGCTGCTTCAGCTTTATCGTCCAGCTCAGCAGTGCCAGCGCCTTTGAGGGCCCGGAGCTGGTGGCCATCCCTGAGGAGACCCTCAGCCGCTTTTATCAGGAGAAGCCGGAGCTGGAGAAGTTCCGCCGGTACCTGGACAAGGCCCGGCTCAGCCGGGCGCACATTCTGTCCCCGGCAGAGGAGAATCTGCTGGCTGCCGCCGGTGAGGTAGGCAGCGGCCCCAGCGACATCTACCACGCCTACAACGACGCGGATATGAAGTTCCCCGCTGTGGCGGATAAGGACGGGGAGACCCACGTCCTCACCAACGGCTCCTATATCTCCCTCATGGAGAGCAGCGACCGGAAGCTCCGGGAGAACGCCTTCCGGGAGTTTTACGGCGTCTATGACAGTACCCGCAACACCCTGGCCGCCATGCTCAATGCCGAGGTCCGCAAGTGCGTGTTCTTCGCCCGGGCCCGGAAGTATGACAGCTCCCTCCAGAGCGCCCTTCAGCCGGTGGAGGTGCCGGAGGCGGTGTATCACAACCTCATTGAGGCAGTCCATCAGAACATGGACAAGATGTACCGCTACATGGCCCTGCGCAAGAAGATCATGGGCCTGGATGAGCTCCATATGTACGACATCTACGCCAATATGATCCCCGAGGCGGATCAGGAGATCTCCTTTGCTGAGGCCAAGGAGGAGGTCCTGGCGGCTACTGCCGTACTGGGAGAGGAGTACAGCACCGTCCTGAAAAAGAGCTTTGAGGACCGCTGGATGGATATTTATGAGAACGAGGGCAAGCGCTCCGGCGCCTACTCCATCGGCAGCCCCGTCCACCCCTATGTCCTCCTCAACCACAAGGATACCCTCAACAGCGCCTTCACCCTGGCCCATGAGATGGGCCACGCCATGCACTCCTATCTCAGCAGCAAGAACCAGCCCTATATTTACTCCGACTATGTGCTGTTTGTGGCGGAGGTGGCCTCCACCTGCAACGAGGCCCTGCTGATGCAGCACCTGCTGAAAAAGACCACCGACAAGCGCCAGCGGGCGGTGCTCATCAACTACTTCCTGGAGCAGTTCCGCACCACCCTCTACCGTCAGACCATGTTTGCCGAGTTCGAGCTGAAGATCCACCAGCTGGCGGAACAAGGGGAGACCCTCACTGCCGAGACCCTCTGCCAGATCTACTACGATCTCAACAAGCTCTACTACGGCGACGGCGTGGTGGTGGACAAGGCCATCGAGATGGAGTGGAGCCGCATCCCTCACTTCTACCGCCATTTCTATGTCTACCAGTACGCCACCGGCTTCTCTGCCGCTATGGCTCTGTCTGCCCGGATTCTCCGGGAGGGGGAGAGCGCCGTGAAGGACTACTTGCAGTTCCTCTCCGGCGGCTGCTCCACCGATCCTGTGTCCCTGCTGAAGATCGCCGGCGTGGATGTGTCCACACCCCAGCCGGTGAATGAGGCCCTGGACCTCTTCGGCCAGCTGGTGGAGGAGCTGGAGCAGCTCCTGGCGTAAGCCTTAGGCGTCGAGCAGAGATATGCTTCTTTCCTTGAAAGGAAAGAAGCAAAGGAACTTTTGGGGCAAACTGTGTTTGCCCTGGGACAAGAGATATCGTTTGATAGGAGGCTGCGGAGCCTCTGAATGAAACAAAGAAAAGGGCGGGAAAGACTTCTTGCGGTCTTTCCCGCCTTTTTATATGCCTTTGCCGCCTTTAAGAAATCTTAAAGGATTCTTACACCCTTTTGCCTTGTATCCGGACCGGGCCGCTGATATAGTAAGTGTGCTACTTGAGATAGTACACTTTTGGGGGTGACATACATGGTGAGTATGTCTTTACTGCTGCTGCTGGGCGGCATTATCTTTATTCTGCTGTTTATCTATACGGCGGCGCTGCTGCTGAGACGATAGGAGGAGGGTATAAGGTGCTGATACTGGACTACCGGGATGCCCGGCCCATCTACGGGCAGATCAAGGACAGTCTGCGGCGGCTGATCGTAGCGGGGGCGCTGGGCCCTGATGAGAAGCTGCCCTCCATCCGGGCGTTGGCCATGGACCTGTCCATCAACCCCAATACGATCCGGCGGGCCTATACGGAGCTGGAGCAGGAGGGGTTCATCTATTCCATCCCCGGAAAGGGGAGCTTTGCCGCGGTAATGGGCGGCGGTGATCCCGCCCGCCGTGCGCAGCTGATGGAAAAGCTGCGGGAGATCATCGCGGAACTGCGGTATTTGAATGTGTCGGATCAGGAGATCCTGGCACTGGTACAGGAGGGGGGAAAACAATGATCGAGGTACAGGATCTGGTCAAGCGCTTCGGGGGCTTCACGGCCCTGGACGGCGCCAGTATTACCGTACCCGACGGTGCGGTCTATGGCCTGGTAGGGCCTAACGGTGCGGGCAAATCCACCCTTATCCGCCATATTACCGGCGTCTACCGGGGAGACCGGGGACAGGTGCTGGTGGATGGAGAGCCCATCTATGAAAATCCGGAGAGGAAGGCCCTGGTGGCAGCCATTCCTGACGAGTGGTTCTTTTTCTCCTCCGCCACGGTGCGGGATATGATGCGTTTTTACCGGGGATTTTATCCCACCTTCGATATGGACCGCTACGAGCGGTTCAAGGAGGTGTTTGCCATCCCGGAGAAGTCGGTGATCCGGCGGCTGAGCAAGGGTATGCAGAAGCAGGTAGCCTTCTGGGTCACCATGTGCTGCCGGCCCAAGTTCCTGGTGCTGGATGAGCCGGTGGACGGTCTGGACCCGGTGATGCGCCGGCAGGTGTGGAGCCTGATGATGAGCGATGTGGCGGAGTACGGCACCACCGTGCTGGTCAGCTCCCACAACCTCCGGGAACTGGAGGATGTGTGCGACCATGTGGGCATCATGAGCAAGGGAAAGGTGCTGCTGGAGCGGAGCCTCAGCGACCTCCAGGAGAATATCGTCAAGCTCCAGGTGGTCTGGCCCTCGGAGAAGGTGCCGGTACTGCCGGCAGAGCTGCCGGTGCTCCACACCTCCCATGTGGGAAAGGTGTATACCTACATTGTCCGGGGCAATGCCGGTGAGGTAAGTCACCGGATGGAGGAGAGCGGACCGCTGATGCTGGAGGCCCTGCCTCTGTCCCTGGAGGAGATCTTTATCTATGAGCTGGGAGGTGAGCACTATGCCGTCAAAGAGATCGTTCTGTAATACCACGCTGCTGAAAAAGAACCTCAGCCGGTTCTGGCCCCTGTGGGGCGGGGCGTCTCTGGTGGGATTTCTGGTCCCTCTGTGGATGCTGCTCAACCTCGGTCAATACGGCGTTGTTCACCTGAGCCGGGAGGACTTCGCCTATGCCGTTTATCAGGTGGTGGCGGTGATCGTGCCTGGCCTCACCTTTGGTTACGCCATCCTCTGTGCCATGATGGTGTGGAGCTATCTGTATTCTGCCCGGTCGGTGGGCCTTATGCACGCCCTGCCCATTGACAGGACCTGCCTCTTTGTGACCAATACCCTCTCGGGTCTTGCCATGATGCTGATCCCCTATGTGACCACGGGGATTCTGGTGTGCCTGATTGCCCTGGGGTGGGGCTTCCTGAATGTGGCGGCTGCCCTGGAAGCTGCGGCGGTGATCATTCTTATCACGCTGACATTTTTCGGCATGGCCACCTTCTGCGCCATGGTCACCGGCAATATCTTTGCGCTGCCGGTGTTCTATGTGATATTGAACTTTGTGTTCCCGGCCCTGGAGGCCCTGGTAAACAGCTTCTCCCAGATGTTCCTGGTGGGCGTCACCGGCATGTATGACGGCAAGCTGGAGTTCCTCTCTCCGCTGCTGCGGCTTTACAGCAAGCTGAATACGGGATTCTACAGTGATGAACCGGCCCGGCTCGTCGGCGCGTCAACAGCAGCCGTCTACGGCCTGGTGGGTATTGCTCTGCTGATCGTCAGCTGGGTGCTGTACCGCCTGCGGCGCAGTGAGAGCGCCGGGGATGTGGTGGCCTTCCGGTGGCTGCGGCCGATATTCCGCTACGGTGTGGCGCTGGCCTCCGCCCTGACGTTGGGCTGGCTCCTCTATGAGCTGCTCTGGTATCCTGTTTTCCAGACCGGTTACTATGCCGACTTTATCCCCATGGTGGTGTGTATGGCCGTCACCGGCGTCATCGGCTACTATGTTGCCTCCATGCTGCTGGAGAAATCCCTGCGGGTGTTCCGCCGCAGCTGGCCCGGTGTGCTCACCGTGTGCGCCGGTGTGGTGATCCTCTGCGGCTGTGTCCGGTTTGACCTGCTGGGCATGGAAAACCGTATGCCCAGCCAGGAGGATGTGGCCCGGGTGACCCTGTCGGTAAATGGCCAGGAAGTCGTCGCCACCGCCGGGGAGCCGGGACTTATGACCCGGGTCATGGAGGTCCACCAGGCGATGGTGGAGGATGCGGACTATATCCGCAGCACAGAGCGGGGGTATGACGACACGGGGGACCGCATTGGGACGGAGTATGTGAATCTGCGCTACTACGGCCCTGACGGGGACAGCATCCTCTACCGCAGCTACCGCCTGCCGCTGTCTGCCGAGCGGTTAGAGACGCCGGGCACCTATGAATATCTGCTCCAGCAGCTGCTGACCGATCCGGAGGTGCGGGTGGCCCAGGTAGCGCTGCCGCAGGGCAGTATCGTTGTCGAGGCCTCTATGGATGATTATGCCAATGGCCGCCACGACAGCTGCGACGGCGATAATGCCGAGGCCATCTACCAGGCCCTCCTCCAGGATGCCCGGGAGGGGAACGTCTACGCCAATGGCCTTCTCTACCAGGACAGCGAGACCTATTCCGCCTCCCTCATCATCCATGCTCTGGTGAACAATGATGATGTTTCCAGCAGCCAGTCGGTCTATGTGGACCTCACGCCCCGGATGACCCATACCCTCCAGGCACTGAAGGATGCGGGGCTTCTCACCGAGGAAGCGCTGGCCACCTGGGACTCGCAACTCAGCGGTACCGAGATCTCCACGGTGGAGCAGGCCTGAAAAGCACCATAGACAAAAAACTGCCATTCCCCGGCCTGGAAAAGGCCGGGGAACCGCTTTTTTGGGGTAGGCGCACAATTTTCAGGGGGCGTGACGGAAATTTCCTGTTGCCCTGGAGGGAGGAGTGTGGTACAATCTCTGCTGGAAGTTTGCCGCCCGGTTCCGGGCGACAGATCCTGCGGGACCTTGGACCGCGTGCCTCACGGCTGCTGTCCGGGCCCTCTATGAGCTGGTGATCCGCCACTGCGGCGTGACCGGAAAGCTCACTTTCTGCTGCGGGCATGGGTGCTGCCCTCTGCACGGCGTTCTAGCCGGAGCCGGAGCGGCGGGCGGCGGCTTGTCTGAGGCGGCGGGTGAGCCGGTGGGCCGGGGCGGCGCTCCGCTCTGCCCCCCAGCGCGCCGCCCACAGCTGTGGGCGGTATTTTTTTGCCCTGCCGGAGCAAAAAACCGGAAAACCGGGTATAAATCGTAAAGTTTTACTTTACAATAGGCATCGCCTGTGCTATAGTAACTTAGTACGCAAAGGGAATTCCTGCCCTTTGCCTCCTTCCCTTGCCTCGCCTGGCGGCGACACCTGCCCCGGCGCAGCCTGTGGAGAATATTTTTTGAAAGGTGGAAACCAACCATGATGCAGAAAGATCAGAAGACTGCCATTATCGAGGCCAACCGTACCCATGCTACCGACACCGGTTCTCCCGAGGTCCAGGTGGCTATCCTCACCGAGCGGATCAACCAGCTCACCGAGCACCTGAAGGTCCATGCTCAGGATAACCACAGCCGCCGCGGCCTGTACAAGATGATCGGTAAGCGCCGTAGCCTGCTGGACTATCTGGCCAAGAAGGATATTGAGCGGTACCGCGCCCTGATCGCCAAGCTGGGTATCCGTAAGTAAGTGAATCGTGCGGGGAGGAAGGCGATCTTTCTCCCCGCATTTTCCTGTACGGATGTCCCCTGACCCCGCCCGGGAGTGGACGTCGTTTTAGCAGTTGATTTTGCCCCCGGCCTGCCGCCGGAGTTGAAATCAAGTGCTAAAGGACGGCTCCCGGAAAATACAGCAGAAAAGGAGCCATACTATGTCCACGATCATTACCAAAAAGCAGTTCCCCAACTACCGCAAGTATTCCATGGATCTGGCAGGCCGTCCCCTCACCCTGGAGGTAGGGAAGCTGGCGGAGCTGGCCAACGCCGCGGTCCTGGTGACCTACGGTGAGACCACCGTTCTCGTCACCGCCACCGCCGCCCCCCGTCCCCGGGACGGCATCGACTTCTTCCCCCTGAGCGTTGACTTCGAGGAGAAGATGTACGCTGTGGGCCGCATCCCCGGCAGCTTCATGCGCCGTGAGGGCCGCCCCGGTGAGAAGGGCATCCTCACCAGCCGTGTCATCGACCGGCCTATCCGCCCCCTGTTCCCCGGCGACTTCCGCAACGACGTGGCCATCATGGCCACTGTTATGAGCATGGACCGTGACTGCTCCCCCGAGATTGCTGCCCTCATCGGTACCTCCGCTGCTCTTGCCATTTCCGACATCCCCTGGAACGGCCCTGTGGGCGCTGTGAAGATGGGCCTGGTGAACGGCGAGCTGGTGGTGAACCCCAACGAGGAGCAGAGCAAGGTCTCCGACATGGACGTGACCGTTGTCTCCACCGGCAAGAAGGTGGTCATGATCGAGGCCGGCGCCAACGAGGTGCCCAACGACCTCATGTTCAAGGCCATCCAGATGGCCCACGAGGAGAACCAGAAGCAGGTTGCCCTCATCAACCAGATGGTCTCCGAGATCGGTAAGCCCGAGTTCGACTATCCTCACGCCGACTTCAACCAGGAGCTCTTTGACGACATCGTGGCCAACTTCATGGACGAGGCCAAGGCCGCCATGGATACCGACGACAAGAACATCCGGGAAGCCCGTTGGAACGCCATGATCGACAAGTGGCACGAGAAGTACCTCGAGCAGTACCCCGACATGGACAAGTACCTGGAGGAGTTCACCTACAAGTTCCAGAAGAAGATCGTCAAGGCCTGGCTCCTGGAGGGCCACCGTGTGGATGGCCGCCAGAAGAACGAGATCCGTCCTCTGGCTGCCGAGGTGGGCGTGCTGCCCCGGGTCCACGGTTCCGGCCTCTTCACCCGCGGCCAGACCCAGGTGCTGAGCGTCTGCACCCTGGACACCCTCTCCGCTGCTCAGAAGCTGGATACCATCTGGCCTGAGGAGACCAAGCGGTATATGCACCACTACAACTTCCCCGGCTACAGCGTAGGCGAGGCCAAGGCCTCCCGCAGCCCCGGCCGTCGTGAGATCGGCCACGGCGCTCTGGCGGAGCGGGCCCTGCTGCCTGTCCTGCCCAGCGAGGATGAGTTCCCCTACGCCATCCGGGTGGTATCTGAGGTCCTTTCCTCCAACGGTTCCACCTCCCAGGGCTCCATCTGCGGCTCCACTCTGGCCCTCATGGACGCCGGTGTGCCCATCAAGGCCCCTGTGGCCGGCATCTCCTGCGGCCTGATCCAGGACGACGACGGCTCCTTCACCACCTTCATCGACATCCAGGGCGTGGAGGACTTCCACGGCGAGATGGACTTCAAGGTGGGCGGCACCAAGAAGGGTATCACCGCCATCCAGATGGACCTGAAGAACGACGGCCTCACCATGGAGATCATCAAGAACGCTCTGGACATCACCTACGATGCCCGGTGCGAGATCCTGGATCAGATCATGCTGCCCTGCATCGACAAGCCTCGCGCTGAGGTCAGCAAGTGGGCTCCCAAGATGATCACCATGCATATTGATCCCGACAATATCCGCGATGTCATCGGCAAGGGCGGCAGCGTGATCCAGAAGATCGTGGCTGACACCGGCGCCAAGATCGATATCGACGACGACGGTACCATCCACATTGCCTCTGCCGACGCCGCCTCCTGCGACGCCGCCAAGGCTGCCATCGATGCTATCGTGTTCGTGCCTGAGGTGGGCCAGCTGTACTACGGCCGTGTTGTCCGCCTGATGCAGTTCGGCGCCTTCGTGGAGCTGGCTCCCGGCAAGGATGGCCTGGTCCACATCTCCAAGCTGGCCAACAAGCGTGTGGAGAAGGTAGAGGACGTGTGCAAGATCGGCGACATGATGTGGGTCAAGGTCACCGAGATCGACGAGAAGGGCCGCGTCAATCTCTCCTATAAGGATGCCCTTAAGGCCATCAAGGAGAACCCCGGCCTGAAGAAGTAAGAGAAGCGTCAAAACTGCCGACCGGGCGGGCGAAAGCTCGCCCGGTCCTTTTTTCACCCGATTTCTATGGTGTTGCGGAGAGGAGGGGCTTGCCTTGACGGGACCGGATGCCTGGTTTGCCGCCGCGGGGGCCGCGGCCTGGGGGACCTGCGCCTATGAAGATGTGCGCCCTCATATGGATGCCCCCGCGCTGGCGCGGGCGGAGGCGCTGTGCCCTGCCCCAGCCGGGATCTATGTGGCCGCCTTTCCCTATTTCCCGGGCGAGGCGCCGGGAAATCTCTCCCTCTACGCCCGGGGTGAGGACTACCACGCCGCCGTGGCCCGGAGGCTGGACCAGGTGTGCGCCGCCCTGCGCCCCGCCCATCCGGGCCGCTGTTTTGCACCTCTTGTGGACAACTCCCCTCTTCCGGAGCAGCTCTGCGCAGCCTTGGCTGGACTGGGCCTTCGGGGCAGGAACACCCTTACGATTCTGCCCCCCTGGGGCACCTGGCTCTTTTTGGGCGCCATCCTCACCGATCTGCCTCTGGAGAGTGCTCCCGTTCCCGCTCCGGCGTGCATGGACTGCGGCAAATGCACTGCGGCCTGTCCCACCGGCGCATTGGGTCCCAACGGCCTGGACCCCGACCGCTGTCTCTCGGCCCTGACCCAGAAAAAAGGTGCGCTGACAGCGGAAGAGGAGGCTCGCCTGCGCGGTCACGGTCTGGTCTGGGGCTGTGACGCATGTCAGCGGGCGTGCCCCTATAACCGGGACGTGCCCCTTTCCCCCCTCCCGGAATTCCGCACCAATTTGATCCACACCCTGGGGACAACGGATGTGGATCATCTGACCCGCCGGCAGTTCCAGGAAAAATATCCGCTCCGGGCCTTCACTTGGCGGGGCCCGGGCGTACTGCTGCGGAATCTGCGTTTGAAAGAGCGCGAGGGCCGAAACGGTCCGTCCGTATAAAAACACCGCCCTTCGTGGAAACTATCCCCGAAAGGCGGTGTTTTACTATGCAAGTACGCGATCTCATGAATCAGAGTGTGGTCTCCATCACGCCGGCGGAGTCGGCCTCCCTGGCGGCCCGCCTCCTCAGCCGTCACAACCTGGGCTCCCTCCCGGTGTGCGGCGAGGACGGCGGCCTGAGGGGCATCGTCACCGACCGGGACATCGTGACCCGGTGCGTCGCCGCGGAGGAGGACCCCCACAAGGTCCAGATCAAGGACATCATGTCCCGGAACTGTGCCGTGGTCTCCCCGGACGACGACGCGGCGGAGGCCGCCCGGATGATGGCGGTGAAGCAGGTGCGCCGACTCCCTGTGCTGGAGGCGGGCAAGGTGGTGGGAATGGTCTCCCTGGGCGACCTGGCCAAGTGCGGCGCCTGCGAGATGGAAGCGGGGGAAGCCCTCTCGGAGATCTCCGAGAACATCCAGCGGACCCGGGGCCTCCACCAGCCGGAGCGGGACTGAGACATCCCTGCCGTTCCTTTTTGGGAAGGCCGGGGCGGGAAGTTCTCCCGCCCCGGCCTTTCCATATTCTGTGCGTCTTGCGCTTACGGCTCCTCCCACAGCACCTCCTGGGAGAGGCCCCTCTCTTTTCGAAGCAGTTGGATATGCTGTGCAGCTTCATCGTGATCCCGCCCTTTCCTGCGTACAGCGTATCACATGGGGTAGAGGACGGCAGCCAAGTCTTGCTTTCCTTCTGTCAAGCGGGGCTTGCGGCCGGCTTTGCCCCCGCCCAAAAGAGCAGCAGTCCCCCGCCGCAGGCTGTGGCGCCCAGCAGCAGGGCCTGCCCGCATCCCGCATCCGCCGCCCGCCCAAAGGCCGGGTTCAGGACCAGGGATACCACATCCATGACCATGGCGTTGCAGGAGAGCTGCGCGGCCCGGGCGCCCGGCTCTGCAGCGGCGTTCTGAAGAGAAAGGGCCAGTGGAGAGAATAGGGCCGCCGCGGCCCTGAGCCCCAGGACCCCCGCCACCGCCGGCAGGGGGGCGGGGCACAGCGCCGTCAGGCACGCCGCGCCTGCGCAGAGGAAGAGGAGCGCGCCGCCCCGGCGGCGGCCCAGACGCCTGGTGAGCCGGTGGGAGCGGGCCCCGGCCAGCGCGCAGAGCGTCGCCAGCACGGAGAGCCAGCCGAACGTCCGGACGGGGAGCCCGGCGCGCTGATAAAGGAGCTGGCTGAGAAAGACGGTGATGAACTGCGCGGTCTCCGCCAGCAGAGCGCTCCCCGCCAGGAAGGGGGCCATGGAGAGGCTCCGGCGGAGCAGCCCGCCCATCCCCGGCCGGGGCGCGGTGGCCGCCGGCTTTTCCCCATCCTCCTCCGGGTCGGTGAGCAGAAGTGTGAGCAGCGCGGCGGCAGAGTAGCTGAGCACGGTCCACAGGGCCCCCCGGCGGTAGTGCTCGCTCAGAAAGAGCGAGGCGCTCATCCCGGCAACCAGAAGGCCCGCGGTCTGCACGGCGTTCCAGAGTCCGAAAATGCGCTGGCTCTCCTTCTCTCCCACGCAGGCGAAGAGGTAGGCCGAATCGCATCCGGAGAGCCCCGCCAGGGCCACGGCCAGGATGAGCCGCTCGGCGAGGAAGTCCGGGAAAGCCCGGGCCTTCCAGAATACCACCTTGGAAAGGGCGAAGAGGGCGGAGCAGATCACCAGAGTCCGGCGGTGACCGATGCGGTCGGCCGCCCGTCCCCAGGGGATCTCCAGAAGAAGCATGGCGGCCAGGGAGATGGACTCCAAAAGGCCGGTCTGGAACAGTGTGAGCCCGGCCTCCAGTCGGTATAGGGTGGCTACGGGACTGTAGAAGCACAGTCCCTGCAAAAAATAGACGGCAAAAAGGAGCGCAACATTGCGCCGATTCCGTACCATAAAAATTCCTCCTGTTTCAGGCCTTGTTTGAAAATGGTTTACGGGCCCCAGGCATCACAAAGCACCCGCCGTGTTGCCAGCGGGGCAAAACAGGTGGAATTTTCAGGTGGGACGGCGCATATGCGGCGCTCCTCTCTTCAGGATTTCGTTATTCCCGGTCGGGGCTCTTCCGCAGTAGATATCCGGTCAGGGGGGGCAGCTCGACCACGGCCTCGCCGGTGTCCGGATCGGTCGGGAAGCACAGCAGGCCGCCGATTTCCGCGGCGGACCAGGGAAGGGTCACCCGGGCGCACTCCCGCCCGGCGTTGCAGGCGCACAGGACGGTATCCTCCTCCCAGGTGCGGGTGAAGGCCAGCACGTCTCCCTCGGCCGCCGTATAGCACAGCGCTCCCCTCCGCAGAGGGGCCAACTCCCGCCGGGCCTTCCCCAGGGCCCGGTACCAGGCGATCAGCTCGGCATCCTCCTCCCCCCAGGGGTAGGTGCGGCGGTTGAAGGGGTCTTCAAATCCCTCCATACCCGCCTCGTCCCCGTAGTAGGTGGTGGGGCTCCCCGGGAAGGCATACTGGACCAGTGCGGCCAGCTTCAGCCGCCGGACGCCCAGCGCCCGCTCCTCGGGTGAGAGCCGGTGCTCGGCCCGCCACTGCTTGCTCTCCCCGCCGCAGTCCCCGCCCACCCCCAGCAGGGTGAGGATTCGGGGGGTATCATGGGTGCCCAGGGAGTTCATGGCGGAATAGAAGGCAGCGGGCGGATAGTTCTCCCGAATGGTCTCCATGCTCTCCCGGAACTGCCCGGCGTCCCCGCCCAGCAGCCAGGCCAGCAGCGCATTGCGGAAGGGGTAGTTCATCAGCCCGTCCAGATGTCCCCCCAGAAGGTGCCTGCGGCGGACGCCATAGGCGATCTTGTTGGACCCGTCCTCCCACACCTCGCCGATGATGACGGCCTCCGGCTTGGCCTCCCGGGCGGCCCGGTGGAGCTTTTCAATAAAAGCGTCGGGCAGCTCGTCGGCCACGTCCAGCCGCCATCCGTCGGCCCCGGCCCGGAGCCACCGGCGCACAATGCTGTCCTCACCCTCGATGATATAGTCCACATAGTCCTCCTGGCTCTCGTTGACGGCAGGGAGGGAGTAGATGCCCCACCAGGCGTCATATTGATCCGGCCAGCGGTTGAAGTGATACCAAGGGTAGTAGGGGGAAGCCTTGGACTGATGGGCCCCCAGCTCGGGGTAAAAGCCGTCCCCGTTGAAGTAGCGGCTGACGAACCCCTGGTGATTGAACACGCCGTCCAGCATCACCCGGATGCCCCGGGCCCGGGCGGCGGCACAGAGGTCCTTGAAGTCCTCGTTGGAACCCAGCATGGGGTCCACCCGCTCGTAGTCGGCGGTGCCGTAGCGGTGATTCTCCGCCGCCTCGAAGATGGGGCAGAAGTAGAGGGTCTCCACCCCCAGACTCTGGAGATAGTCCAGCTTTTCCTCCACCCCCGCCAGAGAGCCGCCGAAGAAATCCCGGTTGCGCACCTCGCCGCGGGCATCGGGCTGCCACACCGGCTCCTCGAACCAGCCGGTGTGAACGCTGCGCCCCCCCACCATGCCGGCGGGATCGGGCACACAGGTGCGGCGGAAGCGGTCGGGGAAGATCTGATAGGTGACGCCCTCTCCAAACCAGGCCGGAACGGAGTGGGCGCCGTCGTAGACGGTGAGCTGCCGTTCGGGAAGCTCCAGCGCCTTTCCGTCCAGCCGCTCCAGGCGGAAGGAGTACCAGACCAGGCCCACATAGTCCCCGGTGTCCAGCGCACAGGAAAAGAGATCCCGGTCCCCGTCCAGCCCTGTCCAAGGCATGGGCACTTCAGCAATCTCCTCCCCCCGGAACTCAAACCGCGCCCGAAGCACGGCCCGGGACCAACCACCGGCGCGGCGGGGGCGGAGGGTGAGGGCGACCCGGGTCCCGGAGGGCACCGCCCCATAGGGAGTCTTGCACCGGGGGTCTCGTGCGTTGAAGATGGAGGGATCTATCATGGTATCAACTCACAAATCAAAAATGGGGGCGCTACCGCAGCAGCGTGTTCTCCCCCTCCACGGTCTCCATGCCGCTGCCGGAGGAGAAATAGTAGTCCAGGATCTCCACGGCAATGCTACTCAGCGTGGAGCCGGAGCCGCCCTTTTCCACCACGATAGCCAGAGCGATCTCCGGGTCCTCGTAGGGGGCGAAGCAGACAAAGACGGCGTTGGACTCGGTGGCGCTGCTCACCTGGGCCGAGCCGGTCTTGGCCGCCACCTGTATGTCCAGGGTGTTGAAGCCGTAGCTGTAGGCGGAGCCGCCGGGCTGGGTCACCATCAGCATGCCCCTGGTGACGGCCTCCAGGTTTTCCGGGTCCAGGTCCAGCTCGTTGAGGACCTCCGGCTCATACTGGTAGACCACCTGGGAGAAGTCGCTGGATTTGACCTCCTTGAGCAGGTGGGCCGAGTAGTGTGTGCCGCCGTTGGCCAGGGTAGCCACATAGTTGGCGAGCTGGATAGGGGTAAACTGGTTGTTCTCCTGGCCGATGGCGGCGGGGAGGGTATTGCCGTCGTACCACTTCTGGCCCAGGGATTCGGTGTAACCGGGACCCGCCACGTGACCCTTGCTCTCATAGACCTCGATGCCGGTGTACTCCCCCAGGCCGAACTTCTGGGCGTACTCATCCAGCAGGCTGATGCCCAGGCGGCGGCCCACATCGTAGAAGAAGATGTTGCAGGAGTCCCGGATGGCCTCGGAGACGTTCTCCTTGCCGTGGGTGCGGCCGTACTGGCGGTAATACCAGCACTGGGGCTGGTAATCCTTGTAGTACGTATAGCGCCCGGTGTCCAGAATCTCATCCGTCGGGGTGATGACGCCCTCCTGAAGTCCGGCGATGGCGGTGACCATCTTAAAGGTGGAGCCCGGGGGATAGACCCCCTGGGTAGCCCGGTTGAACAGGGGGTTGAGCGGGTCGTTGGCCAGCTCAGTGTAGTTCTGGAGGAAGGTGGACAGATCATAGGTGGGATAGGAGGCGGAGGCCAGCACGCCGCCGTCATTGACGTCGATGACCACCGCCGCCGCGCCCTGGGTGTCCTCGGATTTGAGGGCGCCCACACCGTCTGCCAGGGCCCGCTCCACTGCCTCCTGGAGCTTGATGTCCAGGGTGGAGATGACATTGCAGCCGGGCTGAGGGGCCTGCGGCTCGCCGGTGCGCTCGTCGATCTTCCAGTTGTCGTCCGCACTGACCACCTTGCCCTGGTCGTTGGTCTCGATGGCCCGCTTGCCCGGCACACCGTGGAGATAGGACTCAAAGGCCTGCTCCATACCGTCCTTCCCAACGGAGGCGTTATAGGGGTAGTCCAGCGCCTGATAGATATTGTTCCACTCATCCGAGTCCATCAGCCCCACCCGGCCCAGCAGATGGGCGGCATAGGAGGTGTTGTACTCCCGGACGGTGGTGGTGTCGATGCTCACCCCTGAGAGGGACGCCTCCTTCACCTTGACGATAAAGGCCATCTCCACATCCTGAGCAAAGACGTAGCTGCTCCATGTGATCTCCCGCGAGCGGAGGGCAAGCTCATAGAGAACGCCCACCAGGTCCCTGGCCTCCCCGTCGGAGAGGGCGGGGTCCACCTGATAGGTCTCCCGGAGCTTGGCGAGCAGGCGCTCGGCGGAGGGGAGGGCGGGGGACTCGGCGCTCTGCAGGGCTTCCAGCTCCTCCGCTGTGGGGACCAGCCCGTCCCATTTCATCTTCTCGGCGTACTTTCTCAGATTGCCGTAGGTGCCTTCCGCCGTAAAGACGTAGGGGGCCGACCGGGAGACGGGCAGGGTGTCGCTCCACGTCACCGACTCCTCCCGGCAGATCTCCAGCAGCCGCAGGAGGATCGCATTTCTCTCCTCCCCCATAAAGGAGGTGTCCAGGCTTACGTTGTAGCTGGCCCGGTTGCCGACCAGCACCCGGCCGTAGCGGTCCAGGATCTGCCCCCGGGATGCCTCCACAGTCTCGGTTTTCGCAATCTTCCGCCGGGACTGCTCCAGATACTCCGCCCCGTGGACATACTGGAGGTCGTAGAGGACCCAGAGAAAGCCCACCAGAACGGCCGCCAGCAATACCATCACGCCCCGGACCCGGACATGGAACTGCCGCCCGTCCATCATGGGTTCCTTTTTCCCGTTCATAACTACCTCCTTGCCGCGCGGCGGCAGGCACTAAAGCCGCAGAAAGTGGATGATGCGCCCTCGCACCCAGGCAAACCAGGGATAGAGGAGACACACGAAACAGAGTGACCAGAGGACCTCCGGCAGAGCCACCCGCAGCAGGGCGGGCAGGGAAGCAAGGCCCGTGAAGAGTCCGGCAAAGACCCGCACCATGTCGATGAGGACCAGACCGGCGGCGGCGCACAGCAGGCAGCCTCCGAAGTTCCTGCTGAGGACATACTGGGAGGCGGCGCCCGCGCCCCAGCCGATGAGACACAGGCCCAGCGTCAGAAAGCCGTGGCCGCCGAAATATACCGCGTCGCACAGGACGCCCACCGCCAGGCCGAAGCCCGCCCCGGCCAGCGCGCCCTCCAGCACAGCCACCGCCACGGCGGCCACAGGCAGCAGCATGGGGGCCACGCCCAGCACCGGGAATCTCCCCAGCACAAAGGTATCCATCCACCAGACCGGCAGCAGCGCCAAGGCGTAGAAAAGCCATTTCAGGATAAAGTCCTGCCTTGTCAAGGGCTGAGCCCCCCTCTACTCCACAATGTCAAACGCTTTGATGATAAACACCTGTACCAGCTCGTCCAGATCCGCCGCCGGGACAATGACCGCGTAACGGGACATACCCGAGGCGTCGGTGTGAATGGACTCGATGGTGCCCGCCACCAGCCCGGAGGGGTAGTTGCCCCCCATGCTGGAGGTGAGCACCAGGTCTCCGGTGATGAGCTCCGTGTTTTCCGGCAGGTAGGTGAGCTTCAGCTTCCCCTCGGCCATCAGGGTGAAATCCCCCTCCAGCACGGCGGTAGAGTCGGTCCGGGCAATGAGCGCCCCCATCTCCAGGGTGGCGTCCGTTATCGTGATCATGGTGGACCAGTTGGCGCCCGCCTCCTCGATGATGCCCACCAGATTCCCGGCCTCGTCCACCACGCAGTTTCCGGCCTGGACGCCCTGCTCCGCGCCCTTGCTGAGGGTGAGGGTGGAGGCCCAGTTGGAACTGCCCCGGGCGGTGACGGTGGCGGACTCAAAGTCAAATTCTCTGCGCTTTTGCCGCAGCCCCAGCAGCGTCCGCAGCCGCTCGTTCTCCTTGCTGTCCGCCTCGCCCTCCCGGGCCTTGGCCTCCAGCTCGGCGATCTCCTTCCGCAGCCGGGCATTTTCCGCCTGGAGCTCATCGTATTGAAAGGAGTAGTTATAGATCCCCTCCGCCCAGCCGGCGAAGGAGGAGATCCCATTGCGGATGGGGGTGGTGATCACCCCCAGTACGTTGGCCAGGGGGTTGGGCACCCCCTGGAGCACATAGGAGCTCACCGCCGTGATGGCGGCGAGCAGCACGGCGATGACCAGGATTAGGGCGCCGTTGTTTCGGAAAAAATCCTTCAAATCCGGTTCTCCTTCTCAGTGTCCGTCGGGGGACAACAGCTCCACACCGAAAGCCCGCAGCATACGTCCCAGGCGGCACAGGGGCAGGCCCATGACGTTGAAGTAGTCGCCCTCCAGCCGCTGGACCAGCAGCGCCCCCAGGCCCTGGATGCCATAGGCGCCGGCCTTGTCCATGGGCTCCCCGGTGGCCACGTAGGCCGCGATCTCCGCCCCGCTCAGGGCGCGAAAGGTGACGGCGGTGACCTCGTGCTCGGTGCGCACCGCCCTAGGCCCCGCCAGCGTAAGGCCGGTGTAGACCTGATGGGTCCGCCCGGAGAGGGCGGCGAGCATACGCGCGGCCTCTTCCGGACTCGCCGGTTTGCCCAGGACGGCCCCCTCCAGGGCCACCACGGTGTCGGCGGCCAGCACCAGACCGTCCTTGGGGGCCTCCCGGACCACCGCCGCCGCCTTCCGTGCGGAGAGCTCCTCCACCATTTCAGCGGGGGTGAGCCCGGGGCGGACCGACTCGTCCACATCGGAGGCCCGGACCACAAAGCCCCGCAGGCCCACCTGCTCCAAAAGCTGACGCCGCCGGGGAGAGCCGGAGGCCAGAATGATCTTCATCGCCGTATTCCCTCTTTCTGCGGACGGCGGCCGAGGCCGCCGTCCGGGTTTGAACGTCATTTCCCCGTGGAGCCAAAGCCGCCGGCGCCCCTCGCCGTCTCATCCAACTCCTCTACAGGGGTCAGGGCGGCACGGACCACGGGCACCACCGCCAGTTGGGCGATGCGGTCCCCTGGCGCTACAGTATAGGGGGTCTCGGACAGGTTCACAAGCCCCACTCCGATCTCCCCCCGGTAGTCGCTGTCGATGACCCCCACGCCGTTGGAGAGGGCGATACCGTGCTTGATCCCCAGCCCGGAGCGGTCGAACACCAGGGCCACATACTCTGCCGAGGGGAGCGCGATGGCGATGCCGGTGGGGAGGAAGGCCCGTCCCCCCGGCGCCAGGGTCACCGCCTCGTCGATACAGGCGTGGAGATCCATGGCGGCAGCTCCCGCGCTGGCGTAATAGGGAAAGGGGATCTCCGCCCCGATCTTCGGGGACACGGCCTTGATCTTCAGTTCCATCCTATCCATCCTCCATTCCGGTTATTCCACATCCCGGTAATAGAGCCCCCGGGTAAAGTCGTTGGGCTCATACCGTCCTCTGCCCAGATACCGTTCCGCCACCTGGACGCACTCCCGGGGATTTTCCGTGGTGAAGAGCAGCCGGGCTCCCCAGATACCGGCGCGGCGGTAGTCCGCCTGCTTGTCCGCGAGGAACAGCTTCTTGGCGTTCAAAATCTCGTTCCGACAGCCCGGCGCCTTCACCACCGGGAACCGCTCTCCCTTCCGGTCTGTGAGCAGATTGGGATTGCCGCAGGCACAGCGGCCGGAGCGGTTCCGAATGATGCAGTTCTCCGTGAGCATCAGCGGGAGCCTGCCGTACACCAGCATCTCCAGATCGATACACTTGGAGAGGTCCCGGATCTGGGCCAGCTTGAGCTCAAAGGAGGCGGTGCAGGAAGCAAAACCGAAGCGCTTGTACTCCTTCAGACTCTGCGCGTTGTAGACCCCCAGCCCGAAATCTCCCCGCAGGGCGAGCCCAGCCTCCCGGGCCGGGGCGATCAGGTCCAGCGTGCCCACCAGGGCGTCGGTCACGCCCAGATCCCGGACCACCGCCAACTGTCTGCGCAGCTCCTCCCGCTCGCGGTCCCAGCAGACCCGCGGCAGCGTGACCCCCACCCGTCCTCCTTCCAGGGCCAGGCGGACGGCCTCCGGATGGGCGGCGGCCTCCTCCAGGGGGAGATAGAGCAGGGCGGGGCGGAGCTCCGTCAGCTCGCGGGTGAGCTGGTCGGCCCGGCGCAAAGACATGGTGAGGACGGGTGGCTCCCGGCGGTTCTCATACCGCACACCGGCGTGAAAGGTCCCCAGCTCGGGCGCGGCGGGTGTGCCGCGCTCCCGCGCAAGCCCCTGCAGCACCTCCCGCCGCAGCGCGTTGAGGGCGGCCACAGGCACGGAGAGCTCCGGTTCCACCAGCGCACGGACCCGGGTACACAGGAAGGGCGTGCCGCCGGTGCGGGAGAGCTGTTTCTCCACCGTCTCGGCGGTGAGCGACCGCGTCCGCGCCGCCTCCGGCACCGGGCCGGAGGCGGTGACGGTGTGCCCCACCTCGTCCTGGACCCCCACCTGCACGGGCTCGCCGGGGCGGATCATGGCGTAGAACACCACGCCCACGCACTGCCGCTCCCCGCTCTGGTACTGAGTCCTGGCCTGGGCAAAGAGCTCCCGGGGCTCCTGGCCCTCCTCCCGGACGCCGAACATCTCCGGCCCCTTCCGGTCCAGATAGTAGCCGTCGGTAAAGCCCTGCCGGGAAAAAGCGGCCTCCAACTGGGCCAGCTCCTCCGGCGTGGGTTCCCGGCTTTCCCGGATGGCCCGGGCATAGATCCCCGTGACCACAGAGACGTACTCCGGCCGCTTCATGCGGCCCTCGATCTTAAGGCACTTGACCCCCAGCTTTTTGAGCTCCTGAATGTGTCCGGCCAGGGACATATCCTTGAGGGAGAGGGGGTTGGCGTCGGCCCGTTCTCCCCAGCCGTACTTGAGCCGGCACGGCTGGGCACACAGCCCCCGGTTGCCGGAGCGCCCGCCGATGACGGAGGAGAAGAAACACTGGCCGGAGTAACACATACACAGGGCTCCGTGGACGAAGGTCTCAATCTCAATGGGAGAGTTGAGACAAATGTGCTCAATGGCGTCCCGGCTGAGCTCCCTGGAGAGGACTACCCGGGCCATGCCCAGCTCCGCGCAGCGGCGGACGCCGTCCAGGCTGTGGACGGTCAGCTGTGTGGACCCGTGGACGACAAGGCGGGGAGCCACCTGGCGGAGCATCCGCAGGACCCCCAGGTCCTGGATGAGCACCGCGTCCACCCCCGCCTCGGCGGCCTCGGCGGCCGTCCGGGCTGCGGCGGGGAGCTCCCGGTCGGAGACCAGGGTGTTCAGGGTGAGAAATACCTTGGCGCCCCGCACATGGCAGTAAGAAACCGCCGCCGCAAGCTCCTCCAGAGAGAAGTTCTTCGCATTGCGGCGGGCGATAAAGTCCCCATATCCCAGATAGACCGCGTCGGCGCCGGCCTGGACCGCCGCGGTGACGGCCTCCGGCGAACCGGCGGGTGCGAGAAGTTCCAGCATGATCGACGACCTCCGGCGTGAGATGGACGGAAAACGCGGACCGCCCTCCAGGGTCCCGGCCCTGAAGTGGCGATCCGCGTCCCTTTGTTGCCTATTTCTTGTTCTGCAGCTTGAAGATCTCCCGCTTAGCCTCGGAGAGCTCCATCTTCATCTTGGTGGCCTCCTCCAGGTATTCCTTGAGCTGGCGGCGCAGGTTTTCCGACGCCTCCACCTCTTTGAAGTACTCGTCGGCGATGTTCAGCGCGCCCAGCACGGCGCCGTCCACCAGGGAGACCTTGGATTCGTCCAGCACCTCCTGGATCTTGGCGTCCACATGGGCGGCCACCTTTTCCATGTACCCGGCGTCCTCGGAAGCCACCAGGGTGTAGTTCTGCCCGGCGATTGAGACGGTAACTTTGTTTTTCATGGCGGTCCCTCCCAGCATTCATTCTGTCTTTGACATTATAACATAGGTTGGAGAGAAATAAAAATAAATTATCCTTTAATTCTCCCGGTTTTTACGGTAGAATAGACGGTACAAAATGTTGGAGAGGAGGTGGCGCCATGGCGGCCAGCGTATTGCTGCCGGGCGGTGTGATATCCATGACGGACGCGGCGGCAGACCGGCTGATTCGCGCAGGCAGCGGCGAGGCGGCGCTGCTGTATCTCTATCTTCTGCGCCGGGGCGGCGTTTTTGAGGCCGACGGAGTGCGCAAGGCCCTGGGTTGGACGGCGGAGCAGGTCCGCGGAGCCTATCAGGCCCTGGCGAACCTGGGCCTGGTGGACAAGGAGGCCGACCTCGCCCCCACACCCACCCCGCCGGAGCCGGACGGCCCTCCGGACTACACCGCAGCCGATATCGCCCGGGAGCTGGAGGGGAACAGCCCCTTCCCCGCACTGGTGCGGGAACTGGAGCGGCGGCTGGGCAGGGTGCTCTCCACCGCCGATCTCAAGCTGCTGTACACCATCTACGACTATCTGGCCCTGCCCGCGGAGGTAGTGCTCCTGCTCACCACATGGTGTATAGAGGAGACCGAACGGAAATATGGACCGGGCCGCAGACCCAGGATGTCCCAGATCAGGAAGGAGGCCTTTGTCTGGCACCGCCTGGGCGTGGATACTCCCGAGGCGGCGGATGCCCACATGCGCACGCTCTCCGCGCTGCGGGACCGTGAAAAGTCCATTCTGCCCCGCCTTGGCATCGCGGGCCGCCTGCCGGTGGAGGCTGAGCGGAAATATATCTCCTCCTGGGTGGAGATGGGCTTCGACGACGACGCCATCGCCCTGGCCTACGAACGCACCGTGCTCAAAAAGGGATCCCTGGTCTGGCCCTATATGAACTCCATCCTGAAAAGCTGGCATCAGAAGGGCCTCCACACCCTCCAGCAAATCAAGGAGGGGGATTCCGCACGGAAGGGGTCCTACCCGGGCGGCGGGGCTGCGGCCGGTACAAAAAAAGACGAACAGAGCCGCATCGAGGAGGACCTGGACTGGATGGACCGGTATCTGGAGAAAACAAGAGGGGAGGCGCAATAAGTGCCCTACAGCGAGTCGGTACTGCACAGCGCAAACGCCCGTCTGGCTCTGCGCCGGGCCGCGGCGGAGCGGGCGCGTCAGGCGCGTCAGACAGAAATCTATACAAAGATCCCCCGTGTGGCGGAGATCGACCGGCTGCTCCGCCGGACCATGGCCCAGGTGATCGCCGCCGCCCTGAAGGACGGCGGCGACCCCACCGCCGCCATTGGAGCAGTCCGGAAGCGGAACACCGACCTCCAGGCGGAGCGGGACCGCCTGCTGGCGGCCAACGGATTCCCAGCCGACGCGCTGGACGAAAAGCCCTCCTGTGCAAAGTGCGGGGACACCGGCTGGGTGGGTGCAGCGATGTGCGACTGTCTCAAGCTGCTCTGCACCCAGGAGCAGATCAAGGAGCTCTCCCAGACCCTGGATTTCGGGGAGCAGACCTTCGAGCTTTTCGATTTTTCCTTTTACAGCGATCTGGACCCGGACGCCAAGGGGCGCACCACCCGCCAAAAGATGCGTGGGGTCTACGAGATCTGCTGGGACTATGCCCATCGATTCGGCCGTACCAGCATCAACAACCTGTTTTTGAGCGGCGGGACCGGTCTGGGAAAGACCTTTCTCTCCGCATGTATCGCCAGGACCGTCTCTGAAAGTGGCTTTTCCGTCGTCTACGACGCCGCCGGGACCATCTTTCAGCAATTTGAGATCCAGAAATTCTCCCGGGACGACCTGGATGCAAAGGAGGCCCGGGACGGCACCCGGCGGTATCTGGGCTGCGACCTACTCATTATGGACGACCTGGGGAGCGAGATGACCACGCCCTTTGTGCAGGCCGCCCTGTATCAGATCATCAACTCCAGGCTGACCGCCAACAAGCGCACAGTCATCAGCTCAAATTTGGGGATCGCGGAGGTTCGGACCAGGTACACGCCTCAAATTGCCTCCAGGTTGGAGGGGGAATACCAGTTTCTGCGCTTTTTCGGCCAGGACATCCGCCTCCAGCGGAAGCAGCGGCTGTAAGGGACAGCAGAGCGGAGACCGGCACATCCGGCCTCCGCTCTTATTGTAGAAAGAAAACCACCGGCTGTGTCCACCATCATAAACATAAGGAGCAGTAGAGGGATTGGGAAGGTATCAAGGGGAGCGGTTAGACGTAGCCGCTCCCCTAAAATTATGGTAAACTGAGAAGGGGGCACAATGAAAGGCGGCTATCGGAATCGGTTCGCCCAGATGACTCGCTTATAACAGGGAAAGCACTGAGAGGACACGCGCGTAAGGCGGGGAGCCAGACATTCAGTCGGGAACGCAAACCTGAGGTTGGTGAGCACACCTTATACC